>Ga0126312_10000262_pt1 | contig 28833 bp, 24 predicted proteins | sample Plot104A_FD_92537 | JGI IMG/M metagenome (GOLD analysis project Ga0126312, IMG submission 92537) | Serpentine soil microbial communities from UC McLaughlin Reserve, CA, USA - Plot104A | ecosystem: Environmental > Terrestrial > Soil > Grasslands | place: USA: UC McLaughlin Reserve, Lake County... | reverse complement strand
TGAAACTATTTGATGGGAAAAACTTCGCTTTCTTAGCAACAGTTAAGAAAGATGGCTCTCCTCAGGTTACTCCTACCTGGATAGACAGAGAGAATAATATCATTTTGATAAATACTGCTAAGGGAAGGCTGAAACACAAGAATGTGACAAGAGATCCTAGAGTCTCGATTTCTCTGGTCGATGATCAAAATCCGTATAGTATGGTTACTATAAGTGGTAGGGTCATAGAACAAACCGCTGAAGGTGCAGACGAACATATTGACAAACTAGCAAGAAAATATCTAAATGCTGACAAGTATCCTAGCCATTCCCCAGAGGTAAAAAGGGTAATCTTAAAAATTAAACCTGAAAAAATATTCTTTATGCCCCCACGATATCAACAATACCTTCCCAAATAGATTAGTACAAAGAAATCAAACTAAGGAAGTGGAATCCATAGAGATGATAGCTAAGCTCACGATATCCTTCCTTAGATTATTTATTAAAATAACCATCTAACTGAACATAAAAATGCGTATAGTAAAATAGAAAGGATGCAACTATCTCTTAACATTATGAAGTGTAGCCTTCAACATCTGAGTTTTTCTCAAAATTACAACAATGATTAAGATATTTCTCGTCACAAATTCACTCAAGAATTTGGTCATACATACTTAAACAAAAGGTTTTGATCATTTTGGGTTATCGTTAATTTTGATTCAAAAAGAGCAATGAAATCTCTAAAGATTTTTGCTGACAGGATATTGCAAAACTATAAGCACAATAGTAGAATCTATTCTGCTCCTTTTTAATACTATATTTGATATTTTGAAATTTGCACAGACTACTTGCAATTGGCGATATAGTTATTGCTATATTTACGTCTTAATCATGTCATTCTTTCTTTTACTTTCTTTTATTTTGCTTCTGGTTGTCATGTATTATTTCAATAATGAAATACTTTAATAATAAATTAAACGAAGCCTTGTAATTGAAAAACACCTTGAAGGGAAAAATAGTGATTCATTCTCATGAAAGCACTGTTCTTAAATCTAACCCTTTAGGTGACTCTTATATCAGAGATGTCGTGGTCTACCTTCCACCAGAATATTCCAATTCCTACTCTAAGGGATATATTACGGTGTTCATGTTAGCGGGTTTTGGTGGAAACGGAAGGTCGCTTTTAAATTCTGATCCACTAGGAGAAGACATTGAAAGTCGAATGAATAGATTAATCTCCGAAGGAAAATGTGGTCCGATGATTTTGGTAATGGTTGACTGCTTTACAAGATTTGGAGGAAATCAGTACATAAATTCATCGGCTACGGGGATGTACGAAGACTATATAACACAAGAAATTGTTCCCTTCGTAGATCAAAACTATAACACGTCGTCACACAGCGTCATGGGAAAATCATCTGGAGGCTATGGTGCGCTAATGCTTGGAATGCGTTACCCAGAAGTATTTCATGGACTTGTGGACCACTCAGGAGATGCAGCTTTTGAATATTGCTACCTTCCAGACTTTCCAAAAGCACTTGAGGCATTTAGGACTGCCGGCAATAGTCCTAGAAAATGGCTTGAAGAATTCTGGAACAAGCCAAATCGACATAGAAAAGAGGACGCAGCCGCCTTGAATGTGCTTGCAATGGCAGCCCATTATTCACCAAATCCTAGGTCAGAACTTGGCGTAGATTTGCCTTTCAGACTTGATACGGGGGAGATTTTGGACGATGTATGGAGTCGATGGTTGGCTTGGGATCCAGCAAGGATCGTTAGGAAGTATACGCATAATTTAAAAAAGTTGAAACTTGTGTTCATAGATTGTGGGATAAAAGATGAGTTTAACCTACAATGGGGTGCAAGAATTATTCATTCAAAATTTGATAATATCGGTATCAAGCATTACTATGAGGAATTTGATGACGGCCACTCAAATATCAGCTACAGATACGATACTTCACTACCGAAGATTTATTCTGAATTGTCGTAATCCGTAAGAATTAGGGAAGAGTTGGACTATGAAGAGAGCCCGAATCCCTTTTCTAGAGCTATCATACTGTCTTTCTTTGAGCACTATCAAACGTTAATGAAATATCGAAGAAATAAATACACCGTTAGTATGCCGATTAGTTCTAACTTTTGGAAGTTAGTCAGTCATTCTTTATGGTCCTTTTCATAATAGGGCTTGATGTTCTATTTTTATAATAGACCATCACCGCTGCAGGATTTTAGTCGCCTGGTATTCCCAATTATATGATATTTTGTACCCGAGACAATAATCGTTGCTAATGACCAGGAGGGCATCTATCATCAGAAGGCCGTCCATTTATCGCATCGCGAAATCCCTCTGCTTTTCCGTCTCTTTGTCCTTCGGGGAATGTACCGGTACCGGGAGCACCAACACCACGACCACCTCCCTAACAGTCATAAAATCCGGCATTATATCCCCGCATAAATGCCTCGGTATGGAAACCCAGGCCCTTTTCTGGCTGATTTATGTATCTATCAGCGGGGTTGGATATTCTTGCGTCATTACAACCATGATTGTATCCGGATTGGTATGGCGACGTACCGCCTGCATATACTAGTTGTATTTGCGCCGCAAATATTGACGTAATAAGCAAAGTAAAAAATGACACAGCTAGGCTATATCCTATAAGTAAGAACCCCTATCATAATGTCACTATCTGAATATTATAGAAGAAAATTATTTAAAAATTCTAAAAGAAAACTCTGAAAAAAGTTCGTTACCTAAAAGAAGACCATATACCTGTGCGATGAAGCATAATTTCTTCCAGCAACCATAATTGACTGTCATTTGCGAAACAAGCCACCAAGCATGGTATCCAGAGGATTACCTTGACCTTTTGGACTTGGCTCGCCTGTTTGGGCTCCAGCAACAGTCCCGCATCCTACAGCCGGGCCAAGAGATTTTATGGTTGCTAATATTTCTAGATCCAGATAGGCAGCAATCCCTCCTCACCAAGACATACTAAAACTCGCTGTCCTCTTGAATTTAGAGTAAACCCGTCAGGACTTGTTAGGGTTTCACATGGTTCTGAAATAAATGAATCAACTATTGGGTTTCTACAAATCGCTCCCCAATTAATGCGATTTTGTTGGGGCTGTACTGGTAGAGAAATTGAACCACTAGGTTGTTGTTGTCGTTGTTGTGTGTCTGGCATACCATCATTTCCTTCTTTGAGCCTTTCAATTTCCTCTTGGTCTTCTATAATTGTGGTACCGTCGGACAAGTGAGTTATATCACAAAATCCGTCATCATTAAAGTCTTCACAATATTCAATATCACTTGTCATATTGCTTCCGCTTGTTTGTTGGGGTGTGTGTTCTCCACTAGCCTTCCAACTTTGTTTTTGTTCCAATGCTATTCCTTCACACTCCGTCATTGTCCTTCCCGTTGCCTGACATCCATTTACAAAACCGTCGAAGTAAAAATCGCATTCCTCCAATGGATTAATGGAAACCCATGTGCCGTCATTGTATCCCTTTTCGTGACAACCATAATCAGCTCCTTCGAGATATCCAGGGTCAAAGAATGGAGGATAGTTTTGCACCCGTATTGCAGTTTGATTTTGCTTTGGTTCTGTTGCTGCATTAATAGCTATTGCTTCGCAGCCTTCCCTTGTCTTTCCATTTGCCATACATCCATTTATGAAACCATCAAAGTACGTACCGCACCATTTATTCTCTGTTAGGTTAAAAAATGACCTATCTCTTGCGTCGCAGAATCCACTATCATAACATGCAAGGTCTATACCTTTAAGAGATCCAGGGTCGTAGAACGGTGGATAGTTGCCTATCGGCCTAAACCAATCACAAAACAAATCGTGATTAGCATCAGTACATATATTCGCGGCACTTTTAGGCTTGTCAAAACCACACCTACCGTTTAAGTTGTTGTCTGTACATTCGTCTTTACCTACAGTTATTGTTGCATTCTCTTTCTGCTTTTCTATTAGCGTTGTATTCAATGCCGATGTTTTGTTAAGACTTACCGCACTTGTAGTTGCACCATCACTAGGTATCTCCAACTGTTCACTGGCCAGACTCAAATGTGTGAGCGCTGTATCTGTATTGTTATTCTGCAAATCCTCAATAGCATCAGTAACTAATATCTTAACCGACGCATTTGTCTGAGCAAAAGTCTGTGGGCCCAAATTAAACCCGGGTAAAAGTGAAATTAATACAACAAGTACTGCAACTGATATTTTGCTATGGCGCTGCAATAGTCGTCCTTATGAAGAGTTCTTGGTATTTAGCCTTTTTATGATGGAAGTGACTAGACGAGCTCTATTCCATATATGACGTAAACCGCAGGAGACTCAATGTACGATACACAAATATCTGGGTAATTTACGCTTAAACAGGTTTAGACTGACTCCACATGGTATCGAATATTGTAGACGTTTGCCTGAAACATAGCCACAACCGTTTTCGCTATACCCATTACCTTTTCACTATTTAATAACTATAATAATTTATTTTATTCCGGTTCCTCGTCGGTAACATCCACGTATACAACCTTGCTAACCCATTCCCTTTTATCAAAATCTGTATGGTAAAACTTTGGTATAACGATGACATACTTGTCACCCATAGGAGTAATTCTTGCCTTGAACCTAACACGTTTTTTAGCCATTGAATCGATCTCTAATATAGTATATACATTGTCTAGAAATTACTTGCTTCTAATTATAGGAAGTTTCATTATCCTTTTTTCGTGGCTGCCATTAGTTTCTTATTTTTAGTACTAGTTAGACGTATTCTTCCACCAAGTTTAGGTATCTCTTCCTTAAGTTCCTTGAGAATAGTATTGTATCTTGCCTCAACTTGTAATTTGTCTTTTCCCTTGGAGGCGATTTGGATATTGAGTTTTGGTTTCGGTTTCGATTTCGATCTAGCCTTGTGATTACCTAAAACATTCACTCCATAACTGTAACCCTTAGGGTGTGTTTTTAGATATATATCGTCGGCGGGATAGGAATCAACTAGTCTAGACAAAGTAGGAGCCAACCTTGATTCGCTTACACCAATTGTTTCAAAGACAGATTCCACAAAATAATAATTACCGATAATTTCCTTAAATTGTGGCATTATGATATTAGAAAATATGGCTTTCATTTCTTTTGGTACCCCAGGTAAACAGAATATCCTTGTTCTTGTTGTTCCAACACCGCTCTCTCTCTTAACCTCAACAAACACGGCGGGGGCACTACCTATAGGGTTCTGAATTGGGAGTGAGCCTTTAGGAATCTTTGCCATTTTTAATTGGGCGTCATTTAGCTTGATGTCACTTACTAAGCACTGTTTATAACGGGCATAGCTTTTTCTAAGCATTTCAACAGCGCGCGGGTCAAGTACAAGCTCTTGTCCCAGAGCGCTGCTTAGACCCTGAAGGGTCATATCGTCATATGTGGGTCCTAGCCCCCCTGATATAATCAGCCAGCCGGGTCTTCTTTCAATGCATTCTTTGACTGCATTCGATATCTCGATGATACAATCTCCAACTGTTGTTATTCTCTTTACAAAGCCTCCAGCTTTTGTGATTTTACTTGAAATCCACTGAGCATTTGTATTAGTGATGGTACCAGAGAGTAATTCATTTCCAACAGATAACACTTCTACATTAGATTCTCCTGAATCTGACTGTGAGATTGGCTCATGTGGGGTTTTCATGGATACCTGCCGTTTCGAGAGATAAGAACAATTAGTCTCCCATATTTTTAGTATGGTAATGCAGAACCAGGAAATACGAGAACTATCTGTATAGACTTAAAATACTAAAATAACTCAATGTGAAAGTATGAAAATACATTATGTGTTTGCCTAAACCCCAAAGTAAGAAGTTGAAATAACTATTGTACCATAGCAGAAGAGAATAATCCTATATGATACTGACCCCAAATTCATCGCAGTTATTTGCTTATAATTAAGCAAATGTAGAAGACTTAAGTACATCATGAGATTTTTTCGGATCGAGCAGCTATGGCCTTCTGATATTATAGTTATTTTATAGACCCTGTTTGAACTTTGATGTCTGCAGACTCATATGGTTCATATGGATACTCTTCAGGATTTGGTGGCTTGATAATTCTGCTTGATTCCTCTATAGTTTCTATTGATTTGATATTATTCTATTGGAGAAGCGCATCGATAACTGTATTGATGCCATGGTAGTGGCATGTTGATGAATCAAAAAATTACTAACCAAAACTAAAATAAGAAAACATTGGTAGCGGTGGTGGTTCAACTAACTTTAACTATGGTGCAAACTCTATTGACGCTATTGCAGCGGCTACTGCATGTGGTACCGTAGAATAATAGACTAAATGTTCAAAAGTAGCCATCTAAAACTTTTTTATTTTTATAGAAATCGCTTTTATCGCCTCCTGTAATTCCTCGAACAGGGTTAATAATGTGCCATACGTAATATCCTGCAACCGGCTTATCATAACCAGTGCATCAAGTAACTACAGCGGCTAAGTACTAAATAGGCAGAATCATCTAGTAATTGTACACCGATTCATTTTAGAGTGCGTATTACATTATTATATTTACACAAATCGAATGAAATACAGAAGTCGGCTTGAAATAGTTGCTAGCATGTTACAAGTAGCAAGTAGTGGAGACGCTTCTAGAACGACTATTATGTATAAATCTTTTATCTCTCATGCTCAATTAAAAGAATTCCTTTCATTTCTGTTACAGAAAGGTCTTATTTTAGAATATCATAAGGAGGAAGGAAAGTCTCATAGAGAAGAAAGAACCTTGCTATATAAAACAACAGAAAAAGGACACTATCTATTACACCTTTATAATGAGATGAATGAGCTGCTTGGACTACAAAAAGATGAAGCCTGAATATACCTTAGCTTGATAAGAATCTCAGAAGTAATAATAGTTATAATGTTCGTTTCCAGCCCATAGAATTTAAGAATCCAAGGCAATTAATACTGTCTTCAACAAGGTAAGACTAATTATGAACTTGAACAGCCTAGGAATTGGATGTTTTGAATCTAAACAATCCTTTGGACAAAGGACAATGTTTTAAATCCAGAAGAAGTCGGCTTATCTCAACAAAGATCCTTGCATATCTTAATAAGCCGTGGCAATAGATTTAGGCTATTGGCCTCAAAAACCTCATGATATTCAAATTTGTTTATCATAATCCGTAAGAGGCAGAATCCTTGCACCCAATACATTCTGGCAAAACTAAATTCACTTTATAATTTCCTTGTTTATCATGGTCTTCGCCCTCTTTAATGATGTCATAATCACCAAACATGCCCCAAGATACAACCCTGCTCCAACGAGCAAATTGCCACTAAATCCAATAATCATAGATAGAATAGCCGTCAGGACTGTTCCAATTACTGATGCTATCACATTTACTCCCCATAACAGCGTAACATCTTCACGTTGGTTCTCTGTTTCTGGACGCTGTACTGTCTGTTTTTTCGCATAGAATGAAGACATTCTAATAATAGAAGGAAACTGGAAACCCATCAACAGGCCGGCAGGAGCTAAAAGAGCAAAAGTTAGTCCAATACGATACTGGATTTCTAATGCTATGGTAGAATTAATGATCTCATCCAGGAGACTGTAGTAGATTAATATTATTGTAATCAATAAGGGTATAGAAATAACTATACCTTTATGGGGGCTACTTCCAAAGAGCTTTCCACTCAAGTAAGCACCTACCCCACTAGAAACCAGAATGGAAAATACTATGACTGTCAAAGCCATTATTGGAGTTCCCAACAGTAGAAGAAATTTCTGAATAAACGTTATTTCTATAACCATGAAACCAAGTCCGATAAATATTACAAAAAGTACAGGTAACCAAGACAAAGAAGATGAAGCTAAATGGATATTATTCATCCTTGAGTAATAAACTAAAAGCAGGGTAAGAACTCCGGATACAGACAGTACTGTTACCAAAAGAATTATCATTTGGCCAGGGATTTTTTCTCTTGCGAAAAAGAAAGGAGAGTCATCAGTAGGGGGTTTTAATTCCATTATAGCTTTTATGTTTTCATTTCCATTTTCAACAGCCTCTTGTCCTCTTGATCCTTCCTGGTGTTCTCTCATTTCCGAATTGCTACTAACCTCCAGTAGTTTGTCATAAGGCGGCTGTATATAGACTCCAGGAATTACGAATACTTTGGCATCGTTTTCTCTCACCCTCTCTGTTACTAGACTAATCTCTGATTCAGAGAATGGCTTATTTTTAAGCATCACTAGTACAGGATATATTGTTCTGTTATCATTTGCTCCAAAATATAGACCCGGTCGGTTCTCAACAATGATCATTTGCTTACTTACTTCCTGGGCATTTTTTCGTGTTTCCTGAAGTAGCGATTCAACTAGCAAGGGCATAAGCCTTGGTAACTCAATGTTCCACCTAACCATAACCATCATGCCATTATCTTTGTCCAGATGCTGTAGATATTGTCTAAAAGCTTCTACAGTATACAGGTAATTTTCTGACAGTGCGTATCCGCCAGCAAGTTGTGCAGCCCAAGAATCGACGAGTTTTATTGTTATCATATCATATTTCGAATTGCTGGAACTGATAAATCGTCTACCGTCGTCGATAAATACATTTACTTCTTTACGTTCATAGAGGTTTCCTGCAGATTTACCAAACTCCTTTGCCTTTGATATAATTAATGGATTTAGTTCTACGGCAGTAATGTTCTTTGAGCCACCCGCCAATGCAATTAGAACATCCTCGCCTCCTCCACTACCAATAACCAGAGTATTGTTTGCTTTCAATAGTTCATAAGGCAAGTAGTCCATATACTGTCTAACCCATGAAATATCGTTGTAGGATCCATTCCATCCAAACACTGGAGTATCAGCGTCTGCATCAATAATTATGGAGGCCAATGCCTTGGACCTTCCGGTATTTTCCGTGCTGTTGTTAAGGAGAGCAGCTTCGGTATTGTAATCATGGCGAATTTGTCTTGTAACGTCGATTCGAGAAAAGGAATTCCATTGTGTAGATAGATGTTGGAATTCTAATGGCTTGGCTAACTGGTAGTGCAGACCTTTACTAATCCCTGGTTCAATTGCAAAAACATTGGAGCTAATATTAAATGCTAGTAGTACGGTTGCTGACGCCAAGATAATAATTCCATAAACCTTTACCTTGTTTTCGATTGAAACTGTTGTGTCATTACCATTATCACTTTCTTTGCTTCCATAGTTGTTTCGACGTCGAGCCAGCAACAAAGCAGCGGCCATTGAAGGTCCAATTATAAGAAGCGATATTGAAAGCAATACAGATTCCGCGCCCAGAAGTTGAATAATTGGATCAAGAATAAGAGCAGCTGCTCCTGCCCCTAACAGATCAATAAAGTATAGCTTGGTTATTTCCTTAGGCATACGCAGGTATATCATCGCTACCGATATACCTGCAAAAAAGAAAGGAATTGATGAAGAGAGGTAGAAAATATAAATGAAAGATGTATTTGAAGGAACAAAATGCCCTATAATTAGAAGCACGACTGGAATGGATATTGCAAATGCCATTGTGGACTGAAGAATTCTGGGAGGCAGATTTTCTCTGTTCAGCTTACTCTTTAAGATATGAACGAGCAGAGATCCGATTCCTAGTCCAAAAAATGCAATGGAGATTACCATAAAAGCATAGTCATACCACAGAATAATTGAAAAAAGCCTCGTAAATGTCAATTCTAAGAGCAGTACGCTAAGGGATACCATGAAAAGAATAATCATAAGAAAAGCTAAAACCAGGGATTGCACTTTGTTACGATAAGCTATATTTCATATAGGTCTTTCTCAGAATCCATGTTAATACAACCACAGATATAGATAAACTGGAGCAGAGATGCACAGTTAGCAATTGCGGTCCAATGGTTCATGAAAATAACTATGACTGGTACAGGCTTTTAGAACATCATGGTAGTATGCTATTGGTACTTCCGTCTTCTTCTCGAAACAGAGAAGATGCATCTAAGGTTTCAACTCTCGATCTCAATAGTAGAACTTGCTCGTTATTAAGATTTTATTCCATATTTTTTCAATAAATTTTCTTACTTCATAGCCTCACTTTGTAATAATTTCAGGTCCTTTCCTCCTGCAATGCCAGCTACATGCATTCCATGTCCTGCGGTGTACGGGGAACCCAGATAGATTCCCAGTTAGTTCATCCTCAGGCTCCAGAACCTGGCAATATCTGATCCCAAATCCTAACTATCTGTCCGCTAAATTCGTCATAATTTGGATCTATGCCAGAGTCTACGATTCCGATTACGACCCTCTTTACGCTTAAACCAGTATTGTTTCTAAATGTCTAAATGCTAACATTAGCACAAGCAATGTCCATTTTCTACAGAATTATTCCTTCTGAGTGTTTTTAGAAAGGCATTACAATTTGGTTACCCTAGAATTTGAAGTCATTTGGGAGTAAACCTCAGTTTGAAACAGAATATTGTAATAGAAATAATAAATTCTCTTTACTTATAAGCTTTTTTTGCGGTATCTTTTTTCTAATTAAACTAAATTCCCTATACCGGCTAAACCGTTCAAGTTATTCCTTCAGAGGTGAGTCTCGTATTGGAATGATTCTAGTCACTCCGGAGCCACTCCAAATAGGCGTATGTAATCGTTTAAAGGAGGGTTAGCTGACCGCCCCGATAGAACCAGTCAGGTTGTCAGATCTTAAAACGCTAGGGCCTTTAGCCTTCAAGCCTAAGCATACATGTAAACAAGATGATCTTCAAAACTGAAAGCGGGCGGCAGAAAAAAACAATATGTAGACTTTATCACGAGGTGGGATGAGTTACGGCTTAAAAGTAGTTATTAGGTATAAATTCTGCGAAAAAACCTGTCAGTTAAGAGAATGACTTTGAAAGTATGTCAAATGAGTCACTTAAACTCTGATGATGTATCATTATAAGATTGTAGTTTGATCTATTAATAAATGACAGTCATAGCTATATGCTATGTCTATTAGTAGAGTTAAGGATAGTTTTAGTCTTTCAATTAACCAATGGCATAGGTGCTAATTTGGTTGCAGTAGCTACACGAAACCTGAATTGTAGCAATCCTCGGTGCTTGGTTACCAAAAGAACATATCCTAAAGGAGAGAACTCAAAGGACAACTGACTTTTATATAACATACCTTAAAGAAGAACTGGAAATTCAACTGTCTTCTACTTCTTCTTCATCCTCACTACCAAAGACTTCTGACCTTAAAATAGACATTAACCCCACATCCTGGCTATCTGAATACCGTCGAACATCAATTAGTTATCTTACTACAATGCTTCTCTTTTATCACGGGATTGGTATACTAATTATGATTCTAGGGACTTTCATAGTCGAATATTTTGTACCAGAATATCAAGAAGCCTCAGTTCCCCTTTCCATTGTCTCCGTTTTATCTGCTGGACCAATTGAAGAGATTTTGTTCTTTGGATTGCCTTTTTACATTTTTGGACATCACCTTATAGTCTTGGGAGGAGGTATAGTATGGGTAATGTTGCACATCTTAAATACGGATACATTTGAATTCAGTACTCTTTCCTATGCCAACTGGTTGTTTGTAATACCATCACTTTTCTTTAGCCTACGAACTTGGATCAGTGGAAAAGGTTGGTTTGCAATACTCACTCACTCCGCGTGGAATGGAATTTTTTTTACCCTGGGATGCCTCGCAGGCGAAGTCTTTTGTAGCATAACTTTGCAAGAAAATGGCATTATGACAAGCATTAATAGTCTAGTATTATCCACTATTCTTATCGCCTTGATCTTTGTCTTGCATAAACGAAAAACTAGTTGAAGTTAGGCAGCAAGCAGATTGCAAGAATCATTCTAGTCATTTTAAAGTTCCCCTTTATAGATTAATACAAGGCTAAGATTATCCCTTAGACATCTGGGCGTCTCAATCTTTATCATATTTCATTATAGTATTCAACCTTTGAGTAGCACTTGTATAATATTACTACGACATCGTCGATTCTGATACCAATTACAATATTCTGTTCAAGTTTTTGACCCCGGGGTGGAGGCCGTACGCTTGGGTTTGAGGATCTCTTGTAACTTATCCTTCAATATTTTATTGACCCTTTGGCCATCAGCCTTACCTCTAAGAACTGCCATACTCCTACCCATTAACATACCAAGAGAACCCATTTGCTTTTGCATAATTGTTGATATGTTATCCTCCAATATCTTGGCAATTATCTCTTCTAACTGTTGAGTAGTGAGTCCGGCTATTCCAAGAACATTGATGGCTTGCTCTACACTTGCAGCCTCTTTTTTCATTATTTTTTCGAAGATTAATATAACTGATTCCTTGCCGACGGCACCTTCTTCCAATTTTCTAAAGGTGTCGATTATTATTTCGTCAGTGAGCAAATCAGTATCAAGACCCTGTCTTTCAAAATTAACTAGATCCTCTGTAAGTTTGGAGGCAATAAATGTCGGGGGTATTTTCTTTACTATACCTACAACCTTTTGGAATAGTCCAAAATAGTTTGAATCATAAACCTGCTCGGCCAGTTTTTGATTTAGGTTATATTTTTTGGCAATCAGATTAACCATCTCATCCCATGGGATGGGCACCATAGAAGATAACAAATCGATGGAAGAACTATCTACAGGAACAGGGGGAATGTCAGTCTCAGGGTACATCCTCGCTGCACCAGGCCTAGGCCTACTATACACAGTTTTACCATCAAATGTTGCTGCACGTGTTTCAGCGGGCACCCCCTCGAGTACGACATTTAACCTCCGGATCACGGCTTGTATTGCGGATTCCAATTTATCTGTTGAACCTCCCAGAATGACAAAGGCATCATTTTCGGACGATATGTTTAGCCTGTTTAAGACCGCGTCAACTTCTTCCTTAGTAATTCCGTAGTTGGGCAGCTCATCAGAATGAAATATACCACCTAGGCCATAAAATCTAACTAGTTCTCCTATTTGTTTGCCAACTCTAATACCGGGGTATGGCTCAAAGCCAATAATTCCTCCAAAACCTCTTACTCGTATACCCTTGAATCTAAAATCATCTGCGACAAGCAACTCTTTGACTACCTTCGATGAGGACTTGCTCAGAATGTCAGTCACATCCTCAATTTTTCCTCCTACCCCAATTTCGTCCGTTTTTCTGTCCTCCTTTAATCGTTGGGCAATCAAGAAAAGACCATGCTGTCTGAGCATTTCGTATTCTATTACTTTTGCTAGTTGCTCCAACCGCTGGACACCCTTGACTTCTACAATAGACCCGTTCATTATTGAAATATTGATATCTTGTCTGATACTACCTAGTCCTCTTGTGACTCGTTTGGTTGCCCTTAACAGTCGACCTAATGTATGTGCAACAGTCACTATTTCATGTGGTTTGCCACCGACTGGCTCGAGTGCAATTTCAATGAGTGGTACACCTAGCCTATCTAACCCATAGCTTCTGGTCAATCCATCATCTGAAATTAGTTTTGCTGCATCTTCTTCAATACAAATGCTCTGTACTCCGACTTTTTTACCATCAACGTTCAATAGTCCACCTATCCCAATAAGTGCTGTTCGCTGAAAGCCACTAGTATTAGAGCCATCTATCACAATCTTTCGCATTGTGTGTACTTCGTCTACAATCTTGGATTGGAGTGTCAAACATAGTATTAAAGCTGTCTTCAGGGCCTCTTTGTTGATTCCGTGTGGGGGTTCTTCATCTGCCTCTACTAGACAGCTAGAATTATGCGAAGCATAGTATTTTATATTTCGTACTTTTTTGAATTCGAATAATGCAGCAGGATCATAGTCTCCAAGTTCGCTTTGTGTTGGACGCAGCTTACGCATAAAGCTCATTTGATAGTCCTTCACATCCTCGCAATCGCAATTGCAAAATAGTTTGTTCTTAGTGGCCAATTGTTGATGGATTTCAAAACCAACTTTTAGGTTAATGGCTACCGGATCTAGAGTCACTTTGAGTGATACTTTCAGTCGATTAAATATCTTTTAAGTTTTCCCTATACAATAGGACTAACAGGCGAGATTTCATGAGCAATATTTTCCTGCATTAGTCTCTTTGCAGACTCAAGAGAAGAAGAGTTTGCCAAAGCCCACATCGCTTTTACTATAGCAGTCTCAGGTAATATATCAGATAACGGAGTAACACCCATTTCAAGTAAATCTCTGCCAGTATCATAAACCGTCATCCCAGTCCTTCCCCAGATACATTGAGATGTCATCAAGACCATTAAGCCAGCATCCAATGCTTTTTGTATTTCTCGAAAGCAATCTCTGCTTACATGTCCTAGTCCCGTTCCTTCAAGTACAATTGCCCTGTATCCAGAATCTACGACGTGGGAGATTAATCCTGGATCAAAGCCAGGATGAAATTTTAACAGGGCAGCTCTAGGATCAAAATTAGGTTTGATAATAAAAGGGCTATTTTTATTGTCGGATTTTGATATTTTTTGAATATCTGTTCTGCGTGACCAGTTGGTTTGTACTGTTACGTTTTCACCGCTAATGATAGCGACCGGATCCGTGTCTATTGATTCGAATGCATCTCGTCTGCTAGTATGATTTTTTCTTACACGTGTACCAATATGGCAGGCTATGGTATCATCAGAAGTGGTCGCATGCATAGCTACAAACACTCCACAAACATCTGATTTGAGCACAAATAACATCGCACTGATAAGATTCAATGCTGCGTCGGAAGAAGGCCTATCAGAGGATCTTTGTGCTCCAACCAATACAACTGGAATAGGAATATTTTGCAAAGCAAAGCTAAGTGCTGATGCTGTATAATGCATAGTATCTGTTCCGTGAGAAATTATAACCCCTCGATATTTCTCTGCTCTTAGTTTTTCAGATATTCTCCTTGCAATTATCTCCCAGTGTTTAGGATTTAAGTTCTCACTGTACTCATTCAGTAGAACTTCAGGCTCGATTATGGCGTATTCCGCTAATTCAGGAACTGATTCATATAATTCAGCAGCTGATAGCGCAGACTTTACACCCCCTGTTCTATAATCTATCTTGCTTGCAATTGTCCCTCCCGTACTAATTAGTGCAATTTTTGGAAGAGCTAATTTACCTTTTTCTACAGTATAAGATTGCTGAATTTCTTGTAATTCTGAACCTAAATTGCTTTTGGTAGTTTCGGTTGCAACGTTGAAAGTCTTGAATGATGGTTTCTGATATGAGAGATTGACGGCTTTGGAAATAGATTTAACCTTAGATATTTTAATACCGATGTTATATCCACTGTTTAACTTGACAACAAGATGGTTCTTGTCAGCAGATTCATATCTGGGCATTAAAATTCCTGATATCTCATCATCAGATGCCCGTACTATAATTGCATCTCCTATCGCTACATTTGAGCGGTCAAACATTTCTAGTGCATCCTTGCTATAACCTTTTGAGTCGCCTATTTCTTGTGACAAAAAGTATCGCTCCTATTACTATTCATATGTACCGTGTATATTTGTATGTACATCCTAATGAGGTCACCTTAACGATGAATAGGAAAAAAGGGATAGATATAGTAAAATTTAAAGCACTTCATTCATGAATGGCAATATTAGAGAATGTATTGAGCCAGAATTTGGAATTCTAAAATGTACCTATGAAATTCGCTATGTAGGATGTAAAGGATCCCATATTGCACGTCAAGGATCAGATTTATTCAGCTATTTCTATGGTTCTTAATTGAAATAGAGCAAGTATCGCTCCCTTTATGTCATTCTTAGTGATATAACCAAAATCCCACGCATCTATGAACCGACGATATTGCTCTTCGAGAGCTTTGGCGACATCTTGAAACTCCGCCATATCTTCCAATGTATATGGAGTCTTGTGGCCCTTTGCTATCATGATGGGGCACCTCTTGTCGTCTCCTAAAGGCATATACCAAGCATTTTTTGCAAAGTCATAATCATTCATAATAGTGCTATAAATGCGAATTAGTTCATCATTGGACAACCGACTCAAATCCATAAACCACGGTTTAGTTTGGAGATCTGAAATTGAGGGGATTTTAACTTCCTTCTCATTTTTTGTCGCGCTACTATGCCTTCTGGTGAACATCAGTATGAAGTATAAGGCCAATAGTTATAAAAAAATTTTTCTTGACCCACCCTTGTAGCGCGACTTAATCGAAGACAATATACAAAAATTGGTGAGTTATTGATCGCAGGAGTACTTTGTTCAAATTTGCAGAATATGAATGAAGGGAGTCTTCCTAATAAAAGCGGCATGTTCTATCAGTTTCTTATCTATTATTCTAATAAAAGATTCAATTGATGGCATTAGATGCCTCAGTTTTTTGCGCAAACACTGCCTTGATTCTTGTTATACCGCCTACCTCCTTTATCACCTGCAAAGTTTCTGGGGTAACAAGTTTTTTCCAGCTTGAGTTTTTGACAATTCTAGATCTGATTTCTGTAGCAGAAAATAGCTCCCTTTTATATAATTGCGGCTCAATCACTTTGGTTCCTGTTTCTCTAAACAGAATCATTGTAAGAGGGTCATTAGAAAATACTATTTTATATCTCGGTACAAGAAGATTTATCTGACTAGTCCAAAGAGCATGTACACCTGTGTCTGGAACTGGAATCATCAATATTCTCGAAATGTCGGTTTCATTATCACTATCCAATGAGTTTTTGATCATTTCAATACGCTCACCTGCGGTAAATGGATTTCTCATTTCGTGACTTTTGTCAGCACTCCCTATCACAATAATTAGTTGTTCTACTGACTTCAAGGCAAATTTTATAGTAGCAAGATGACCCAAGTGAAAAGGTTGAAATCTTCCAATAAACAGACCTCTACGCAACAGTAATGAAAGACTGATACAGTAATTTAAAAGTAAATTTTATTATTATTGAAACGATGTTTTTATTTATCGAAACATATCTCCACTTTCACATAAGAACCTAAATATGCCGACTGCGCATCTCAGTCCTTAGCGTGACACACTTTTGAATCTATACTGTGCGTATTTTAGTGGATATTTATTGAATCTCTACTTCTTGCAATTTTTCGATTTTGGCCGCGACAATTAACTAAGAGCGGCGGGACCTGTCGATATCATCATGAATGAATATATGTATAACTATTGATTAGTTTCTGCTGAACAGGTGTAAAAGGAATAAGCAAGCAAGGGCTTTTAAGAGTTGATGGTTCTTATGGTGAAGGAGGAGGTCAAATAGTACGTACTGCAATTTCTCTTTCTGCAATAACTAGAAAACCCATAGAGATAATCAATATCCGGGTGAAGCGTAAGGTTCCCGGACTAAGAAGGCAACACTTGACTGCACTCAAAGCAACAGCAGATTTGTTTCACGCAGAAGTAGACAATTTAAAAGTTGGTGCAGATTGGATACGTTTCGTTCCAAGCCCCGACAAATTTGAGGAAGGATCAATGAAAGTTGATGTGCAGAGTGCAGGCAGTATACCTATGATACTTCTAACTTTGATTCCTGCTGTTTCACTTTCTGGAAAGAGTCTTAGTGTACAAATTACAGGTGGCACTGACACAAGGATGAGTCCCACTACAGATTATCTGCGTTATGTAGTGGAGGAGGCCTATCGAAATATTGGGATAAAGTTTTGGATACAGATCCTGAGAAGAGGATACTACCCTAAGGGCGGAGGTATCATAACTGCCGAAATTTACCCGTCTAAACTTCCAAACTCAATTGAACTTCTTGCTACACGACAACTAACACCCAGTATTGCAAGTGTCTGCTCTCAACTTCCAAAGCATGTTGGGGAACGCCAGATTTCATCTGCACTTTTAAGGTTGGAAAAAAATGGAGTGCAATGCAACAACTATTCATCTTCTTTTGAAACCTCATCATCTCCCGGTTCCTCAGTACTAGTCTATTCTAAGTCAGACTTTGGACCTTACATTGGGGGTGATTCAATAGGAGAACGCGGTAAGTCAGCAGAAAAGGTAGGATCAGAAGCAGCAGAAAAATTCTTGGAAAATTACAGAGCCAATGTGCCTGTTGATTTTTTCCTTGCTGACATGCTCGTAGTGCCTTTGAGCTTAATAGAGGGAAAATCCCGTTATAGAGTTGGAAAAGTGACAGAACATCTGAAGACAAATCTTCATATAGCAAGCCTGATTGTAGGCTGTAAATACGATATCCAGCCTGTAGATAACACTTACATAATCAACATTAGCAGGACACAATAGTCTCATTTCTTATTTGGCTATATTCTGTTATTCGTATTCTGTATGCGTATTATTCTCGTTTTTGTATGTTATTTTTTCTATAAGAAATAGAAACATGGTTATAATCTAAAACTAACTCACTTTGAAAATACTTTTCCTTCCTTTGATTAAGTGAGTAAAACATTTAGTTCACAAAGTGAACAAGAAATATAGTAACATGGAAGCAAAAGCAAAATGGCAATGTCCTAAATGTGGGATAGGATTGCCTTATAATCCCACCTATAAGATAGAAGGTTTATGTTCTACCTGTAGAACCTATGACGATAGCGATAGACTTCTAGGAGATCATCGGCTAAAGAAAAGAACAAGATAGACATGCACGGAACGGCGAGCTATTTGAAATTGTAATAATGGATCATGGTAGTGATAATAATACTGAGGACGAGATAAAGAAGCGGAGGCGTTTTGTCTGGTGGTCATAGATTATCCAATTGCTATTTCCGTCCCCGCTTTAACACTCCCTAAGCATTATGCTTTTGCAATTGATCCGTACGGATCTAACATGAGAGGAAATTCAGGATCAGGAGGATCAATTGGCATTATGTACACACCTATTATTTTTATTTTATCACCAACATTGAATTTTATTTAGATACTGTCCTTCTTGTTGTTCGTACAGGGCAATCTGTTCTGTTTCCTCTCCCATCAAGGTGCTAGTAGTGTTTGGACGGCCACTCTCATCATAGTCCGTTGTTAGTTTTGTCAAAACAGTTGCATTTTGTATAAAATATAGCGGAACAGAATCATCTTTTCCAATATCCTTAACCTATGGGTAGGTCAGACAATTTGGGTATGGCAGATTTATTATCTGTTAACAACTCAAATGCGTCTTGCTGAAAAAGGTCTAACTGGAGATAGGATTCTTCCCATTGTTTCTTTTCCTGCTGCGGTTCGGCGAGATCTTGTGGGTTCTTATGATAGACCAATGATTTTAGCCCTAAACTATAATGAGATATATCGTTTTTAGATTTAGCCATGCAGCTAAGGAGGCTTCGATACAATCCCTAATTTCCTTTTCCTAGAAGATAGTGGATTGAGTTGAGCCTGGCCTGCGTGTCAAGGGCTCTCAGTGTATTAAATCATAAGCAAGCTTTCATCACTATGTTGAAGGCGAGAAGTAGTCAATTCAAACAAAAAGGCCAATACTTGAATACCCTTCAACTATTGTTAGACTAAGTCTGGACTTTATCTAGCCTTCTTTTAAGGTCACGCACATTCCTTTTTAGGTAATGAATATCCTTTGTCAATTCATTTATCTCATTTCTAGTAGGGAGATTTAATGCTTGGAAACTATTTTCGGTTAGCTTTTGAATATACTTAACCAAATCCATTTGATCATTTGATACTTTATTATAGACTTTTGGAAACTCCTCTGATGTAAATAACCCTGAGAATGCATCTTCAAATGCTTCAATTGCGACTTTTCTGTAATTCTCAAAATCTTCTTTGGAGTTATAATATTTAGGTGCTTTGTCTACTGTTTCCTTTAAGGCTTTACTGTATGCGTTTTTCATATGTGACCAGTATTCGTTAAGATCAGCTTGTAGCCTCATTAATGTCTGGCCTATATTTACCAGTCCTTGTACATAGGGGTCAGTTTCCTGAGAAAGTGCGTAGAACGGTCCTATAGTAGGCAACTTGAGTAGTTCTGACCAATTGTTAATTAATTGGGCCAGTTTCTCCTGCTCTGGGTTTTGTTCACTCCTCGATGCCAAGTCCTAATCATCCAAGTCCCTTGTCTACCTTTAAGGTTTTCCTTAATGCCCTCGGTAATTTGGTTTCTCCACAGAGTTTCTTCTTTTCCCACTGCCGCCTGTTCGTTGGTGGGCTTTCAACCTGCCGGCATAATCACGTTTGATATAATATAATATTACCAAGTATCCTATTAACATTTTGAGAATACATTTTTGAGAATATATGAGTCGATAGCCAAAAGGAAAATTGACGGTTGGAAAGGTAGCAATAGAATATTTCAACCTACAAATGAACAAGAAAATGATTTATCTACATTAGCAAAAGATGGACTGGAGGCGACAGAATAGATGACTAATAAAACAAAACGTAAGAAAAAAATTTGGAACACCCGAATTAACGAGCGTAAATATCTTGTATACCCGCTTCATAAAATGGTCAAAGAGCTCACCGGAGTAGGAGACTTAGATATACTCAAAGCAGAATCAGGCGAAGAATTGGCTAGACAAACACGTACTCATAGATTAGATAGGATATCCAAGTGGGGCCGACTTGAAATAGAGGAGGGTACAATTCAAGCCGAGCACCTACTAGAAATAATGAGAGACTTAGTAGACCAATTACATGAAAAAGAAAGAGCAATGAGACGGTCCGAGTGAATAAATGAATGAACTTATTAATTTCATTATTATCGTTTTGGTTGTAATAACAGGTCAAAATTATATTTCCTTTGACCTTTACGAATGTTATAGTCCTATTGCCAGCGACTTTTCAAATTCAGGAAAAGGCATTGGTAATAGCAATATAATAATTTTGTAAATAGATAGATGCTAATCATACTTATTATAAATTCGTTCGAGGTGAAAAAATAATTGTAGGTTCCGCTCGTCTAAGTGGAAGAACAAGACTAAACATAAACGAAATATTATCCATGATTAATGGTAGTATTGGATTAACATATGGCAAAATATCGTTAACGGATAGTGGGTTCTAATGAGATCCTATGTAACTATATATGATATAATGCAGCAAAGCAGAGATGATGTTTTCAAAACTCCTAGTACCAGTGGACGGATCCGAAAATTCACTCAGGGCCTTAGAAGCAGCAATCTTCCTTTCTAAGAAAATAGATGCTCAAACAACTGCTCTACATGTTATGGAAAAAGCTCCCACGGTCTATATCCATCCGCAAAAAGAGTTGGAAGAGTTACTTAAGAACTACAGAAAAGAATCAGAACGGATCCTAGAAAAATGTCAAGAGATTGGAAACAATAATGAGATAGAACTCAATACGGCTATTAGCGAAGGCAACGTAGCGTCAAAAATAATCCAATATGCTGAGAAGGGACTATTTGATATGATAGTAATGGGTCACAGAGGATCTGGAAAATTCAAGGAAATGGTACTGGGAAGTGTATCTGAGAAAGTTTTGCATCAGACAAAGTGTTCTGTTCTAATAGTCAGATGAATCAGGATATGATAAGCTAGAAGCATCGAGGTACGTTGCGCCTTGTGGAATTCCTGCTATTATACACACAAAATCTAGTTTTTTGAATTGATTTTGTCTATTTTGTTTTATTATTACATCAAATAGATTCGGTAAAGCGCCTGTTGTTTATACAAAATAGCCTGTATACTTTGCTTTCCCCATCATTGACCGATTTGCCTTGTCTCTGAAAATTGTTGAACTTGCTGGAACGAAGCCGTCAGGTCTAACGAGATAAGGTGTGCCAAAGATATCAGTAAGTACAAATTCATAGCGCCATATAAGATATTTTTCCTCAGCTGTCATTAAGCTTTTTAGTGATACAGAAGGTTCGTAGTAGCCTCCCACAACTTCTTCATTATCATACCATATAGGGTACTTCTGCCATATAGTATCTAAGGGCTCAGGTCTATTTCTTGTATAGAGTATCGCCGGTTTGTATCCAATAATTATGCTGAAGATAACCATACCTATTCCTAGAAAGAAATAGCCGTGAGCAGCATTCAAAATGGATTTTTCTGTTGTAAAACCATATGATGATTTATAATAAATTTCGCCAACTATCTCCGTAACATACGAAGGGTAAAGAACTCCCGCGTATAACAAAGTAAGCCCTAAAGCGCAAATAGCTATGGGGACTATGCCCTTCCAAAAAATGGAAATTGCTATCGGAAGAAGTAGGAAAATAGTGATTAAGACAATAAATTTGTGAAGATTAGAACCTGGAATAATCTGCATTGTTACTGTAGATGAATGAAGAACAAATAGTAGAACTATGCTGATGGCTGCAGTTAACAATAATACCGACTTTTTTCTCTCAAACCATATCCAAAAACCAGATAATAGATCAGTAGGGCAATCTTTAGACGACCTAGGGGGGTTTGAATATACCATAATTAGTAATAGAGGGATTCCTTATAAAAGATCTCTTCTAAAAATAAGGGTTGTCAACAATTATTTTTTATTTTAAAGGTCATTCTGCTTGTAGGTTCGATTAACTTCTATACTTTAGGAGCGAGCCACTCAATAACTCTATCGAGTTCATCAGATTCGATCGTTACCTTTATTGCTCCTAATGGGGATTCTTCCTTATTTTCTACAAGTACTACGACGCCCGCTGTTGCTGCTTGTTTATTGAGAAGGAACCATGTAGCATCAGCAATTCTGTTGTTAAGCAGTGCTTTTCGTAATACTCCTAAAGCGGCTTTTGATCTGACGTGTTCGTAAATAGTTCTTAGTGATTCGCTTCCAATAGATCTGCCAAAAATCCTGCCATGCTTGGAATCAATATAACAGTCATCCATTACATTACGAAGGGCGGTACTTACCTTTTCAGAATCCTCTGATGGGTTTAAAGGAGTTTCTGCTCTTACTACAATTAGAATTGCAGACGGAAAATTTCTCATTTCTTGATGTAACTTAGGCATCATTACTTTTATTGTTAATCTTATCAGACCATTTCCTAACTATTGCAAGAACCCTGTCCCTTAATCCATCCTTTGTGAGATTGTTGTTAGATACCACCTCATCTGATAGCGCAATCGCTTCGCTGATACCTATGTCCAGCTCCCTTTTATCACGTATTAAAAATTCATTGTTGTCTAGTGGAACGTCGGATCTATCTCTTTGCCTAATGTGCTTATATCTTGTATCGGCAGATGCGTGAATTGCCAATAGCTTGACGTTACCCATAGTTTTCAATACATTGACCTCTGCAACGCTCCTTATACCATCAATTACTATATCACCTGTTACGTCTGCTTCCCGCTGCATTTTTTTTAAAATTAGATAGGCCACAGCAGCTGGACCCAAATCCTTACGAAGCTTGAGCATAAGGCTACCGAGATTAGCATCGCTCATCTCTAGATTCCGACGTTTCGCCTCTTCTCTCACGACGTCACCCATGGTTATTCTAGAAAATCCGTTCTGTTGAAGCAGGGTAGCAACAGTGGATTTGCCAGCGCCAGGCATTCCGGTTATGCATATAATAAGTCGTTTATTTTCAGACGTACTCTATCCATCTCTTGATAGACTGTTGTAGATTTGATATATGTATGCAACTCACAACAGTATAATGGTTATTTTAAGTTTAGTATAACTTAAGATGGAAACCTGATAAGGTGTGAGCACTATTCGGCTAAAAAATAAACAAATCAAGCCAAATGTAAGATAAGGATTTAAACTTTGTATAATGATATTACATGAAAATTGGTCGAAACAAAAAAGGGAAGATTAAATATAGAAATTGATGTTGACTTACCTTTAGATATTATCGAGAATAACAATAGGCGTGAGGCAGTGGAAGAGGGTTTGATACGTAGTATATCAAAAGGTCTTTATGAAGAAGGAGTTTCATTTAAAATTAACAGAGTCAATTTCAGAATTGTTTAGCTGAAAGCCCATTACTTGAAAGTAATAATACTAGAAAATGATACCCACTCTCCCTCTTCTAATGCATAGTTTATTAGTTATAAGTTCTCAACAGTTCAGCTATCTACCCATGATTTGTCGTAATATATGTGAGGGGATATTACATGTGGACCCATACTATTCAGTTGGCAAAGTATTACAGAAGCCATGGGTATTATTCTATCACCAAAAGATCTTTTGTCAACGTTGTGGAATGCGGCTACCAGCGAAGAGTCACCATAGTATAACTGCAAAAGAAGGTCTATGACATATTCCCTTAGATAAACGATCTAAGGATACAGAAAAAGATCATTATGATTCAGAGTAGACCAATACTGCAACAAACCCTAAGTGTTTTTAATAAGTTTGCAACGTACTATTCTAAATTAGTTTTAATAATAGAGATATCTTTGCTCTACTACAAAGGAGATTTCCTATACATTTAAAGGGTTTAACAGTAACTACCACTTATTTACTAAAACAAGAAATACATGCAGCAAGCATGAAGATAATTGATATCAGGAGACTAATCAGCCATCCAAGAACCAGAACATCTTAATCAGTGATAGGCATCTTCGATGCTAATTCAGGTCTTCTATGGGAGCCGAAAGAGTAATTACTGATGAAGCAGACTGTGTGAAGTTGAATACCAATAATATTCTTATCTAGTTAAGTGCAAAACCTTAGATTAGTTAACTACTTATGGTTCAAAAGTCCCTCCTAAGAATAGTAGTCGCTGTTATAGTTGCAATCGCAGTTAGCCTGGCAACAATTTTATCAACACCCTCTCATACCACTATACCTATCCCGGAACCGGTAACTACGGGCTCTGCTAATCAAACAAACAAAGGTATTAGAACCATAGCTCAGAATTTAGATGTTCCTTGGGCTATCGATATTGCGGACGATGGCAGAATATTTTTTACAGAAAAGCCTGGAAGAATAAGAATAGTCCACGCCAACGGAACCCTAGCGAGTGAGCTTGCCGTAAATATTCGTGCGGAGGATACAGGTGAGGCAGGTTTATTAGGTCTTGCACTACATCCTAACTTTGTACAAAACCATCTGATGTACATTTATCATACCTATGCTAAAGATGGGAAGTTATATAACAAGGTCCTAATGCTTACTGAAAGAGACAATAAGATAGTAGACTCTAAAATTATTCTTAATAGTATTCCGGCATCTGATTCGAATAACGGAGGCAGAATTAAATTCGGACCAGATGGAAAGTTATACATTTCAACTGGCGATTCAGAGACTCCTGAATTTTCACAAAATACTAAATCCCTAGCAGGCAAGATGCTGAGGATTAATGATGATGGGACAATTCCTGATGATAATCCGTTTATCGACTCTCCAGTTTATTCGTATGGTCATCGAAATATTCAAGGTTTTGCTTGGCATCCGATAACAAATGAACTTTATGCTTCGGAACAAGGACCAGCAGGCAATGACGAGATTAACATTATAGATGCTGGATCGAACTATGGATGGCCATTTGAAGTATGCAGATATCCATCATCGTCTTCTTCGACATCTTTGAGGTTCAAAACACCTGAATTTTGTTTTAATCCTGCGATTACTCCCAGCGGGCTTACAATCGCTACTTTTGATAGGTTAGGATACCAAAACGATATAATATTTACTACTTTGAGAGGATCTCATCTACACCACATCGATCTGAGTACAAGAATTCAAGATAACATCTTGGTTGGATATGGGAGGCTAAGTGATGTTATTGAAGCCCCGGACGGATCATTATATGTCCTAACAGCTAATAGAAATGTAATCGGCATGGGAAATACTAACGATGACCGCATTATACAAATAGTTCAGAAGTAGGAAACAAGAGAACTAGGAACACGACAAGTTCAATTGAAGTTTTCATGCATCATAGCGAGATAATTTGGTAACCTACTGTAAAATCGTTAAATAAGTGCTCTTTTTATAACTGGGTCTTGCTTCTGCCAAGTTTGTGGTTGAATCCTGATATACGCGCATCGTAGTCTAGTAATTTAAGCACATTTTCAATTCTGTAACTGTCCTAAAATACAGGTTCAATAGCATTTTGTACTACTGGTTGGATGAATAAAAATTGGCTTTATATTGTTAGTGTTAATATTATTATCTTGTCTTTAATAATAATCATCATTGTGCATTGTGCATTATGTCTCATCATTTATGTATTGTCATATCTTCTGAACTTGTATTTGTTGACGATGAATTATTTGTACAAAAACTCGAAAAACCTATAAAATAATTAGCCGCAGCCATTGTGTATTGAACTAACCTTATGCAATATGCACAGCCCTTCTGAAGAAATATTACAGGTACTAAGTAAGCTGGCTTAAGAGATCTGATATGCCACCAGAATTTGATGGACAAATAGTGATATCCACTAACATTAAAAATCTTGGTATACTGTTGATATAGATGGTGGTAGCGACTAAAAAGATCCTTGTAATAGTATTGATAGTTGTCCTTGCATCATCTGTAGCAGCGGGAGCCTCTTCATTATTCACGGGAACGCCTTCGACCAGGGTCGAGGAACAAGATATTAATACTCAACTTAACAGAGTAGTTGACTTCTGTATAGACAAACTGCCAGCAGGAATACCAGAATGCGATAGCCAGCTCAGAGAGCTGGTGGATAATGCCTGTAGAGCTAATAATAACGGTTTAGATGCTTGCAAAAATGATAAGGTTCATCAATATTACAGGGTAAGATCAACATGGTAGATATAGATGATATAGTAAGAATTAGACTCAACAGCCCTAATTTTCTTTGACAGTTAAGGCAGCACAGTATCTATTATACATACTTCATTTGTGCATAGAGGGTAACACAGTGTATTAACTCTTACATAACGAGAGGAGCATTATAACCCCCTTACTAGCAAGGTTCAGATCCCACAGGACCCTACTGAATATAGGGATTCATATACTCTAGTCAGGCATACTCTCATAATGAGACGTCATCAAGGAGATCATCATTCTTGCAAAGTAACAGCTACAGTTAATAATATCATTTCATGTACCAAAATTGCAAGGTTTACAGGCTAGGCCCTATGTAATTTTATTATTAAAGACATGTTTTTTCTTCATTACCATATGGCAAACATTCTATATCGATTTTAGTAGAATTTAAGAAAATAGTAGCAAAAAGTGGTTAGGCGGGTATAAGTACGCCTAAAATTCTAGGCTGTATACTACATGACTATAAGTGTTTGGCATGTATATACATTCATTATCATTCATTATCCTAACTGAGTTATTATCTAAAGCATTATGTCAGAAATTTATTTACCTGTCTATATAGTTCGAAAGAACGTAATAATACGAGAACTTAATTTCATTCCCCCTTGATTGCTATAAACTAGGCCTACCAACAAAGTTCACATAATTTTAATAATGAACCATAATAATCTACATACCTGCAGGATCAAATAGGTTCAAGTGCATGTAGTTCAATGGTTTCCGATTCAAAGTCAAGACGGACCAAAGTCAAGATGTGTCAAATCATTCGATATGCTAATCATATATAGCAATAGATCTATAGTCAATAGGGTTTCCTTTAAGTTCATGAAAAGAGCTAATCATTTGATTGTGCCGACATATGCCAAAAAGTTCACTTCCTCAATTTAAGGTTGCCGTTATTGTGTTTCTTAATTTTCATTTACTTTATATGGTCGATGTTGCGGCGTATACTCCTACTTTACGCTATTCTACCGGTGATGGGATGCCAATAATTCAGGACTCGAATCTAAAGGTAGAAGAAGTTGTTGGGGGATTGGAACTTCCAACCAGTATGGCCTTTCTTGGGCAAGATGACATACTGGTATTAGAAAAGGACAGAGGAACTGTACTGAGGATCATAAATGGTCAGACTATGAACGAGCCCATAATTGATGTCAACGTTGCAACAGAAGTTGAAAGATGTATGTGTGGAATTGCTCTTTTTAGAACTAAAAATAATACTGCAAATGTTTTTTTATACTATACCGAAGCAGAATCCACAGATGGCGGACAGGCTATTGGTAATAGGGTGTATAGATATGAGATATCAAATGGTAGTCTCGTGAAAGAACAATTAATTTTGGATTTACCCGCTTATTCAGGGCCGAGACATAATGGAGGTGCTATTAAATTGGGACCGGACAGTAACAGTCTTATGTTCCAATAGGCGATGTAGATGGATCATTTAATCCAAGCGGTCGATTTGTTAGAACATCGACCCAGAACTATGTAAATGCAAGCCTTGTTGATGGGCGAAGTGGTATCCTTGTAGTTGATCTAGATGGCAAACCTATAGATGGCCGAGGTATTTTAGGGGACAATTATCCGTTGGTCTTCTATTTTGCTTATGGTATCAGAAATAGCTTTGGAATAGATTTTGACCCGCTGACTGGAAACTTGTGGGACACAGAAAATGGCCCTGCATATGCGGATGAAATCAATCTCGTAAAACCGGGGTTCAATAGCGGATATGTACCTGTACATGGTTTATGGGCGCACGGGGTAGACCCGAGATCCAATGTATCTGGTTGGAAATTATTTACTAACACTACTCTAGGCCTAGTAGGTTTCGATGGAAGGGGAAATTATAGTTTTCCAGAATTTACTTGGATAGATTCTGTCGGACCGACTGCCATAGAGTTCTTTCACTCCAAAAAACTCGGTACCCAGTATGAAAATGACCTGTTCGTATCTGATGTACACAAGGGGAGAATATATCACTTTCAACTAAGCAGAGACAGGACAGAGTTGATACTTTCTAGTCCACTCGAGGATAAAATCGCAAACACGACTTCCGAACTAAAGAATGTCATTTTCGCAGAAGGATTTGGTGGGATTACCGATCTAGAAGTTGGTCCCGATGGGAATTTATATATTGTATCAATCGGACAAGGAAAAATATTTAGGATACTCCCTAAATCCTAGACAATCTTCTTTCGTATACGATTTACAGATTTGCTACTTCCTGCTCCAATAAGAATAGCTATGG
>Ga0126312_10000261_pt1 | contig 28867 bp, 26 predicted proteins | sample Plot104A_FD_92537 | JGI IMG/M metagenome (GOLD analysis project Ga0126312, IMG submission 92537) | Serpentine soil microbial communities from UC McLaughlin Reserve, CA, USA - Plot104A | ecosystem: Environmental > Terrestrial > Soil > Grasslands | place: USA: UC McLaughlin Reserve, Lake County... | reverse complement strand
TCTCGCGCAGGTTGTGCGGCGGGATGTTCGTCGCCATGCCGACCGCGATGCCCGACGAGCCGTTGACGAGCAGGTTCGGGAAGCGCGCCGGCAGCACGACCGGCTCGCGGTCGTTGCCGTCGTAGTTGGGCTGGAAGTCGACCGTGTCGCGATCGAGGTCGCGCAGCATCTCGCGGGCGAGCGCGGCCAGGCGCGCCTCCGTGTAGCGCATCGCGGCCGCCGGGTCCTCGTCGACCGAGCCGAAGTTGCCCTGGCCGTCGACCAGCGGGTTGCGCATCGAGAAGTCCTGCGCGAGCCGCACGAGCGTGTCGTAGATCGCCGAGTCGCCGTGCGGGTGGAACTTGCCCATCACCTCGCCGACGATGCGCGCGCACTTGGCGTACGGCCGGTTCGGCTGCAGGCCCGACTCGTTCATCGCGAACAGCACGCGCCGGTGCACGGGCTTTAGGCCGTCGCGTGCGTCGGGCAGCGCGCGCCCCACGATCACCGACATCGCGTAGTCCAGGTACGAGGAGCGCATCTCCTCCTCGAGCCCGCGCGGCTCGATGTTGCCGCCGCCGATCAGGTCAGCAGTCGCCATCGCTCACCTCACACGTCCAGCGTGGCGACGCGGGCGTTTTCCTCGATGAACTCGCGCCGCGGCTCGACCTTGTCGCCCATCAGCATCGTGAACAGCCGGTCGGCCGCCGCGGCGTCGTCCATCGTGACGCGCTGCAGCGTGCGTGACTCCGGGTCCATCGTCGTCTCGCGCAGCTGCCCCGCGTTCATCTCACCGAGGCCCTTGAAGCGCTGCAGCTTCACGCCCTTGGCCGAGACGTCCATCACCGTGCGGCGCAGTTGCTCGAACGAGAGGGCGGCCTCCGACTCGTCGCCGAGCACGACCGTGAACGGAGGCATGCCGGCCATCGCGACGAGCTCGCCGTGCACGCGCGCGAGCTGGCGATACTCGTTCGCCTCGAACAGCGAGCGACGCAGCCGGTGGGTGCGCGCGAGGTTCGTGCGCCGCTCGACAGCCTTGACGCGGATCAGCCCGTCGTCCGCGGCGACGAGCTCTGTCGTGTACGGCTCGCCCTCCGGGTCGGCGCGCTCGATCAGCGCGATCAGCTCGTCGGCCGTCGCTACCTGCTCGTCGAGGATCTGCGACTCCTCGAGGAACTGCACGACCTCGTGTCCGTGCTCGGCGCGCAGAGCTGCCGCCCACCCCTCGTACTGCTTGAGCAGCCGCGTGTAGCGCTGCCAGCGCGTCTCGGTGAGCTTGAACTCGCGCCCGGCGTGGTCCGCGATGAGGAAGCGCTCGAGCTTGTCGCCGAGCAGGATGCCCTCGAGCTCGGCCTCCTTCTCGATGTAGCGCTCCTGGCGGCCCTGGGTGAGCTTGTACAGCGGCGGCTTGGCGATGTAGACGAATCCGGCCTCGACCAGATCCTGCATCTCGCGGAACAGCAGGGTGAGGATCAGCGTCCGGATGTGGGCGCCGTCGACGTCGGCGTCCGTCATCAAGATGATCTTGTGGTAGCGCAGCCGCTCGATGTCGAACTCGTCGCGGACGCCCGTGCCGAGCGCTGTGATGAGCGCCTGGATCTCGTTGTTCTGGAGGACCTTGTCGATCCGCGCCTTCTCGACGTTGAGGATCTTGCCCCGGAGCGGGAGCACGGCCTGTGTCGCGCGATCGCGCCCCTGCTTGGCGGAGCCGCCGGCTGAATCGCCCTCGACGATGAACAGCTCCGACAGCTCCGGGTTCTTCACGGTGCAGTCCGCGAGCTTGCCCGGCAGCCCCATGCCGCCCATGGCGGACTTGCGCGTGGCGTCGCGCGCCTTGCGGGCCGCGGCGCGCGCCTGCGCCGCGGACACGGCCTTGCGCACGACCTTGCCGGCATCGCCGGGGTTCTCCTCGAGGAACTCGGCCAGGCGAGCGTTGACGACCGAGGCGACGAAGCCCTCCATGCCCGGGTTGCCGAGCTTGGTCTTCGTCTGGCCCTCGAACTGGGGATCGGAGAGCTTCGCCGAGATGACTGCCGTGAGCCCCTCGCGGATGTCCTCGCCCGTGAGGTTCTCGTCCTTCTCCTTCAGCATCCCCTTCTCGCGCGCGTAGCGGTTCAGCGTCCGCGTCAGCGCGGAGCGGAAGCCCGACATGTGCGAGCCGCCCTCGTGGGTGTTGATGTTGTTGGCGAACGAGAAGATCGACTCCTGGTAGGAGGCGTTCCACTGCATCGCCACCTCGACGGCGCCCTCGTCGGACTCGCCGGCGAAGAAGACGATCTTGTTCTGGATCGAGTCCTTGTTCTCGTTGAGGTAGGCGACGAAGTCCTCGATGCCGCCCTCGTAGTGGAACTCGGCGCGCCTCGTGCCCTCGCCGCGCTCGTCTGCGATCGCGATCCGAAGGCCGCGGGTGAGGAACGCGGTCTCGCGCAGGCGCTGCTCCAGGGTGGCGAAGTCGAAGTCGAGGGTCTCGAACACCTCGGCGTCGGGCAGGAACGTGATCGTCGTGCCCGTCTCGTCGGTGGGGGCGCCCTTTTCCAGCGGTCCCCGCGGCACGCCGCGTTCGTAGCTCTGCGTCCACGTGAAGCCGTCGCGCCGCACCTCGACGTGCAGCTCCTCGGACAGGGCGTTGACGACCGACACGCCGACACCGTGCAGCCCGCCCGACACCTTGTAGCCGCCTCCGTCGCCGAACTTGCCGCCGGCGTGCAGGACGGTCAGGACGACCTCGACCGCCGGCTTGCCCTCCTTCTCCATCGTCGCCACCGGGATGCCGCGACCGTCGTCCGTGACGGTGATCGAGTTATCAGGGTGGATCGCGACGTCGACGCGGTCGCAATGACCGGCCAGCGCCTCGTCGACGGAGTTGTCGACGACCTCGTAGACCAGGTGGTGCAGCCCCCGCGGACCGGTCGAGCCGATGTACATGCCGGGGCGCTTGCGCACGGCTTCGAGGCCCTCGAGGACGGTGATGTCCTGGGCGTCGTAGCCAGAGCGCGGCTTGCCGGTCTTGTCGGGGTCGTCTGCCAAAGGGTCCTCCGTGTCACGCACACGCGACGCCCCGGCGGGAGGGTTTGCCTCCGATGCCGGGGCGTGGCGATTCAGTGGTCATAAGACTAGCACAGCGGGTCCCCGGATCGGGGCTAGCGATAGTGCATAAAGTGCTGCAAAACCGGAGAAAATGTCCGCATCAACCGGGGGTCGGTCGGGACCGTGGGCGGAGGCCCTTCACGGCATCGCGTCCGAGGCTCTCGTTGAGGCGTTCGACGACCCGCTCGGAGAGCAGGTCGAGCTCCTGCGCCCAGACCGCCGACGAGCATGCGACGGTCACGATGCCGTCGCGTTCGGAGATCGGGACCGACTGAGCGGCGAACGCCTCGCCGGCCGCGGCGTGCCAGGCGCGCTGGACGTCCGCGAGCAGCGTCGCGGGCGCGAGCTCCGCGGTCACCCGCTCCAGCGCTGCCGCGAGCGGGCGCGGCCCGCGACGCCTCATCGTCCGCGCCTCGCCGGCCGCGGGCGGTCGTTAGCGACGGGTCGCCGGGCCATCACGCGGCCTCCTGCAACACCGTGCCCTCGGCGATCGCCAGGCGCGTCACGCCTGGCTCGTCGGCGCCGGGGACGTGCGCGCGATCGGTCGTCGTGATGACGCTTTGGCCGCCGGCCCGCAGCAGGTCCACAAGGCGCGCGCGGCGGCCGGCGTCGAGCTCGCTCATGACGTCGTCGAGCAGCATCAGCGGCGGCGCCACGCGCGACTCGGCGAGCGCTTCGCGCTCAGCCAGCAGCAGCGCGAGAAGCGCGAGCCGCTGCTGGCCGCGCGACCCATACGCACGCAGCTCGCGATCCTCGCGCAAGAGCACGAGCTCGTCGCGGTGCGGCCCGTGGCCGGTGAAGCCGCGCTCGATGTCGGACTCGAGCCGCTCTGCGAGCTCGGCCGCGAGCTCCTCCGCCGTGCCCGCCCTCGAGCGGGGGCGGTACACGATCTCGGGCTCACCCGACAGCCCGAGCCCGGCCGCGTGCGCGGCGAAGCGCGGGCGCAGTTCCTCTGCCACCGCACGACGGTCAGCGATCAGAGCGACGCCGTGACGCGCAAGCTCCGCATCCCACGCGGGTATCGAGTCGCGACGGGCGCGGCCGGCGCGGATCGCGGCGACCAGCGCGTTGCGCTGCGCGAGCGCCGCGCTGTAGGCGCGTCGCGTCGCCGCGCGCGTGGGATAGAGCGCTGCCACGACCTGATCGACGTGTGCGCGGCGCAACGCCGGCGCGCCGGTGATCAGCTCGAGCCGATCCGGCAGGAACACCGAGACGAGCGGACGCGTCGCGACGTCTGTGAGCCGCTCCACGGCCGCGCCGTCCACGCGCAGCCGCTTCGGCTCTCCGGGCCGGAATCCGACGCTCACCTCGTGTTGCCGACCGGCGCCCTCGCAGCGCAGCTCCAGCCGCGTGAGCTGGGCGCCGAAGCGCACGCACTCGCGTTCGTTCGCGGTTCTGCACGAGCGCCCGGTACAGGCGAAGTAGAGCGCCTCGACAAGGTTCGTCTTGCCGGCCCCGTTGCGCCCGGACACCACGCTCAGGCCAGGCCCGAGCTGCACCTCGGCCGCGGCGTAGGAGCGGAAGTCGCGCAGCGTGAGCCGGGTGGCGATCATCGCCTCGGCCCCGGCGCTCTACACGTTGAGCCGGATCGGCATCAGCAGGTAGACGAAGCCGCTGCCGTCGGCCGCCTCGATCAGCCCAGGCCGCAGTGGGGAGATCAGCTTCAGCAGCACGTCGCCGGACTCGACCGCCTCCAGGCCGTCGCGCAGAAACTCCGGGTTGAAGCCGATCTCGAGCGGCTCGCCCCGGTAGGGGACCGGCACGGTCTCGCGCGCCTCGCCGACGTCGGGCGTCCGCGCCGAGACGGTCAGCTCGCCCTCGCTGAAGGCGAGCCGCAGCGGCGCGTTCTTCTGCGCGAGCAGCGAGATACGCCGCACCACGTCGGTGATCTCGCCGCCGGCCATCTGGAGCTCGTGCTCGAACGCGTCGGGCAGCAGCTGGCGATGGTTGGGGAACTGACCGTCGATCAGCCGCGACGAGAGGACGACGCCGCCGGCCTCGAACACGACCTGGTTCGTGCGCACTGCGACGCTCAGCTGATCCTGGTCGGACTGACCGACGATGCGGCTCAGCTCCTGCAGGGCGCGAGCCGGCACGTTCGCCTCGAATGACCCGTCGAGCGGCGCGTCGAGCTTCGTCTCCTTGACCGACAGGCGGTAGGAGTCGGTGGCGACCATGCGCAGCTCGTCGCCCGTGGCGGAGACGAGGATGCCCGTGAGCACCGGACGGGTCTCGTCGCGCGACGCCGAGCGCGCCACCTTGGAGACGGTCGCCACGAAGGCCTGACCCGGGACCCGCACGCGGCCGTCGCCGTCGGGCTCCGGGAACGGCGGGAAGTCCTCGAGGCGCAGCGTCCGGATGTGGAAGGTGGCGGCCCCGGACACGATCTCCACGTCCTGCTCGGCTGCCCGGAGCTCGAGGGTCACGGACTCGCCCGGCAGCGAGCGCACGACATCGACAAGCAGGCGCGCCGGCAGCACAATGGCCCCCTCGCGGATCACGTCCGCTTCGAGCGGCACGCGCAGGCCGATCTCCATGTCGGTGGCCCGCAGCTCTACGCCAGACCCCGACGCGACGATTTGCACGCCGGACAACGCCTGGACGGCGCTCCGCGTGGACGCCGCTCGTGTGACGGTCTGAAGTTGCGCGAACAACGCGTCGCGCTGTGTGGAAAGTCTCATTTCGGTGCCTGCTTCACGTTCGATTCCAGCGATGACTCAAGAGAGGGTCACCGTCATAGTGGTGTGGATGGTGTGCACAACCGCCGGACGAGCCGCAAGCTGCGGATCGGAAGCTGTGCGGCGCATGTGCACACGAGCGAAGCAGTCTGTCAGCCGGCGCGGCGTCACGAAGGCCGCCGCGGGCCGCCGAGCTCGTCCGTCAGCTGACGGACGAGCTCGTAAGCCGCGGGGTCACCGGCGATCCGCTCGACAGTGCGCCGGCACGCGTGGAGGACGGTGGTGTGGTTGCGGCCGCCGAAAGCATGGCCGATGGCCGGCAGGGACTGCGTTGTGAGCTCGCGCGCGAGGTACATCGCGATCTGCCGCGGCCACGCGACCGCTCCCGCGCGGCTGGTCGAGACGAGGGATGCCACCGAGATGCCGAACGCGTCAGCCGTCCGTTGCTGGATCTCGTCGATGGTCAGCGCCGTGGTCCGCTTGCGAAGCTCCGGGTACAGCCCCGTAAGCACGTCGTCGGCGAGCTCGGCGGTCACCGGGCGACCGGTTAGCGAGCCGAAGGCGACGACGCGCACCAGCGCGCCCTCGAGCGTGCGAACGCTGTGGGACACGCGCTCTGCGATGAGCTGGAGCGCCGCCGGGTCGATGGCACCGACGTCGTCCTGCTGGACGCGCTTGCGCAGGATCGTGAGGCGCGTGCCTTCGTCCGGTGCGCGGACGTCGGTCACGAGCCCGGCCTCGAAGCGTTCACGCAGTCGTGCCTCCAGCGCGCCGAGATCGCACGGTAGGCGATCGGAGGTGAGCACGATCTGGGCGCCGGCTTGGTGCAGCGCGTTGAAGGTGTGGAAGAACTCCTGCTCGGTATGGACCTTCTCCTGCAGAAACTGCACGTCGTCCACGAGCAGGACGTCGACGTCGCGGTATGCCGCCTTGAATGCGTCGGCGGCCTTGCCGCGGAGCGAGCCGACGAAGTGGTTCGTGAACGCCTCGGCGGTCGTGTAGCGGACCGTGGCTCCTGCCCCGTACGCGGTGACGTAGTTGGCGATCGAGTGCAGGAGGTGGGTCTTGCCGAGGCCCGGCGGGCCGCAGATGAAGAGCGGATTGAACGCCAGTCCGGGCATCTCCGCCACCGCGAGGGCCGCGGCGTGCGCGAGGCGGTTGGAGTCGCCGATCACGAACTGGTCGAACGTGTGACGCGGGTTGAACGCGTTCGCGGGCCCCGTCTCATCGGGCCGCGAACGCGGCGCTCGGGTGGCGACGTCAGCTGCTCCCGCCGTCACCAGGTCCACCTGCGTGCCCGCGCCGAGCACCGCCGCGGCGCACTCGTGGAGGAGGCGGCCGTAGCGCTTGGCGATCCAGGGGCGCAGCTCCGCCGGCGCCTCGACGAGCACGGTCGCATTCCCGGACCGGCGACCCGTGAGCGGCTCCAACCACTGGTGCCAGGTGGGCTCCGGCACGGCGCTCCGAAGCTCCCCGCGGATGAGGCTCCAGCAGGTTGAGTGCTCGTCGTCGGTCACGGGCGCGTGATGTCCTCCTCGACGGGGAGGGAGGTGGTGATCGATGGGATGAGGGGCCCCGAGAGGCCCGGTCAGCCGAACATAGCACGGCCCCTAGAGCCGTTTCCCGCCTTGCTGGGGCCGGCGCGCAAATCGCGCGGAAAAGCGGTACGAGGTGCCTCGGAGCAAGGCGGCGCGGGCTGATCTTCCGGCCGCGGAGCGGGCCCGATCCGGCGGCTGTCCACAGGTGTGCGCGAGCTGTGAGCGAAGCTGTCGATGCCGGCGATTCAGCCGCGTTGGCTATCCTGTCGAGCCCTCCGCGCGCATCCGGCGCGGCCGACTCGTATCGCCTGATGAAGCGCACGTATCAGCCCAAGAAGCGCAAGCGCGCACGCACCCATGGCTTCCGCGCGCGCATGAGCACTCGCGCCGGCCGGATCGTGCTGAAGCGGCGCCGCGACAAGGGCCGCAAGCGGCTCACGGTCTAGTGACCGGGCGCGCGAGCGGCGGGCGGAGCCCGAAGCGGCGCCGGCTGTCCCGTAGCGCCGAGTTCGAGCGCGTGTACCGCCACGGACGCTCCAAGAGCAATCGCTTTCTGGTGCTGTATGCGTTCCCGCGCGCGGAGGGGCAGGCGGACGATGATGGGGATGGCCCCCGACTCGGCCTGTCGGTCTCACGCCGCGTGGGCGGCGCCGTCGATCGAAGCCGCGTGAAGCGAGTGCTGCGTGAGGCGTTCTGGGCCGAGTCCGGGCGCTTGCCCGAGGGGTCCGACTACGTCGTCGTCGCGCGGCCGGAGGCGCGGGAGTTGGCCGAGCGCGAAGGCATGGCGGGCATCCGCCGCGCGCTCGCCGAGCTCGTGGACGCGCTGGGCGGCACCGACGGCGCGAGCCCCGAGGCGGCCGCGTGACCTCTCTCGCGCATCGCGTCGCTCTCGCACCGATTCGCGTGTACCAGCGCGTGATCTCGCCGGCGCTTCCGCGGCGCTGCAAGTACCACCCGACGTGCTCGGCCTACGCCGTGCAGGCGATCCAGTCCTACGGCATACTGCGCGGCGCCGTCCTCGCGGCCTGGCGCGTGCTGCGCTGCAACCCGTTCAGCCATGGCGGATACGACCCCGTGTCCGCACAGACCGTCTTCCACCGCTCGCTTCGCCGGACCCCCGACTTGCCCCGCTCCTGACCCGTGGTCCTCTTCGCCAACGTCCTCCAGCCGCTGATCGACTTCTTCGAGGCGTTCCTTCTGTTCTTCCACGACACCGTGGGGATGACCTGGGGCTGGTCGATCGTCGCGCTCACCGTAGTCGTCCGCGCCGCGCTGCTGCCGCTGACCCTGAAGCAGTTCAAGTCCATGCAGAACATGGTCAAGTTCCAGCCCGAGATCAAGCGGCTGCAGGAGCGCTACAAGGGAGATCGCGAGCGGCTCAACCAGGAGATGATGAAGTTCTACCGGGAGAACAAGGTGAACCCGTTCGCCTCGTGTCTCCCGCTCGTCGCGCAGCTGCCCGTCTTCCTGGCGCTGTTCTACATGCTCCAGAAGGACCTCCGGCTCGACATCTGCCCGGCGATCAACCCGGCCGGGACGGGGAATCCGCAGCCCTGCGGGTCCGGCGGTGCCGCCGAGTTCCTCTTCATTCCAGATCTGACCGACAAGGCGACGGGCGGCGTCCTGATCACGCTGATCGTGCTTTATGTCGGCTCCCAGCTGCTGTCGACCATCCTGATGTCGACGGCGACCGACCGCACGCAGCGGATGATCTTCCTTGCGCTGCCGTTCGTCTTCGTGATCTTCGTCATCAATTTCCCAGCCGGGCTTCTGGTCTACTGGATTACGACGAACTTCTGGACGATCGTGCAGCAGACGATCGTCCGCAAGCGGCTTGGGCCCATGCGACCGCCATCGCCGGACGGCGAAGGGCCGCCGATGTCGATCATGGATCGCTGGCTGCATCGGGGCCCAGGAGCCGCGAGCGACGGCCCCGCGTCCGAGGCGCGTCCGCGCGACACGGTCGCGACGGGCGCCGGCTCCGGCTCGGGCTCGCGGTCGGCCCCGGGCTCGGCAGCAAGGAAGCCGCGTTCCTCGGCGCCTCCTCCTCCGTCGCCGCGCAAGAAGAAGAAGCGATCCGGAAGACGGCGATGAGCCGGCGAGACGAGACGACTCCCGTGGAGCGAGTGCGCGAGCTGCTCGAGCGTGTCAACGACGCGCTCGAACTCGACGCGGAAGTCGAAGTGCTCGAGGAGACCGACCGTATTCGCGGGATCCTTCACGGTGAGGACATGGGCCTCTTCATCGGGCGCCACGGCCAAACCATCGACGCGGTGCAGCACCTTGCTTTCAAGGTCGCGGCCCTTGGCCAGTCCCCGGCGCCGAAGGTTGAGGTCGACGCGGCCGGCTACCGGGAGCGTCGCCGCGTGGCCCTGGAGCGCCAAGCCGACCAGGCTGCGCTCGACGCGCTGCGGTCGTCGCGGCCCGTGGCACTCGACGCGATGAGCGCGACCGAGCGCAAGGTCGTCCACGAGTACCTCAAGGACCGCGAAGACGTCGAGACGTACTCGGAGGGCACCGAACCGGACCGGCATCTGGTCGTCGCTCCGCTCCGGGGCTGACGCCGACCTGCCCCCGACCGTTTCACGTGAAACGGTCGGCCGGAGCGTTTCACGTGAAACGCTCGGCCGAACCTGACGCGCCGCACTCGGGCGCCGGACCGCCCCGCGCCCGCGCCGCGCCCCGAGCGTGGCGCCTGGCCGCGTCGTGGAGCGGCTGCGCCCGGTCCCCGACCGCGCCGTGGAGCGGCTGCGCCCGGTCCCCGACCGCGGCGCTCGGCCGTGGACCGCGCTGCGCCTGCCCCCGCTGCACCGTGCTCCCGACCGCGGCACTCGGCCGCGCCGTCGCGCCCGCGCACGGCCGCGCCCGTGCTGCACTCGGTCGCACCCCGGACGGCGCTGCACTCGTCGCACCCCGGACGGCGCCGCGCCCGGACGGCGCCGCGCCTCGACTGCGCCCGGCCGGACCGCGCCGGGCCTCGACCGCGCGGCGCCGGAGCCCGATTGCGGCGGGTCAGGTTTACGCTCGACCGCAGACAGGATCCCGGGTGCGGTGCGACGGATGCTTCGCATGACACCGTGTGGCGCGTGCGAGGTTCCGAACCGGCACTCGACAGCCTGCTCCGCCGCCATGAACTGTCGCAGCGATCCTGCGCGGCGCTCGGCCCGCTGTTGAAGCAGCTCGCTCTGCCGGACGCCCCGACATCGGTCCACGACCCGGCGGAGGCGGTGGACGTTCACGTCGCCGACTCGCTCGCGGCCCTCGGGGTTCCGGAGTTGCGCCGCGCGGCGCTGATCGCGGACATCGGATCCGGTGCCGGGCTTCCAGGCCTCGTTCTTGCGGCCGCGCTTCCCGATGCGCGCGTAGTTCTTGTCGAAGCGGTGGGGCGCAAGTGCGCGTTCATCCGCAAGGCGGTCGCCGCGATGGGCCTTGAAAACGCCGAGGTCGTGTGGAGCCGAGCGGAGGAATGGCGCGAGGGTCTCGGACGCTGCGACGCAGTTTGCGCGCGAGCGGTCGCCGCCTTGCCCGTGCTCTGTGAGTACGCCGCGCCGCTCCTGCGCGAAGGCGGGGTTCTCGTCGCTTGGAAGGGCGCGATCACGCCGTCGGAGTCCGATGACACGGCCGCCGCGGCGAGGCACCTCGGCCTGGCGCATGAACCGGTCGGGTCCGTCGTTCCGTTCGCCGGGTCGGAACGCCGGACGCTCCATGTACTGCGCAAGGTCGCTCCGACGCCCGCGAAGTATCCGCGACGGGCCGGGATGGCGGCGAAGCGCCCACTCTCTGCGCGCAATCTGCGCTGACTCAGCACCAACTTCGTTCCAAACAGCCGATCTCCGCCAGATCCGCCGCCGCCGCCGCTAGCGTCGGCTGCGCCATGGGCATCGTGTACGCCATCGCAAATCAGAAAGGCGGCGTGGGGAAGACCACCACCGCGGTCAATGTCGCCGCGTGCATCGCCGAGGCAGGCTTCGAAACGCTGCTCGTCGACGTCGACCCCCAGGGCAACGCGACCGTCGGAGTGGGCGCCGATCGGCGGAGCGGGCTGGGACTCTATGATGTGCTGAGCGAGCAGGTACCTGCGGGCGATGCCATCCGCGCGACGCAGGTCGAGCGGCTCTCGCTGCTGGCATCTTCGCCCGACCTGGCAGGAGCCACGATGGAACTCCCGCGTGTGGCCGGCTCCGAAACCCGCCTGCGCGACGCTCTCGCCGTCGTGCGCTCCCAGTTCGGGTACGTGCTCCTGGATTGCCCTCCGTCGCTCGGACCGCTGACCGTAAACGCGCTCGTCGCGGCCGATCGAGTGATCGTCCCGGTGCAGACCGAGTACTTCGCGCTCGAGGGGCTGGCGGGCCTCCTCGACACGCTGGCTCTCATCCAGCGCGAGTTGAATCCGCGTCTGACGGTGGCGGGAATGCTGCTGACGATGCATGACGCGCGCACGAAGCTCGGCCAGGACGTCGAAGCGGAGGTCCGGCGGCATTTTCCGTCGCTGGTCTTTGACACCGTCATCCCTCGCAACATCCGCCTTGGCGAGGCGCCGAGCTTTGGTCGCCCGGTGATCCATCACGACCCCGGATGCGCGGGGTCCGACGCGTACTTCGAACTCGCCAAGGAGGTGGCCGCACGTGGCTGAGCGCACCCGCGGCATGGGCCGCGGCCTAGCGGCCATCCTGACGACCCGGCAGACCGAAGATCCGCTCGATTTCCGCGATCTTCCCCTCGACGTGATCGTCCCGAATCCGAACCAGCCGCGGCGGACGTTCGACGAGGACTCGCTCGTCGCACTCGCGACCTCGGTACAAGAGCGCGGCGTCCTGCAACCGGTGCTCGTACGGCCGCTGCCAGGAGGGATGTTCGAGCTGATCGCCGGGGAGCGTCGGTGGCGCGCGGCGCAATTGGCGGGGATCGAGAGCGTGCCCGCGTTGGTGCGTCCCGACGACGACGCGGCTTCGCTCGAACTCGCACTGATCGAGAACATGGCTCGCGAGGATCTCGGTCCGCTCGAGGAGGCACGCGCGTGTGCCGCGCTCGTCGAGGAGCTCGGGCTGTCTCGCGAGGCCGTCGGCCGGCGCGTCGGCCGCTCTCGCGCTGCGATTTCGAATCTCATACGTCTGCTCGAGTTGCCGGATCTAGTGCTCATGCTGCTCGAAGACGGGTCGCTCTCCGAGGGCCATGGCAGGGCGCTGCTCATGGCGCCGGATCACGACACGCGTCGGCGACTCGCGCGGGAGGCGGCCTCCAAGTGCTGGTCGGTCCGCGAAACCGAGGAACGCGCCCGCGCGGCCTCCGAAGGCCGCGACGGCGAAAGCGGCTCCCAGCGCACACCGCAGGTCGCCCACCCCGATCAGGTCGAGGCTGCCGCGCTGCTCGGAGAGGCGTTCGGACGCGCGCTTGGAGCCGATGTCCGCGTCACCCCCGCGGCTCGCGGCTACCGCGTTCAGCTCGCGTTCGAATCGCTTGAGGAAGCACTCGAGGTGGCGGAGCGGCTCGGCGTCAGGGCGGCCGCCTGAGTCGTTCCTGAGCACCGCACGGCTCGCTATCATCGGCGACCCGGGGCGATTAGCTCAGTCGGTTAGAGCGCTTCTCTGATAAGGAAGAGGTCCCTGGTTCGAATCCAGGATCGCCCATGGAGTCGTATCGCCGCGGCCGGCGGCTGCTTCGCGTCTGAGATTTTCGTGACGCCGCTGGCGGCGGGACCGCCGCGCCGAGCCGGCGCCGAGACGGGACCACGCGGCGCGCGGCCCTTGCGCGAGCGACCCGCACCGAACATGGTCGCGGCGCCGACGTTGCCGGTCCGGTTGCGGAGGTGCGCCCACCCGACGTGATGCACGGCACCCGATGTCGCGGCCGAGCCGACCCCTGGGAAGGCCAGCGGCGGCGCCTATACTGAGGCCTCCGGCACCCTGGCCCCAAGGAGCGCCCCGCTTGCAGGAGATGGTCATCTACGGCGTGAGCTTCGACATGGTCGGCAAGCAGCCGATCGTCCTACTCAAGGCCGTCGACACGAACAAGTTCCTGCCGATCTGGATCGGCCACCCGGAGGCCGCCGCGATCCTGATGAAGCTGCAGGGCGCGTCGACACCCCGCCCGATGACGCACGATCTGCTGTTCGAGATGCTGGGCGAGCTCGACGTGAACTGCTCGCGCGTCTCCGTGACCGAGCTGCGGGAGAACACGTTCTACGCGTCGATCACGCTGACGGTGAACGGACGCGAGGTGGAGATCGATTCGCGCCCGAGTGACGCGCTCGCGCTCGCCGTCCGCTCCGGCGCCCCGATCTTCGCCGCCGAGGAGGTGATCGCCGAATCGGCGATCGAGTTCGAACACGAGGTCGAGGACACCGAGGAGGTCGTGGACAAGTTCAAGGAGTTCCTCGACCAGGTGTCACCGGAGGACTTCCAAGGCGGGAGCGAGTAGCGGCCGAACCTCGGGCCCCACGAAAGAGCACCCTTCGTAAGGGCGTCGGCGAGTAGCGCTCCGCCACAACCGGCGAGTCGCGGCCCACCCCGGTCGCAGCAAGTCCCGCCGGACGCCGGCGAAGACCCCCTATGCCGGTGTTCGCGCGAGCGCTAGGTCGAGCACCCGTTCGACGAATGCCTCGAACGAAATCCCGCCTGCCTCGGCGGCCTGCGGTAGCAGCGACGTCTCGGTGAGCCCCGGAATGGCGTTGGCCTCAAGCACGGTCACCTCGCCGCTGGAAGAGTCGAGTATCAGATCGATACGGGCGAAGCCGTAACAGCCGAGCACGCCATACGTGGCCAGCGCCAGGTTCTGGGCGGTTCGAGCCGTGTTGTCGTCCAACGACGCCGGACAGACGAAATCCGTCCTGCCGATCTCGTAGCGGGCCTCGAAGTCGTAGTGGTCGCTGCCCCGGGGGATCGCCTCAACGATGGGGAGAGTCTCCGGACCGTCCGGACCGTCCAGGACCGAGATCGCTAGCTCGCGCCCCGCGACGTGGCGCTCCAGCATGACCTTCGTGTCGTATGAGAACGCGGCCACGATTGCCGCCGGCACGTCGGCTGCGGTGGGTGCAAAGCGAATCCCGAGCGCCGATCCCTGAGCGGCCGGCTTGACCACCACCGGAAAATCGAGGCGCTCCTCGATCGCCGGCAGGGCTCGCGCAGCCCCGAGAGACTCGAATGCGGTCTGGCTGAAGGCGTAGAAATCCGGTGTGGGCAGGCCCGCATCGCGGAGCGTGTGCTTGGCCAGGACCTTGTCCATGCAGCGTATGCACGCCGAAGGTCCGGACGCCGTGTAAGGAACGCCGACCAGTTCGAGGATCTCCTGGACCGTGCCATCTTCGCCGTCGCGGCCGTGCATCGCGACGAAAGCAACATCCGGACGCGTCTCGGTGAGCCGGTCCACCAGGTCAGGACCGACATCGATCGGGATCGGCTCGTGTCCCAGCCGCTCGAGCGCGTCGCGCACGCGCGCCCCGGAACGTAGCGACACCTGGCGTTCGAGCGACTGGCCTCCCGCGAGGACCGCGACGCGGGTCATCGTGCCCGGCGTCGGAGCGGGACGATCCGGGCGCCCTGGACGGGCGACTGCTCGGCGACGACATCGTGAGGCGCCCTGGTGTCGGTTACGACGGTTGATGGTCTGCCGGCGTCCGGCGTGCCGATTGCCGGCCGGCCGGCGTCTGGCATTCCGGTTCCTGACGCGGCCGTAGGCCCATCTGCCGTGTCGGCGGGTGCCTGCGATACGCCTAGGTCTCGTCGTGTGAGCGTGGAGTAGAGCCGAACTTGCTCGTTGACCACCCGGCCGATTCGGGCGACGCCCTCGCGCAGATCCTCGTCGCCGACGCCTGAGAAGTTGAGTCGCATCGCGGAACCACCGCGTCCGTCGAGGAACGCGGCTCGGCCCGGGACGAACGCGACGTGCTCGCGGAGAGCTCGCGCCAGCAGGTCGGTCGTATCGATGTAGTCCGGCAGGGTCGCCCAGATGAAGAGACCGCCGCGCGGGCGGGTCCACTCCGCTTCTCGCGGGAAGTGCTCGTCCAGCGCGTCCAGCATCGTGTCGCGTCGGCGGTGGTACAGCTCGGACAACGCGCCGAGCAGCTTGCGCCAGTCGCGTTGCGCAAAGTACTCGATGACGAAGTGCTGCGCGAATGTCGAGGAACACAGGTCGGCACCTTGCTTGCCGAGGTTGAACTTCTCCAGCACGGGTCGCGGCGCTGCAGTCCAGCCGAGCCGTAGCCCCGGGGACAGGATCTTCGAAAACGTCCCGAGGTAGATCACGTACTCGCCGCCGTCGAGCGCATATAGCGGTGGCAGCGGATCGCCCTCATAGCGCAGCAGGCCGTACGGGTTGTCCTCGAGAACCAGAACCTCGCGTTGCGCGGCCAGCCGAACGAGCCGCCGCCGGCGCTCGAGCGCCATCGTCACGCCCGCCGGGTTCTGGAAGGTCGGGACGGTGTAGATGAACTTGGGCGTGCGGCCGTCGCGCTCGAGCTGGTCGAGCGTCGCTTCGAGCAGATCGACCCGCATTCCGTCCGAATCCATTTCGATCTGGACGACATCGGCCTGGTACGCGCCGAACGTCGGCACGGCGCCCGGATAAGTGGGGCCCTCCGCCACGATCACGTCGCCGGGATCGATCAGCGTCTTGCAGACGAGGTCGATCACCTGCTGCCCGCCGGTTGTCACGAGCAGGTCGTCCTCGGCGACGTCCATGCCCTCCTCCGCCATCACCTGCACGATGCATCGCTTGAGCTCATCCATGCCGTCGGTCGGGCCGTACTGGAGAGCGCGCGCGGATGCCTCAGCGGCGACGCGCGCCATGAGCGCCGCGAGATCCTCGGCGGGGAAGGTGCTCGTATCGGGCAGTCCGCCTGCGAGCGAGATCACCTCGGGCCGCGCCGTGATCGCCATAAGGTCCCGCATGGCGGATGACTTCATGCCTTGCGTGCGGCGCGCGAACAGTCCGGCGTAGCGCTCGAGGTCGCGCGCGGTCGTCCGCGACCGGTCCATGCGCTGGGATTCGCCGCCGGACGCCGAGCCCCTTGGCGTCTCGTCTATCGTCATGCCGCCTCGGGCACCCTAGCGCGCATGGACCTCATCCTCGACCTACTCCAGGGCGCCGGGCTGGCGGCCGCGATCGGCATCCGGCCGTTTCTTCCGGTGTTGCTCGCCGGCGCTCTTGCGTCGGCCGACCTCGGGCTCGACTTCGATGGGACCGACTTCAGCTTCCTCGAGTCCTGGCCGTTCCTCCTCGGGGCTTTTGTGGTCGTTGTGCTGCTCGACTTAGGGGGCCGCCGCGCGGGCCAGGAGACGGCCGATAGCGCCCCGCTGCTCTACGCCGTCCTCGTGGTGGCACTCGTTCTCGGCGCGCTTGAAGGGGCGGGGTCGGTCGCTGATCGCTCGAATTCGTGGTGGGCGGGACTGATCGTCGGACTCGCATGCGCCGCACTCGGGTTCCGAGCGTCGCGCTCGCTGTTCGGTCGCGTCCGCCGGCGGCTCGACTCCCAAGCCGCCGCTGCGTTGCCTGTGTACGCAGAGGGCGCCGCGCTGACCGCCGCCGGTTTCTCGATCCTGTTCCCGCCACTGGCCGTACTAGTCGTCGCTGGACTCGTATGGCTGCTGGCGGGCGGTCGTCGCAGGGCCGGCGAGAAGTACGCGGGCCTTCGCATCCTCCGCTAGTCGCCGTGGACGGACGGAAGAAGCTCGTTCTCGCGGTGATCGACGCGATGAAACCCGCCATGCTCAAGCGGGCCGTCGCCTCGGGTCGAGCCCCCGCGCTCCGACTGCTGATGGAGCGCGGGCATCACGTCGATGAGTGCGTTGCCGCGTTCCCTTCGGTGACGCCCGTCTGTTCGGCGTCGATCGCGACCGGAACTGCGCCCGACCGCCATCAGATCCCCTCGATGAACTGGTACCACCGCGGAGAGGCGCGCTACGTCGAGTACGGAACGAGCTTCAGGGCCTCGCAGGCCTTCGGGTTCAAGCGCTCACTCACCGACACGATCTACAACATGAATGCGGAGCATCTCTCGTCCGATACACCGACGCTGTTCGAGTTGCTCGATGACGCAGGAATCAGGACCGCCGGCACCACGTATCTCATCTACCGCGGACGCCACCGGCACGAAGTCACCAACGAAACCGCGCTCACGCGTATCGCGTCGACCGTGTTCAAGCAGCCCGTGCAGGGACCACGTGAGCTCTTCTATGCCGACCTCTTCGCCTCCCGCCGCACAGGTTGCCGCTCGCAGCTCGGGCTGCCGGGCGTCCGCGACCAACACGCCGGATGCGTGGGTGCATACATGGTGGAGCACGACCTCTTCGACTTCCTCTTGTTGTCGCTTCCCGACAACGACACGCACTCGCACAAGTACGGCCCCGATGCCCAGGTGACGTCGCTCGTCGCCGCTGACCAGCAGATCGAGCGCCTGATGCACGCGGCGGGCGGACCGGACGCCTTCCTCGAGGAGCACGCGGTGATCGTCTGCTCCGACCATTCGCAGTCGGAGGTCGTGGATGAGGTGGATCTCTTCCGCGCGTTCGACCGCTTCGGTGTGCTGCCCGCTACCGGCGTCCGCGAGACGAAGGCGGGCAAGGCAGAGATCGCAGTCTGCCCGAGTTCGCGCGCCGCGCAGGTTTACGTGCTCGACCGCGAGTCGCGTAGGCGCATGATCAGACGCGTCGTGCGCACCCTGCTTGCGCTCGAAGGGGTCGAACTGGTGATGCATTTGACAGACCATCCAGACGGCGAGGCGGCTGTGCTGTCGCGCACGGGCGAGCTTCGCTTCGCACCCCGTGGCGATCTGGCGGATCTGCGTGGCGACTCGTGGAGCGTAGAGGGAGATACCTCCCTGCTCGCGCTCGAGGTGGAAGACGGGCGCGTGAGCTCGGAGCGCTATCCCGACGCGCTCGCGCGAGTCTGGTCGGCATTGCGCTGCCGAACCGCGGGCGAGGTGCTCGCCTCGGCGCGTCCGGGGTGGGAGTTCTTGGACTGGGGTCGGTCACACCACGTTGGAGGCGGATCCCACGGCTCGCTGCACGCGAACGACTCGCACGGCTCGCTGCTGTGGTGCGGCACGGGGCCTCGAGAACCGAACGCGCGCCAGCAATGGACTTTGCAAGATGTAGTTCCGATGGTGCTCGGCCACTTCGGCGTGGCGGCGTAGGCGATGGTCGTCTTGCGTTTGAGCGCGGCTCGCTGACGTCACGCGCGTCTGAGACAGTCGAGGCTCTACTCCTCCGGCGCGAGGCTCCGTTTCGCCCGCCCAAGCGTTTCACGTGAAACGCTCGGGGAGGCGACGCCGAAGTCTTTTGGCCGACGTGCGTTCGGGCGTCTACGCGAAGCAGTGGCTTATCCCGCGGGAGGCCTTGGCCGCCCTCCGGCCTGGTGACTGCTGCGGAGGCTCGTCGCCCGTGTCGCCGTGGGCCCGATAGAAGCGTTTCACGTGAAACGCTTGCGTCGGCCTTCGGGCAGCGCGCTCGGCATCCGTGTTCTGTCGTCGGCCGTGAGGACCGTGCGCTCGACGCCAAAGGCCGCGCTTCACGAGCGGGTAGTCGGCGCCCGCGGTGTCCGCACTGCGCAAGACGCTCGAGCGTTTCACGTGAAACGGTGGCGTCCGCCTTCGGAAACCGGCCGCGTACCTGCGTCGTGCGAGGCACAGCGGGGAGTGCGGGGGGCGCCCGCGTGCCGGGGCGTTTCACGTGAAACGGTTGCGTCGGCTTGGGAGCACGCCGCACGTCGTTCTAGTGCAAGGCATCGCGCCAGACCGTATGCGGCCCGGCCTCGCCGGCGCGGCGGAACCAGTATCACTGGACTGATTCGCTGTCGGCGTCGGACGTTTCCTGGGCAGTAGCCGTCGCTGATATCCCGATCCTGCGGCACGTCACGGGCGTCGTGAAGGGAGCGGCGCAACGCGGACCCGGGACGTTTCACGTGAAACGGTGGCGCGCCTCGCGTCGCTGCGGGCCTGACGACGGTCGGGTCAACCGACGCGGCGCAGGTGGCCGCGACCGGCGCCGATCGCGGCCGCGGCGCGTGTCCGGCGTTCACGTGGAACGGGTCAAGGTTGCCTTTGGAGCGTGCTCCTGGTCGAGCCGCCCCGCCCGCTGGCGAGCTATCGACCATGCGGGGCATGGCCTTGGGCGCCAGGGACGCGCTGAATTCTGGGGTCGACGCGTCGCGCTGATCGCTCCGCGACCCCCTGTGGGGCGTTTCACGTGAAACGGTTGCCGCTGGCGATCAGGCATTGGGCTAGCGGACATCCGGGTCGTATCCGCGTCGTCCGGCCGCGCATCCGCCGCCACGGCGAGCCGGGTCGTGTTTAAAGTCGACGCATGCGCCCCGGGCTCGACGCCGGGCCGCCGCGTTCACGTGCAGAGGTCCAGTCTCTGCTGTCGGTCGCGCCGCAGGCGAAGTCGTTGTAGGCCGCGGGGCGCGCCTGAATTCTCGGCGCGCATCGCGGCGCGGCTGCGTCGTCAGCACGCATCGCGCGCGCGACGCGGCGCTGAAATCGTCCGCCCGCATCGCGGCGCGCGCCCGGCTTCATCGGATGCGCGGGGGCGTTTCACGTGAAACGGCTGGGGTTGCGTCCAGCGGGCCGCCGCCGGGGTTCGCGGCGGCGTGTACCAAGGATCGCGCGGGTGCGCGTTCCCAATGCGTAGCTGGCGGAACGCGGGCGGCTTGCGCGCTTTAGGCGACCTGGGCGTTTCCCGGCGAAACGCTTACGGCGAGTTTCGCCAGGCCCACGGCCCGGGCGAAGTTGCCATTGAGGGGGTCGGCGTTTCACGTGAAACGCCAGCCGGATCCTCACGATGGGAGCGGGCGCAGCAGCTGTTCGATAGCCGACGCCACGCCGTCCGGGCCGCATCGAACGACGACAGCATTGATCCACGGATCCTCGTCGGCGGGGTCGTAGCGTTGCGGCATATGCGTGCGCATGACCGCGATCGACTGCTCCCGGCGGACTCCGATCACTCCGCCCCGCGCACCCGTCATGCCGACGTCGGTGACGTAGGCCGTGCCCTTTGGAAGCACCCGCGCGTCGGCGGTCGGAACGTGCGTGTGCGTGCCGACGACCGCGGTGACGCGACCGTCGAGGTACCAGCCGAGGGCGACCTTTTCGCTCGTCGCTTCGGCGTGCATGTCGACCAGCACGTGATCCGCGCCGCTCACGTCGCGGAGGGCCTCGTCGGCGGTGAGAAGCGCGGGAGCGGCGTGGTTCATGAAGAGATTCCCGGCCAAGTTGACCACGCCGAGGCTCGCGCCGCCGCGTTCCACGATCGCGGCGCCACGGCCCGGCTGGGACGCGAGGAAGTTGGCCGGACGGAGAATGTTCCGGCGCTCCTCTAGGTAGGGCCAGAGCTCTCGATGGCGGTAGGTGTGATTGCCGAGCGTGATCACGTCGGCACCGGCGGCGAACAACTCGTCGGCGTGCTTAGGCGTGATGCCGATCCCTCCCGACGCGTTCTCACCGTTGAGCACGACGAAATCCGCGCCCACCTCGGCGCGCAGGTCGCCGAGCATGGAGCGGATCACGCGCCGGCCGGTGGAGCCGACGACGTCTCCCACGAACAGGATCGCGGTCAAGCCCAAGACGCTAATGCACCGTCGGTGCCCGTGCGCATACTTGAGGCATGCACGCGCGTCCGGACGACGTCGGCGCCGGCGGGGTCGAGAATCCGCCGCTCGAGCCTCGCCCGAGCGATCCGCCGGCACCCGAGTCGCCTGAGGACACGTCCTCCGGCCTCGCGCCGGCTGACCGTGTGTCCGGCGTGGTCACCCCCGTCGTAGTACCGCGCTGGATCCAGGCCGTCGTGCTGCCGCTCGCCATCGTCGGCGCGTTCCTGCTGCTGCGCGCCGCCGGTCCCGTGGCGCTGATCTTCATCGTCGCTGCGCTCGTCGCACTGCTTCTCAACCCATTTGTCGCGATGCTTCAAAGCGCGCGCTTTCCACGCGGATTGGCGGTGCTGTGCGTCTACGTGGGCCTGATTGCCGTCTTGGGCGGGATCGGCGCGGTGCTCGCGAACCCGATCGGCGACCAGGCATCGCGGTTCTCCCGTGCGGTGCCCGGAGTAGTGGACGACGCCAACGCACAGCTGGCCCATCTCCAGGAATGGCTGGACGACAAGGGAGTCGACGTCGAGGTCGCAAGGCAGGGCGAAACGGCACTGGAGACGCTCGGCGCGCGGGTCACGGAGGGCTCGGGCGAGCTGGTGTCGTTCACGCGCGAGGCGCTCAAGACCATCATCGAAGGCTCGATCGCGCTCATCGTGACGATTGTCCTCTCCGTCTACATGCTGCTGTACGGCGAACGGATCGGCGCAGCCGTGCGCTCGGTCGTCCCACCCGGCGACGGAACGCGCAAGGACGACTATCCGACGCGCGTACAACAGGCGGTATTCGGCTATGTCCGCGGACAGCTCCTGTTCTCGCTGATCATGGGCACGAGCGCCGGCATCGCGCTCTGGATCGTGGGGACGCTCGGCGTCTTCCCCGAGGGCAAGACGTACGCGATCGTGTTCGGCACGTTCTACGGCTTCGCTGAGCTGATCCCTTACGTCGGTCCGGCGATCGGTGCGGCGCCGCCCGTGCTGATCGCGCTGTTCAGCGACAACGGCTTCGACGCGGTGTGGCTGACGATCATTTTCATTGCGCTCCAGCAGATCGAGGGCCACATCGTCGCGCCCACGGTGTTCTCCCAGGCGCTGCGGATCAATCCGCTGCTGGTCATCTTCGCTCTGCTGATGGGCGGTCGGCTCTACGGGATAGCGGGCGCGTTCCTCGCGCTGCCGCTGGCGGCCGTAGTGCGCGAAACCGTGGTGTACGCGCGTGAGCACCTGGTCCTCGAACCGTGGGGCACGCCCAGCGCCGAGCAGCTCGGCCGTGGCGCGCGCCCGCCGGACGAGCCAGCTGCGGGGGGGCAGTGCCCGGAGTGCTGCGCGCCGGCGAGCGGCGAAGCGGCGTACTGCAGCGCGTGCGGCACCGAGCTCGCAGCCGCCGATGAGGCGGCAGCCGCGGCGTCGGCCGCGCCGTCATAGCTAGCCTGAGGCCGACATGGCGGCGTCACGGACCGAGGCACCCGAGGCGCTGCGCGCGGAGGCGCTCTCGAAGGTCTACGGCACGCGTCGGGCGCTCCAGGGCGTCTCGTTCATCGCCGCCCCCGGCGAATTGCTTGCGGTCATCGGTCCTAACGGTGCCGGCAAGACGACGCTGTTGCAGATCCTGGCGGGCGCGTTGTCCCCGACGACCGGGACAGTGTCGCTCGACCGCGGGGCCGTCGGGTGGGTGCCGCAGCAGCCGGCGGTGTACTCAAAGTTGTCGGTTCGCGAGAACCTGCGCCTGTTCGCGCGCTTGGAGAAGGTTCCCGACGTCGACGCGACGGTCGATCGGATGCTGGAGCAGGCGGACGTCAGCGACCGCGCCGCGGATGCCGTCGGGACGCTGTCGGACGGCAACCGGCAGCGGGTCAACATCGCGGTCGGGTTGCTGGGCGATCCGGCGGTGCTGTTGCTGGACGAGCCGTCCTCGTCGCTGGACCCGCGCCAGCGCGAGCGTTTGTGGGAATTCGTGTCCGCGCTCGCCCGCGAGGGAGGCACCACGGTGGTCTTCTCGACGCACAACGTGGCTGAGGCGGAGCGATACGCCGACCGGCTGCTCGTGCTCGCCGACGGTGAGCTCGTGTTCGCGGGCACCCCGGCCGGCCTCGAACGCGCGACGGGAGAGCACGACGCGATCGACTTCGAGGGCGCGTTCGTGCGCTTCCTCCGCGCGCGGGGTCACTAAGTGCGGTGGCTGCTTGTCAAGGACCTGCAGATCCTGCGGCGATCGCCGCTCCTCGTTGCGCTGCTCGTCGTGTATCCGCTCGTCGTGGCGCTGCTCGTGGGCGCCGCGCTCTCGTCCGGGCCCTCGAAGCCGACCGTCGCGTTCGCGAATCTCGTGCCTCCGGACGAAGCCAAGATCAACGTCGGCGGCCGGCAACTCGACGCCACGAGCTACGCCTCCGAGCTGTTCGATGCCGTGGAGCCGATCCGCGTCGACACGCGCGAGCAGGCGATCGCGAAGGTCCGCTCGGGCGAGGCCCTGGGCGCGCTCGTGATCCCACCCGACGTGATCGAGCGACTGCAGGCCACCCTCGCGCTCGGCGGCGGTGACCCGCCGAGGGTCGAGGTCTACTACGGCGCGGAGAACCCGCTCAAGCGCCGTTATGTCAAGGCGACGATCGCTGCGACGCTGGCCGACGCCAACAAGGCGCTCTCGGACGAGATATTCAAGGAGGCGGCCCGTTACCTAAACCTCATCGTGGTCGGCGGCTCGCTCTCCCTTCCCGTGGTCGGCGACGTCGAGATCCTCGGTCTGCGCAACGCGCAGCGGATCATCGATGCAGCGATCGTGGGACTGCCTCGGGACTCCAGCGCGCGGATCGCGCTCAGGCAGGTCTCGCGCTTCGCCCGGCTCGCCGCCGACAACCTCGACGTCTCCAAGCCGATTCTGGCATCGATCGGCAGTCCGGTCGCCGTGCGAGAGAAGGCGATCGAGGGATCGAGCGCGTCGCTCGACGTCTTCGGAGTCGAGATCGCCGTCGTGATTTCGCTGATGTTCCTCACGGTGCTACTAGCCGCTGGGATGCTGGCGCTCGAACGCGAGGAGCATGCATTCGGCCGGCTCGTGCGCGGCCTCGTCTCACGTACCGGCGTGCTGCTGGAGAAGATCGGACTCGCCGGGCTCTGCGCCTGGCCGCTCGCCGCTGCGATGCTTGCGGTGCTGGTCGCGTTCCTGGACCTCGGCTGGAGCCGGACGCCGGTCTGGCTGCTCGCCCTCCTGTTCGCGGCGTTCGCGTTCGCCGCGCTTGGCGTAGCGATCGGCGGCTTGGCGCGCGAGGTGCGCGCCGCCTCCCTGCTCGCGTTCATGCTGATCCTTCCCATCGCCGCACTCGCGCTCGTCCCCTCGGGAGCCGTCGACAGCACGCTCTACGACGTGATGCGGATCGTCTCGGGCGCGTTTCCGTTCAAGCCTGCGTTGAACGCGCTCGACGCAGCGCTCAGTGGCGGCGAGCTGCTAGGCCCGCTCGCGCACCTCACCGGGCTTACGGCGGGCTTTGCGCTGCTGGCGCGGCTCGCACTGCGCCGCTTCGCCTAAAGCTCGCGCGCAAGCACCGGCTCGCCGTGCAGAACGCGACCAGTGGGGCGGAAGCCGCAGCGCCGCCAGAAGCGCGCCGGGCCCTCCGCCGCCGGGACGTGGCTCGTCTCGAGCGCTCCAGCCGCCGGCGCGCAGCTCGTGGACCAGGAGATCGACGGCGCGGCGCCCGACGCCGGAGCGCTGATGCTCCGCGCCGATCATGAAGCGCACGAGGTAAGGCGTGCCGCTATGCACCTCGACGAGCAGCACGCCGACGGGCCGGTCGCCACGGTGGATCGCACGCAGGAGCGCCCCCCGGCTCGTAATGGCCCGCGGCCACCGTGTACGCGGCCGGTGCAACGAGGCGTCGTTGGTCCTCCGCGAGCTCGAGATCGCAGATGGCGCGCACGTTCTCGCGCGTCACCGGTCGGAGCGAGACGGCGCCGTCGTGACTCATTGCGGCGATGCTAGGCCTCTAAGCTGCAACTCGTGTTCCCCGCCACCCGCATGCGTCGCCTGCGCAAGACCGGCCTGCTGCGCGGCCTGGTGCGGGAGACGGAGCTGTCGCCGGCGCACCTCGTCTACCCGATGTTCGTGCGTCACGGGGTCGACGGGCGCGCGCCTATCCCGAGCATGGCCGGCATCGACCACCTCTCGATCGGCGCCGCCGTCGAGGAGGCTGGATCGGCGGCGGCCGTGGGAATCCCGGCGGTGCTGCTGTTCGGCCTGCCGGCGTCGAAGGACGAGGAGGGATCGGGCGCGTGGGACGACGAGGGGATCGTGCAGCTGGCGACCCGCGCGATCAAGGCGGCGCACCCGGACCTGCTCGTGATTACGGACCTCTGCTTGTGCGAGTACACCTCGCACGGCCACTGCGGCGTACTGCGGGCCGACGGAGTTGTCGACAACGACCTGACACTCGAGCTGCTTTCGCGCACCGCTGTCTCGCAGGCCGGAGCGGGAGCGGACGTCGTTGCACCGAGCGACATGATGGATGGGCGCGTCGGCGCGCTGCGCGCCGCGCTCGACGACCAGGGGCTTGCCGAGACGCCGATCATGGCCTACTCCGCCAAGTACGCGTCCGCGTTCTACGGACCGTTCCGTGAGGCCGCGGAGTCCGCGCCGGCTCACGGCGACCGACGCGGGTACCAGTTGGACCCCGCGAACGCGCGCGAAGGCGTGCGCGAGGCCGAGCTCGACGCCGCCGAGGGCGCCGACGTGATCATGGTCAAGCCGGCGCTGCCGTACCTCGACGTGATTCGGCGCGTCAGGGAGGCGACCAACCTGCCAGTCGCCGCCTACAACGTGAGCGGCGAGTACGCCATGCTCAAGGCCGCGGCCGCCGCCGGCCTGCTCGACGAGCGGGCGGCCGTGCTGGAGGCGCTGACCGGGATCCGCCGCGCCGGCGCCGACATCGTCATCACGTATCACGCGAAGGACGTGGCCCGATGGCTCGACCCTCGGCGGGCTGGATGACGATGGCTCGAACCGCGACGGATCGTCGGCACGCTGGGAGTCGCGCGTCCGATCCCGGCCGGACGCCGCCCGGAGCCGCGGAGGAGGCGGACCGATGTCACAGATAGCCCGGGCCAAGGTCCGTTCGCGAAAGGGCGGCGCGGCCGTCCCCCTCGACGAGACCGACAAGCAGCTGCTCAACCTGCTCCAAGGGAGTTTTCCGCTCGACCCGCGACCGTTCGCCGCCGTCGGCGCGCTCGCCGGCCTGACCGAGGCGGAAGTGCTCGAGCGCGTAGCTCGGCTGCTCGACAAGCGCATCATTCGCGAAATCACGCCAATCTTCGACACGCGCGCGTTCGGCTACCACTCGATGCTGGTCGCGGCGAAGGTCGACCCGGCCCACCCCCACCGCGCCGCGCAGTTCATCAACACCCATCCGGGCGTAACGCACAACTACCTCCGCGACCACGACTTCAACCTCTGGTTCACGATCGCCGTCGAGCCTGCATCGAAACTCGGTCTCGATGGCACGCTCGACGTCATGGCAGAGCGCACCGGCGCCGAGTCGATCCGCCAGCTGCCCACGCTGAAGCTGTTCAAGATCCGCATGGATCTCGAGATGGAGGCCGGCACCGACGCGCTCAGCGCGGCCGGCGAGGCGGTCGAGCCGATGGAGCTCGATCCGATCCGGTTGACCGACGAGGACATCGCCACCGTGCGGGCCACCCAGGGGCCGATGCCGGTGATCCAGGAGCCATATGCGCCCGCGGCCGAGCGCCTCGGCGTCCCGGTCGACGCCGTGCTGGCACGCCTCGAGTCGCTGCACGAGCGCGGCGGGCTGCGCCGCGTCGCCGCGATCCTCTACCACCGCCGCGCCGGCTTTTCGGCCAACGGCATGGGCGTCTGGGCGGTGCCGGCCGAGCAGGTCCTCCAGACCGGAAAGCAGATGGCAGCCTTCCGCGGCATCTCGCACTGCTACCAGCGCCCGACCTACCCGGACTGGCCCTACTCCGTCTTCACCATGGCGCACGGACGCTCGAAGCAGGAATGCGACGCGATCCTCGACTCGATCGCGGCGGCGACCGGGATCGAGGACCGCGCGACGCTGTACTCGAGCACCGAGTTCAAGAAGGTCCGGATGCTCTACTTCACCGACGCGTTCGCGCGCTGGGAAGAGGAGCACGCGCGCTGACCAGCTCGCTGACCGACACGCGCTCGGCCGAGCTCTACCGCCGCGCGCTGCACGTGCTGCCCGGCGGCGTGAACTCGCCTGTGCGAGCGATGCGCGCGATCGGGCGCGACCCGATCTTCGTCGAGCGCGCGTCCGGCGCGGAGATCATGGACGTCGACGGCAACACATACGTCGACTACGTCTGCTCGTGGGGACCGCTGATCCTCGGCCACGCGCATCCCGCGGTGCTGGAGGCGGTCGCCGACGCCGCGGCGCGCGGGACCAGCTTCGGGGCCGCCACGTCGGGCGAGGTGGAGCTGGCGGAGCTCGTAGCGCAGCGGATGCCCGGCGTCGACATGCTGCGGATGACGTCGTCCGGGACCGAGGCCACGATGAGCGCGATCCGGCTCGCGCGCGCGGCGACCGACCGCGAGACGCTCGTGAAGTTCGCCGGCGCCTACCACGGCCACGTCGACGGCCTGCTCGCGCAGGCCGGCTCGGGACTCGCCACGCAGGGCATTCCGGCGTCGCCCGGCGTCCCCGAGTCGGCCACCCGCGCCACGGTGGTCGTGCCGTGGAACGACGAGGCGGCGCTGCGGGGAGTGATGTCCGAGCACGAGGTCGCGGCGCTGCTGGCCGAGCCGTTCCCGGCCAACATGGGCCTCGTCCCGCCGGAGCCCGGCTTCCTGGAGCTGCTGCGCGAACTCGCGACCGAACACGGCGCGCTGCTGGTCTTCGACGAGGTCATCACCGGCTTCCGTGTCTGCGCCGGCGGCGCACAGGAGCTCACGGGGGTGCTCCCGGACCTGACGGTGATGGGCAAGGTGATCGGCGGCGGACTCCCGGCCGCCGCCTACGGCGCCTCGACGGAGCTGATGAGCCGCATCGCACCAGCCGGCGACGTCTACCAGGCGGGCACGCTGAGCGGCAACCCGCTCGCCGTCGCCGCCGGATGCGCGACGCTCGGGCTGCTCGACGAGGACGCCTACGTGCGCCTCGCGGCCACCACGGAGACGCTCGTGTCCGGGCTGGCCGAGGCCGCCGGCGACCGACCGGTACAGGTCGCCTCGGCGCCGGGCCTGCTAACCGTGTTCTTCAGCGCCGAGCCCGTGCGCGACTACGCCGATGCGACCGCGTGCGACACGGACGCGTACGGAGCGTGGTGCCGTGCCCTGCTCGCGCGCGGCGTCTACCCGCCGGCGTCGCAGTTCGAGGCCTGGTTCCCTTCGCTCGCGCACACTTCCGAACACGTCACGCGCACACTGGAGGCTGCCGCCGCGGCGTTCTCGGAGATCGCGAGATGAGCGGACCGGCGCGGCTCGCGGAGCTGCTGCTCGGGGACGGAGGCTTGATCGCGGGCGCGCTCGCCGACGCGGCGCCGGCCGACGGAGCGCTCGGCGCCGCAGCGGCCGCAGGCCCGCGCGCAGCCGGGCGGGAAGACGACTACGCGCTGCTGGTCGAGGCGATCTACGAGGGCTACCTCCAGCACTACGGCTCGGGGCGCGTCGTCCGGCCCGACGACGCCGACCTCGCGCTGCTGGCCGGCGACCGGCTGTTCGCGCTAGGACTTGCGCGCCTCGCCGAGCTGGGCGACCTCGCTGCGGTTGCGGAGCTGGCCGACGTCATATCGCTGGCGGCCCAGGCCCACGCCGAGGGGGACCCGCTTCGCGCCGACGCGACGTGGGCCGCCGGTGCCGCCGCCGTCGGGCACGGCGGCGGACCTCAGCTCGAGGCCGCCAAGGCCGCCGCCCGGGCGGGCGCCCGGGACGCCGCGAAGGCGCTCCGGGCCGCCGCGGCTGGCCGCTGAACGGCCCGCCGCGTGGGCGGGCGCCCGGGACGCCGCGAAGGCGCTCCGGGCCGCCGCGGCTGGCCGCTGAACGGCC
>Ga0126312_10000260_pt1 | contig 28937 bp, 26 predicted proteins | sample Plot104A_FD_92537 | JGI IMG/M metagenome (GOLD analysis project Ga0126312, IMG submission 92537) | Serpentine soil microbial communities from UC McLaughlin Reserve, CA, USA - Plot104A | ecosystem: Environmental > Terrestrial > Soil > Grasslands | place: USA: UC McLaughlin Reserve, Lake County... | reverse complement strand
CCTCGTCCGTGCGGTAGGGCGCGAGTCCCTCGACGATCGCGGCCTTCAGGGCCTCCTCGCGTGACGGGCCGACCAGCGCGGCGATGCCCGCCGGGGCGACCAGCGCGCGGCCGAGCGTCTCCTTGTCCGGGTACTCGTAGGCCCAGCGTGTCTCGAAGGCCTCCTCGGGCATGAGACCGGCCTCGGTGGCCATCGCCTCCAGCACGCCAGGGCGCCCGTACACGGGCTCGGGCGGCGCGTCGGCTGGGCGCGGCGGGAAGAACGGCCGTGCGATCACCTTCATCGCCTCGAGGTCGTTCCGCTCGTGCGGTCCCCAGACCTGGATCACCACCGGTGCCCCCGGCTTCGCCACCCGGCCAGCCTCGCGTAGCGCGGCCACCATGTCGGTCGCGAAGAAGAACGAGCTGAAGCCGGTGACGAGGTCGAAACTGTCGTCCTCGTAGGGGAGCGACTCCATGTCGCCCACGCACAGGTCGGCATCGGAGAGCCGCTCCCGGGCGGCCGCGATCAGCGCCTCGGACGCGTCGAGCCCGAACGCCTTCGCGCCGCGGTCGGCGACGAGGCCGAGGAACACGCCGACGCCGCAGCCGATGTCGAGCACCAGCTGCCCGGGTTCGACCTGTACGCGCTGCAGGGCGTCCTCGTAGGTGGGAACCTGCTGCTCCTCGGTGTAGGCCCAGTCGTCCGGCCGGGCACCCCACAGCGGTCCCCAGCGCGCCGCGCTTCCGCTCGGCGCGGCGTTGTCGGTCAGCGGGGTCGTGGATGCCATGTCCGCTCCTCTCGTTAGCCTATGATCCATAGGCCTAATCACCTATGTTACATAGCTTTGTCAAGCCCGGAGCCGATTGGTTACATGGCAGCCCCCGAGCTCAGTCTCTTCTCATACGAGATCCTCGCGCTGGTTGGACGCGAGGGCGCCGGCGCGCACGACCTGCTGCGCCTGGCCAAGCGCGGCCGGATGCTCGCCTGGGCTGGCGAGAGCCAGTACTACACCGAGCCGAAGCGGCTCGCGAAGCTCGGCTTCCTCAACGCTCGCAAGGAGCCGGGCAAGACCCGCGAGCGCACGGTCTATACGTTGACGGACGACGGCCTCGAGGCGCTGCGCGAATACGCGCGAACGCCTGTCGGCTTCACGCCGGTCAAGAGCGACGTGCTACTTCGGCTGCTGATGTGCGACCTGGTGGGCGAGAAGGTCACGCGCGCGAGCGTGGCCACGCTCCGTGACGACATCGCCGACATCTGGTGGCGGCTGGACGACGCCGAAAAGAGCGCGAGGGAGCTCTCGCACCGCGAGAAGTACCTGCTGCTGGTCGTCGACTTCCTGCGTCGCCTGCTGCAGCTTCACCTCGACTTCGTCGACGAGGTCGAGCGCGAGCTGGGCGCGAGCGAGCGAAGCAAGCCTCGGCAGGCCACCTGAATTCCTCCCTCGCGCCGATGCGACCGGGAGACGGCCGCCGGGAGACCTCCCGGTGCATCGATGCGGGGGTTGCCTGGAAGAGGGTCGAGGTCATGTCGCTGACGTGCGCCAGCCCGTGGCTACTCCGCGGGTGGGGGAGGCGACCACACCCAGGCGTCGTTGACCAGCCTTCCCTCGGAGGCGCGTCGAAATCGCGGGCCGCCGAAGGCGAGCAGGTTCCGGCCCATGCTGACGACGGTCGCACCGCCTATCTCGAAGCCCCATCCGGTCGGGAGCGGGGGCAGCAGGATCCAGCCGTTGCGCGTGGTGTCGAGTACGAGGCCGTGGGGGAAGGAGTAGTGGCCGCGCGTCCTCGTCACCACGCCGGTTCCGAACTCGTACTTGGAGCGCTCGGGTGGGTCGGGCAGATCCGACCAGATGCCCTTCTCTGGATCGAGGATGCCACCGAGTGGACGGCCCCACTGGTAATGGGGGGAGCCGTCACCGAGCCAGGGGCTCACCAGCCGGTGGCCCACCCTCACCCAGAACAGCCGCCCATAGAGCACGCTGTGCGAGTCGGGCAGGCGCCGCCAGCGCCGGGCCCCGAGCTCGAGCGTGGCGGCCCGCGCAAGCAGGCGGTTCATGCCGTCGCGGCCGAGCGGAACCGAGCTGATCAGAACCAGCCTGCGCCCGTTCCAGTACAGCCCGCGCGGGGGCCTGCGCGGGAGCGGGTCGCTCGGCAACGGCCGCCATGAGCGCCCGTCCCGGCGAAGGATGTAGCCGGGCGGACCTGCACGGGGCCGACCGCCGAACGCGATCAGGCGGTCCTTGGCGACGACCAGGCTGTACGCGCGCTTCGGTGGCGTGGGCGGCGAGTCCCAGCGGTCGCGATCGATTCGATACGCAAGCAGCGTGGTCGGCGAAACGGTCGGTCTGTCGGGATTGGCCGGGAGCGCCATGTAGACGCTGCCGCCCACCGCCACGCCAGAGCTGTTTTCGATCCCGGTCGGCGCATCTGCGATGGGACGCCACGAGCGCGTACGCGGATTGAACGCGGCGCCGTCACGCCGTGGAGGTGTCTCCACCGTCGGACCGTCGTAATTCGGTGCATAGACAGGCCCGTCGTTCCCGCCGATCAGAAGCGCCTCGCGGCCGGTCCAGACACCCACAGCCCAGTGCCGCGCGCTCAGCGGCGGCGCGGGGGCCTCGCGCAGGAGCCCGCCCGCTCGGTGCGCTGCGAATCGGCGGACCCGCAACCGGCCGCGGGAATCGTGCCGACCGCGGCCAGCATGACCACGAGAGCGCGTAGAAGCACCAACCCGATACTCGCACCCGAATGTTGAGTGCAGGTAGAAGGACATGCCCGTAAGGGCGTCTACGCTAGGAGGGTGCAGATCTGTGCCAGCTGCGGTGGCGAGCTGTTCGATGAGTTTCGCTTCTGCGGCTTCTGCGGCTCGCCGCTCGAGAGCGCCGTCCTCGTCAAGGAGGCGCGTAAGACCGTCACGGTCGTCTTCTGCGACCTGAAGGGCTCGACGAACCTCGGCGAGGCGCTCGACTCGGAGTCGCTGCGCGAGCTGATGTCGCGCTACTTCGAGAGGATGAGCGCGATCCTCGAGTCGCACGGCGGGACCGTCGAGAAGTTCATCGGCGACGCGATCATGGCCGTCTTCGGGCTGCGCGAGGCGCATGAGGACGATGCGCTGCGAGCGGTCCGCTCGGCCGCCGAGATGAAGCTCGCGCTCGTGGACCTGAGCGGCGAGCTCGCGCGACGCTGGGGCGTGACCCTCGAGAACAGGATCGGGGTCAACACGGGCGAGGTCGTGGCGGGCGAGCCGATCCGGGGTCAGCGGCTCGTCACCGGGGACGCCGTGAACGTCGCCGCGCGGCTCGAGCAGGCGGCGCCGCCGAACGAGATCCTCATCGGCGAGCTCACCTACCGGCTTGTCGAGGATGCAGTCGATGTGGTCCCGGTGGAGCCGCTCAGCCTGAAGGGCAAGGCCGAGCGCGTGGCGGCCTTCCGGCTTCTGTCGGTGAGCGCCTCCGAGGCGCATCGACGCCGGACCGAGCGCCCGATGGTCGGAAGGGAGGCGGAGCTGGCGCACCTGCTCGCCGAGCTGGAGCGCGCGCGCACCGAGGGCGTCCCGCGCATGGTCACCGTGATCGGGCAGCCGGGCGTAGGGAAGTCGACCCTGCTGGCCGCGCTGGAGGCGTCCGTGGCGGACGAGGTGGAGATCGTCCGCGGCCGCTGCCTGTCCTACGGGCGCGGCATCACGTTCTGGCCGCTGCTCGAGATCATCCGCGAGACGGCGGCCATATCGGAGGACGACTCGACCGAGGTGGCGCACCAGAAGCTTCTCGAGCTGGCCGAGGACGAGGCGGTGGCGGAGACGCTGGCGTCGGCCATCGGCCTGTCGGAGAAGCAGTTCGCTGTGGAAGACACCTTCTGGGCGTCCCGGCGGCTGCTGGAGCGGATGGCGGCGGGGCGGCCCCTGATCGTCGTTCTCGAGGACCTCCACTCGGCGGAGCTCACGTTCCTGAACCTGATCGTCAGCGTCCTGCGCTCGGGGGAGGCGCCGATCCTCCTCGTCGCCCTGGCTCGCCATGAGCTGCTCGACATCCGCGAAGACTGGCTGGACCTGCCGCGTACGAGCGGGCTCATGCTCGAACCGCTCTCGGGCGAGGAGATCGGCGAGGTGATCGACGGGATCCTCGGCGCGGGCGAGATGGCCGGCACGGTGCGCGAGCGCATCCTGGAGGCCGCGGGCGGCAACCCGCTGTTCGTCGAGCAGATGCTGTCGATGATGATCGACGACGGCGTGCTGCACCAAGAGGACGATGGTTCCTGGAGCGCGATCGCGGGTCTGCGGGATCTCGAGGTGCCGCCGTCCATCCACGCGCTCCTCGCCGCCCGCCTCGACCGGCTCAAGTCGGAGGAGCGCTGGGTGCTCGAGCCCGCGTCGGTCGTGGGATTCGAGTTCCCCCGTGGCGCAATCGACGAGCTGGTCGAGCCGGAGCTCAAGGCGCAGGTCGGCGTCCGGCTGTCGGCGCTCGTCGCGCGCGAGCTCATCCATCCGGAGGTGACCTCGCTCGCGGACGAGGGCTACCGCTTCGACCACCTCCTCGTGCGCGACGCGGCGTACGGCGCACTGCTGAAGCGCGAGCGCGCCGTCCTGCACGAGCGCTTCGCGGCGTGGGCCGAGCGGACCTATGGCGAGCACCGCCGCGCGGCGCAGCTCGAGGAGGTGCTCGGCTACCACCTCGAGCAGGCGGTCATCTACCTGCAGGAGCTGGGGCCGCTCGACGCGCACGGCCAGGGGCTTCGCGGCGGGGCCGCTGAGCGGCTCTCCTCAGCGGGCCGCCGCGCCCTGGCTCGCGGCGACATGACGGCCGCCGCGAACCTGCTCAGGCGAGCGGCGACGCTCCTGCCCGCGAAGGACCCGGCCCGCCTCGCCCTACTGCCCGATCTCGGCGAAGCGTTGACGGCGGCCGGCGAGTTCGCCGTAGCGCAGGTCGTGCTCGACGACGCCGTCGATTCGGCCACCGCCGCCGAGGATCTTCCGCTCCTCGCGCGCGCGGAGCTCATGCGACTGTTGCTGAAGGCTCACTCGAGCCCGCCCGAGGAGTGGAGCGGCCAGCTCGAGAGCGACGCCGGAACCATCGTGGAGGTGCTCGAGCATGCCGAGGACTACGCGGCCTTGGCCGCCGCCTCGCGTCTGCTCTCGCTCGCCTGTGCCGCGGCCGGGCGCATGGAGGAGTCCGCGGACGTGGCCGCCCGCGCGATCGAGTACGCGACGCGCGCCGGCGACGAACGCCAACGTCGCATCGCCGCGTGCCACTACGCGCAGGTGGCGACCTACGGCCCGACGCCCGTCGGCGAGGCGCTCGCCAAGTGCGAGGAGATCCTTGCCAACGCCGAGGGCGACATGCGCACACAGGGCATAGTGACCGGCCTGCTCGGCCGGCTCGAGGCCATGAGGGGCAACTTCGAGCGCGCGCGCTGGCTCTACAACGCCGGCCGCGCGGTCTTGCAGGAGATGGGTCAAAGCGTCGCCGCCGCTTCGACGTCGCTCGACTCGTGCGTGGTGGAGATGCTGGCCGGCGCTCCCGCCGCCGCTGAGCGGGAGCTCAGACGCGACTATGAGGCGCTTGACGAGATGGGCGAGAAGGGCCTGCTCTCGACGATCGTCGGAGAGCTCGCGCGCGCCGTGTACGCGCGTGGCGGCTACGACGAGGCTGAGCAGCTCGGCCGCACGGCCGAGGAGCTCGCCGCGGATGAGGACGTCGTCTCGCACGCCCTGGGGCGCAGTGTGCGCGCCCGGGTGCTGGCGCGGCGCGGTGAGCACGAGCCCGCCCGCCGGCTCGCAGAGGAGGCCGTCGAGCTCGTACGCCCGACTGGAGAGCTCGGCCTGCATGCCGACACGCTGCTCGCCCTCGCCGAGGTGCTCGAGCTCTCAGGCGACGTCGCGGCCGCGCGGCGTTGGCTCGGCGAGGGCCTCGCGCTATTCGAGCGCAAGGGGGACGTGGTGTCCGCCGCCCACACGCGCGACCGCGTCAGCAGCCTCGAAGCCGGCCCGCTCGTTCAGCGATAGCGGAAGTTCCCCGTGACCCGAGCGATGACGCGGAAGTCGCCTCCCGGCAGCTCGTCGACGTCGATCAGGCATGGGGGTCCCTGGGTCGGGCTGCATCGCTCGGAGATCAACTCGAGGTCCAGCGGATGCAGGGGGTCGTTGTAGTCCCTGTCGTGGATGAGGACGTAGTTCTCCTCCGTAAGGCCCGCCGGGACCGTGCGTGAGTCGTAAGTCAGCTCGACGATGATGAAGCTGTCACCCGTGAACTGATCGAATAGCCCGAACGGACCGGGAATGATGGCCTGCGTCCACCCGCCGCTTGGACAGAAGAGACCGGTCGGGCAGACGAAACTGTTGTCCGGAACCTCGTCGTCGATCGCGGCAGATGTGAAGAAGCCATTGGAAAACACCGTGAACCTTGCGGTCCGCTTGTCCTCGCGGGTGGCGCCTTTGCCGTCGACATCGGTGTCGAGCGTCACGACCTGCTCCTCGGGAACCGCAGAGGCCGATCGTCCCTCCCTGAGGTCGACCGCCACGAGCTCCGGGGCGTCGCTGAAGGACTCGTTCGTGGGGTCGTTGGGGTTGTTGCCCTTGTCGTTTCGGCGCGCGTCCCCAGCGATGGTTGCCTGACTCGAGAGGGGCGCATTGGCGGCCGTCTCAGTCGCCGGCACCTGCACGAGGAATCTGAACACGAGCGGCGTCTCGCCGGGCTCTACAGAGCCGAGGTCGCACGTGATCTCGTCGGCGGGGGGCTGCGAGCATCCGTTCGGGGACGAGCGGAGGGTGACCCGAGAGTCGAGGTCGAAGGTCAACGTGACGTTGGTGGCCGTCGACGGGCTCGCACTCGTGACCGCGACTCGGTAGATGAGATACCCACTCGGTATCACGAAGTCGCTGTCCGGCTCGTGCGTCGTCTCGAGGCACAGCTTGTTGCCGCAGGTGGGAGCCGCCTCGGCAGAGATGGCCGTGCCGGCGAGCGCCGCCAAGGCAGCGATGGTCGCAGCGATCAGGCGGGTGAAGCGAACAGAAGAGGAGAGCATTCCTTGCCTTCTAGGAGCCCGGGACATGGCCCCATGGTCGAGTCCGTTCCGTCCGACCCTAGTTGCCCTCCGTGAAAATCGCCATTCCTGCTCGCGCCAGGAACGCATTAGTGTGCGCACATGCCGACTCGCTGTGGTCCCACTTGAGCTGGTCGGCGGCTTTCCTCGTGTTCCTGGTCAGCCACGCCGCCGGGGACATCCTCCTGCAGACCGACTGGCAGGCGGTGACCAAGGTGCGGGGTCTCGGGGATCCGGAGTCACGCCGAGCTCTCACGCAGCACGTCGCGGTCTACACACTCGCCTTCCTCCCGGCCCTTGCTTGGGTTGCGGCGGAGACGACGGCGGCACGCGCCGCGTTCGTGGGGGCGCTGGTCGCGGTCCCGCACCTGATCATCGATGACGGCCGCCTTGTCGGAGCATGGCTGCACGGCGTCAAGCACGTGCCGAATCCGGGCCTGGGGCTCCGGATAGCGGTGGACCAGACCTTCCATGCGCTCTGCCTCCTCGGGGCGGCCCTGGTGGCGGCGGCCTGATGACCGCCGCCGAGGCCAGCCGTCCGCCCTCGGCCGAGCCGCGAGCGCGCGGGCCGGCGCCGCGCACGGTCCTCGCCATCGCGTCGCTCGGCGCGGCGGTGGCGTTCGTCGACGCGACGATCGTGAACATCGCGTTCCCTGACATGGCGCGCTCGTTCCCCGAGACGTCGATCTCGACGCTGTCGTGGGTCCTGAATGCCTACAACATCGTTTTCGCGGCGTTCCTGGTCGCGGCAGGCCGCGCGGCTGACCTGCTCGGCCGCCGGCGCGTCTTCGTGCTCGGCCTGAAGATCTTCACGGGCGCCTCGCTCCTGTGCGCGGTCGCGCCCTCCGCCGGCCTCCTCATCTGCTTTCGGGTGCTTCAGGCGCTCGGCGCCGCGCTGATCGTGCCGGCGTCGCTCGCGCTCGTGCTGAGCGCGTTCCCGGCCGAGCGCCGCTCGCACGGCGTGGCGCTCATGTCCGCGGTCGCCGCGGCGGCCGCCGGCCTCGGGCCATCGCTCGGAGGATTGCTCGTCGCGGCCGCCGACTGGCGGCTTGTCTTCCTCGTGAACCTGCCGATCGGCGTCGCCGCGATCGTCCTGGCACGGCGCCTCGTCGAGAGCCGCGCTCCGGGTCGCCGCCGAGTGCCGGACCTCGTCGGCGCGCTCTGCTTCGCGAGCGCGGTGGCGACGCTCGTCCTCGGGGTGGTGAAGGGCGAGGAGTGGGGTTGGACCAACGGCCGGACCCTGGCCTCGTTCGCGGTGGCGCTCGTGCTCGGGGCTTACTTCGCCTGGCGCTGCGGCCGGCATCGCGCCCCGCTGGTGGACCCGAGGCTGATCAGGATCCCGAGCTTCAGGGCCGCGAACGCCATGACCGTCGTGGCCGCCGCCGGCTTCTACGGCTACACGCTCGCGAATGTCCTGTTCCTGACCGGGGTCTGGGGCTACTCGGTCCTGGAGGCGGGCCTCGCACTCACACCGGGACCGTTCGTCGCCGCCGCCGTGGCGGGGCCGACCAGTCGGCTGACCGAACGGATCGGCCATCGCCCCGTCCTCGTCGCGGGCGGCCTCATTTGGGGCGGGGCGATCCTCTGGCTGGTTGCGAAGGTGGGCACGACGCCGGCGTTCGTGAGCGAGTGGCTACCGGGCATCGTCCTGCTCGGGCTTGGCGCCGGCACGCTGTTCCCGAACCTGAGCGCCGCGGCGGTTGCGTCAGCGCCCGGGGAGGATTTCGGCACCGCCACGGGCCTGAACTCCGTCGCGCGCCAAGTGGGCGCCGCGCTTGGCGTCGCGCTTGTCATCGCGATCCTGGGGACGCCCTCGCCGGCTGAGGCTGCCGCGGCATTCGACGACGCCTGGATGTTCGGCGCCGCTTGCATGCTTGTGGCGGGACTCGGCTGCCTCGGAGTGCGCCGAGTGGCTCCCGAGCGCGCGCCCGCTCTTCGCGACGCGGCGCGGCTCGTTCTGGCCGCCGAGGCTCCGCGGCCGGCGCCCCGTCCGCGCGCCCATCGCGCGATGCGAGTGGAGGCGGGCAACGGAAAACCCTCTGCGCCGCGATCCGAGTCGCCGGCGGACTTCCTGGCTCGGGTGCCGCTGTTCGCGGGACTCGAGCCCGCCCTCCGGGAGGACGTGGCCGCGCGCGCACAGCACGTGCGCATCGAGACCGGGGAGTGGCTCTTCCGGGAGGGCGAGGCCGGCGATGCGATGTTCGTCGTGCACACCGGCCGGCTGGAGATCGTCCACGAGGAGTCCGGCGAGGTGGTCCGCGAGCTCGGGCGCGGCGACGCCCTGGGCGAGCTGGCCCTCCTCACCGAGCTGCCGCGCTCGGCCTCCGCGCGGGCCGCACGGCCCACCGAGGTCCTCTCGATCGCCCGCGAGGAGTTCACCGCCCTTCTGGCCACGTCGCCGTCCCTGTCCCTCGCGCTCAACCGTGTGCTCGGGCGGCAGCTTTGGGAGACGCGCGCTCCCGCGCCGAAGGCACGCCCGCACCCGGCCACCGTCGCGCTGATCGGATTCGACGAGCGCATGCCGGCCACCGACCTCGGGCGCCGCCTGGGCGACGCGCTGGGGCAGCTGACATCCACCACTGTGCTCGACGGCACCGAGGTCCCGGAGACGGGCGCGTACGCTCCGCTTCTCGACCGCACGGAGGCGGGCAGCGAGCTGGTGCTGCTCTGCGCCGCCACTCCCGGCGATTGGCACACGTTCTGCATCCAGCAGGCCGACCGGATCCTCGTCCTCTCCTCGGGCGGGCCGCTGCCCACGGACTTCGATGCGGCGCCGCTTCGAGGATGCGAGCTCGTCGCCTACGACGTCGAGCGGGGCACCGGCGCGCTGGATGCATGGACCCAGGCGCTCGATCCGATCGAGTCGCACGCCCTGCGTCTGGCCGAGCTTGACGCCGATCTGGCCCGTATCGCTCGGCGCCTGACCGGCCGCTCGGTTGGCCTCGTGCTGTCGGGCGGCGGCGCCCGCGGGTTTGCGCACATTGGCGTGCTGGAGGAGCTCGCCGGGGCGGGCGTCGTCATTGACCGCGTCGCGGGCGTCAGCATGGGCGCCGTCATCGGGGGGCTGTTCGCGATGGGGCTCGACGCCGATGAGGTCGACGAGCGCTGCTTCGAGGAGTTCGTGCAGCGCCGCCCGCTCAGGGATTACACGCTCCCGCGCTACGCCCTCATCCGCGGCGAGCGATTCGAGGCGATGCTGCACCGAACCTTCGGCACGGTCGCGATCGAGGAGCTTCCGCTCGGCTATCTGTGCGCCTGCGCCGAGCTGCGCAGCGGCAGCCTCGAGGTCTTGCGCTCCGGCCCACTCTGGGAGGCGGTCGGGCTCAGCATGTGCTTGCCCATCGTCGCTCCTCCACAGGTGCGCGGGCGCGCCCTGTTCGTTGACGGCTCGCTCGTGGACAACCTGCCGGTCGAGACGATGGCCGACCTCGGGGAAGGTCCCATCGTCGCCGTCGACGTCAAGGCGAGCGTCGAGCGCGCCGGCGGCCGCGCCGCGCCGCGCGAGCGTCCTCCCGGCATAGCCGAGACGGTCATGCGCGTGCTTCTCCTCGGCACCGCGAACACATCGGAGGCGGCGCGCCGGCACGCCGACCTGCTGATCAAGCCGCGCGCCGAGGGAGTCGGCCTGTTCGAGTTCCATCAGATCGACGCGGCGCGCGAGGCGGGGCGGGAGGCAGCGCGCGAGGCGCTCGAGGTCGCGCCGGCGGCATTGTTGGCATAGGTTCGCGCGATGCGCGGGCGTCTGGAGAGGTGGTTCGGCGGCTACCGGTCGGCGCTCGGGCACCGCGATCTGCGCCTGCTCCTCGGAAGCCTGGTGGTCTCGGCGACCGGCAGCTGGGCGTACAACGTCGCACTGCTCGCGTTCGTGTTCGAGCGCACGCATTCGCTCGCCTGGGTCGGCGCCGCGGGCATCGCGCGGTTCGTGCCCGCGCTGGTGTTGAGCCCCTACGCGGGCGTCATCGCCGAGCGCACCGAGCGGGTCCGGCTCATGGTTGGGGCGGACCTCGTCTGCGTGGCGTGGCAGGCGGGGCTCGCGATCGTCGCCGCGGCGGATGGACCAGTCGCCGCCGGGCTGGCGTTCAGCGCGCTCACCTCCGCGACGAACGTGGTCTATGAGCCCGCGGTCGCCGCCACGATCCCGTCGCTCGCCGACGAGGACGACCTCGTCGCCGCGAACGCGCTGAACGGCACGGTCCAGAGTCTCGTCGTGGTGGCCGGGCCGGCGGTGGGTGCCGCCCTGCTTCTCCTGGGACCGCCGGCGACCGCGTTCGCCGTCAACGCCGGCACGTTCGCCCTGTCCGCTCTGCTCGTATCGCGGATGCGCGCGCGCAGCCGGCCCGTGGACGTCACGGAGGCGGGCACGGCGGGCGTGCTCCGGCAGATGACGGTCGGCGCGCGAACGATCATCGGGCTGCCCGCCGCCCGCACGCTGGTTGCGTTTTGCGTGCTCGTGAGCTTCGTGTACGGGACCGATACCGTGCTCTTCGTCGGCGTGTCGGAGGAGCGGCTGGGCACGGGCACCCACGGGTTCGGGTATCTGCTCGCCGGGCTCGGCGTCGGCGGGCTCGTGATGGCCGCGGCGGTCGACCGGCTCGCAGCGTCGCGGCGGCTTGCGCCGATCATCATGCTGGGAGTGGCGGGCTACTGCCTGCCCACGGCGCTTCTGACCGTCGTCCACGAGCCCGCGCTGGCGTTCGTGATCCAGCTCGTCCGCGGCGGATCGACGCTCGTCGTCGACGTGCTGGCCATCGCCGCCCTTCAGCGAGCCGTGCCCCACGAGCAGATGGCGCGCGTGTTCGGGGTCTTCTTCGCGTTCGTGCTCGGCGCGATATCCCTCGGCGCCCTCCTCACGCCGCCGATCGTGGACGTGTTCGGGCTCGACGCCGGACTGCTGACGATGGCGCTTGCGCCGTTCGCGCTCGGCGCGCTCGGCTACGGCTCTCTGACGGCGATCGATCGCCTCGCCGCCGAGCGGACGGCGGCGCTCGCGCCGCGCGTGGCGCTCCTCGAGCAGCTCGGCTTCTTCGCCTCCGCCTCGCGTCCGGTGCTCGAGCGGCTGGCCGGCATCGCGACCGAGCACACGACGCCGGCCGGGACGGCGATCGTCAGCCAAGGCGAGCCCGCCGATGCCCTGTACGCGCTCGCGGAGGGCGAGGTCGAGGTCACGTCGCGCGGCGAGGCCGGCGAGGGCGAGCGACGGATCCGCCTGATGTCGGCGCCGTCCTACTTCGGGGAGATCGGCGTGCTCGAGGGGATACCGCGCACGGCCAGCGTCACGGCGATCACGGACGTGCGGGTCCTGCGCATCGAGGGCAGGGCGCTGCTCGACGCACTCACCGGGGCGCCGGCCGCGACCTCCCTGATGGAGAACGCTCGCAGCCGCCTTGCGCTCACGCACCCGTCCCGCACGCTCGAATTCTCGCCGCCCGAGCCCCGCGAGCGGGTGTAGGCGCGCGGCCGCGTCAGTCGACCTCCTCGCCGCAGGTGATGTTCAGCGCCGTCGCCGTCATGGCGCCGGCGTGGTCGGACGCCGCGAAGGCGGCCGCGTTGCCCACGTCCTCGAACGTCGCCGCGCGGCCCAGCAGCGTCCGGCCGGCGATCTGGTTGGCGGGTTCGTGACTGACGCCCGTCGACTGGATCGTCAGGACGCGGATGCCGTGCGGTCCCAGCTCGGCGGCGAGCTGCCGGCGCAGGGCATCGACCGCGGTAAGGCCGACCTGGAAGCCGCCCAGGTGGAAGCCGGACTGCGGGGCTCCGTAGCCGCCGAACATGAGGATCACGCCGGACCGCTGGCGGGTCATGTGGCGGGCGGCGGCGCGGGCCGTCAGGAAGTTCGACCTGACGGCGGTGTGGACGGGGCGCTCGAAGTCCGCGACCGAGCTCGCCGCGAGCGGCGTGCCGAACAGCTCGCCGTGTGAGATCACGTTGAGCGAGATGTCGATGCTGCCGGCGCGGGCGGCGACCGTGTCGGCGTGCTCGTCGACGGCCCGCTCGTCCAGGGCGTCCAGCTCCGCGACCTCGGCGGCTCCGCCCGCGCGCCGGACCTCCGCGGCCACCTCCTCCAGCCTGCTCCGCGTCCGGCCGGCGAGCTGCACGTTCGCGCCCTCGCGTGCGAACGCGACCGCGGCGGCGCGGCCGATGGAGCCGCCGGCGCCGTAGATCACCGCATTCCTGTCCTCGAGCAGCACTTCCCACCTCCTGGATTTCGCGGCGTGCTATGTTAGCTAAATGGCTAATAATGCCTTCAAGGCGCTCGCACATCCGATCCGGAGGGGCGTCGTCGAGCGGCTTGCGGACGGGCCCGCGACCGTCGGCGAGGCCACGCGGGACTTCGGCGTCTCAAAGCCCACTCTCTCGAGGCACCTGAAGGTGCTGGAGGACGCGGGGGTGGTCACGCGCGTGATCGACGGACGGACGCACCGGCTCGCGCTCGAGGTCGAGCCGTTGCGAGAGGCGGGCGCCTGGATCGACGAGCAGCGTGCGCGCTGGGAGCGCCTGTTCGGCGTGGTGGAGGACTACCTGGAGGAGAGGAGCAAAGGTGAGCAGTCCGGCCGATGACGGCGGCGCCACCGTCCGGATCGAGCGCACCTTCGGTGCGCCTGCCCAGGCGGTGTTCGAGGCGTGGACGAGCGAGGAGGTGCTGAGGCGCTGGTGGCATGCCGAGCACGACTGGGAGACCCCGTTCGCCGAGGTCGACCTCCGCGTCGGCGGCACGATCCGGGTGACGATGCGGAACCCGCACGAGGGCACGGACCACGGCGGCGGAGGCGAGTTCACCGTGATCGACCCGCCCCGGCGCCTCGCGTTCACCTGGAGGTGGGACGAGAACCCGTCGGCCGAGCAGCTCGTCGAGCTCGAGTTCACCGACCATGGCGACCGCACCACCGTGGTGCTGACCAACAGCGGCCTGCCGCCGCGGGAGACGGGCGACTACGAGGACGGCTGGCAGAAGTCGTTCGACAACCTCGAGGTCGCGCTCAGCTCATGAGGGCCGGGCGCCGCGAGTGGGTGGGCCTCGGCGTGCTCGCGTTGCCGAGCCTGCTCGTGACCATGGACCTGTCGGTCCTGTTCCTCGCGGTTCCGAAGCTGACGCGCGACCTCGGGCCGACCAGCTCGGAGCTGCTCTGGATCGCCGACGTCTACGGCTTCATGATCGCCGCCAGCCTGATCACGATGGGGACGGTCGGCGACCGCATCGGCCGGCGCCGGCTGCTCCTGATCGGCGGCGCCGCGTTCGCGCTCGCCTCGCTCTTCGCCGCGTTCTCGACCAGCGCGGGCATGCTGATCGCGGCCCGCGCGCTGCTGGGCGTTGCGGGCGGGACGCTCGCGCCGTCGTCGCTGGCGCTGATCCGCAACATGTTCGGCGACGGCGACCAGCGCCGCCTGGCGATCGCGATCTGGGTGAGCTGCTTCGCGGCCGGCGCCGCCATCGGGCCCGTGATCGGCGGGGCGCTCCTCGAACACTTCTGGTGGGGCTCCGTCTTCCTGGTGAACGTCCCCGTTATGGCCCTGCTGCTCGCCACCGGCCCGACCCTCCTGCCTGAGTCGCGCGACCCGAGCCCCGGCAGGCTCGACCTCGTGAGCGCGGCGATCTCGCTGACCTCCGTGCTGGCGATCGTCTATGCCGTCACGAGCATGGCCGAGCACGGCGCCGGGCCGGCGGCGACGCTGCTCCTGCTGGGCGGCCTCGTGACCGGCGTCGCCTTCGTCCGCCGCCAGCGGCGGCTCGCCTACCCGCTGGTCGACGTGCGCCTGTTCAGGTCGCCCGCGTTCAGCGCGGCCTTCGCGGCCCTGGTCGTCTCCGTCTTCATCGTGGCGGGCACCGACCTGTTCGTGGCGCAGTACATCCAGCTCGTCCACGGCGTCAGCCCGTTCGTCACCGGCCTGTGGCTGCTGCCCGGCGTGATCGCGCTGATCGTCGGCTCCATGCTTGCGCCGCCGATCGCGGGCCGCGTCCGACCCGGGGTGGTGATCGTCTGGGGCCTCGTGCTCGCCGCGCTGGGCCTGATCGCCATGACGCTGGTCAGCGCAAACTCGAGCCTCGCCCCGCTGATCGCCGGCACGACCCTGATCGGCCTCGGCATCGGCCCGATCGGCGCGCTCGGCACCGACATCCTCGTCGGCGCCGCGCCGCCCGAGCGGGCCGGCTCGGCGTCCGCGGTCTCGGAGACGGCCACCGAGCTGGGCGGCGCCCTGGGCATCGCGCTGCTGGGCAGCCTCGGAACGGCCGTCTACCGTGGCGCGCTCGGCGACCGCATCCCGGACGGAGTCCCGTCGCGCACGGCGGTGGCGTCACGCGACACGCTCGGCGCCGCCGTCGACGCGGCCGGGCGGCTCCCCGCGGACGTGGGCGACAGGCTGCTCCACGCCGCCCAGGTCGCGTTCACGCACGGGTTCGTGGTCGCGGCGCTCGCCGGCGCGGCGATCACGCTCGCGATGGCGACGATCGCCGCGGGCAGCCTGCGGGCCGCCGAGCGGGAGGCCTGAGCGGCCGGCCTCAGACGAAGGCGACTCCGCGGCGCGCCGTGCGGTCCCCCCGGAGCAGGGCGACCGCGAGCGGCCGGGGCGTGCGCTCCGACCGCGCCAGGCGCGCATCGAGGCAGCCGTCGCAGAGCATCACGTGCATGACGTCCTCGACCTGACGGCCGCAACACCGGCAACTCGTCGCGGTCGTGGTCGTCGTCATGGCGAGAAGCATCCGCCGAACGCTCGCCGCTGTCGTCGGCCTCTGGAGCGATCCTGCTGTCGTCCCCAAGGAGGAGGTAGCTCAGCCCTTGGACCCAAGCGCGCGCAGCACCGTCCGCAGCGAGCCGTCGGGCCCCGGCCAGTGCTCCCGGATCGGCGTCGGCCCGGTCGCGCGCAGGAGGCTGCGGAGCACGAGCACGATCGCGATCGCGTCGTCGAGCTGGCCCGCCACCGGGATGAAGTCCGGCACGAGGTCGAACGGCATCGCGAGGTAGGCGGCGAGGGCAAGCAGCATCGCTTTGTGAGCGCGTATGACGCGCTCGTCCGAGAGGAGCCGGCGAACCAGCACGATGCAGTCCGGGACGAACCGGGCCAGCGCCCGCGCCGCTTCCCCGCGCCCGCTGACGGCGAGCAGCACCACGAGCAGCGCGTACAGCGCCAGCAGCCCGCCCGCGCCGGCCAGGACCAACTCCAAAAGCGTCATCCGGGTCTCCGGAGCGAGCACGCGAGCGCGGCGATGACCATGACGGCGAGGCCGAACCCGCCGACGCTCGTCCACACGCTCTCGGACAGCGCCGTGCGCATCAGCTCCGCGGCCGCGAGCGCCGCGCCGATTCCGAGCGGGATCGTCCAGGTCTCGCCGAAGATCAGGCGCCGAAGCGATCCGAGCAGCCCGCTCATCGCGCCCCCGCGACCAGGGCGGCCGGGACGAGCCGCCGGACCGCCAGCCAGGCGGTGATCGCGACCAGCGCCGCGAGGTACAGCAGCGCGACGTCGCCGAGCGGCCAATCGACTGCGAGGCCCTCGGCGGTGAAGAAGGTGCCGAACGAGGTGAGGGCGACGCCGACCCCGAGCTTCAGCTGGGTCTCCGGCAGCCGCCGCAGCGGCTCGTGCAGCATGAGGCCGATCGCGGCGACGAGCGCGAGCGCGACCGCGGTGCCGAGCAGCGCGGGGGCCAGATGCCCCGGCGTTCCGCCCAGCGCGAGGACGATCAGCCCCACCTCGAGGCCCTCCAGCAACACGCCCTTGAACGCCACGAGCCGCGCTGCCCAGTCCGGCCCGCCGCCGCCCGCCTGTCCGCCGCCGAGCGCGTCGCGCTCCTCGATGAACTCGTCGTAGGCCGAGCTGCGGCGACGGCGGCCGGCCATCCGCAGGATGCCCTTGCGCATCCACTCGAGCCCGAACAGGAGCAGCAGGCTTCCCACGATCACGCGCAGGAAGTCGAGGTCGGCCTCGCCCAGCAGCGCAGGCCCGAGCGCGAGGCACAGGAGCACGACCACGACCACGGCCGCGAGCGCGCCTGCCAGCGCGTCGCGGAAGCCGCGCGTCACGCCGACCGCCAGGACGATCGCCAGCGCCTCGAGCATCTCGATCGCGACCGCGACGGCGGCGGCCGCCGCCGTGAGGAGGAACCCGACGTCGACCGTGCTCGCCGCGATCGCGCTCATTACACGTGCGTGCGCTCGAAGACGGCGGCGGTGTAGCGCCTCAGCGCCTCGGCGGCGCGCTCGAGCGCGGCCTCGGCGGGGGCGGCGGCGTCGCAGCCGTGGACGTCGCGCTCGCGGATGCGCTCGTGCCAGCTCTGGAGCTTGTCGAGCTCGGCCTCCTCCTCGTCGAGCTCGGCGAGCGTGAACTTCTCCTTGGCGAACTCCTTGTCGATCTCGGCGACGAGCTTCTCGGACTCCGCCGCGAGCTCGGCGTACTCCGCCGCCCGCGCCTCGTTCCAGGCGGACAGCAGCCGCTCGCCGTCGTCCGGCTCGAGCGGCTCCGCGCTGACGGCGATCGCGCTCCCGCCGACGTCCGCGACCACCGCGCGCACCCGGGCGAGCGCGCGCCGGAACTCATCGGTGTCCGGGAACGCCACCACGGATTGCTGGAGTTGGAGCGCTCCGCTGCGGCGGACCTCGCGCCAGACCGCGACGCGCGCGCTGGAGCGCTCCGCGGGCAGCCTGTAGGTGAGGAGAAGCCACGACACGGTGCTGAATTGTAACGCGCGTTACTTCCAACGGTAACGCCCGTTACGACACCGACGCGAAGCGACCGCCTTCGATGCGCAGCCGGCCACGGGCCGGCAGGGTGGTCGCTCCGCGGCCATCGATGTCGTAGCGCCCGAGCACGGAGTCGCGGCCGCGGGTGCTCCGCAGGCGGGCGACCGTGGCGGCTCGGTCGGCTCCCGTGCCCGCCAGCGCGTCCAGCAACAGCGACATGGCCTCGTAGGCGTAGATCGCGTGCGGGTCCGGCCGGTGGCCGAGCCGTTCGGCGAGGCGCTCGGTCACCGCCCTGCCGTCTGCGGGAAGCGCCTCCGGCGGTGCTGCTGCGGGGACGACCCGCAGACGCTCCGCGATCTCCGGCGGAAGCTGCTTCGCGAAGCCGTCCGTGACGAGACCGTCCACGCCGAAGACGGGGCCGCTCGCCGCCCGCTGGTGAACCCGCTCGAGCAGCTCCACCGTGCCTCGACCGGCCACGGCTCCGAGGAAGACGGCGTCGATCGGCCGACCGGCGTCCGCCTCCGCGACGTCCGCGGCCGCCAGCCCCCGCCCCACGAGCCGGCGCATGTCGGCGCCGTAGTCCTCGCCGTCGTCGACCAGGACGGGTGCGCGCACCCCGAGCTCGAGCATCCAGGCGACCACGGCGGTGGCCGCGCGCTCATCGTCCGGCATCACGTTCACGAAGCAGCTCCCCTCGAGGGTGCGGAGCGTGTTCGAGAACGACAGGTGCGGAACCCCGGCCGCCTCGAGCAGCGGCAGCGACACCTCGGTCGCCGCGGAGTGGAGCTCGCCCAGGTAGCCCACCACGTCCGGGTCGCCGGCGGCTCGCAGGGCGTTGTCGCGGACGCGCTCCCCGAACGGGCCCGCGTCCAGCACGCTGCGCTCGACCGGGTTGCCGCCATCCGATACCGCGAGCGCGGCAGCCTCGGCTGCATCCGACCCTGCCCGAGCGGTCGGACCCTCGAGCGGCACGCTCGTGATCACCGTGGGCACCCGCCGAAAGCTACGCAGGGCGGGCGACTAGTGCGCCCTGCCGGCCACGCTCCTCGCGACCAGGACGCACAGGCCGGCGGCGGGCAGGAGGACCCACCACGAGAAGCCGCCGCCGTCCGCGGACGTCCCGCTCGACCGGTGCCGCGCCGGCGCCGGCGCCGGCTCCCGGTGGCTCGTGCTGGACGCGCCCGGCTCGCTCACCGCGAACGTGCGCGTGTCCACCGTCGCCACGACGTTGCCGAGACGCCGCACGTCGAGCCGACGGCCGTCCGCGCTCAGGCTCAGCCGGTAGCCGGCCAGGTCGCCCTGCGCGGGGATCATCTCGAGGTCGATGCAGGCGGCGCTCCGCCCCACCGTGTCGAGCGCGTGGATGAACGACTCGTCGCCGCCGAGGTACAGCGTGTACGCCCAGCGCCCGTCGCGGCTCATGACCCGCGCCATCGGGAAGCCGCCCATCTGCTCGTCGGGCTCGCGCGGATCGACGACGTCCCGGGAGGCGAGCCGGCCCGTTCGCGCGTCCAGCGCCCGCACGCGGTAGTCGAGGAAGTCGCCGGCGCCGCCGTACTGGATCAGGTAGATCCAGGTCCCGTCCGGCGAGATCGCGTCGACCGTGAAGAAGCCCTCGAGCGAGATCCGGCGCATGACGGTCAGGTGCGCGGTGTCGAGCACCGCGAGCTCGGTGCTCACGGGGATGCTCCGCGCGGGGCGGCCGAGCGCCAGCACGCGCCCGTCGCCGGACAGCCCGGTCGTGCCGCCCTCGAGCGTCGCGGCGGGAACCGTCCAGCGACCGCCGATCCGGCGCGAGCGCAGGAGCCGGCGGTCGCCCCGCCGGACGACCCGCACGATGGTTTCGTCACCGGCGCGCCGGGTCAGGAAGCGCTCGCTGCCGCCGGGCGCGACCACACCCGCCCGGCCCGTCGCGGACGACGGCAGCGGCGGCCCGACGGCGTCCGCGCCGGACACCGGCGCGCAGGCCGCGCACGCGAGGACGCCTATGAGGAGCCGGCGGCCGCGGGAGGTCATGCCCTGGTTACAACTCGCGGCCGCCCGAGGTTCCCGGGTCCGGCGCCACGCGGCTCAGGCGCCCAGGCTCGCTCCCGTCGCGAAGCCTGCGCGCGCCTCGAAGACCAGGTCGCGCGCGGTGTCGAGCGCGCTCGCGACCGCTCCCAGGACGATCGCGTCCTGGCCGAGCTCCCCCTCGGCTACCGGCGGCGCCAGCGGGGTCAGCTCGCTCAGGCGCCGCTCCAGCGGGGGGCGCAGCAGGTCGATGTTGCTGCCGATCCCTCCGCCCAGCAGCACGAACTCGGGGTCGACGATCGCGGCCACGGTCCCGACCACCAGCGCAAGGCGACTCGCCTCCGTCTCGACGGCGGCCAGGGCCAGCTCGTCGCCGGCGCGGGCAGCCGCGAACACGCGTTTGGCGGAGGTCGCCCCCGCCATCCCCAGCCGCTTCGCCGTGCGGACGACGGCGTCGGCCGACGCCGCCTCCTCGAGCATGCCGCGCCGGCGCGCGTCGCGGCCCGCGGGCTCGTCGTCGCCGAGCGGCAGGTAGCCGACCTCGCCGGCCGCGCCGTGGGCGCCCCGGTACAGCTCGCCGTCGATGATCACGCCCATGCCGATCCCGGTCCCGACGGAGACGTAGACGAACGTGCCGGCGTCGCGGCCGCTCCCGTAGCTGCGCTCGCCGACCGCCGCGAGGTTGGCGTCGTTGTCGAGTGCGACCGTGGGCGGCAGCGCCTCGCGCAGGGAGCTCATCACCCCCGGCCGGCTCCAGCCGGGCACGTTCGGCGCGTGCCTCAGCCTGTCGCTGTCAGGGTCGAACACGCCGGGACCGCCGACGACGGTGTGGGCGACCCTCCTCCAGGTCAGCCCCGCCTCCGTCACCACCTCGTGCGCGACGGCCGCGACCGCCTTCACGAGCGTCCCGGCGCCGCGCGCGCGGTTGCGCTCGTCGCGGCGGGCGACGATCTCACCGGCGAGGTCGGCGGCCGCCACGCGGATCCAGGCGCGCCCGATGTCGATCCCCACCACGTAGCCGGCCGTCGGATCGACCTCGTAGAGCATCGCCGTCCGGCCGAGCGAGGGCGTGGCCGGGCCCACGGGGCGGACCAGCCCGGCGCTCTCGAGGTTGGCGAGCGCCTGCGAGACGGTCGGCTTTGAGAGCCCGGCGATCCGTGCGAGCCCCGGCCGCGAGGAGGGCCCGGCGTCGCGCAGGTGCTCGAGCAGCGTCCGCTCGTTGTGCGCGCGCAGCAGGCGAGGAGTCCCCGGGCGCACCGCTGGCCGGTCTTGACCGGACATAGTTAAGAAAGTATCTTATCTAATGTGGCGGATCTACCCGCCCTTGGCGCCGGGTGCGACTTCGTGCTCGGCATCGACTTCGGAGGCACGAAGATCGCGCTCGCGACCGCGGGGCTCGACGGCGGCCTGATGAAGTCCGACCGCCTCGAGACCGAGGCCGGTAACGGCGCCGTCCAGGCGGTCGACCGGGCGCTCGCCCGCGCGCAGGAGCTCCTGTTTGCGACCGCACGGGACGGGGGCGGGTCCTGCGTCGCCGTGTCCGCGGTGAGCCCGGGCATCGTCTACGAGGACCACGTCGCGCTCGCGCCGAACGTCCCGGGCTGGCAGGCGCTCAGGCTGCCGGCGCTGCTCCGGGAGCGGTTCGGCCTCGCGCGGGCAGCGGTCGGCACGGACGTCAAGGCCGCCGCGGTGGCCGAGTTGCGCTGGGGGAGCCTGCGCGGCGCTGATCCCGCCCTCCTCTTGATCCTCGGGACCGGCATCGCCGCCGCCGTGGTCGTGGGCGGCGAGGTCGTGCACGGCGCGAACGGCGCGGCCGGCGAGATCGGCTACAGCCTGCGCGGCGCCTGCGAGCGCATGGGCGCGGCCGACGGCCACGCGCCGCTCGAGGAGTTCGCCGGCGGTCGGGCGATCGGCGAGCGGGCGAGCGAGCTGCTCGGAACGACCATGAGCGCCGCCGAGGTCTTCGACAACCCCGACCCGCGCGCGGCCGAGCTGCTCGAGGCGGCCCTCGACGCGCTCGCCGTACAGGTCGCCAACATGGCGATTCTGCTCGACCCCGCCCGGATCGCCGTCGGCGGCGGGTTGATGAGCCGTCCGGACGCGATCCTCGACGCGCTCGAGCGGCGGCTGCGCGTGGCGGCCCCGTTCGCGCCGGAGCTCGTGCCCGCGCAGTTCGTCCACGACGGCCCGCTGCGGGGAGCGATCGCGCTGGCCCTCGACGAGGTGGCCGCGTGACGGGCGACCTGATGCGAGCGGAGATGCTCGAGCAGCCGGCGGCCCTCGGGGCGCTGGCGGACCGCTTCGACGATCACGTCGCGACGGTGCGCGTCGTGGTGCGAAAGCCGCTCGCCGGGGTGGTCTTCCTGGCGCGCGGGTCGTCGGACAACGCGGCCGTCTACGGCCGCTACCTCGCCGAGCTCGCGTCGGGCCGGCCCGCGGGCCTCGCCGCGCCGAGCCTTCACACCCTCTACGACACGCGAGCCCACTACGCCGGCTTCCTGGTGGTCGCGATCAGCCAGTCGGGGGCCACGCCCGAGATCGTGACCGTCTGCCGGCGGCTTCGGAACGCGGGCGCGCGGACCGTGGCGGTCGTCAACGATGCGGACAGCCCGCTCGCGGCGGCGGCCGACGCCGTGCTGGCGATCGGCGTCGGCCCCGAGCTCGCCGTACCGGCCACCAAGACGGTCACCGGCCAGATGCTCGCGGTGGCCGCCGTGGCAGCCGCGATCGGATCGGTCCCGTTCACGAGCGGCGAGCTGGCCGCAATGCCGGACGCCGTCGACTCCGTCCTGGCGGACCCGAGCCCGGCGGAGGCCCTGGCGGCGGCCTGGAGCGAAGCCGAGCGGCTGTTCGTGGTCAGCCGCGGGCTGCTGTACGCGGCCGCGCTCGAGGCAGCGCTCAAGATCAAGGAGACCACGGGCATCCTGGCCGAGGGGATCTCGGCCGCCGACCTCCGCCACGGGCCGATCGGGGTGGCCCGCGGCGACGTGCCGGTGCTCGTGCTGGACGGCGGCGGCCCGGGCCGCGAGGACCTCCGCGCCGTCGCAGAGCTGGCGCGCGAGCGCGGCGCGCCGGTCGCGCTCTGCAGCGATTCGCCGGACGCGGGCCTTCCGCTTCCGGACGGCATCCCCGAGGCACTCGCGGCCTTCCCGGCCACCGTGCGTGCCCAGCAGCTCGCGCTCGCGCTGGCGGACGCCCGCGGGCTCGAGCCGGACACTCCGGCCGGACTGACGAAGGTCACCCCCACGCAGTGAAAGGAGAGAGCATGACGAGCAGGTCCAGAGGGTTCACATTCGCGGCGGTTGCAATAGCGCTGCTGCTCGCGATCGGCATCGCCGCGTGCGGCGGTGACGACGACGACAACGGGAACGGCGGTGGCGGTGGCGGCGGCGACGGAGGCGGCGGCGCCAAGACGATCGCGCTGCTCCTCCCGGAGACCAAGACGACCCGCTACGAGGAGAAGGACCGGCCCATCTTCACCGACAAGGTGAAGGAGCTCTGCGCTGACTGCAAGGTCCAGTACGCGAACGCGAGCCAGGACGCGAGCAAGCAGCAGACGCAGGCCGAGGCCGCGATCACGAGGGGCGCGGACGTGCTCGTCCTGGACGCGGTGGACGTGGCATCCGTGGGCCCGATCGTCAAGCACGCCAACGACAAGGGCATCCCGGTGATCGCCTACGACCGGCTCATCCCGGATGAGGACATCGCCTTCTACGTTTCGTTCGACAACGTCAAGCAGGGCCGGATCCAGGCTCAGACGCTGCTCGACAAGCTCGGCTCGGGAGGCGATGGCAAGTCGATCGTGATGGTCAACGGCGCTCCGACCGACCCGAGCGCGGGCGACTACAAGAAGGGCGCCCACCAGGTGTTCGACAAGAGCGGCGTGAAGATCGCGAAGGAGTTCGACACGCCCGACTGGAGCCCCGACAAGGCCCAGCTCGAGATGGAGCAGTCGATCACGGCGCTCGGCAAGGACGGCTTCCAGGGCGCCTACTCCGCCAACGACGGCATGGCGGGCGGGATGATCGCCGCGATGAAGAGCAACGGCGTCGACCCGAAGACCAAGCCGATCACGGGCGGCGACTCCGAGGCGGCCGCCATCCAGCGGATCCTGATCGGCGAGCAGTACTCGACGATCTATCTCGCCATCAAGCAGCAGGCGGAGACCTCGGCGCAGCTGGCGGTGGCGGCGGCACAGGGAGAAATGGACCCGGACGGGCTCGCCAAGGACAAGGTCGACAACGGCTCCAAGGAGGTCCCGTCGGTCCTCTTGTCGCCGATCGCGGTCACGAAGGACAACATCACCGACACGGTGATCAAGGACGGCTTCCTGACGACGGACGAGATCTGCACCGGTTCGTACAAGTCGGCCTGCAAGGAGGCGGGTATCGAGTGAGCTAGCCGAGCTCGGCGGTCTCGCGCGCCCGCGCCTCACCGGCGGCGGCCAGCGCGGGGAGGAACTCGAAGCCGTGGCTGATGTGCGGCGTGGCGGAGTCGTCGTAGGACTCCGCCACGTCCCGCATCCGCTCGCGCGCTCGCTCGAACTCGCCGTAGGCGATCAGCACCATCGCCCCGCAGAGCCGCACGTGGCCGGCGTCCGGCTCGCCCACGCGCTCCGCGAAGCGGTCGACGAGGCCCAGCGCCTCGTCCGCCGACAGGCGCTCCAGGGGCTCGACGGGCAGCGCCGCCGGCGGGATCGGCTCGCGCACCCGGTAGACGGCCGAGCTGAAGCGCACGTGGCCGAGGTAGTCCACGTGCTCGTCGAGCAGCTCCATCGCGAGCGCGCACCAGGGATGGCCGAAGTGCACCTGGTCCCTGCTGTATGACGACCGCTCCGGGCGCGAGGCTCGGGAAGAACTCGCGGACGACGTGGTCGTGCGTCTCCCAGGTCTTCGCGACGTCCACGAACAGCGTCGAGATCGGCTCGCCGTGCCAGTGGAAGCCGTGTATGTCGCCGAGATGGGTCTGGACGAGGTCGGCGACAGGCTCGATGTGGCGCAGGTAGAGGCCGGCCGTGCTCGCTCCGACCGCGAACTCGAAGTCGTCCGGGAAGTAGACCCGCTCCCAGTCGGCGCCGACCTCGAAGCGGTCGTAGGCGTGCACGCGGCGGCGGCCCGGGTCGCCGCCCGCCCGCAGCCCGCTCGCGAGCGACAGCGCCGAGCCGCCCAGGTACGAGCCCGCGTCGATCAGCTGGCCGTCCGCGCCGAGGCCCTCGCGCGCGGCCCAGTGGAGGAGCGCCCGCTCCTCGTAGGAGAGCATGGAGGGCACGTCCAGCACCGCGGCGGGCAGGAGCGCCTGCTCGCGCGCCACCCGCCCCGGGAGGTCGAGCGTCGACTGCACCGAGCGCCCACGCTAGCGCGGGCCCAGGTCGGCTCCGCCCTAGGCCGCGATCGGCGCCGGCGACGCCTCGCCCGCTCTGGCGGCCTCCGCCATCTCGCGGCTGTCCCGCGTCGAGATCAGGACCCCGGCGAGCAGGGCTGCCACGAGCGCCATGATGCCGCCCGCGAAGAACGCGTCCTGGAAGCCCTCGGTCAGCGCCACGGCGGGGTTGTGCACGCCCGACGCGACGACGTCGTCCGTGCGCGTCGTCGCGATCGTCGCGAGCACCGCCAGCCCGAGCGCGCCGCCCACCTGCTGGGAGGTGTTGATCAGCCCCGACGCGAGCCCCGCTTCGGACGGCTTCGTCCCGGTGACCGAGCCGATCGTCACCGGCACGAACGACAGCCCGAGGCCGACGGCGGCCAGCATCGAGGGGAACAGGACGTCGCCGACGTAGGTGCCGCCGGGTGCGCTCACGCGGCTGAACCAGAACAGCCCGGCCGCCGTGAACAGCAGCCCGGCGATCAGCACCGGCTTGAAGCCGAAGCGCGCGACGAGCTGCGACGCGCCGCCCGCCGACACGATGATCAGCCCCGCGAGCGGTAGGTACGCGAGACCGGCCTTCAGCGGCTCGTAGCCGAGCACCTGCTGCATGTACAGCGAGATGAAGAAGAACATCGCGAACAGCGACATGCCGAGCAGCAGCCCGATCACGTTCGCCCCGCGGAGCGTCCGCAGGCGGAAGATCGAGAACGGGATCAGCGGGTAGCGGCGGCGCAGCTCGATGGCGACGAAGGCGGCCAGGAGCACGAGCGAGAGCCCGCCCAGCCCGAGCGTCTGGGTCGAGCCCCAGCCGGCGTCGTTCGCGTCGACCAGCGTGTAGACGAGCAGCGCCAGGCCGGCGGTGACCGACACCGCGCCGGCCAGGTCGAACGATGGGCTCGACTCGTCGCGGCTCTCGCCGAGCAGCCTGGGCGCGATCAGCGCGGCCGCGATGCCGATCGGGGTGTTCACGAACAGCACCCACTCCCAGCCGGCCCACTCGGTGAGCATCCCGCCGAGCAGCACGCCGACGGCGCCGCCCGAGCCGGCGACCGCGCCCCAGACAGCGAGCGCCTTGTTGCGCTCGGAGCCCTCGGCGAAGGTGGTCGCGAGGATGGCGAGGGCCGCCGGCGAGATCAGCGCGGCGCCGAGGCCCTGCACGGCGCGGGCGATGACGAGCCAGATGTCGCTCTGCGCGAGCCCGCCGGCCAGCGACGCGAGCGCGAACAGCCACATCCCGTAGACGAACATGCGCCGGCGCCCGAGCAGGTCCGCCAGGCGGCCGCCGAGGAGCAGGAACCCGCCGAAGGTGAGCGTGTATGCGTTCACGACCCAGGAGAGGTCGTCCTGGGCGAAGTCGAGCTCGCGGCCTATCGACGGCAGCGCAACGTTTACGATCGATGCGTCCAGCACCACGACGAACTGGGCGGTGGCGAGGAGCGCGAGGGCCAGGTTCTTGGCGCGCTTGGTCTCTGCGGGGGTCAACTTCTCACCTCAGAAGCGGAATTCGGGTTCCGGTTGTGGCAATATACGGAATGATGCTTCCGCTTGTCAAGGATCGAGGTTAAGATCCCGCTAATGGCGACCACGTCTGCCGCGGCGGTTCGGGCAATGCGGGCCGACGCCGTTCGCAACCGCGAGCGGATACTCGCAGCGGCGCGGGAGGCGTTCACCGAGTGCGGCGCCGAAGCCCAGGTCGAGGAGATCGCCCGGCGGGCGGGTGTGGGCGTCGGCACCTTCTACCGCCATTTCGAGTCGAAGGACGTGCTCGTCGGCGAGCTGATCGGGATCAAGCTGACGGAGTTCGCCGAGCGCGTGAGGCAGAAGTTCGAGGAGGAGTCGGACCCGTGGGAGGCCTTCGCGGGGGCGCTGCGCCAGCAGGTGCTCGTGATGGCTCGCGACGAGGCGCACCAGCGAATGCCGTTCGCGTCCACGCCGAGGGCGATGGAGCGAGCCGAGCCCGCCATCCGCGAGCTGCGGGCGGCGTGGGGCGCGACCATCGACCGCGCGAAGGAGGCGGGCGCGGTCCGGCCCGACCTCGAGGTCGACGACATCCGCACCCTGATGTGCGGTCTCGGGGCGATGATGACGGCGGACGGCCGCGGCGCGCTCAGGTACGACTGGGGCCGCCAGCTGGACCTCTTCCTCGACGGAGTGCGCGCCACCCCTGGCTAGACTGCGCGCGGCGATGCGTCGTCTCGTCTCCGCGCTCCTGGCCGCCGGCCTGCTCGCGATCGCCGGGTGCGGGGGCGGGGACTCGGGCAGCCCGCTCGACGCGGCGCTCGCCTATCTGCCCAAGGACGCGTCCTTCGCGATGACGTTCGACACCGACGTCGACGGGGAACAGTACGAGGCGCTCGGGGAGCTGATCAAGAAGTTCCCGTTCGGCGAGCAGATCAGGGGCAACATGCTGAGGGGGCTCGAGCAGTCGAGTGGCCTCGAATTCAATGACGACGTGAAGCCGGTGCTCGGCAACCCGATCGTGCTCGGCGCCACCAACCCGGAGGCGATCACGGGCGACACCCAGCAGTTCCTGATCGCGATGCAGGCGAAGGACGATGGCGCGCTCGACGACCTGATCGACAAGACGAAGCCGAAGAAGATCGGCGAGGCGTCCGGCGCCACGCTCTACCGGGAGGACAACACCGTCTTCGCCGTCGACGGCGACAAGGTCGTGCTCGCGAACGACGAGGCCGAGGTGAAGCACGCGCTCGAGCGCGCCGACGGCGACGACCACTTCGACGAGGACAGCTTCAACAAGGCGTTCGACGGCCTGCCGGACAGCGCGTTCTCGCGGATCTACCTCGATGTCGAGGCGCTCCTGAAGAGCGACCCCGGCTCTACCGACGCGCGCCGGGTCAAGTGGATCGCCGCGCTGCGGGAGCTCGGCGCGACGGTGTCGGCCAGGAAGGACGGCATCGACGTCGACTTCCGCGTCCGCACCGAGAGCGACCTGTCGGACGCCGACCTGCCGATCGCGAGCGGCGACGAGGCGCCGCCCGTCATAAAGCGCGAGGGCGAGATCGGCATCGGAATCCGCGGCCTGGCCCACATCGTCGGCTTCGGAGAGAACGCCGCCCAGTCGGTCGACCCGGCCGGCTTCGGCGACTACGAGCAGGCCAAGAAGACGATCGACAAGCAGCTCGGGGTGAGCCTCGACGACGACCTCGTCGGGCAGCTGACCGGCAACGTGTCGGCGACGGTTGCGGTCGGAGGCGGGTTCGGCGTCCGCGCGGAGCTGAAGGACCCGCGCAAGTTCGAGCACACGCTCGCGAAGGTGGCCGACGTCCTGCCGAGCTTCGCCGAGGGCGCGGGCCTCGGGCGGCTCAGGCTCTCGAAGCCGAGCGGCGGCCGGGACTTCTACGAGCTGACGCGTGCCGACGGAGACAGGGTGGTCTTCGGCGTCGTGGACGACGTTCTCGTCGTGGCGAGCGACCGGAGGCGGGCGGCGGAGCTCGCCGGCGAGGACCCGGCAGAGGTGCCGGGCGCGAAGGGGTCGGTCACGCTCAGCGCCGACTCGGAGCAGTTCGCGAACAGCCTGTTGCAGCAGTACGGCGCCGCGTTCGGCCTGAACGACCTAGGGGCGCTCGGAACGGGGCTCTTCACGCGGCCGCTCGGGGACCTGAACGGGTACATGTCGGCCGACCCGGACGAGCTGCGCGGCAGGCTGACGCTGGCTATCGACTAGCCCAGGCCTGGAGCAGCGGCAGCGGGTCGACAGGCTCGCCGCCCTTCGCGTACCAGCCGTCCACCCAGACCTCGAAGTGGAGGTGCGCCCCGAACGAGCGGCCGGTGTTTCCCACCTCGCCGAGCTGGTCGCCTGCCAGCACGCGCTGCCCCTCGGCAACCGGGATCGAGCGGCGGCGCAGGT
>Ga0126312_10000258_pt1 | contig 28965 bp, 27 predicted proteins | sample Plot104A_FD_92537 | JGI IMG/M metagenome (GOLD analysis project Ga0126312, IMG submission 92537) | Serpentine soil microbial communities from UC McLaughlin Reserve, CA, USA - Plot104A | ecosystem: Environmental > Terrestrial > Soil > Grasslands | place: USA: UC McLaughlin Reserve, Lake County... | reverse complement strand
GACCACTACCTCGACCTGCCGTTCGACCTCTCGCGGGTGTTCTTCATCACCACGGCAAACCAGCTCGAGCCGATCCCGCCACCGCTGCGCGACCGCATGGAGACGATCCACCTCGCCGGCTACACGGAGGAGGAGAAGCTCGAGATCGCCAAGCGCTACCTCGTGCCGCGCCAAGTCGAGCGCAACGGCCTGGGGAGGTCCAAGATCGAGTTCACCGACCTCGCGCTCGAGGAGATCATCGACGGCTACACGCGCGAGGCCGGCGTGCGCAGCCTCGAGCGCGAGATCGGGTCGGTGTGCCGCAAGGTCGCGCGCGAGTTCGCCGAGGGGACCCGGCGCTCCAAGCGCACGGTGCGGCCCAAGCAGGTGCGCCTGCTGCTGGGCAAGCGCAAGTTCCAGGAGGACGTTGGGCGGCGCACGGACGAGGCGGGCGTGGCCACCGGCCTGGCCTGGACGCCCGTGGGGGGTGACGTCCTGTTCGTGGAGGCCGCCGCCTACCCGGGCGAGGGCAAGCTGCAGATCACCGGCCAGCTGGGGGACGTGATGAAGGAGTCGGCCGCCGCGGCGCTCTCCTGGGTCAAGGGCCACTCCGAGTCGCTGGGCGCCGAGCACTCGGACCAGTGGTTTCGCGAGCACGACCTGCACGTCCACGTGCCCGCCGGCGCCATCCCCAAGGACGGCCCCAGCGCGGGCATCACGATGGCCACAGCGCTCGCCTCGTTGCTGACCGGCCGCCCGGTCCGCTCGGACACCGCGATGACCGGCGAGGTGACCCTCACCGGGCAGGTCCTGCCCATCGGCGGGCTGAAGGAGAAGGCTCTCGCGGCACAGCGCGCGGAGCTGACCAGGGTGATCGCGCCGAGGCGCAACGAGCCCGACGTCGACGAGTTTCCCCAGCACCTGAAGGACGACATGGAGTTCGTCTTCGTCGATTCGATCGAGGAGGTTCTGGACCAGGCGCTCGAGCCCGCAACCCGACTTTCTGGTGTCCAAGCTGCCTGAGCCGGGTATGGTGCGCCGTGCCGGCAAGCAAACTTCCGAGGAGAGCAATGGCAGCGAAGAAGAAGGCCGCGAAGGCAGGCGGTGGTGTCGCCGCCGCAGGTAAGGCGGTGAAGGACAACGAGTACGTCCAGCGCCTGATCGAGGACGAGGATCTGCGCGAGAACCTGCGTACGGCCTTCGACTCCTCGAAGCGGGCCTACACCCGGATCAGCAACGGCAAGGGCCCTCAGGCCGTCTTCGACGACAAGAAGACCCAGAAGGAGCTGCAGAACGCCGCGAGCGCCATGAAGGACGCCGCCGACGCGCTGCGCGGAGCCAAGCGCAAGCGCAAGGCCAAGCGCCGCGGCAGTCTTCTGATGGTCCTCGTCGTCGGTGGCATCGCCGCCGTGGCCCTGAACGAGGGTCTGCGCAAGAAGGTGCTCGACGCGTTGTTCGGCGCCGAGGAGGAGTTCGAGTACACCTCGACCACCACGCCGCAGACCAGCAACCCGCCCAGCGCGCCCGTCGGGAGCTCCTGACCGGCTCGCCGGGCGAGCAAGCAGCTCTTGAAGGGCGTCCTGCGGGGCGCCCTTCGGAGTTCAGGAGGCCGTCGACCGCCGGTGGCGCCCGAACAGGAATCGGGCTGCGCGCCGGCGGTACGATCGGTGGCGGTGGAGGCCTCGGTCGCAGCTCCACGCCGCTTGGACGGCGAGAAGGCGCGCAGCATCGTCCAGGCGATGCGCACGAGCGTCGCCGAGCGCGGAGCCGCCGGGTCGACGTTCGACCACGTAGCGCGCGAGGCGGGCGTCTCGCGCGGGCTGCTGCACTACTACTTCGGCTCCAAGGAGCGCCTGCTGGTCGAGGTGGTGCGCCACGACTGCGACGAGCGGGTCGCCGCGCTCGATAAGAGCCTGGCCGGCGCCGGCTCCCCGGACGAGATCGTCGAGGCGCTGGTCGAGCAGCTCAAGGCCTTCCTGGAGGACGACCCGGGCTCGCCCGCCGTCGTCTACGAGATGCTCAGCGCCTCGCGCCACTCCGAGGAAATCCGTCTGGAGCTGGCCGAGCTGTACCGGACGTGGCGAGCGCACCTGGCCGAGTCGCTGCGCGCAAAGGAGGCCGAAGGCGTCGTCACCCTCGACGCCGGTGCGGAGGAGGTCGCCGCGGTGATCTTCGCGCTGGGCGACGGCATCGGCATGCAGCTGCTGTCCGACCCCGACTGGGATTCGAGCGCCGCCCTGGAGCTCGGCACCCGCAGTGTCCGCCGCCTGCTCGCGCAGTGACCAAGGTCACAGAAGGCTCGCGCTGAGGGCGGTCTCATGCCTGGCTGTACGGCCAGCCAGCAAGCGGGAGTAGGGGAATGCAGGCAGCGATGGAGAAGCTCGGCAGGTTCCTGGAACGCCGGCGCTGGCTGGTGGTGGCCGCCTGGCTGGTCGTCCTGCTCGCCTCGGCCCCGTTCGCGGCGAGGCAGACCGAGCACCTGACCAGCGGCGGCTTCGTGGTCCCCGGCTCGGACTCCGAGGCGGTCGACCACTCGCTGCACCAGTTCGACCGCGCCCAGCGCGACTCGCTCGCCGTGGTGCTCGCCCAGAAGCCGGGCTCTACCACGAGCGACGTCCGCGCCGCCGTGGACCGCGTCGGCGTCGCCGCGCGCAGGCTCGACCACGCCGAGCTCTCGGGCAGCGTGGCCGCGCAGGCAAAGCGCGAGGCCGGCAAGGGCTCGATCGTGGTGGTGCCCCTGGACGTGAACGGCTCCCAGGACGAGCTGTCAGACCTCGCGGTGGACATGCGCGAGGAGGTCGGCGCCGGCGCGGGGGCGCGCGACGGCGTGCAGACCTACCTCGTGGGCCAGCAGGCTCTGTGGGCGGGCATGCAGGACCTCAGCAAGGAGGATCTCGAGTCCGCCGAGAAGAGCGGCTTTCCGATCGTGTTGCTGATCCTGCTCGCCGTCTTCGGATCGCTCGCGGCCGCGGCGCTGCCGCTGGCCCTGGGCTTTGCCAGCGTCGGCATAACCGGGGCGGGCATCTTCTTCCTCTCTCAGACCACCGACATGTCGGTGTTCGTGACCAACGTGGCCTCGATGATCGGCATCGGGGTGGCGGTGGACTACTCGCTGTTCATCCTCGCTCGCTACCGCGAGGAGGTGCGCGCGGGGCGCGAGCCCGACCAGGCCCGGGCCATAGCGCTGCGAACGTCGGGCCTGGCGGTGGCCTTCTCGGGCGTGACGGTGATGCTCTCGCTGGCCGGGCTGTTCCTGGTCGACTCCACGACGATCCGCTCGATGGCCATGGGCGCCATCCTCGTCGTGGCGATCTCCATCCTCGCCGCGGTGACGCTCCTGCCGGTGCTCATCCGGCTGCTGGGCAAGCGCGCCTACGCCCGCGGGCGGGTGGCCACGGTGACCGCGCTGATCTTCCGCTCGCTGCAGTGGCGGCGGCGCCGCCCCGGCTCCACGCGTGAGGTCAAGGCCGACTTCTGGACGCGCTGGACCGAGCGGGTCACACGCCGGCCGGTCCTGGCCGCCACCGCGAGCGCGGCGGTGCTCCTGGTGCTCGCCATTCCCGCTCTCTCGCTCGAGTTCGGCGACGGCGCGCTGCGCCAGTTCCCCGCGGGCAACGAAACCCGGGTCGGGGCCGAGCTGGCGGCCGACCGCCTCGGCCCGGGCGCGGCCGGGCCGACGCAGGTGATTGCTCAGCGCAGGGACGCCGAGACCGTGGGCGGCCGGCTGCGGCGCGACCCCGAGGTGGCACGGGTGAACGTTCCCGTCGCCTCGGAGGACGGCCGCTCGGTGCTGTTCTCCGCGGTGCCCAGGCACGATCCTGAGAGCCCGCAGGCGCGAGCGCTGGTCGACCGGCTGCGCGCCTCGGACGCGAGCGTGCAGGTGGGCGGTGCCACCGCCAGCGTCGAGGACTTCAAGGACCAGGTCTCGGGCTCCATGTGGAAGATCGCCCTATTCGTGCTGCTGTTCTCCTACATGGTCCTGTTCCTGCTGCTGCGCTCGGTGCTGCTGCCCCTGAAGGCCGTGGTGATGAACCTGCTCTCGGTGGGCGCCGCCTACGGGGTGCTCGTGGCGATCTTCCAGTACGGCTGGGTGGACGGGTTCCTGGGCTTCGAGTCGCTGGGCTACATCAACACCATCACGCCGCCGTTCCTGCTGGCGATCGTGTTCGGCCTGTCGATGGACTACGAGGTCTTCCTCCTGACCCGCATCCGCGAGCGCTACGAGGCGACCGGCGACAACAAGCTCGCCGTCGCGCAGGGCCTGCGGGCCAGCGCGGCCACCATCTCCAGCGCCGCGCTGATCATGGTCGCCGTGTTTGCGGTCTTCGCCGGCACCGGCGTGCCCTCGATCAAGGAGATCGGCCTGGGCCTCGCGGTCGCCATCGCGCTCGACGCGACTCTCGTCCGTCTCATTCTCGTGCCCGCGACGATGGAGCTCATGGGCAAGTGGAACTGGTGGGTGCCGCGGCCGCTGGCGCGAGTGCTGCCCCGCAACGACTTCGAGGGGTCGCCCGCCTGACGCTCCCGCGCTGGCGGCAGGGCACCTCCGCCGTGCTATGCGTGGCCGGCCCGCACGCGATCCCCGTCTCGACCGCGGTCCGTCTCGGCGACGAGCGCCTGGCCTTCGCGCTGGGCCCCGGGCGCGACACGCTCGAGCGGCTGCGCGCCGAGCCGCGAGCGGCGCTGTGCCTGCTGGGCGTCGAGCTCGCCTTCAGCGCCTACGGAACGGCGGTCGTGGTCCGCGACCCGCTGGAGGCGGCGCCCGTCGTGGGCGTGGAGCTGCGCGTGGAGTCGGTCCAGGACCACCTGGCCGACGGCCGTACGGAGATGCTGGACGGCGCGCGCTGGCGCTGGCTGGACCCTGACGCGGCCGGCTCGGACCCGAAGATCGCGGCCGAGCTCTCCACGCTCTAGGCCGCCCCGTCCGCGCTAGGCGGGCTGCGCGGCTACCCGCGGCCGCTTTGCGCCGGTTGAGCGCCGCGCGCGTCTGGGCTCGAGCTCGACGGGATCATTGCCCGCCAGGAACTCGTCGATCTCCGGCCAGGTCGTCCTGCGGGCCGAGCGCCCGGTGAGCACCCCGAGGTGTCCGCCGGGCGCGTCGCGCAGGCGAACCTCCTGCGCGTTGGGAAGCAGGTCGGCCACGTGGCGCACCGCCCCGCGCGGGGCCAGCACATCGCTGCCGCCGGCCACGCTCAGGACGGGCTGGCGGACCGCGGCCAGGTCTATCTCCTGGTCGGAGAGCAGGACCTTGCCGCCAGCGAGCTCGTTGACACGGAAGAAGGCGTGGTAGAGCTGCCCGAAGGTGCGCCCGGGGTAGGCCAGCATGTGCGCCATGTAGTTGTCGACGGCCTCGGCGTGGGCCAGCGTGTCCCGGTCGCCGAGGTTCTGGGCCAGGAATAGCGGCTTGGTCAGGTAGCGGTCGAAGGCCGTCAGGCGAAAGCCGAGCGAGACCAGCGGCGCGGGGCGCTCCGCCGAGTCCCCTGTAGAGCGCGGAGACCAGCGCCCCGCCGGTCAGCTGTGACAGCCGCCGGATGGGGGCGAACATGCGCACCTGGGCGAAGTCGAAGGGGCTGGCCACCATCGCCACCGAGGAGACGGGCAGCTTCTGGTCACCCGCCACGGCCAGGAGGGTCATGATCCCGCCCAGGCACCAGCCGACGGGGTGGACCGGCGCGCCGCTGGCGTCCTCGGAGACTGCCTCCACCGCCTCGGGGATGACCTCGTCGACCCAGTGCTCGAGGCCGAGCGCGCGGTCTGAGAACGAGATCGGGCCGTAGTCGACCAGGTAGGCGGGGTGCCCGCGGGCCACCAGGTGCTCGGCCAGGCTGCAGCCGCGGCGCAGGTCGAAGGACGAGGCCGGCGCCGCGAGCGGCGGGACCAGCAGGACGGGCGAGCGCCGGCGGGGCCCGCCGCGGGCCGGGCGGTAGCGGTAGACCGTGCGCTGCGGGCCCTCGTCGATTATCGATTTGGGGGTCGGCGAGAGCTCGGCCAGGCCGCCGCCGACCAGCATGTCGTAGCCGTTCGCGGCCGAGTCGACGAGGGTGTCTAGCGAGAGGCGGGCGATCCTGAAAAGTCTAGGAGCAGGTCGCCGAGTCGATCGGGTCGCTCCAGCTGAGGGCAGTGCCCGCAATCGTCGATGACCTCCAGGCGCGAACCCGGCACGGCGTCCAGCACGCGCTCGGCGCCCGACTGGAAGACGAGCACGTCCTGGCGCCCCCAGACCAGCAGCACGGGGCAGTCGATCTGGTCGAACTCGAAGCAGTCGTCGAGCTCGGGCAGGAGCCGGCGCGCGGTGCGCACCACCCGGGCGGCCGTGGCGCGGCTCTCGAGGTGCCCGGCGAACGCCCTCGCCACGAGCGGGTCGACCTCCGAGGGGCGGTGGAAGACCAAGCGGCTGTAGACGCCGGCCACCACGCGCCGGGTGATCGCGTTGGGCACCGGCAGCGGAGACGAGAGCAGTGTGCGCACGAGCGGGTCGCGGCGCACGAGCACGAACCAGCGCGCCATGTCCAGCCCCGCCGGGGCGACGGCCAGCACCCCGCCCAGGTCGTGGCGCTCGGCGGCTCGCAGCGCCGCGCAGCCGCCGAGCGAGTTGCCGACGACCACGGTCCCCTGGCCGGTCTGCTCGAGCGCGGCGTCCACGAAGGCGTCGAGCTGCTCGAGGATGGGCGCGCCGGTCAGCTTGCCGGCGGCGCCGAAGCCGGGCAGGTCGAGCGCCAGCGCGGCTCGGCCCTCGCGGGCCAGGCGGTCGAGCAGCAGGCGCCAGGTGTCGGCGCTGTCGGCCCAGCCGTGGAGGAGGAGGAGCGGGGGGCCCTCGCCCTCGAGCTCCAGCGCGCGAGTCCTGTATCCCGCGAGCTCCAGCCGGTGCTCGAACAGCGGCTGCATGCAGCCATTTTAGGCCAGTTTCGGACTGCTCCAGGGCTGATGGAGGCGCTCCTCGAGCTCCGCCGCGAGGTCGCCGGCGGCGATGCGTGTCTGCTCGAGCGAGTCGCGGTCGCGAAGGGTGACGGTGTCGTCCTCCATGGTCTGGTGGTCGACGGTCACGCCCCACGGGGTCCCGATCTCGTCCTGGCGCCGGTAGCGCTTGCCGATCGAGCCGCCGGTGTCGAACTCGGCCGGGATGCGTCTGCGCAGCTCCTCATAGATCGCGCGCGCCTTCTCCGGCTGGCCGTCCTTGTTGACCAGCGGCAGCACCGCGGCCTTGACCGGCGCCAGGCGCGGGTGCAGGCGCAGCACGACGCGCTCGCGCCCCTCGACCTCCTCCTCGTCGTAGGAGTCGACCATGAAGGCCAGGGTCGCGCGGTCGGCGCCCGCGGAGGGCTCGATGACGTGGGGAACGCAGCGGTCGCCCGTGCCGGGATCGACGAACTCCATCTTCTCGCCGCTGTACTTGGCGTGCTGGGTGAGGTCGAAGTCGCCGCGGTTGGCGATGCCCTCGAGCTCGGACCAGCCCATCGGGAACAGGTACTCGATGTCGCTCGTGGCGCTGGAGTAGTGCGAGAGCTCGTCGACGCCGTGGGGGCGCAGTTGCAGATGGTCGGCCCTGATGCCGAGGTCGGTGTACCAGCCCATGCGGTCCTCCATCCAACGCTGGTGCCAGGTGTCGGCCTCGGCGGGTGGGACGAAGAACTCGATCTCCATCTGCTCGAACTCGTAGGTACGGAAGATGAAGCTCTGGGTCGTGATCTCGTTGCGGAAGGCCTTGCCCACCTGGGCGATGCCGAAGGGCGGCCGCTTGCGCGCAAATTGCAGGACGTTCTTGAAGTTGACGAAGACGCCCTGGGCGGTCTCGGGACGCAGGTAGACGACCGAGCCCTCGTCCGCTACCGGCCCCACGTGGGTCTCGAACATGAGGTTGAACTGGCGGGCCTCGGCCAGCTCCCCGCCGCACTCGGGGCACGTGCGCTGGCCGGGCGGCAGGTGGTCCTCACGCCAGCGCTTCTTGCACTCGCCCAGGCACTGGACGAGGGGGTCGGTGAAGCCCTCGAGGTGGCCGCTGGCCTCCCAGGTGCGGGGGTGCATGAGGATTGCCGCGTCCAGGGCGACCATGTCGTCGCGCTCCTGCAGCACCGAGCGCCACCACTCGGCCTTCACGTTGCTCTTCAGCAGGACCCCGTAGTGGCCGTAGTCGTAGACCGAGGCCATGCCGCCGTAGATCTCCGAGCTTTGAAAGATGAACCCGCGCCTCTTGCAAAGAGCGACGATTTTGTCCATCGAGACCGCCTCGGACACGGCGGAGACGCTATAGCGTGGCCCGATGATCAGGACGGCCTTCCGCCCTGTCCGCCACGTGACGGCCTGGCTGGTGTGGCACGCAGCAGGCGTGTCGCTGCTCGAGGACCTCGAGCAGCCGCGCCCGCCCTCCTAGGCCGCTCCTATACTCGTCGCGCCGTGCCGATCTACGAGTACCGCTGCGACAACAGTCACGAGTTCGACGTTTTCCAGCGTATGAGCGACGAGGCGTTGACCGAGTGCCAGGTCTGCGGCGCGCCCACCAGGCGGGTGCTCTCCGCCCCCGCCGTCCACTTCAAGGGGTCGGGCTTCTACAGCACCGACTACGGAAAGAAGAAGTCGCCCGACACCTCGACGGACACCAAGCCCAAGAAGTCCGAGTCCTCCTCCGAGACCTCCTCGTCGTCCTCCGCCTCGTCGTCGGGCAACGGCTCCTCGGCCGACTCCGACTAGCTGTCGCCCTTCAGCCGGTCGACCGCGTCGTGGCGCTCGGCCTCCGAGACCAGCAGGCTGCCTCCGGGTCCGCAGCCCAGGCAGGAGGGCTTGAGCACCTCCGACGCGCCGGTGCCGCCCAGCATGGCGTCGAGGCTCAGGGCGAGGATGCCCGGGCCGTGGAGGTCGGTCTTGAAGGCCCGTGGCGCGCGCCACGCCGCCCACGGCGCACGGAAGAGCATGAACGGCGAGAAGAACTGGCCGCGTACGCCTGAGAGCAGCTGCTGCTGGCGAGCGGCGCGGTCGGTGTCGTCCTCGGATGGCGCGCAGTTGTTCTTGCGCACGCGCGCCCACCCGAGCGCCTTGCGCCCGTCGAGGTGGTTCTCGCCCTTCTTGAACCGGAGGCCCTTCCAGAAGTTGTCGAACGGCGGCGAGCAGACCCGCCGCTTCGCGGTCACGGTGATCCCGCCGACGGCGTCCACGAACTTCGGGAAGCCCTTGAAGTCGATCTCCATCAGGTGGTTGATCTTCAGGTCGTTCCCGAGGTACTGCTCGACGGTCTCGATCATCAGCGCCCGCCCGCCCAGCGCATAGGCGGCGTTGATCTTCTGGGCGTCGTGCCCGGGGATCTGGGTGTAGGCGTCGCGGGGGATGGAGAGCCTTCGGAAGCCGCCGAGGCTCGCGTGAAGGACCATGATCGTGTCGGCACGAGCGGGGCCGGTCTGGCTCTTGTCGATCGAGTCGCCCGCCCGGGTGTCGGTGCCGAGGACGAGGAGGTTGCTGCCTGCCAGGATGCTGCTTCCTCCCGAGAGGGCGCGCTCGCTCTTGGGCGACAGGCCGCCGTTGAGCTGGGCGCTGAGCAGGAACAGAGCAAGGGAGAAGACCAGCCAACCGGCCAGCGCCAGAGCGGCGATCTTCAGCGCGCGGCCGGGGGTCATGCCGCGGCGCTCGCGAGGCTGCCTGGGTCCCTTGTCCCGCCCGCGCCTGCGCAGCCCCTCGAGCCCGCGCGCGCCGATCCCCGAGAAGGGATTTCTGCGGCTCTTGTAGACCTTGTATTCGGGCGGCGAGTCCGGCATCTGGTCCCTTATATCGTCCGGCGATGCCGCCAAAGCGCGTCATCGGCGTCGACGCGGGGGGCACGAAGCTGCTGGGCGGCGTGGTGGACGACCGCCTCGTAGTGCACAACCGGGTGCATCGCCTGTGGCGCGGAGCCGACCGCGAGGAGACGCTGCGCATCGTAGTCGAGGCGGTCGAGGAGCTGCGCGCCGCGGCACCTGATGCCGCCGCCGCCGGCTTCGGGATCCCCTCGCTGGTGTCCGGAGGCCGATCGGTCGCCTCGGTGCACCTGCCCCTCGACGACGTCCCCTTCGGGGACCTCATGGCCGAGCGCCTCGGGATACCCGTGCTGGTGGACAACGACGTCAACGCCGCCGTCCTCGCCGAGCATCGCTTCGGCGCCGCGCACGGCACCTCGCACGCGGTCATGTTCGCCCTGGGCACCGGAATCGGCGGTGGGCTGATCCTGGACGGGCGCGTCTACCGCGGGGCCACCGGGGCGGCCGGCGAGCTGGGGCACACCGTCGTCGACGTCGACGGCCCGCCCTGCCCCTGCGGCGGCCGCGGCTGCCTCGAGGTGCTGGCCTCGGGGACTGCGATCGGCATCGCCGGCACGGAGGCCGCCCGCGCCCATCCCCGCTCCGCGCTGGGCAAGCGCCTCGAGGACGACGGGGCGATTCGCGGCAGCTTCGTCACCGAGCTCGCTCACGCCGGCGACGAGCTGGCCCGGGAGGCGGTCTGCTCGGTGGGCCGCCGCCTCGGTGCCGGGCTGGTCAGCGTGCTCAACGTGCTCGACCCCGAGGTGGCGGTGATCGGCGGGGGCGCCGTCGCCGCCGGCGACATGCTGCTCGATCCCGCACGCGAGGTGCTCGACACCCAGGGCCTGGGCCCGCCCCGCATGCGCGTGGTGCCCGCCCACTTCGGCAGCGAGTCGGGGATGCTCGGAGCCGCTTTGTTGGCGCTGGACGCCGCCGCGTGAGCGGGCGGCTGGTCGTCTGCCCGACGCCCATCGGGAACCTCGAGGACGTCACCCTGCGTGTGCTCTCCGCGCTACGCGACGCCGATGTGGTGGCCTGCGAGGACACTCGCCGCACCCGCGTGCTGCTGGACCGCTACGGGGTCTCCGCACGGCTGGTCGCCTACCACGAGCACAACGAGTCGGCCCAGGCCGCGGCGCTGGTCGAACAGATGCACCGCGGCGAGACCGTCGCTCTGGTCTCCGACGCCGGCATGCCGCTGGTCTCCGACCCCGGTTTCGTCCTCGTGCGCTCCTGCGTGGCCGCCGGGGTGGAGGTGGAGGTGCTGCCCGGCCCCTCGGCGGCGCTGGCCGCCCTGGTGGCCTCGGCGCTCCCTGCCGACCACTGGCGCTTCGAGGGCTTCCTGCCGCGCAAGAAGGGCGAGCTGCGCTCCCTGCTGGCCGAGCCGGGAGGGACGCTCGTCGCGTTCGAGTCGCCCCGCCGGGTGGCGGCCTCGTTGGAGGTGCTCGCCTCGATCGATCCCTCGCGGCCCGTCGCGGTGTGCCGCGAGCTCACCAAGGCGCACGAGGAGGTCGTGCGTGGCGAGGCTGCGGAGCTCGCTCGGCGCTACGCCGACGAGGATCCTCGGGGAGAGGTGGTGCTCGTGATCGGCCCGGCTGCCCCGCCGCCCTCGGATCCCTCCGCGCCCGCGGGGCTCGATGCGCTGCGGCGGCTGGTGGAGGCGGGCGCCCGCCCCCGGCCCGCCGCGGCGGTGGTCGCCGAGCTGACCGGCGGGCGGGCGAATGAGCTCTACCGGGCGCTGATGAGGTCGGAGGACTGACGCTCGTGCGCGGCTGGCTCGGCGGGACATCGCCCATCCCTCCAGAGAATCGCTCAGCCGCCTGACGGTTTCCGACCCCCTGCCCGCGCCTCGCCCCTCACCTGTGTAACGCCCAAGTGACGAACTCCCCGCGGAGCGTTACGCACCGTTACGACTCACCCGCCCCCGCGCCCCGCGGCCGGCGAGCCCGCCTACGGTCGCGGACATGGCTCGCATCTCCCTCCTTCTCGTCTGCAGCGCCCTCTTCCTGTCGGTCGCCGCGACACCCGCACGCGCGGCGGGAAGCTGGGCGTGGCCGGTCCGCGGGGACCTCATCACCTCCTATCGCAACGGCGCCGACCCCTACGCGGGCGGACAGCACCGCGGCATCGACATCGCCTCTCCGGTAGGTCGGGCGGTGGCGGCCCCCACCGCAGGGCGGATCACATTCGCGGGCACGGCCGGCTCCTCCGGTCTGACGGTCTCGCTTCGGACGGCCGACGGCCGCTGGGACACGTCATACCTGCACCTGGCCTCGCTGTCGGTCCGCAAAGGCGACCGCGTCAGCGCCGGTGGCCGGCTCGGCGCCGTGGGCACCACCGGTCGCCGTTCGGCCGAGCGACCGCACCTTCACTTCGGCGTCCGAGAGGCGGGCAGCCGCCACGGCTACCGCGACCCGCTCGACTTCCTGGCACCGCTGGGCGGGCCGGGTCAGGCCCGGCCCGGCCCCGCCGGCGCACCGCTGCCGGTTCCGCGCGGACCAAAGCCCGCTCCGGCGGCGGCTCCAGCGCCGACGCCCGGCCCCTCGCCCGCCGGCAGCCGCGTGCCCGAGCCGGCGGGAGCGCCGGGCCGAGCACCTGCCCCCGCGCCATGGCGCGCAGGCTCGGCGGTGGCGCGGGCCCTTGCTCCCGCCGCGCTCGGCCCCGCGCCAGAGCCGCGCCGCGCAGCGCACGGCGCGGCACCCGCGAAGTCAGCAGCGCCGGCCACCGCCCACGGCGCGGCAGCAGGGCATACCCCGGCGTTCACCCCTCACGGCGGGGGTGCTCCGGCGCCCGCCATCAGCGGCAGCGTTCGAACACGGGCGCCGGCCGCCGGCGGGTTCGACCTGGGCTGGGCGCTCGCCTGCTTCGGCGTGGCGGCGGCCGCTCTGGCGCTCGGCAAGCCGATCCGGGGCCAAAAGCCGAGAGCCCGACTCGGGACCGCGGCCCTTAGGGTCTTCGAGGGATGGCCTACTACGTCACGACCCCGATCTACTACGTGAATGCGGAGCCCCACCTGGGCCACGCGTACACGACGATCGCGGCCGACGTGCTCGCTCGCCACATGCGCCAGCGCGGCGAGGACGTCTTCTTCCTCACGGGAACCGACGAGCACGGCGAGCCGGTCACCCAGGTCGCCGAGCGCGAGGGGATCACGCCCCGCGAGCTGGGCGACCGCAACTACGTCCGCTTCAAGGACCTGGCGGCAACCCTCGGCGTCACCAACGACTTCTTCATCCGCACCACCGACCCCGAGCACCACGAGGTCGTCCAGCGGGTGGTGCAGCGCATCCACGACAACGGTCACGTCTACGCCGGTACCTACGAGGGCTGGTACTGCCCTCGCTGCGCCGACTTCAAGACCGACTCGGAGCTGGTGGAAGGCAACAAGTGCGCGATCCACCTGATCGAGCTCGAGCGCGAGCGGGAGGACAACTGGTTCTTCCGGCTGTCGTCGTTTCAGGAGCCGCTCGAGCGGCTGTACGCCGAGCGCCCCGACTTCGTCACCCCGCAGATCCGCTTCAACGAGGCCCTCTCGTTCGTCGAGCAGGGCCTGCAGGACATCTCGCTCTCGCGCGCACGATTGAAGTGGGGGGTCCCGGTGCCGTGGGACGAGTCGCAGGTCATCTACGTCTGGATCGACGCGCTCATCAACTACTACTCCGCCCTCTCCTACGCGCGGGAGGGCGAGGACGTCACCGATCGCTTCTGGCCGGCAGACGTCCACCTCATCGGCAAGGACATCCTCAAGTTCCACGCCGTGATCTGGCCGGCAATGCTGATGGCCGCGGACATCGAGGTCCCCCGTCGGGTGGGCATCCACGGCTTCCTCCTGCTCGGCGAGCACAAGATGTCCAAGTCGCTCGGCAACGTGATCGACCCGTTCCAGGTCGTCGAGCTCTACGGCGCCGACGCGCTGCGCTACTACGCCATGCGCGAGGTCCGCTTCGGCCAGGACGGAGAGGTCTCGCCCGAGGGCTTCGAGAACCGCTACACGAGCGACCTCGCCAACGAGTACGGCAACCTGGCGAGCCGAACGCTGGCCATGGTCAGTCGCTACCGCGACGGGGTGGTACCGGACGTCGAGCCGCCGGCCGCCCTGGCCGAGCTGTTCGACGGCCTGGGCGAGCGCGTGTGCGCCTGCCTGGACGCCACCGAGCCGACCGGCGCCCTGGACGAGATCTGGCAGCGCGTCCGGGGCCTCAACGGGTATGTGCAGGAGCAGCAGCCGTGGCAGCTGGCCAAGGACCCGGCCGAGGCCGAGCGCCTCGACGCCGTGCTGCTAGGGGTCGCCGAGGGCCTGCGGGTGGTCTCGCTGCTGCTGTGGCCGTTCGTGCCCACCGCGGCCGAGCGGCTGCTCGACGCGCTCGGGGCCGAGGACCGCTCGGTCGAGGCCGCGAAGTTCGGCAGCGGGGTGGGCGGCGCGACGCTGGGGGAGCTCGGCCAGCTCTTTCCCAAGGTCGAACCCGCCGCAGCGGCGTAGTGGTCGACACCCATTGTCACCTCGACTCGTGCGAGCCCGACTCCGGCCGGCTGGTCGAGCGGGCGCGGGCCGCGGGCGTGACCAAGCTCGCCACAGTGGGCACTGATCGCGACTCCGTCGCGGCCGTGGGGCGGCTGTCCGCCGAGCACGATGAGGTGTTCAAGATCGTCGGGCTCCACCCCAACAGCGCCGCGGGGTTCGACGGTTGGCTCCCCGAGGAGGAGGCGCGCGGGCCGAAGGTGGTCGCCATCGGCGAGACCGGCCTCGACTACTACCGCGACCACGCCCCCCGCGAGGACCAGATGCGGGCGTTCGCCGCCCATGCTGAGTTGGCGCGCGACCTCGACCTGCCGCTGGTCATCCACACCCGCGCCGCTGAGGAGGACACTTTTGCGCTACTCGCCGAGCGCGCCCGCGGCCTCACGGTGATCCTCCACTGCTTCTCGGCGCCGGGCCGCCTCGACGAGGCGGTCGAGCGCGGCTACCTGTGCTCGTTCGCCGGCAACGTCACCTACCCCAAGGCGAACGATCTGCAGGACGCGGCCGAGCGGGTGCCCGACGAGCTGCTGCTCGTGGAGACCGACTCGCCCTATCTCGCCCCCCAGCCGGTGCGCGGGAAGCCCAACGAGCCGGCCAACGTCACGCTGACGGCCCGCTTCGTCGCCGAGCGGCGGGGACTGGCCTACGAGGAGCTGGAGGCGCTGGTGGAGGCGAACGCCGCCCGCGTCTTCGGGTGGTGACCGCCGAGCCGGAAGAGAGCGAGCTGCGGCGCTCGGCCGGCCGGCGCCCGGCCCGCGCTCCTCGCCAGGCGAGCCTCCGGCGCCTGCGGCAGTTCGACGTCCGTCCCAACCGCGAGCTGGGGCAGAACTTCCTCGTCGACGACAACCTGCTCGGCGTCATCGGCGATGCCGCCGAGGTGAGCCCCGAGGACGTCGCGCTCGAGGTCGGCGGGGGCCTCGGCGTGCTCTCCGAGTACCTGGCTCCCCGGGTGCGCCATCTGCACGTGGTGGAGGTCGACCGGCGGCTGAGGGAGCCGCTGGAGGAAGCGCTGGAGCCCTATGCCAACACGACGCTTCACCAGGCCGATGCCGTCGCGATGGCACTCGGCGAGCTGGTGCCACGGCCCGGGAAGGTGATCGCGAACCTGCCCTACGGCGTGGCCGCCACCGTCTTGCTCAAGGCACTGGAGGAGCTGCCCGATGCGTCGCTTCTGGTCGCGATGGTCCAACGCGAGGTGGCAGAGCGGCTGGCTGCGGGTCCCGAGAAGGGCAAGCTCTACGGCGCGACTTCTGTTCTGGCCCAGCTCTCGTGCGACGTGGAGGTGCTGCGGCGCGTGCCGGCGACGGTGTTCCACCCCAAGCCGGCCGTCGAGTCGGCGCTGGTCCGGCTGCGCCGCGTGGGGCCAGCACCAACGGCCGAAGAGGCCGCGCTGGTGCACGAGGCCTTCGCTCACCGGCGCAAGGCGTTGGCGGGCTCGCTGGCGCTGGCGCCGGACGCGGGAAAGGACGTCCGCGAGCGCACCCGTCGCGCGCTGGAGCAGCTGGGCCACCCGGCCGATGCCCGGGCGGAGCGCCTGGCGCCCGCCGACTTCCCGCGCCTGGCCGAGCTGCTGGGCCGCTGACGTGCTCCGCGAGAGCGCGCCCGCCAAGGTCAACCTCGTGCTGCACGTCGGGCGCCGACGCACCGACGGCCTCCACGAGCTCTGCTCCCTGTTCGCCCCGCTGGACCTGGCCGACGAGCTGGCCTTCGAGGCCGCGGCCCGCGACGAGGTTGTGGCGCCCGGCGTGGAGGGGCCGAACCTGGTCCAGCACGCGCTCGCGGCTTTCCGTACGCGCGCGGCGCTAGCACCGCTGCGCGTGACGATCGAAAAGCGGATCCCCGTGGCCGGCGGTCTGGGCGGCGGCAGCGCCGACGCCGCAGCGACACTGCGCGCGGCGAACCGCCTGGCGGGGGAGCCGCTCGCCCTGGGCGAGCTGCAGGCCCTCGGCGCCCCGATCGGCGCCGACGTGCCCAGCCAGCTCGAGCCCGCCCCCGCGCTGGTGACCGGAGCGGGGGAGGCCGTTGAGCCCGTCGCGCTGCCGGCGCTGTGGCTCGTGCTGGTCCCCACTACCGAGGGGCTCTCGACCGCGGCGGTGTACGCCGAGCACGACCGCTTGGAGGCCGGGCGCGAGCAGCTCGACCCGCAGGCGCTCCGGGGCCTTGCGCACGCGGACGCCCCGAGGCTCGCGCCGGCGATGGAGAACGACCTCGAGGCGGCGGCGCTCTCGCTGCGGCCGGAGCTGCGGGCGACACTCGATCGCCTGGAGGCCCTGGGCGCGCTGCGTGCGCGGCTGAGCGGCTCGGGCCCCACCGCCGTAGGGCTCTTCGAGGCCCGGGAGGCCGCGGAGGCCGCCGCCGCGGCCATCCCCGGGGCCCTCGTCGTCTCCACCCGGCCGTCCCCTGCGTCACAATGACCCGCCGATGGATCTGAGCCTGTCCACCACGGAGCTGGCGCTGGCCCTGGCCGCGGGCATCACGGGCGCCGGCTACATCGCCTTCATCCTCCTGCCCGCGTGGCATGCCTACAGCCGCTTGTGGGAGCGGGTGGCGGCCGCCTTCCTGACCCTCTTCATCCTGGCCACGCTGCTGGGCGTGGGGGCGGGGATCGGCTTCGCGATCGTCTGGAGCTACGACCGATACGCGTAGCGCTCGGGCGCTCGGGCCGCCGGCCCTCTTACTCGGCCTAGAGTTGGCGCAATGTGCGCTGCGCAGCAGCCCACGGGCCGTGCTGCCTCCGGCGCCGGCCAGGGCTCGTTCCTCGAGCTCTTCGAGCAGGTCTCCGACGCGGTGGAGTCGGGGGCCGGCCTGCCCTCGGTGACGCGTGCCACGAGCCGAGCCCTGAACGCAAGCGCGATCGTTCTCGACGCCTCGAGCCGAGTGCTGGCCTCGGCCTGCGCGTCCCCGGAGGACGAGCGCGCGGTGATGGCGGGCGAGGGGTCCAGCGAGCGGGTCGACCTGCGGGTGGCCGACACCCCGGTGGGCCAGCTGCGGTTCCGGCCCCGCGGCGAGCCGCCCGAGCCGGCGCTGCTGCGCATGGTCGCCACGCTCATCGGCCTGGAGCTCGACCGCGCGACCGCGCCCGAGCGGGCCAGCGAGGCCGCGGTGCGCGACTTCCTTGAGGACCTGGTGAGCCGCAAGGTCACCGACCGCGAGAACATCGTCGCCCGCGCCGAGGAGCTGGGCTGCGGCCTGACCGAGGGGGCCGTGGCGGTCATCGCCCGGGCGCGTCCCCATGCGCCCGAGGAGGGCGACTGGCGCGCCCGGGTGCTCACGCTCGCCGAGCGCGGCGCGCGGGTGATCGAGCGCTCGACGCTGGCCGGCCTCGTCCCTATCGGCGCGCTGCGGCCAAGCGGCGACGACCGGGACCTGCTGCTGCTGGTTCCCATCCCCGACGAGGAAACCGCCGCGCGCGCGGGCGCCTCGGTTCTCGACGAGCTGCGCGCCGGCCTGGAGGGCTTCGCGATCACCGTGGCGCTCAGCCGCCGCACGGCCGACCCCGCGGACCTGCACCGCGCCACCTCGGAGGCCATCCTGGCGGCCAACGTGGCCGAGGCCCGCGGCATCGAGTCGTTGAGGTTCGAGGAGACCGGCGCCTACCGCCTGCTGCTGCCGGCCATGAACGAGGACCCCAGGGAGCTGCAGCGCTTCCATGACGAGACCGTCGCGCCGCTGGCCGCCTACGACGAGCAGTACGAGACCGAGCTGGTCAAGACGCTTGAGACCTTCCTGGACGCCGACGGGAACGTCGCCGGCACCGCCGAGCGCCTCTACACCCACCGCCACACGGTCCGCTACCGCCTCGACCGGGTACGCGAGCTGAGCGGCCTGGACGTGGGCTCCACCGACGGCCGCGAGCGCCTGTCGCTGGGCCTGAAGGCCATGCGGGTGCTGGGGATCGCGCCGCCAGGAGGCCCGGCGCACGAGCCGGGGGCCGAGGGCGGCCTGGTCCCCCGTGCCGAGAAGGACCGGTGATCACCCGGGGTCTGGAGCGGAGCGGTCCGGCCCGAGGACGCCGACGCCTACGCCGGCTACATCGCCCTCTCGCTGTGGGACTCGGTCGATGCCATCAGGGCCTTCGCCGGGGAGGACATCGAGCCCGCCGTGCTCTATCCGGACGACGAGCGTTACCTGATCGAGGGCCGGTCGACGGTGACCCACTACGAGGTCGTCGACCAGGCCTAGGCTGGGGAGCCAGGATTCGAACCTGATCCTGGAGGACCAAAACCTCCTGTGCTGCCAGTTACACCACTCCCCAGGGAGCGCGCCCGAGCATAGGCGCTGGGCGCCCCGCCGCTACGCTGCCTGACCCCCATGGCGGAGCCCTTCACTGCCCTCATCATGGCCGCCGGCCATGGCACTCGGATGAAGTCCGTGCTGCCCAAGGTGCTGCACCCCGTGTGCGGCAAGCCCATGATCGGCTGGGTCATCGACGCCGCCCGCGCGGCCGGCGCTACCGAGGTCGTGTGCGTAACCCGGCCGGGCGAGGGCGTCGAGGAGGGCCTGCCTGCCGGGGTGACCGTGGCCGAGCAGACCGAAGGCGAAGGCACCGGCGCAGCGGTGCTCGCCACGCGCGAGGCGGTACCCGGCGAGCGACCGCTGGCCGTCCTCTCCGGCGACCACCCGCTGGTGGCCCCCGAGGTGATCGCGAGTCTGGTCGACGCGCACGCCGGGACAGGGGCGGCGGTGACCATGCTCACCACCGAGAGCCTCGACCCGGCCGGCTATGGGCGCGTCATGCGCACCGACGACGGCGCCTTTGACCGCATCGTCGAGACCAAGCGCACGGAGGGCCTGCCCACCGAGGTGCTCGCCACGCGGGAGGTGAATCTCGGCACCTACGTCTTCGAGCCGGCCCAGCTGTTCACGGCTCTCGACCGGGTGGGGGAGGAGGACGGCGAGATCTACCTGACCCGGGCGATCACCGCCTTCGCCGCCGAGCGCAGCGTCGCCAGCGCGAGCACGGACGACCCCGACGTCGCTCAAGGGGTCAACACGCGCGCGGACCTGATGGAGGTCGACGCCATCGCGCGCCGCCGGCTGATCACCGGTCACGCACTGAACGGGGTCACCTTTGCCGCGCCCGACACCGTCGAGCTACACGCGGGTGTGGAGATCGGCGAGGACACTCGTATCGGAGTGGGCGCGAGCCTGCTGGGCGCCACGCGGATCGGGCGCGGTTGCGACATCGGGCCGCACGTCACCGCAGTGGACACAGTCATCGGCGACCGGGCCGGCGCGGCCCATTCCGCCCTGATCGAGAGCGAGATCGGCGAGGAGGCCAGCATCGGCCCCTTCAGCTACCTGCGGCCCGGCGCAAGGATCGGCGCGCGGGCGAAGGTGGGGGCCTTCGTGGAGGTCAAGGGTTCGACCATCGGCGCCGGCGCCAAGGTGCCCCACCTCTCCTACATCGGCGACGCCGACGTGGGCGAGGGCGCCAACGTCGCCGCCGGGAACATCACCGCGAACTACGACGGTCGCAACAAGCACCGCACGAACATCGGAAAGAACGTAAAGACCGGGGTCCACACGTCCTTCGTGGCTCCGGTGAGCGTCGGGGACCGGGCGTACACTGGTGCTGGTTCGGTGATCGTCGAGGATGTCCCCGAGGGGGCACTCGGGATCTCCCGACCGGAGCAGCGAAACGTCGAGGGTTACGCAGAGCGAGTCGAAGAGGAGAAGCCGTCTCCGTAAGCGTCGAGACCCAGGTGGCAACGGCCTTGGCCAAGGGCCTCCCGGCGGGCTACGACAAGCGCCTGATGGTCAGCGCGGGCCGAGCAAGCCAGGAGCTCGGAGGCAAGATCTCCGAGCGCCTGGGGGTCGAGCTCGCCGACGCCGGGCTGAAGACCTTCGCCGACGGCGAGGTCTACTGCCGCTACCAGGACTCGATCCGAGGGGCGGACCTGTTCCTGATCCAGTCGCTGTGTGGCTCCGAGCGCGAGGGCCTCACTCCCAACGACTCGCTCATGGAGCTGCTGCTCATGGTCCACGCGGCCAAGCACGCCTCCGCGCACCGGATCATCGCCGTGACTCCCTGGTACGGCTACTCGCGCCAGGACAAGAAGTCGGCCCCGCGCGAGCCGATCTCGGCGCGCTTGGTGGCCGAGCTGCTGGAGACCGCGGGCATCGACCGGCTGGTGACCATGGACCTTCATGCCGGCCAGGTGCAGGGGTTCTTCTCCAGGCCTGTCGACCACATGACGGCGATGCCGATCCTCACCCAGTACATCGCCGACGTGTACGGGCACGAGGACGAGCTGGTGATGATCGCGCCCGACGCCGGCCGCGTGAAGCTGGTGCGCTCGTTCGCGAGGCGGGTGGGTGCCCCCTACGCGCTGATGGAGAAGGAGCGCCCCGCGCAAGGCGTCGCGGAGATCGGCACCGTCATCGGCGACGTGAAGGGCAAGGTCGCCGTGATTGTCGACGACATCATCGGCACGGGCGGCACGCTCGCGGCCGCCGCCCAGACGGTGATCGACGAGGGCGCGCGTTCGGTGCACGCGGTGGCCACGCACGGCCTCTTCGCCGGCAACGCCTTCGAGACGCTCGCCGACTCGCCCCTGGGCGACATCGTGGTGACCGACACCGTGCCGCTGGTCGACCCGGCGCCCGACCTCATCACCCGGCTCACCTGCGCCGACGTGCTTACCGACTCGATTCGCCGCATCTTCAGCGACCACTCGGTGTCGGAGGCCTTCGACGGCGAGAACCAGCTTTTCTGAGGGGATAGCCTCGCTAGACTCGCCGGTCGCCCTATGGCCGACCGACCCTCACTCGCCGTCCAGGAGCGCCCGGAGCGCGGATCGCGCTCCAACCGCCGCCTGCGGCGCGAAGGCCTCGTGCCCGGCGTCATCTACGGCGGCGGCGAGAACCAGAACTTCGCCTTCAAGGTCGACGCTCTGGCGCTGCGCAAGCTGCTGGCCGAAGGCGCGGCCCTGCTCGACCTCGAGATCGATGGCGGCCGCACCCGGCCGGTGATCGTCAAGGACCAGCAGAACCACCCGGTCCGCGAGGAGGTCCTTCACATCGACTTCCTGGAAGTCCGCCTCGACGAGAAGATTCAGACCACGGTGCTGGTCGAGCTCGAGGGAGCCGAGGAGTCGCCGGGCGTGAAGGAGGGCGGCGTGCTCGAGCACGTGACGCGCGAGCTGAACGTCGAGGCGCTGCCCACCGACATCCCCGACAACCTCGTGGTTGACGTGTCGGCCATGGAGATCGCCGCGACGCTACCCCTCTCCGATGTCCCCGCGCCCAGCGGCGTGACCTTCCTCGATGACCCCGAGGAGACCGTGATTGCCACGCTGGTGCCGCCGACGGAGGTCGAGGAGCCCGAGGAGATCGAGGAGGAGACCGAGCTGGTGGGCGAGGAGGCCGCCGCCGAGGGCGACACCGGCGAGGAGGCCGAGCAGAAGGAGGAGGCCGCCGAGGCCTCGGAGTCCGGGGAGGGCTCGGACTCCTGAGTCCGCGGCGAAGCGCAGCCCGATCACCGTTCGGGCGAGCACCGCACGCTTGACCCTTTTCGGTCGGCGCGGCGGCGGCCGAGTCGACTGGTTGGTGGTGGGCCTGGGCAACCCGGGCGACCACTACGCGCGCACGCGGCACAACATCGGCTTCGAGGTGGCCGAGCTCGCCGCCGAGCGCTGGGGGCTGGGCAAGCTGAAGAAGCAGTACGCCGGCCTCTACGCCGATGGGCGCACCGGCCCCGGCGGGCCCCGCGTGGGGATCCTGTTGCCGCAGACCTACATGAACGACGCCGGTCGCTCGGTGGGGCCGGCCCGGGGATCGCTCGGCGTCGACCTCGACCGCATCGCCGTGGTGCACGACGAGATCGACCTGCCCTTCGGGGAGGTGCGTACGCGCCTGGGCGGCGGGCTGGCCGGCCACAACGGCCTGAAGTCGCTGAAGGCGGGACTCGGCGGCGCCGACTTTCACCGCGTCCGCGTGGGGGTCGGCCGTCCCGACTCCAGCGACCCCGAGATCGTGTCGGCGCACGTCCTCGGCCGTTTCAGCGAGCCGCGCGAGGAAGTGGCCGCCCTCAGCGAGCGGGCGGCCGACGAACTGGAGCGCCTGATCGGCGCTCATAGGTAGAGCGCAAGGCCTATGAGCCCGAACTCCGCCCACATACACTCAGACCGCTAGCCGCGCGGGGCGTCCCGGGCGGCCTTTCTGCCTGCCCGTGTCCCTTCGCTCACTGCTAAATCACGCTCGTCAGGACGGTGACGTTCGCGCTCTCGGCGAGGCGGCCCAGGCCGCTCCCCAGCGGGCGTTCGTGTCCTCCGGCCTGCGGCCTTTCTTGCTCGCCTCGCTGCTCGACGCCGAGCCCGACCGGCCCGCCCTGGTGGTGGCCGGCGACGACCGCTCGGCACGCGACCTGGCCGCCGATCTGCGCGCCTTCCTGGCGCCGAGGGAGGTGCGCCTCTACCCGGCCCGCGGCGTCCAGTACGAGTCGCATCTGGCCCCGCCGCCGCACCTGGTCGGCCTGCGCATAGCCGCGCTGGATTCGCTGCTGGAGGGGGAGGGCGCCGTGGTGGTGGCCTCGGCGGTGGCCCTGTCGGAGAAGGTCCCCGACCCCTCGCTGCGTCCGCACGGCTTCGCCATCGAGAAGGAGGAGCTGCTCGACCTCGAGGAGACCGCGCAGCAGCTCGTGGCCTGCGGCTACGACCGCGTCGATCAAGTCGAGGACCGCGGCCAGTTCGCGATGCGCGGCGACATCATCGACGTCTACCCCTCGACCGAGGAGCGCGCGGTGCGCTGCGAGCTGTTCGACGTGGAGGTGGAGCGGCTGACCTACTTCTCCACCTTCACCCAGCGCTCGCTGGAGGAGACCGACCGGGTGGAGATCGCCCCGGCGGCTGAGCTGGCGCCCGAGCACCGCGAGCTGGCCGAGATCGCCGCGATCAGCGACGAGGACGACCGCCCCGACGTGGCCGACCTGCTGCCGGTCGACCGCTTCGGCGAGCTGCTCGAGCTGCTTCCCGAGCACGGGCTGGTGGCCGTGGCCGCCGAGGAGGAGATTCAGCCCGCCCTGGCCGAGCACTGGGAGGACGTCACGGCGAGCTTCCACGACTCCGATGCCCACCACCTCTACGTCGGCCCCGGGGACCTGACCACCCGGCTGGACGAACGTGCCGCCCTGCGACTGAGCAGCATCTCGGGCGACCAGCCACACTCCTTCCGGGCCCAGAGCGCGGACACCGCCGCCCGCTCGCTCAAGGAGGCCGAGCCCGAGCTGGAGAAGCTCGTGCGCTCGGGCTACCGCGCCGTGGTGGCCTGGGGCCGGCGCGGTGAGGCCGAGCGCGCGGCCTACAACCTCGCCCGGGTGCGGGCCGAGCTGGTGGACGGCGTGCCGATCGCCCACGAGCCGGGAGTGAGCTTTGCGGCGGCGAGCCTCCGGGAGGGCTTCCTGGCGCCCAGCCTGAAGCTGGCGATCCTGCCCGAACACCGCCTGCTGCGCGGCCGCCGCGCGGCCCGGCCCGAGGGCCCGCGGCCAGCCGGCGGCGGTGCCTTGGCGGCGTTCACCGACCTGCGCGCCGGCAGCGCCGTGGTGCACGAGGACCACGGCGTCGCCCGCTTCACGGGCTTCGAGACCCGCACCGTGGGGGGCATCACCCGCGACTACCTGCAGCTCGAGTTCGCGGGGGGCGACAAGGTCTTCGTCCCCTCCGACCAGCTGCACAAGATCAGCCGTTACGTCGGCGCCGAGGCGGGCGACCCGCCCCTGAGCAAGCTCGGCGGCAGGGCCTGGGAGCGCATGAAGTCCCGGGCGCGCAAGGCCGCCCAGGCGCTCGCCGGCGAGCTGATCAACCTCTACGCCGAGCGCAAGCGGCGCAGTGGCCACCCCTTCCCGCGCGACGACGAGTGGCAGATCGCCTTCGAGGACGCCTTCCCGTTCCGGGAGACCCCCGACCAGATGGAGGCGATCGAGGCGGTCAAGGCCGACATGGAGGAGGCCCGCCCGATGGACCGCCTCATCTGCGGCGACGTGGGCTACGGCAAGACCGAGGTGGCGCTACGCGCCGCCTTCAAGGCCGCAGCCGACGGCCGCCAGGTGATGTTCCTGGTGCCGACGACGGTGTTGGCCCAGCAGCACTACGGCACCTTCGCCGAGCGCTTGCGCGACTATCCCTTCAACATCGATGTGGTCTCGCGCTTCCGCTCGGCCGCCGAGCAGCGCGCGGTGCTCAAGGGCTTTTCGGAGGGCAAGGTCGACGTGCTCATCGGCACCCACCGGCTGCTCTCACGCGACGTGCGGCCGCACGACCTCGGCGTGCTGATCGTGGACGAGGAGCAGCGCTTCGGGGTCAAGCAGAAGGAGCTCTTGCGCCAGTTGAGGCTGCGCGTCGACGTGCTGTCGCTCTCCGCCACGCCCATCCCGCGCACGCTGCAGATGTCGCTGGCCGGCCTGCGCGACATCTCCGTGATCGAGACGCCGCCGGAGGGGCGCCGGCCGGTGAAGACCTACGTCGGCGAGTACGACGAGGAGCTGGTCAAGCAGGCAATCGGGCGCGAGCGGGCCCGCGGAGGCCAGACCTTCCTCATGCACAACCGCGTGGAGTCGATCGATGACTTCGCCGAGGGCATTCGCGCGCTGTGCCCGGAGGCCCGCGTCGCGGTGGCCCACGGCCAGATGGACGAGTCGCGGCTCGAGCCCACCATGCTCAGCTTCCTGCGCGGCGAGTTCGACGTGCTCGTGTGCACGACGATCATCGAGAGCGGCCTCGACGTGGCGAGCGCAAACACGCTGATCGTGGAGCGCGCCGACGAGCTGGGGCTGGCGCAGCTCTACCAGATCAGGGGTCGCGTGGGCCGCTCGCGCGAACGGGCCTACGCCTACCTCTTCTACCCCTCGTCCGCCGCCTTGACCGAGGACGCGGCCGCTCGCCTCTCGACGCTCTCCGACTACACCGAGCTCGGCTCGGGCTTCAAGATCGCCATGCGCGACCTGGAGATCCGCGGAGCGGGCAACCTGCTGGGCGACGAGCAGTCGGGGCACGTGGCCGCGGTGGGCTTCGAGCTGTACGTGTCGATGCTCGACGAGGCCGTGGCCGCCCTGGCCGGCGACTCCGCCGACGAGGCGCCCGAGCCGGTGCGCATGGACGTGCCGGTGGATGCCTACGTGCCCAGCGACTACGTGCCTTACGAGGCGGCGAAGATCGAGGTGCACCGGCGCATCTCCGGCGCGCGCGAGGTGGCGCAGCTGATCGTCCTGCGGGAGGAGCTGGAGGACCGCTTCGGGCCCCTTCCCGAGCCGCTGGACAACCTCGTCCGCCTCCAGGACGCCCGCATCAAGCTCGGCCGCGCGGGCGCCAAGGCCGTCGACTTCACGGGCGGCAAGCTGGCGGTCTTTCCACTCGACCTGGCCCCCGAGGCGGCCGCGCTGCTGAAGGAGCGCCTGCCCGAGGCGACCTACGAGCCGGGTCGCAGCACGGTCCGCGTGGACGTGCCCGCCGAGCCCCCCGCGCGCTTCCCCGCCGTGGTCGCCGCCGCGGAGGCGCTGCTGGAGGTGGCGAGCGCGCCTTGAGTAAGTAGCTACCCTCCGCCGCTGGCCTTCAGGCCCGGTTTACCCAAGGGAGCTAGACACCTCGCCATGACTTCACGCCCGTTCATCGCCACCGCCTGCCTCACGGTCGCCGCCGCGATCGTCGCCGGCTGCGGTGCCGACGTCCCGTCCAACAGCGTCGCCAAGGTGGGCGGCGACACCATTACCAAGGCCGAGTTCAACAAGTGGCTCAAGACGGCCGCCATGGGGCAGTCCCAGGGCGGCCAGGCCGTGGTGCCCGACCCGCCGAACTTCACGCGCTGCGTGGAACAACATCAGAAGCAGCCGGCTCAGCAGGGCGCCCCCAAGCCGAGCCCAGCCCAGCTGAAGACCCAGTGCAAGCAGGAGTTCGACCGGCTCAAGGGCGAGGTCATGCAGTTCCTGATCCAGGCCCAGTGGGTCCAACAGGAGGCCGAGCAGCGCGACGTCGAGGTCTCCGACGCCGAGGTCAAGAAGTCCTTCGACGACCAGAAGAAGCAGGCCTTCCCGTCGGCCAAGGAGTACCAGCAGTTCCTCGAGACCTCGGGCATGAACGAGCAGGACATCCTCTTCCGGGTCCGACTGGACACGCTCCAGAACAAGCTGACCAAGAAGATCACCGAAGACGAGACAAAGGTCACCGACCAGGACGTCGAGAACTACTACAACAAGAACAAGAAGCGCTTTTCACAGCCCGAGCGCCGCGACCTCAACGTCGTGCTCACCAAGACCAAGGCAAAGGCCGAGCAGGCCAAGCGCGAGCTCGAAAAGGGCGGCAAGTTCTCCGCCGTCGCGAAGAAGTTCTCTATCGACAACGCCTCCAAGGAGCAGGGCGGCAAGCTGCCCGACGTGACCAAGGGCTCGCAGGAGAAGGCCTTCGAGACCGCGGTCTTCAAGGCCGAGAAGGGCAAGGTCGAGGGCCCGGTCAAGACGCAGTTCGGCTACTACGTGTTCGAGGTCACGACCATCAGTAAGCCCACCCAGCAGAGCCTGGACAAGGCCAAGGACACGATCAAGAACCTGCTGCGCTCGCAGCGCCAGCAGAAGGCGCTGGACGGCTTCATCAAGAAGTTCCAAGCGGACTACAAGAAGAAGACGGCCTGCGCCAAGGGCTACGTCGTCCAAGAGTGCAAGAACGGGCCCAAGCAGCAGAACCCCCCTCAGCAGGGCGCCCCTCAGCAGGGAGTGCCCCAGGGCGGCCAGGGCGCGCCGCCCGGCGGCGCTCCGCAGCAGGCGCCGCAACAGGGCGCGCCGCAGGTACCCCAGGGGGGCGCGCCGCAGCAGGTGCCCCCGGGGGGCGGGGCCCAGCAGGTGCCCCAACCGACGCCGCAGCCCAGCGACCCGGCGCCTCAGGGCCCGGCCTCCCCATAGAGGGAGCTGACGACGCACAGAGGGCGGCCGCCGGCGCGGCCGCCCTTGCGCGTCTCGACGAGATCACGCGGCGCCTGCGCCGCGACTGCCCGTGGGACCGCGAGCAGGACGAGCGCTCGATCGTCCCCCACACCGTCGAGGAGGCCTACGAGCTGGCCGACGCCGCGCACGCCGGCGACGACGCCAAGCTGATCGACGAGCTGGGCGACGTCCTGTTCCAGGTCCACTTCCTGGCGCTGCTGGCCGAGGAGAGGGGCGCCGGCGACCTGGTCGCGGTGGCCGACGGCTGCCGCGAGAAGCTGATCCGCCGCCACCCTCATGTCTTCGGAGACCAAGGCGATCGGCGGCGCTCGCCCGATCAACGCTCGGGCTGCGCTCCGGCGACCGAGGAGCGGGCCGAGTCGGCCGAGGCGGTGCTGCGCAACTGGGGCCGCATCAAGCGCGAGGACGAGCGCGGGGGAGAGGTGTTCGGCGACCTGCCCGAGAACCTGCCGGCGCCGCTGTACGCCCGCAAGGTGGTCAAGCGGGCCGCCAGCGCGGGCCTCTACGATCCGCCGGCGGGCCCCGGGGCCTCCTTCGAGGAGCACGGGGACGCGCTGTTCCGGGCCGTTGAGGCCGCCCACTCCGACGGCGTGGACGCCGAGCTGGCGCTGCGCGCAGCCGCCGACCGTTTCAGGGCTGATAGACAGCCGCGTCACCGATGAGCGAGGTCTCCGCCCTTCTCGCACGCCAGGTCCTCGACAGCCGCGGCAACCCCACCGTCGAGGTGGACGCCACCCTGAGCTCCGGCGCCGTCGGCCGCGCGGCGGTGCCCTCCGGCGCCTCCACGGGCGAGTTCGAGGCCGTCGAGCTGCGCGACGGCGGGGAGATCTGGAACGGCAAGGGCGTCCTCCGTGCCGTGGGGAACGTCAACGGTGAGTTGGCGAGCGCGTTGAACGGCCGCGAGGCCTCAGACCAGGCCGGCCTGGATCGGGCGATGATCGAGCTGGACGGCACCGACAACAAGGGCCGCCTGGGCGCCAACTCGCTGCTCGGCGTATCGCTGGCTGTGGCCAAGGCCGCGGCGGCTGAGGCCGGCCGGCCGCTGTGGCGCCACCTGGGCGGGGCCCAGGCCCATGTGCTGCCCGTGCCGATGATGAACGTGCTCAACGGCGGCGCGCACGCCGACAACAAGGTCGACTTCCAGGAGTTCATGATCGTCCCGGTGGCCGCACTCTCCTTCGCGGAGGCGCTGCGGACCGGCACCAAGGTCTTTCACGCATTGAAGAAGTGGCTGCACGACCAGGGCCTGTCGACGGCCGTGGGTGACGAGGGTGGCTTCGCGCCCGACCTCGACTCCAATTCCGCTGCACTGGACGCCCTGCTCGCCGGCATCGAGGCCGCCGGCTACACGCCCGGCGACGAGGTGGCCATCGCCGTGGACCCGGCAACGAGCGAGCTGTACTCCGGCGGCGCCTATCGCTTCGAGCACCAGGACGTGTCGCTGTCCTCGAAGGAGATGGTCGAGAGCTGGGTGGACCTCACCGGCAAGTACCCGATCCTCTCGGTGGAGGACGGCATGGACGAGGAGGACTGGGAGGGCTGGCGGGCGCTGACCGAGAAGATCGGCGACCGGGTCCAGCTCGTCGGCGACGACCTCTTCGTGACCAACACCGAGCGGCTCAGGCGAGGCATCGACAGCGGAGTCGCCAACTCGATCCTGGTCAAGGTCAACCAGATCGGGACGCTCACCGAGACCCTGGAGGCCGTGCAGTTGGCCGACGGCGCGGGCTACACCGCTGTCATGTCACACCGCTCCGGCGAGACAGAGGACACCACGATCG
>Ga0126312_10000257_pt1 | contig 28969 bp, 36 predicted proteins | sample Plot104A_FD_92537 | JGI IMG/M metagenome (GOLD analysis project Ga0126312, IMG submission 92537) | Serpentine soil microbial communities from UC McLaughlin Reserve, CA, USA - Plot104A | ecosystem: Environmental > Terrestrial > Soil > Grasslands | place: USA: UC McLaughlin Reserve, Lake County... | reverse complement strand
GGGATCGCCGGCGCGACACGCACCGGGAGTCTCAAGTGCCTCCACGCGCACGCAGCGTTCGCACTCGCACGCCCGGGCTACGAGCTCGGCGACAGGATTCTTGCGGAGGTTCCACGGCTGTGGCCGGACGGCGAGTGCTGCACGCCGTGATCGTGCGGCTACTCTGCGCGCGCCGTGTCCGTGGACGTTGCGCGCAGTGAGTGGGAACGGGCCTTCCAAAGGCTCGAGTCCGAGCGCGACGACTCGCGGCGCTATCGCAACCGTCTCGCCGCCGTCGACGCGGTCACCGACGAGTTGCGCGCGCGCATCGGCCAGACGTTCACCCTCGACGAGCTCGCGCAGGCGTACGCGGACGTGGAGCGTTGGGGGAGAGAGGTGGTCTCCGAGCACGCCGCGTACGACGGGTGGGCGCGCGACCTGTCGCTCGTCGAGGACACGGCGTTCCACCTCTATGCGCGCGGCGCGACCGACTACGACCCGTGACGGCCCCGCGTCGTGCGCGCGCGCAGCGCGGAAGGGTGCCGATACCGAGGTGGCTCGGGACACTGCTTTTCGCCGTCTTCGCGTTCGCTGCGGGCGTCGCTCTCGGGCAGGCGTTGAACGACAATCCACGTCCGGGGGGCACCCAAACCGTGGAACGCACGTTTCAGCCTTAGCGAATCAGTCCAGAACCTCGGAATTCGACGTTCGAGGAACAACCAACTTTGGGTAGATTTAGTCGCCGTGGCATCTGAACGCTCGAGTGGCCCTCCCGGCGCAGAACCCGACTGGCTGACGCTCGGACAGGCGGCGAAGTATCTCGGCGTCGCGCAGAGCACGATCCGGAAATGGTCGGATCAGGGCCGCGTGCCCGCGTTCTACACACCCGGCGGGCACCGGCGCTACCGGCGCGGCGATCTCGACAAGTTCCTCGAGAGCTCCGGCCCGCATGCGGGCGAGCACGTCGGGCCTACCGTGCTCGTCGTCGACGACGACGCGCGCCTGCGCGAGTACGTGCGCGTCAACCTCGAGCTCGAGGGCTACACGGTTCTCGAGGCCGGCGACGCGGAAGAGGGAATGAACGTGCTCGAGGGCGTCGTGCCGCAGCTGATCCTCCTCGACGTGATGATGCCGCGAATCGACGGCTGGGAGATGCTCCAGCGGATCCAGGAGCGCCACGGCGCGATCCCGGTGATCATGTTCAGCGGCAAGGTCGACGAGCGCTCCGCGCGGGACGCGCACGAGCGCGGCGCCACCGGCTTCGTGGGCAAGCCGTTCGATCCGCAGCAGCTGATCGAGCAGGCGAAGCAGATCCTGCCGGTCTGAGTCTCTAGCGGGACGAGCCTTGGGCGACCTCGACCGCCGGCTGGAGCGGTGGAGCGTCCTCCACCGGACGGAGCCGCTCGACTCGTTCTTCGTCTTCCTCTCGTACATCGGGAGCTTCGGCGCGATCTGGCTCGCGATCGCCGCAGTCGTTGCGTTCTCCTACCGCCGTCCCACCGCGCTCCCGCTCACGTTCATCGCGGTGCTGCTCGGCGACGGGATCACGGGAGGGTTGAAGTTCACGTTCGACCGCGTGCGGCCGAGCGATAGCTTCGACGATCCCGAGCCGCTGCTCCGGATCGCGCACACGCCGTCGTTCCCGTCGGGGCACGCCGCGACGAGCTTCGCGTGCGCGGGGACGCTCGCCCCCTACGTCACGCGTCGAATCGCCGTCGCGCTGTACGTGCTTGCCGGGCTGATCTCGTGGTCGCGCGTCTATGTCGGCGCGCACTACCCGCTGGACGTCCTGGTTGGTGCGGCGCTCGGGCTCGCGATCGCTAGAGCTCTTCGGCTGCTTCCATCAGTCCTGCGACGATTACTCCCACCGCCGCAACGAGGCTGATCCAGATCCCGACGCCGCGGCCGTCGGCGGGGAGGAACTCTTCCGGAATCGAGATCAGCCGGACTAGCACGACCACGGTCGCGACCGCGCCGAGCGCGATCACGACGAGGCTCTCCGGCACGCTCGCGGGCAACTCGATGCCCGCCTCGCGCAGTGCGACGAGCGCGAGCACCGCGAGAGCGACGAAGAAGACGAGCTTGCCTGCGATCCCGGTGTGCCACCCGATCACGCTGAGGGTCAGACCGTCGCCGGAGCCGACGTACCAACCGGTGAGGCTCGAGAGTAGGAGCGCGCCCGCGGCGACCCACGTCAGCCGCTCGCCGAGCGCCCAGATCCCTGTTCCGGGACGCCGCTGCTCGGGCGGCAGCGGGGAACGCGAAGATGACTCAATTGTTTGCATCGGGTAAAGTATGGGCAACCGTGGTCTTGAGGTCACGGTCGACCGACCGCGAAGGGGGATTGGAAGGTGTCGGAAAACGGCGTGTCGGACACTTCAGCCGAAGACGACGTGGAGTTTGTCGCCGCGGGCCAGCATGCGAAGGGAGAGTTCCACTGCGCGGAGTGCGCCTACGGCGTGACCGTCTTCCGCGAGCTTCCGCGGTGCCCGATGTGCGGGTGCGAGGCGTGGGAGCAAAGCACGTGGAGCCCGTTCGCGCGCGCCCGCTCGGTACTGCAGTAGGCGCGCCAGGGCCGAGTCCCCCGCCCAGCCGCCTGACAGTTACAGGCCGAACAGCCGCTGGAGCTCGTTCCACACGGTGAGGCTGACGAGGACGACCAGGAACACGAGCGCGCTGAGCATCACGTAGAAGCGCAGCTGCGCGTACCGCGTGCGCCGGCGGCGCTCGATCCGCGCGCGACGGCGCGCGCGGTGGACGCGATAGGCGTGCTCGACGGCCGTTGGGTCCGTGGGAGGCTCTTCCGCCTGCTCCGCCGACCGCGCCCGTGCTTGCGGCCGAGCCATCCGGCGAAGTCTAGGCGCGCCGAGGCCCGTCGGCGGAAGCGGCAGCGCGGCGATCGTCGTCGCCATACTTCCGACGGCGTGGGTTTGCCAGGACTGGTAACGGATGCGAGGGTTCGGGCGTCGGCGCTCGAGGCGCTGGCAGAGGGGGCGCGGATCGCGGCGGCGTCGGAGCCGGGTGCGGCGCTCGATGCGTTCGCTCGGGCCGCGGCCGTCGCGGCCCGCGCCGACGCGGCCGTCGTCCGCGAGCTCGACCCCGATGGAGAGCAGCTCGTCGCTCGGTCGGTGCACTCGGTCTCCGCAGCCGATGCCGCGCTCCTCGAAGGCTCGCGGGTGCCACGGTCGGCGCTCGGCGGCCGTATCGACGGCGTCGTGCACGTCCCGATCGAGCGGACGAGACGCCTCGTCGGCTCGCTCGAGCTTCGCCGGTCGGCCGGCTCGTTCACCGAGGAGGACGTGCTCGCCGCGCGGGTCGCCGCGGCGCAGCTCGCGCTCGTGCTCGAGCGTCCGGCGCCGGAGGCGAATGGGGAGGCGCCTCGCCAGGCGCTGGCGCTGGCGCTGGCGGGAGACGCGCTCGCCGCCGCCGCCGTCGAGGAGCGAACGCCGGCGCACGTCACCCGCGTCGCGGCGGTCGCCGCCGGCGCGGAAGCGGCATACCTGTGGGGGCCGGACGGCCGGCTGAGGGCGTCGTACGGCGCTTCGGAGGTCGACGACGGGACGCTCGCGCAGGCGGCGCTCGGGATTCTCGGCTCGGGCGGGTTCGTCGCGGTCGAGACACGTGAGGGATGCGTGCTCGCGTCGGTGCGGCTCGGCGACCCTCCGCTCGCCGTGCTCCAGCTCGTGCTCGAGCCCGGTGCGGCGCCCGACGCCGAGGCGCTCGGGACATTCGCGCTGCGTGCCGGCGAGGCGCTGCGCGCGAGCGAGCGCGCGCTGTCGACGACGCGGGCGCTCCAGCAGACGCGCGAGCTGCTCTCGGCCGTAGGCCAGGCGAACGCGCAGCTTTCGCTCGCGCACGCGCTGTCGACGGCAGTCGACCGCGTTGCGCAGCTTCTGCGCGAGGAGCGGGTGGCTGTCTATCTGCGCGAGCAAGGACGCCTGGTCGGCGCGGCGGGTCGGGGGCTCGCGGGACCGCACACGGTCGTCGCCGAAGCGCTCGTCGAGCTGCTCCTCGGCCCGTACCGAGGGCGCGCTGTGGTGGTGATCGACGACATCGCGCGTGAGCCCCGGCTGGCGCAGGCACACGACGCGGCGCGAGAGGCGGGAATCGACGGCGTCGTCGCATTGCCGCTCGGCGTGCGCGGCGAGACGATCGGGCTGCTCGCCGTCTATCCCGACGAGGAGCGGAACGTCACGGAGGACGAGCAGTCGCTGCTGGCTGCGCTCGCCGCCCAGCTTGCGGTCGCCGTGCAGAACGCTCGACTGCACGAGGATGTCGCGGACGCGCGGCGCGAGCTGCAGCACGCCTTCGAGGCCGAGAAGCAGTCGGCGCGGAGGCTACGCGCGCTCTACGACGTGTCGCGCTCGTTCGCAGAACGCCTGTCGGTGGACGAGACGCTCGAGGCGCTCGCTCGCAACGCAGCGGAGCTGCTGGACGTCGACGCCGCCGTGCTCCGCCTTCCCGACGCGAGGCGCGAGCTGCTCACGGTGCACGCGATGCACGTCCGGAACGACCGGCTCGCTGCGCCGCTCCAGCCGCTCCTGTCGCTGCCGCAGCCGTTCGCGGCGCTCCCGATGCAGCGCCTCTTCCGGACGCGGCGGCCGATCAGGCTCGACGCCGCGGTCGCGCGCGCGCTCGGCGGCTCCCACGAGCTCCTCGTCCCGTTCCTGGAGAAGGGCTCGAGCGGAGCGGTGCTGCCGATCGCGACGCCCGCGGACGTGATCGCGACCTTGACGATCGTCTCGTTCGACTCGGGGCGGCGGATCACGCGCGAGACGATCGACAACGGGCTCTCGATCGCCGCACAGGCGGCGCTCGCGATCGACAACGGTCGCCTGTACCAGCAGCAGAAGCAGTTCGCGGACACGATGCAGCGCTCGTTGCTGCCGCGCTCTCACCCGCGACTGCCTGGGCTGGCGATCGGCGAGGTGTACGAGTCCTCGGCCCGCGTCGACGTCGGCGGCGACGTCTACGACTTCCTCGAGCTGGACGACGGACGCCTCGCGGTCGTGCTCGGCGACGTTACCGGCCACGGGATCGAGGCGACTGCGGACATGGCGATGGCGAAGTTCGTCTTCCGGTCGCTCGCGCGCGAGCATCCCGAGCCCGGCGACTTTCTCGCCGCCGCGAACGAGGTCGTCGTCGGCGAGATCGCGCCGGCGAAGTTCATCACGATGACCTACGTGACGGCCTCCGCCGACACCGGTGAGGTCTCGGCCGCGAGCGCGGGTCATCCGGCTCCGCTCGTCGTCTCCGAAGACGGGTCGAGCGTGCGGTCGCTCGAGGTCGGTGGGCTCGCGCTCGGGATCGACGTCAAGCAGACCTACGAGAGCGCGCGCACCATGCTCGAGCCGGGCTCGTCCCTCGTGCTGTTCACGGACGGCGTCGTGGAGGCCCGCAGCGGTACCGAGCTGTACGGCAGCGAGCGCCTCGCGGCCGCCCTCGCGCGGTCGAGCCGGTTCCCTCCGCGCGAGCTGGCGCAGGCTGTCGTGGAGGATTGTCGCGCCTTCGCCGGCGGCGATCTGCTCGACGACTGCGCGGTCGTCGTGATCAGGCGCGTTCAGGAACCGTCGGCCTGACGCGCGCGCAAGCTGTGGCGCTGGATCTCTTGCGCGGGGAGGGGGGTCCGCTGCGGATCGGCCACCGCGGTGCGGCCGCGCTGGCGCCGGAGAACACGCTCGCCGGGTTCGACGCCGCGATCGCGGCGGGCGTGGACGGCGTGGAGTTCGACGTCGTCGCAGGACCGCGCGGGCTGGAGGTTGCGCACGCCCGCGGCGCCCGCGACGCCCCCGCCCTCGACGAGGCACTCGAGTTCCTCGCGCAGCACGACATCACCGTCCAGGTCGACCTCAAGGGCACCGGCCGCGAGGCCGAGCTCGCGGACGCGCTTCGCCGCCACGGGCTCGGCGACCGTGCGGTCGTCAGCTCCTTCCGGGCGCGCAGCCTGCTCGCTCTTGCTGCGCTCGCGCCGGACCTCGCGCGCGCATTGACCTACCCGGAGGACCGGTTCGGGATCTCGCGGCGGCGCCCGTTCGTCTATGCCGTCCGTGGCGGCCTGGCCGCGATGCGCGCGCTCCTGCCGTGGCGGATCGCCGTGATGGTCGCTCGAGCCGGCGCCTCGGCTGCGACGCTCAACCACCAGCTCGTGACGCGCCAGGCGGTCGAGGTCTGCCACGCGCGCGGCGCCGCCGTCTGGGCCTGGACCGTCAACGATCGCGCCACGGCCGCGGACCTTGAGGCGTTGGGCGTTGACGCTATCATCACCGATGATCCGCGGATCTTCCGCGGACGCCTCTCAGAATGAAACGCGTCGCGCTCGTATCGTTGATCTCCGCCTGCGCCGCCGCAGGGTTCCTCAGCGCGTTCGCGTTCGCCGGCGCCGGTCCGGCGGCCGACGCGCCGACGACGACGAACACGACCACGACCATCGTGACGACCACGCCCGCGCCGCAGACGCTGCCGGAGGGCGTGACGGTGGGCGGGGTGGCGGTCGGCGGGTTGCTCCAGCGGGAGGCCGTCGACGCGCTCCGCTCGTGGTTCGAGTCGCCGCTGCCGCTCCGTTACCGCGACGTCGTCTTCAACGCGAGCCCGAAGACGCTCGCTGCGCCGAACATCGTCACGGCGATCGCGCGCGCGAAGGTCGCGAAGCCGTTCACGCGCGTCAAGCTCGTCGTCGTCACGCGGCCCGGCCGCATCCGCTCGTACGTCACGACGCTTTCCAAGCGCATCGACCGCACGCCGACGGACTCGCGCCTGTTGCTGCGCGGCGGCAAGCCGTTCGTCTCGAAGGACAAGCCGGGTCGCACGCTCATGCGTCCGGAGGCCGAGCGCGCGATCACCCGGGCCCTCGTGAAGAACATCCGCAACGGGGTGCTGCTCCGGACGAAGCCGCTCAGGGCGCAGGTGACGCGCGCGAGCTTCGGCGCGGCGATCGTGATCGACCGCGGCTCGAACCGACTCACGCTGTACCACGGCATGCGCTTCTGGCGCGTCTTCGGCGTCGCGACCGGTCAGAGCGCTTACCCGACGCCGCTCGGCCGCTTCGAGATCGTCGTGTTGTGGAGGAACCCATGGTGGTACCCGCCGGCGTCGCCGTGGGCCGCGGGGCAGAAGCCCATCCCGCCCGGCGCCGGCAATCCGCTCGGGACCCGCTGGATGGGCATCTCGTCGCCGGGCGTCGGCATCCACGGCACGCCCGACTCGGCGTCGATCGGCTACTCGGCGTCGCACGGATGCATCCGGATGCGGATCCCGGACGCTGAATGGCTGTTCAACCAGGTCGCCATCGGCACGCCCGTCTTCATCGTCGGGTAGGAGCGCCGTGGGCTCGCTCCGCGTCGGAGCGCAGGCGGTGTCGGTCGCGCTCGTCGTCGGCCTCCTCGGCCTGCTGGTCTGGAAGGTCTCGCACCAGATCGGCGACGAGACGGTCGCGTCGGAGGTGCGCGACGGAAAGCGTCCCGGGGCGCCGGCGTTCGACCTCGAGCAGCTCGACGGCGGGCGGCTTCGTTCGGAGGCGCTTCGCGGGAAGGTGCAGGTGATCAACTTCTGGGCGTCCTGGTGCGAGCCGTGCCGCTCGGAGGCGCCGCTGCTCGAGCGGACCTCGCGCGAGCTTCGGTCGGAAGGCGTCGTCGTCGTCGGCGTCGACCATCAGGACGCCGCGCAGTTCGCGCGCGACTTCGCGAAGCGTTACCGCATGACCTATCCGCTCGTGCGCGACCCCGACGACAAGCTCTACGACCGGTACGGCGCGACCGGAGTCCCGGAGTCGTTCTTCGTCGGGCGCGACGGGCGAGTGGTCGCGCACGTGCCCGGGGCGGTGACGCGCGAGACGCTCGCCGCCGGTCTCGTGGAGGCGGGCGTCGAATGATGCGGACGCTGGTGCTCGCGCTGGCTGCGCTCGTGCTCGCAGGCCCTGCCGCGGCGAGCGAGGCTCGCCCGACGCAGCACGAGCTCGAGAGCGAGCTGATCTGCCCGACCTGCCACACGACACTCGACCAGTCGAACGCGCCGGTTGCGCAGCAGATGAAGGCCGTGATCGCGGCGCGAATCGCGGCCGGCGACACGAAGAGCGAGATTGAGGTGCGCCTCGTCGCCGACTACGGGCGCGGCGTGCTCGCGAAGCCCGACGTCAAAGGCTTCGATCTCCTCGCATGGGTGCTTCCGATCGCCGGCCTGCTCATCGGAGCTGTCGTCGTGGGCGTCGCGGCCTGGCGGTGGAGCGCGCGCCGAGACGTGGCCGACGACGTCGACGCCGAGCCTCTCGAGCCCGAGCTCGAGCAGCTCGTCGACGAGGAGCTGCGCCGGCTGGAAGCGTGATCGGCAAGATCCCGATTGCGTTCCTCGCCGGCTTCGCGTCGTTCATCGCGCCGTGCGTGCTGCCGCTCGTGCCGGGTTACCTCTCGGCAGTCTCGTCGCTCGAGGCGCGCCAGCTCGGTCGTCCGGGAGCGGCAACGCGAGTCCTCCGCGGCGGTCTTCCGTTCGCGGCCGGCTTCACGTTCGTGTTCGTCGCGCTCGGCGTCCTCGTCGGCGCGCTCTCGGGCCTCGTCTCGCAGCGCGTGTTCGAGGAGATCGCCGGCTTCGTGCTGGTCGTGATCGGCCTAGGGTTCGCGCGACTGCTGCCGCTGCCTCAGTCGCCGGTCGCACCCGGGCTCCTTTTCGCCGCGCGCCGCCGCGGCTCGGGCGTCCTGCTCGGCGGCGCCTTCGCAGTGTGCGCCGCTCCCTGCGTCGCGCCGATCCTCGCGTCGACGCTCGTGCTCGCCGCCAACTCCGCGTCGACGGCCGAAGCGGCGCTGCTGCTGTTCGCCTACTCGCTCGGGCTCGCGATCCCGTTCCTGATTGCAGGCGTGCTGTTCGTCCCGGCGATGGGATCGTTCCGCTGGCTGCGCGACCGGTTCCACTACGTCGAGCTCGTCGGCGGCCTCGTCCTTGTCGCCCTCGGGCTGCTGCTCTTCTTCGACAAGCTCTGGTGGCTGCGGACGGCGTTCGACCGGATCGCATAGCAGCGCGTCAAAAAGAGGGAACCCGCGGGTCGAGCGCGAGTGACCCTGCCTCGACGCAAGCCTGCGCGCGACGGAGTTGCTCCAGCACTCCCGCAATGTCGACGCCGCAGTGCTCGGGCGCGTACGGCGCGAGCCGCCGGATCGCCTTGTCGAGCTGCCGCATGCAGCCGGTGCGGTTGCCGCGTCCGGCTTGGTACCACGCGACGCTGACGTGCACGAGCCCCTGGAAGAAGTCGCGCTCGTCCGCCTCCGCTGCGCGCCACTCGAGCTCGAGCTCCTCGTGCGCAGCGAAGAACTCGCCGCTGCGGATCAGCTCAAGGCCGCGTTGCAAGCTCGACGCGCACCTCGCCGTCCTCGACCTGCACCGGGTAGGTCTCGACCGCGAGCGCATGGTCGAACTCGTTCAGGCCGGTCGTCACGTCGTACTGCCAGCCGTGCCACGGGCACGACAGCACACGCCCCTGGAGCCGGCCGTGCCCGAGCGGGCCGGCGAGGTGGAGGCATGTCCCCGACGTGACAAAGAACTCGTCGCCGACCCGCGCGACCGCCAGCTCGACCCCGCCCGCCCGAACCTGCCTGACAGTCCCCGGCGGTACGTCGTCGACGCGGGCGACCATGACCAGCATCCGCCTCGACACTAGCAGCCGCGCGTTCTACGCTTGGACCGATGGCCAGGGTGCTGCTGGCTGGCGTCGACCTCTTCTTCCGAGGGAAGCTGGAGGCCGCCCTTGTAGGGCATCGACTGCTCACGACGGAGTCGATCGAGCCTCCCGACCTCGTGATCGCCGACGTCTCGCGAGTCGATCCGACGGACGTCGCGGAGACCTATCCAGATGTACCGCTACTCGGCTTCACGAACCACACGGACACGGCCGGCTTGCGTCGCGCACACGAGGCGGGCTTCGACCACGTGGTCGTCAAAGCGAACCTTCAGACACGCGCGACCGAGGTGATCGAGGGCCTAACCGGCTCGCTAGAGTAGGCCGCCGATGACGTACATCATCGCCGAGCCGTGCATCGACATCAAAGACCGCTCGTGCGTCGACGTCTGCCCCGTCGACTGCATCCACGAGGCCGGGCGCATCCTCGTGATCGATCCGGAGGAGTGCATCGACTGCGGGGCATGCGAACCCGAGTGTCCCGTCGAGGCGATCTTCCCCGAGGACGCGCTGCCCGAGAAGTGGGAGCCGTTCGTGAAGATCAACTACGCGTACGGCGAGGGCATGGACGTCGTCAACCAGCTCACGGACGCGTACGCGTCCGAGCACAACGTCAAGAACGAGCCGATCGCGTAGTCGCGGGTTCCGCGCGCCATGACCGGCGCGCCGACAACCGAAGTGCGAAGCACGAAGCAGCTCCTACGGCGTTTGCCAGATGGCGAACACCGCAAACTGCACGTTTCGCTCCTGCACGTTGAGTGCAACACCGTTGCAGGAAGGCGTGCGCAAACGTACAACGCGCACACCACTACGCAAGTGCACCCGACCAGGAGGATCCAATGCCTCAGGAAGGTGGGGGGACGCAGTCGCCCCCGGCGCCGAGCGGAACGTCGGGCGAGCAGTCGAGCTCGTCGTCGTTCGACGCCAGTGAGTCCGGTGGGACGAGCGAGTCGGCGATGCCGGCGAGCACTTCCCGCTCCGGCTCCGCGTCGCGCTCGTCGTCCGCCAAGCGCACGACCGCGAAGAAAACCGGGTCGACGGCGAAGAAGACCGGGTCGACGGTCAAGAAGACCGGGTCGACGGCGAAGAAGACCGGCCCGACAGCGAGGAAGACCGGTTCGACGAGCAGCGCACGGACCGGCTCGTCGTCGCGCTCGGCTTCGGCGAAGAAGTCCGGAAGCACCGGCTCCCGCTCATCGAGCTCGCGCTCCACCGGCACGCGTTCGACGGGCACGCGCTCGTCGAGCGGCTCGCGTTCGACCGGCTCGCGCTCGACGGGCACGCGCTCGACCGGGACGCGCGCCTCGAGCTCGCGCTCGACCGGCACGCGCTCCACGGGTACCCGCTCGACCGGGACGCGCGCCTCGAGCACGCGTTCGACGGGCTCGCGTTCGACGGGTACGCGTTCGACAGGTACGCGTTCGACGGGCACGCGCTCCTCGAGCAGCTCGCGCGCGACGAGCTCCAGAGGGACGACCGGCACGCGCAAGGCGGCCGCGGCCAAGGGAGGTCGCGCCGCGGCGCGCTCTTCGAAGTCGCCGATCGGAAAGACCGGCTCAGCAACACGCGCGGCCGCCTCGAAGGGCGGTCGGGCGGCGGCTCGGTCGTCGAAGTCGCCGATCGGCAAGAGCGGCTCGTCGAGCTCGCGCTCGAGCAGCTCGAAGTCGACGAGCTCGAAGTCGACCGGCTCGAAGTCAGCGAGCTCGCGTTCGAGCAGCTCGCGGCCTGCGGGCGGCGTGCGCCGCTCTGTCCGCAGGAGCAGCTAGCCGCGACGCCGCGCGGGGGCTTCGGCCTCCGCGCGGCGTGTTGGCTTCGGCTGCACCGGGAACACGACCCCAAAGCGAACGAGGTGGAAGGGGGGAAACCAAAATGCCGCAAAAGGCATGGAGCGCGAAACGCGAGCGCCAGTACGAGCACATCAAGGAAAGCGCCCGCGACGAGGGTGCGTCGACGAAGCGCGCGAAGCAGATCGCGGCTGCGACCGTGAACAAGGAACGGGCGCGGAGCGGCGAGGCGCGCACCGCATCGAAGTCGTCCGTGCGTGACATCTCATCCGGTCGCCGCGGCGGTCTTCGCTCCGGAACGAACCGTCCGAAGGGGCGTACGAAGGAGCAGCTCTACAACGAGGCGAAGCGCCGCGGGATCGAGGGGCGGTCACGCATGAACAAGGCGCAGCTCGAGCGCGCGGTCGCGCGCAAGAGCTAGGCGTGCACAGCTGACGTAGCCGCACCCGCGCTAGGTACCCTGGCGCGGGTGCGGCCCCGCACCCTCGACCACGTCGCGTTCTGGCTCGCGGACCGCGACGCCGTTACGGATTTCGTCGTCGATCATCTCGGGATGCACGTGATCGACAAAACGGATGCGTTCACGCTGGTCGGGTCGAACGCCCGCTACGGGAAGTTGACGCTGTTCGACGCCGAGGAGCCGCGCGAGCGGGGGGCGTTCAAGCACGTTGCACTACGGGTGAACGACTTCGAGACGGCTCGAGCTGCGCTTCCGAAGGGAGCCTCCGACGCGGTGACGGCTGGCGAGAGCGTCGACATCCGCCTCGTCGAGGCGCCGACGGAGGTGGAGTACGACCTCGATCACGTCGCGTTGTACGCGTCCGATCCGGAAGCGACGGCCGAGCAATACGTTCAGTACGGATTCGCACGAACGGCACCGCGCGACGGAGTGCCGCGCGTCGAGGTGGGCGGCGCGTACGTCGAGTTCCACGAGGGCGATCCCGGTACGCCGGAAAGCCCGTTGCTGAACCACCTCGCCGTGCTCGTCGATTCGGCCGAGGAGCACCGGCAGGACGCCGAGGATGCCGGCATCGAGGTTGAGAGCTTCGTCGACGCCGCCAACACGCTCGCGGTGTTCCTGTGGGGGCCGGACCGCGTCCGGATCGAGTACGTCGAGCACAAGCCGACGTTCTCGCTGACCTGAGCCTCGGCGGCGGCGCCGGCCCGCGAGCCGCACGGTGACGATGCACATCGCAGGCGCCGGAATGGCCGGCCTCTGCGCCGCCGCGCGCGCGCGAGAGCTCGGCCTGGACGTCGTCGCCTACGAGAAGGCGCCGCGGCCGGGCGGCTCGATGCTGCTCTCGTCATGCGTCGTCTGGAGGTATCTCGACGTCGAGTCGTTCCGCCGCGAGTGCCCGCGCGGCGACCCTGAGCTCCAGCGTGCCGTCGTCGAGCAGCTCGACGACGGGCTCGAGTGGCTGCGCTCGCTCGGCGCGCCGGTCGTCTGGGAGGAGACCGGAAATCCGCGCACCGTCGGGCTGCGGTTCGATCCGCGCGGTCTCACCGAGACGCTCGTGCGCGCGGCCGGCGGCGAGATCCGGCTCGGAGAGGCTGCCCCGGCGGACGCCGAGCCGTTGCTGCTCGCGACCGGCGGCTTCCAGGGGAACGCAGAACTCGTCGCCGAGCACGTCGCTCCGGCCGCCGAGCTGATGCTGCGCGCGAACCGCTGGAGCACGGGCGACGGGCTCCGGCTGGCGCGCGAGCGCGGTGCATCGCTGACCGCGTCGATGGACGAGTTCTACGGACGCGCGATGCCCGCGCCGCCGGCGGACGTTCCCGAGGAGCGGTTCGTCGAGCTCGCGCAGCTCTACGGTCGGCACGCGCTCGTGCTCGACGAGGACGGCGAGGAGTTCGCGCCCGATCCCGTTTCGTGGTCCGAGACGGACCTCGTCCAGGCGATCGCACGCCGCCGTGGCGCGACTGCCTGGTACCTCGTCGACGAGGACGCCCTCGAGGTCGAGCTGCGCGGGCGAACGGTGCGCGAGATGGTGGAGGCCGCGCGTAGCGCCGGCGGGGAGGTCCTGCTCGCGAACGAGCTCGGCGTCGAGCTCCCCGGCTCGTACCGCTACGCCGTACATGTCGTCGCCGGCATCACGACCACGCTGGGCGGGATTCGCACCGACGAGCGGGCTCGCGTTGTCGACGAGTCCGGCGCGGCGATCGAAGGCCTGTACGCCGCGGGCGCCGACGCCGGTGGCGTCTCCGGAGGCGGCTATGCCTCCGGCCTCGCCGCCGCGCTCGTCTTCGGGCGGACTGCCGCCGAGACGATCGCCGCGGACGGCGAGTAACATCCGCGCCGCGGATGGATCAGGAGACGCACCTGCTCTTCGTCTGGACGCCTCGCGGCTACGAGCTGTACGAGGCACACGGCGAGCCGCCGGAGGTCGGCACGACGATCGAGCGAGAAGGTCAGCAGTGGCGGGTCGCGAAGGTTGCGCCGTCGCCGCTTCCGCACGACGGCCGCGTCTGCGCGTACCTGCAGTAGCCGCGCAACGGTCAACGCGCCGCGCTTCCGGGAAGCTCGAGGACGATCGTCGTCCCCGCGTCGCTCTCGAAGGAGATGCGGGCGTCAAGCGAGCGGGCGCGCTCGCCGAGCGTGTCGAAGAACCCACGGCGGCGCTCCTCGGCGCCGTTGTCCGCGACCGTGAGGACGAATCGCCCGTCCTCGGTGCGCGTCATGTCGATCGAGATGCTCGTCGGGGGCGGGAGCCGGCGGACCGCGCCGTTCAGCGTCTCGCGGACGATCTGGTAGAGCGCCGCCTGGACCTTCTCCCCGAGCTGCTCCGCCGCGCGCACGTCGACGTCGAACTCGATCTGGTGCGTGTTGCCCATCTGATCCGTCAGCGCGCCGACGGCGGACTCGATCCCGCGATCGCGCAGCACGACCGGCTCGAGGCTGAACGACAGGTCGCGGAGCGCGCGGATCACCTCTCGCTGCCTGGTCACGGCCTGGTCGAGAATCGACTTCGCTTCGCCGAGGCGCTCGCTGCTGATGGAGTGGTCGACCGCGTCGAGCATCAGCGCGATTCCCGCGAGCGTCTGCACCGGGCCGTCGTGCAGGAAGAGCGCGAGCCTGCGCCGCTCGTCCTGCTCGGCGATCAGCAGGTCGGCGAGGCGCGGACTTCCGGGGTCCGGGGAAGGCTCCGCCCCGGGCACTAATCGATCATCGCGTCTCGTAAGGCGATTGCAACGGCCTGAGTACGTGTGTCGGCCTCGAGCTTCGCGAGGATGTGTCGCACGTGGCTCTTCACCGTCTCCTGGCTGATGAAGAGCCGCTGGGCCGCGTCGGCGTTCGACATTCCGTCGGCGAGCAGCTGGAGGATCTCCCGCTCCCGCGACGTGAGCATCCCGTCGCGTCCCTTTCCCTTGACCACGTCGGGCATCAGCGCGGTGTCGATGAACGTCTCGCCGGCCGCGACCTTCTCGATCGCGCGGACGAGCATGTCGTGCGGCGCCTCCTTGAGGATGTAGCCGCTCGCACCGGACTCGAGACCCCGCGCGAGCAGCGACCGCTCGCTGAACGCGGTGAAGATGAGGACGGCGGCATCGGGGACGCGCTCGACGAGCGCCTTCGTCGCCTCGAGCCCGTCCATCCCGGGCATCCGTACGTCCATGATCACGACGTTCGGCCGGCGCCGGTCGGCGAGCTCGACCGCGGCCGGGCCGTCCGCGGCCTCGCCGACGACGCGAATGTGCGGCGCCCGCGACAGCGATAGCCGGAGCCCCTCGCGGACGACTTCGTGGTCGTCGACGATCAGGCAGGTGATCTCCCGCTCGGCCCCCACCGAGATGATCGTACCTCCCGTCTTCGCGAACGTCCGCGCGAGCAGCCTCGGCGCACGAAGTTACAGCAGCGCGAGTTGCTCCGGCTCGGGCGGCGGCGCCAGCGTGCGTCGCTGCCTGTGCTCGACGACGTGTTGGGCTGCGAGCTCGGCCACGTGCTTGCGCACGGGCTTGGTGACATCGCTCGGAAGATAGGCGCGCCCGTTCGCGTACAGCTCCTCGTAGAGCGGGAGCTGCTCCGGCCAGTCTCGAGCGAGCGCCTCGAGGAAGTGCTCGCGCGTGCCGCGGCGGAGGAACAGGACGTTGGCCCAGATGCCTTTCGCGCCGGCCTCGCGCGCCGCGCGAACGACCTCACGCAGCAGTTCGGGCTTGTCCGATATCCCGGGGAGGATCGGCGCCATTCCGACGCGCGCGTCGATGCCCGCCGACGTCAGGGTCTCGATCGCCCGCAGGCGCTGCCGCGGGTGCGCGGTCGAAGGCTCCGTGCGCCGCCAGATCTCGTCGTCGAGCGTCGGGATCGAGAACGTCACCGACACCTGTGCCCGCCGCGCGGCCTGTTGGAGCACGTCGACGTCGCGCACGATCATCGGCCCGCGCGTGATGATCGAGAACCCGTTCGACGCAGCCCCGAGGACTTCGAGGCAAGCTCGTGTCAGCCGGAACCGTCCTTCCGCAGGCTGGTACGGGTCGGTCGCGGCGCCGATCGCGACCTGCTCGTGCGCCCACGACGGCCGCGCGAGCTCACGGGCGAGCACCTCGGCGACGTTGCTCTTCACCCGGATCGAGCGCCCGTAGCGGTCGTCGAACGGCCGATCGGCGCGCGCCTCGAACGCGCGGACGTAACAGAACGTGCAGCGATGCGCGCAGCCCATGTACGGGTTCAGGGACCACTTGAACGCCATGCCCTTGACGCGGTTCAGGGCGCTCCGGCACGGCTCCTCCCGATAAACGACCCCCATCGGTCTGCGCCAGTATACGGAACGTACGTTCGCTCGATCGGGCAGTCGCGCCGCGAACCGTCCTATACTTCCCGCCGAGTCGCCTTGGACGATCCTCTAGGTACCAGCGCCCCGCGGAGCGGGGCGTGACGCTTTCTCTGGAGCTTCTTGCCCTCGCGGTTCTGATCGTGCTGAACGGCTTCTTCGTCGCCGCCGAGTACGGGCTCGTGACGGTGCGGCGGACGAAGATGCTCGAGCTCGACCACGAGGGCAACCGGCGCGCGCACCAGGTCCTGCGGATCACCGAGTCGCCGCCTCGGTTCATCACGGCGATGCAGCTCGGCGTGACGCTCACGTCGCTCGCCATCGGCGCCTTCGGCGAGCCGGTGCTTGCCCACATCTTCGACCCGTTGATGGCGACGGCGCTCGCGGTCGTCCTGGCGCTGCTCATCATCACGTTCCTGCACGTCGTGATCGGCGAGCTCGTGCCGAAGGGCGTCGCTCTCAAGTACTCGGAGCGGACGGCGCTCGCCGTCTCGGCGCCCGTTCGCGCGTTTTTCGTCCTCTTCAAGCCGTTCATCTGGCTCCTGCGACGCGCGACGGCCGCCGTCCTCCACGCGTTCGGCATGGAGGAGCCGGGCTCCGAGGGCGCGGTGCACTCGGAAGCCGAGCTGAAGATCCTGCTCAGCGAGTCGACGCAGCGCGGCGAGCTCGAGCAGGGCGAGCAGGAGATGCTCTACAAGGTCTTCGACTTCGCCGACAAGGAGGTTGCGGACGTGATGGTTCCGCGGCCGGAGGTCGTGGCGCTGTCGGTCGACCTGCCTCCCGAGCAATGCCTGCAGGCGGTGCTCGACTCCCCCTACACGCGCTATCCCGTCTACCGGGGCTCGCTCGACGTGAGCGTCGGGATCCTCCACGTGCGGGACCTGATCGAGGCAATGCACGAACGCGGGATCGCGGCGGTGCGCGTCGAGGAGCTCGTGCGACCGGCTTACATGGTTCCCGAGACGAAGGATCTCGCGGCGCTCCTGACCGAGTTCCGCCGCACGAACCAGCACATGGCGATCGTGATCGACGAGTACGGCGCGATGGAGGGCATCGTCACGCTCGAGGACGTGCTCGAGGAGATCGTCGGCGAGATCGAAGACGAGTTCGATCTTCCCGATGAATCGATCGAGCGTGTCGACGACGCCACGATCCGGATCGACGGCACCTTCCCGATCGACGACTTCAACGAGCAGTTCGGCGTCGGGCTGACGCAGGAGGACTACCACACGGTCGCGGGCTTCGTCTTCGGGCAGCTCGGGCGGGCCGCGGAGCGGGGCGACGAGGTCGAGCACGACGGCGTGCGCTTCCACGTCGACGAGGTCGAGGGCTCGCGGATCGGCCGGCTCACGGTGACGTTCCTCCGCCGCGATCCGGAGGAAGCGGCCGTCGAGGCCTAGGCTAGGCGCCCACAGCGAGCTCGAGCTCGGTCGCCCGGCCGTCCTCGAGCGTGTAGGCCCGCAGCTCGTCCCGCGCAACCGAGTAGATCAGGTACGGCCGGCCGCGCCACAGGCCGACGCGTTCGAAGTCCGTTCGCGACGGCTTCGGCTCGGTCTCGGGGTGCGAGTGGACGACGGCGAGCTGGTAACCGTCGTCTTCGAGGAACCAGATGTCCGGCTCGATGTCGAGCTCGAAGCGGTACGGCGAAGCGAGGGCGTTGCGGCCGCGCTCGTACCGATCGGCGACACCCTCGCGGAGGACGAGCAGGCCGCACGCTTCGTTCGGTGCCTCCTCGCGCGCGTGCTCTGCGATCTGCTCGCGCACGCCGGCGGGGATCACCACCAGATCGTCCGCTCCATCGACCGTTCGACGTCCGCTGCGTCCCAGAACGGCGCCGAAAGGTAGCGCCAGCCGCCGTCGGCGAGGACGCAGACGACGACCCCTTCGTCCAGTTCGCCCGCGAGCTTTCGCGCGACGTGAACCACCGCGCCCGACGAGACGCCGGCGAAGACGCCTTCCTCGTCGAGCAGCGCCCGCAGCCCGGCGACGGACTCGGCGTTCGAGACGAGGATCTTGCGGTCGAGCTTCGAGATGTCGAGAACCGGCGGCACGTAGCCGTCGTCGAGCGAGCGCAGGCCGGTCACGTCCTCGCCCTGGAGCGGCTCGGCCGCGGCCACGACAACATCCGGGAACGACTCGCGGAGGCGGTCGCCGGTGCCCATAAGCGTCCCTCCGGTCCCGAGGCCGGCGACCACCACGTCGACGCGGTCGAGCGCGTCGGCGATCTCGGCGCCGGTTCCCTCGTAGTGCGCGCGCGGGTTCGCCTCGTTTGCGTACTGGAATGGCATGAAGACGTCCGGGTCTTGCTCCGCGAGCTGCAGCGCGAGGCGAACCGCGCCGTTCGAGCCCTCGGCGCCGGGCGAGAAGACGAGCTCCGCTCCGAACAGGCGGAGCATCCGCTTGCGCTCCTCCGTCGCGGCCTCGGGCAGCACGCAGGTGAGGCGGTAGCCGCGCAGCTTCGCGATCAGCGCGAGCGAGATGCCGGTGTTGCCGCTCGTCGGCTCGAGGATCCGCGCGCCGGGCTCCAGGTCGGCCTCGTCGAGCATTGCGAGCGCGACGCGATCCTTGATCGAGCCCGTCGGGTTCTGACCCTCGAGCTTCGCGTAGATGCGGACGCTCGGCTTCGGCGAGAGCCGCGGCAGCTCGACGAGCGGTGTGTTTCCGACGAGGTCGAGCAGCGAGGCCGCCGTTTCGAGTCTGTGGCTCTGAGCCACTAGCGCGGCCCGGGCCCTACCGTGCGGAGGAGGCGCCGCCGGCCATCGCGGGCAGGAGGATCACCGTCGACGCGTGCTCGACGGCCGTCTCCAGTCCGTCGCGCGTGCGCACGTCCTCGCCGTCCACGTACACGTTCACGAACGGCGCGACCCCGCCGTTGGAGAGGATCTGCGCGCCGAGCGCGGGGAACTTCGCCGCGAGGTTGTCGAGCACCTCACGCACGTTCTCACCCTCGGCGAGCACCTCGCGCTCGCCGTTCGTCTCGGCGCGAAGCGTCGGCGGGATGCGGACGAGGCTCACGCCGGCGCTCCCTGGCAGAACTCCACGTAGTCGATGTAGTCGGTGATCGACGGGTTGTCGCCGCACACGGGGCACGCCGGATCGCGGCGGAGCGCGACCTCGGTGAAGGTCGTCGACAGCGCGTCGAAGAGCAGGAGCCGGCCGACGAGCGGGTCGCCGATCCCGAGCGCGAGCTTGAGCGCCTCGTTCGCCTGGAGCGAGCCGATAATCCCTGGCAAGACGCCGAGGACGCCGCCCTCCGCGCACGACGGCGCGAGCTCCGGCGGCGGCGGCGTCGGGAAGAGGCAGCGGTAGCAGGGTCCTGCATCGGCGGGCGCCGAGCCGTTCGTCGTGCCCGCAGCGCCTGCGGCCCTGCCCGGCTTGAAGACCGTGACCTGCCCCTCGAAACGGAAGATCGAGCCGTGGACGACGGGGATGCCGTGCCACACGGAGGCGTCGTTGACCAGGTAACGCGTCGGGAAATTGTCGGCCCCGTCGACGATCGCGTCCCAACCGTCCTCGAGAATCGCCTCGACGTTCTCCGACGTCAGCCGCTCCTCGAACGCGCGAACCTCGACGTCCGGGTTGAGCGCACGGATGCGCTCGGCGGCGGACTGCACCTTCGCTGTTCCGAGGCGCGACGTGTCGTGGAGGATCTGCCGCTGGAGGTTCGTCTCGTCGACCGTGTCGGCGTCGACGATCCCGAGCGTGCCGACTCCCGCAGCAGCGAGGTAGAGCGCGGCGGGCGAACCCAGGCCGCCCGCGCCGATCAGCAGCACCTTCGCATCGAGCAGCCGCAGCTGGCCCTCCTCGCCGACCTCGGGAATCAAGAGGTGACGGGAGTAGCGGCGGCGCGCTTCCATGGAAAGTCCCTGCGACGCCTCTACCGGAAGCCCGCGGCGCTTCCACTCGACGATCCCACCGGCGAGATTGCGCGCGTCCTCGTACCCCAGCTCCTGTAGCGCCTTCGCGGCGAACAGCGATCGGTTCCCCGACTCGCAATAGAGAACGAGAGGCGCGGCGCGGTCGGCGACGATCCCCTCGATCCGGCCCTCAAGGCGGCTTCTCGGGATGTAGACGGCGCCGGGGATGTGCTCGACGTCCCACTCGTCCCGCTCGCGGATGTCCAGGAACGTCGCGCCCTCGAGGGCGGCGGCGTCCTGCGGCGCGATCTCGTCGATCTCGCCGCGAAGCTGGCCCAGAAGCTCCCTGTAGGTCGGCATCGCTTTACGAAAAATAGCATCGGCGCGGCGGCATCGGCCGCGCGGCGGTTGGGACTATCGTCGTTTCGGTGTCCGCTCGGGGCCGGGTCTACGCAATCGTCGCGGCCTGCGCGATCGGCGCGGCTGCGGCGGTCGTCGGAATGACCGCTGCACTGCACGAGGATGTTCCCGCGCCGCTCGGCCCGCGCGAGGGGAGCCCGCCGTTCGCGGCCGATCCGACCCAGCCGCCGGAGCTCGTGCGTGCCGTGCGGACCGCGGTCACCGCGTGGCCCGAGGGGACGCTTCCGCGGCTGCGGGGCCTCGTCGAACAAGCGCCGCGGTCGGCGTTCGTGCGGCTCAACCTCGGACTGGCGCTCTTCTGGGCACGGAACGATGCCGCTGCGGCGCGCGAGTGGCAGACCGCGTCGCGCGTGCAGCCCGACACGCCGTCCGCTGTACGGGCGCAGGATCTGCTCCACCCGCGTTCCCCGCCCGGGCTGCCGTTCTTCGTGCCGGCGGGTGAGGTCAGCCCGGCACTCCGCCGCGGTCTGACTCTGCAGCGGGCGGGGCGTCCCGTCTCTGCCGAACGAGCATTCGCGTCTGCTGCGCGCGCGGCGCCCGACGATCCCGAGGCGCAGGTTGCCGCGGCCGTCGCACGCTTCCGCAAAGACACGCCCGAGCGAGGCTTCGGCGCCCTCGGCCCCCTCTCACGCCGCTTTCCGCGCGAGCAGACCGTTCGTTTCCACCTCGGCCTGCTCTCGATCTGGATCAACGACTTCCGGCAGGCCCGCCGCCAGCTCCGGCTCGCGGTCGCGCTCAATCCCGATTCGAGGCTCGCGATGGAAGCGAGTCGCCTGCTCGACAGTCTTTTGAAGGCTGGGACCAGCTGACGCGAAGATGAGCCGAACGGCCCATGGTGCTTCGCGAAGACTGCTGGCACACTGCTCGCCGGACATGCTCGTCCGAATCGCCACGGGAGAGGGGAATCGCTTGAGCACTAGGGGTCGGGGACTGACGAAGAACCCGGTGGGGGACGTGATGGAGACCGAGGAGGCGCAAGCCCTCCTCGAAGCCGGCCGTGAGGCTGGATCGCTGACGGCCGAGGTGATCACGCTGGCGCTGGACGATCTTTCGCTCGAGCCGGCGCAACTCGACGTTTTCTACGCAGCACTCGAGGAGCAGCAGATCGACGTCGTCTCGGCTGCACCGGAGGTCGATCTCGACCGCGACGAAGCGCTGGCCGCGTCGACGGACTCGCTCCAGCTCTTCCTCAAGGACATCGGCAAGGTCGACCTGCTGACCGCGGCCGAGGAAGTCGAGCTCGCGAAGCGGATCGAGCGCGGCGACCACGTCGCGAAGCAGCAGATGATCGAGGCGAATCTCCGCCTCGTCGTCTCGATTGCGAAGCGCTACCGCAACCAGGGGCTGCCCTTCCTCGATCTGATCCAGGAAGGAACGATCGGCCTTGTGCGCGCCGTCGAGAAGTTCGACTACAGGAAGGGTTTCAAGTTCTCCACGTACGCGACGTGGTGGATCCGCCAGGCGGTGGCACGCGCCCTGGCCGACAAGGCGCGCACGATCCGGATCCCGGTCCACGTGGTCGAGAAGCTGAACAAGATCGTGCGCTGCGAGCGGAAGCTCCGGGCCGAGTTCGGTCGCGAGCCGACGGCGGGTGAGATCGCCCGCGAGGTCGAGCTGGCGCCGGGCGAGGTCGAGCAGATCCGGCGGAGCGCGCAGACGCCCGTGTCGCTCGAGAAGCCGGTCGGCGACGAGGACGAGTCCGAGTTCGGGCAGTTCCTCACCGACGAGACCAATCCGCTGCCGGACGAGGCGGCCGACACCGTGATGCGGCGCGAGATCCTGCTGAGGATCCTGTCGAAGCTCGCTCCGCGCGAGCGGCGAGTTCTCGAGCTTCGCTACGGCCTCGACGGCAAGCATCCGCGGACGCTCGACGAGGTCGGGCGGACCTTCAACGTCACGCGCGAGCGGATCCGCCAGATCGAGAACCAGGGACTGAAGAAGCTGCGCGCTCTCGCGGACGCGCAGACGCTTCGCGACGTCGCGTAACGCCTCGGGCTCCTGAGGAAACGCTCTGGCAGCCCGGCGAAACCGCGCCGGCACGTTTTTGGCGCGCCACCCGTAACTGCAGCGGGGGGTCGTTCGTTCTTCTCCCGTGACGGTGCTCGGGGTCATCTGTTGCTTGCTCGCGCTGCCCGCGCTGCTGACGCTCTGGGAATAGCCAGACCGTAGAGTCCGGGCCTGTGGAGCAGGCCTGGCTCGACGAGCTGGCGGAGTTCATCGCCATCCCAAGCGTGAGCGCGGACGCGGCGCACCGCGAGGACGTCGCGCGGGCTGCCGAATGGGTGGCTGCCTTCGTACGGAGAGCCGGCGGCACTGCCGATGTCGTGCCGACGTCGAAGCAGCCGCTCGTCGTGGGAGAGCTCGTCGCGTCGAACGGCGCCGCCGACGCGCCGACCGTCCTGCTCTACGGGCACTTCGATGTCCAGCCGCCCTCGCCGCTCGAGCTCTGGGAGTCCGATCCGTTCGCGCTCGACGTCCGCGGCGAGTGGGTCTACGGGCGCGGCATGGCGGACGACAAGGGCCAGCTCTGGATGCTGCTCAAAGCCGCGGAGGAGCTGGCGCGCGACGGCGCGCTGCCCGTCAACCTCCGGATCGCCTGCGACGGCGAGGAGGAGATCGGAGGGCAGTCGATCGTCGAGTGGCTCGCGCAGGACACGCGCGGCGGGGACGCGTGCGTGATCTTCGACGGCGGCTTCGCGGAACGCGGCAAGCCCGCGTTCGGGATCGGCACGCGCGGGCTGATTGCATTCGACATCGAGGTCCGCACAGGCGAGCGCGACCTCCATTCGGGGCTGTACGGGAACGCCGCGCTGAACGCCGTCCACGCGCTGATGCAGACGCTCGGCGCGATCCTCCCGCGCGACGGCCGGCTGCCGGAGCCGCTGCGTGAGGGCGTGCAGCCGCCGACGGAAGAGGAGCGGGCCGCGTGGAGCGAGCTGCGAAGGGGCGAGGTCGTGCTGCGCGAGGCGGGCGCCCGTCCATACGACGCGCGCGGCGCCGAGGAGTACCACCTGCGCACGACCGCCGAGCCCTCGGTCGAGGTGAATGGGATCCTCGGCGGGAAGCCCGGGCTCCGGAACACGACGCTGCCCGTGTACGCGGAGGCGAACTTCACGATCCGTCTCGCTCCGGGGCAGCGCGTGGAGCCGATCGCCCGCGTGGCCGAGCGCCTCCTCCGCGAGGCCGCTCCCGCAGACGCAGACGTGGTGATCACGCAGGACGACTCCGCCGATCCGTCGCTCTTCCCGCCCGACCTGCCCGTGATCAAGCTCGCGCAGGACGCGTTCGAGGAGGTCGTCGGCGTGCGCCCGCTCCTGCTGCGGAGCGGTGGCACTCTTCCGATCATGCCCGCGCTTGCGGAGAAGGGAATGCCGACGATTCTCGCGGGCTTCTCGCTCGAGGAGTCGCAGATCCACTCCCCGAACGAGCGCATGCTGGTCGAGTACATGCCGCTCGGCGTCGAGACCGCGAAGCGGCTCTACCAGAAGCTCGCGGAGCTTTAGCCGGGACTACTCGCCGAGCCAGGTGCGGCCGAACGCGCGCATCGCGTCGATCACGGGCAACATCGCCTGCCCCTTCGGCGTCAGCTTGTACTCCACGCGCGGGGGCGACTCGGCGTAGCTATGCCGCTCGACGATTCCTTCGTGCTCGAGCGCACGCAGGCGCTCGGCGAGGGTCCGCGGTGAGATGCGCGGGCACGAATGCTCGAGCTCCGTGAACCGTCGCGCGCCTTCGGAGAGGTCGTGCACGAGGAGCGCGGTCCACTTGGCGCCGATGATCTCCGCGGCAGCCGCGACCGAGCACGAGCCGGCCACGTGCGTCTCGTTCATCGTCCGCGTCGCACTCATACCGCGATTGTACGCCTCCGGCGGGCGGGATCCCAGCCGCGCTCAGGCAAACGGGCGCGGCGTCGCCGAGACCTTCGGAATCGCCACGCGCGCGATCGTCGAGAACTCCTGGGGCCGGCACGCCTGACAGATGTTCGCGTCGCACGCGACGCTGAGGAAGACGAACGCCTCCTCGATCGTGAAGCGCCACTGGTCGACGAGGAACCGCGCCGCCTCCTCGCATGCCAGGTCGAGCGCCTCCATGAAGTCGGCGCCGGCGGTGCCGTGCACGACCCAGCGGTCGCGAAGCTCCGTCACCGGCCACGTCCCCTGCTTGGCCTTCAGCACGTCGATGCGGATCGTCACCTCGCCCTCGATCTCGACGCCCGTGAAGCAGATCTCGCCGTCGCCCATCGACGCGTGCATGTCGCCGATCGCGAGCATCCCGCCCGGCCGGCGCACGGGCAGGTAGACGGTCGCGCCTGGACCGTTGAGGTGGTTGTCGAGGTTGCCCCCGTGCCGCCCGGCGAATCCGTTTGTGAGCGTCTCCCCGTCGGTGGCGACCCCGATCACGCCGACCATCGGGCGCAACGGGAACGAGACGCGGTCGTTCATGTGGATCGTGTTGCCTTCGACGCGAAAGACCTGCGTCAGCGGTGCCTGCACGCGGTCGATCAGCTGGCCGATCCCGGGAATGAGCGTCGCGAACCCGCGCGGGCCCGGCTTCACCTCGAGCAGCTCGACGACGAGCGAGTCGCCGGGCTCGGCGCCGTGCACCGCAATTGGCCCCGTGGCGCTGTTCACGCGGCCGAAGTCGATTTCCGTGACGAGATCGGCCTCGGTGCGGATCTGGCCGGTGAAGCAGTCGTTCGTCTCGAGCGTGACGACGGCGCCCGGGTCGACTTCGAGCACCGGCTCCATCTCCGGCCCGAAACCCCAGACGACCTCGTCGCGTCCGATGCGGTGCTGGACGGCCGTCGTCAAGGGGTCGACACCTCGTCCCAGGGCGGCGGGTTGTACACCCAGCGCCCGCCGACCATCGTCGCGACGACCTCGCACCCCTCCAGATCGTCGAACGGGTCGGACGAGAGGACGACGAGGTCGGCGAGGAAGCCCGGCAGCAGCTTCCCGCGGCTCCGCTCCTCGTGGGTCAGCCACGCGGGCGCCACACAGGTCGCGTGCAGCGCCTGCTCGAGCGTGAGCGACTCTTCCGGGCGCCACGGATCGCGGTCGTCCGTCGTCCGAAGCACGCCGGCGCGAAGTCCCATCAGAGGGTCGAGCTCCTCGACGGGAGCGTCGGAGCCGTTCGCGACGACGGCGCCGCTGTCCCACAGCGAGCGGAACAGGTACGCGCGGTCGGCGCGATCGGCCCAGATCCGCTCGGTGAGCTCCCGATCCGAGGTCGCGTGGACGAACTGGACCGACGCGGCGACCCCGAGCTCGGCGAACCGCGGCACGTCTTCCGGCGCGAGACACTGCGCGTGCTCGATACGCGGCCGCAGGCCGAGCGGCTGCCACAGGTCGCGCGTCGCCTCGAATGCGTCGAGCGCGTCGCGGTTCGCGAGGTCTCCGATCGCGTGCACCGCCACCGGGAAGCCGGCCCGGGCGCCGTGGCGGATCAGCTCCTCGAGCTCTTCCTGCGACGTGATCCGGACGCCGCTCCCGTCGAGCAGCAGCGCGGTCTGCGAGCCGAGCGTCCCGTCCATGAAAGCCTTGAGCGCGCCCAGCTTCAGCCGGTCGCTCCCGAAGCGGCTGCGCATGCCGACGGTCGCGACGTCGGCGACGTACTGATGCGGAATCCACTGCCACACCCGAAGCGTGAGGGCGTCGTCGGCGTCGAGCCGCTCGAAGAACGGCAGGCCGCCGAGCCAGCGATCCTCGTTCGTCACCGCGGCGTGGATCGCGGTCACGCCGCGCGTGGCGGCGAGCTTCAGTCCGGCGCGGATTGCATCCATGCAGTCGGCCTCGCTGTACGCCGCCTCGACGAACCGCTCGCGGAAGATCCACGCGGACTCTTCGCGGAGGATTCCCGTCGGCTCACCCGCCTCGTCGACCTCGACCACGCCTCCGTCCACGCGCAGGTCGCGGTCCGCATGTGCGAGCGCCGCCGAGTTCAGCCACATCGAGTGCCCGTCGCGTGCCGTCAGTGCGGTCGGAACGTCACCCGTGACGGCGTCGAGCACCTGCCGCGTCGGCTCGACAGGCGGCGACCAGTCGCCGTTTCGCCAGCCGCGCCCGCGCAGCCAGCCGCCGGGCGGGACCGACGGCACAGCGTCGCGCACGCGCTCGACCGCCTCCTCGAGCGAGCATGTGCCTTCGAAGCGAACCTCCCGCTCCGCCATCGCCCACGCGACGAAGTGAACGTGCGAGTCGGTGAAGCCGGGGAGCACGCACCGGCCGCCGAGGTCGACGGTCTCCGGAGACGCAAGCGCGGTCTCGTGCGTCCCGACCCCGCCGGCGACGCGGTCGCCGGCGATCGCGAGCGCACGCGCGACGGGCAGCGACGGGTCGAGCGTCCGTATGACCCCGTTCTCGAGGATCACGCGAGATCGAGTGTACGAGGTCGGTTCGGGACGCTCTAAACCTCGTCTACCATGCCCGCCGCTGCGGCTGATCGTTGAAGCGCTCTGTCAAACCGCAAGGGGGGAAATACGTGAAGAAGCTCGCCATGACGATCGCCGTCGTCGTGTCGGCGCTGGCGGCTGCCGGCCCGACGCTCGCCCAGACGGGCGACGTACACATCGACGGCGACGCACACCCGAACGTCGGCGCTCTGCTCATGCCGCGCGCCGACGGCAGCCTCCGCATCATCTGCACCGGGACGCTCGTGACCGACCGCGTGTTCCTGACCGCCGGTCACTGCACGTCGTTCATGGAGGACAACGGCCTCTCGAGGGCGTACGTCACGTTCGACCCGTTCTTCGGCACCGATCCGGATCACGACATCTTCTCGACGAAGTACGTCGGCGAGATCGTCACGAACCCCGGATACAAGCCGCCGTACCGCAACGACACCGCGATCGTGCTGCTCGACAAGCCGGTCAGGGGCATCGCACCTGCGCAGATCGCCCCGCTCGGGTTCCTCGACGGCCTGCGCGCCTCCGGCGCGATTGGCGCCACGTCGTTCGTGAACGTCGGCTACGGGTCGGCCGAGCAGATCGTCGTGCCGCAGTCGGGACCCATCTTCCCGTTCGACGGCATCCGCAAGTGGACGACGTCGGCGTTCACGACGCTCGATCCCGAGTACATCCACCTCAACCAGAACATCCACCAGGGCAACTCCGGGACCGGCTACGGCGACTCGGGCGGCCCGACGTTCGTCGACACGGCGAACGGGCCGGTCGTCGTCTCCGTCGTCTCCACCGGTGACGTTCCGTGCTGGTCGACGAGCGTCAACCAGCGCGTGGACGTCGCGAGCTCGCAGAGCTTCCTGGCGCCGTACCTCGCGCTCTAGCGAGCGACAGCGCGGGCGGGCGCCGCGGAGCGCCCGCCCGCGCGTGCGGCATACGCTTGCCGCGTGTTCGACCACCTGACGATTCGGGTCTCGGATCGCGCGGTGTCGCGCGCGTTCTACGAGCTCGCGCTGGGCGAGCTCGGCTTCGAGCTCACGTCGAGCGGCGACGACTTCGACGAATGGTGGGACTTCTCGATCTCGCAGGCGCGGGAGGACCGGCCGGTGACGCGCGGCCTCCACGTCGCGTTCGTGGCGCGGTCGCACGATGCGGTCGACACCTGGTGGAACGCGATGACGGACGCCGGCTACCGCGACGACGGCGCGCCGGGCGGGCGGCCGCAGTACACGCCGAGTTACTACGGTGCCTTCGTCCTCGACCCGGACGGCAACAGCGTCGAGGCCATGCATGGCGGTGAGCGCAAGGTTGGCGACGACCGGATCGACCACACGTGGATCCGCGTCCGCGATCTCGCGGCGGCGCAGCGCTTCTACGAGACGGTGGCGCCGTTCGGCGGGTTCCGGCTCGGGACCAGGGCCGTAGGTCGTGCGCACTTCACTGCGTGCGACCGATCATTCGCGGTCGTCGCTGACACGCCCCCGACGGAGGGTTTGCATCTGGCATTCCCGGCGCGCAACAACGCGGCCGTGGACGAGTTCCACCGCACCGCGCTCGCCGCCGGCTACCGAGACAACGGCGCGCCCGGCGAGCGGCCGGAGTACCACGACGGCTACTACGGCGCGTTCGTGCTCGATCCCGACGGCAACAACGTGGAGCTGGTAACCCACAACAGGGACTAGGCTTGGAGCCGTGCCGCTCGACCCGCTGACCGACGAGCAGCGCGAGATTCGCGACCTGATCCGGGAGCTTGCGCGCGAGCGGATTGCGCCGCGCGCGCACGACATCGACAAGTCGGCCGAGTTCCCGTGGGACGTCGTCGAGCTCTACCGCGAGAACGACATCTTCGGGATGCTCTACGACGAGGAGTACGGCGGCATCGGCGCGTCAGCGCTGATGACGCTCGTCGCGATCGAAGAGGTGTCGAAGGTCTGCGCGACGAGCGGCCTGATCATCGCGGCGCAGGAGCTCGGCTCGCTCGGGATCAAGCTCGCGGGCACGGACGAGCAGAAGGAGCGGTTCCTGCCTCGGCTCGCCTCGGGCGAGTGTCTCGCGGCGTACGCGCTCACCGAGCCCGGATCGGGATCGGATTCGGCGGCGATGCGCTC
>Ga0126312_10000255_pt1 | contig 28999 bp, 20 predicted proteins | sample Plot104A_FD_92537 | JGI IMG/M metagenome (GOLD analysis project Ga0126312, IMG submission 92537) | Serpentine soil microbial communities from UC McLaughlin Reserve, CA, USA - Plot104A | ecosystem: Environmental > Terrestrial > Soil > Grasslands | place: USA: UC McLaughlin Reserve, Lake County... | reverse complement strand
TACCGCTTTTGTTTGCAAACTTTTTGTGGGTTCGTAGCTCAGCCAGGTAGAGCGTCTGGCTCTTAACCAGTCAGCACATTTTGCTGGGTTAAAATGTCGTGGGTCCGAATCCCACCGAACCCGTTCCGATATCGGTTCCTTATTGTGGATTCTTTCAAAAAAATAGGTGATATAGAAAGCGAGATGTCTAAAAAAGATGGTTTGAGTACAGCAAAGGAAGAACTAGATGTAACGACCAGCAGGATTACCGGAGACTTAAATCCGACAACAATTACTACAATTACTGACCCTTGGATGCTCTACGCCCTAAAGGCACCAGCTACCGAGGAAAAGTACATCCAAAGATTAACCAAATTTGTCGATTTTTTAGGTTATCAAGGAACAAAGGGAGAGAAGGCTCGTGCTTTTGCAGATCGAGCAAGAGCAGACCCTGGCTATGCATTTAACTCTGTCCTGAGATTCTTTCAAAGCAAACGTGAGCAAATTGACCGAAAAGAGATGGCGATAGGTACAGTCAGGAATTATGTCAAGAGCATCAAGCTTTTCTGCGATATGGCTGATCTGCAGGTACCCTGGCCAAAGATAACAAGGGGACTGCCAAGAGCAAAGAGGTTCGCGGATGATAGGGCTCCAACACTGCAAGAAATACGCAAGATTGTAGACTACCCAGATCGAAGGATAAAGCCAGTAATTTGCATGATGGCATCGACAGGAATCAGAGTAGGTGCTTGGGATTATCTAAAGTATGGGCATATCACTCCAGTACAACTAGAAGGAAAAATTGCTGCTGCTAAGGTATTGGTTTATGCAGGAACGCCAGATTCATATGTAACTTTTATGACGCCTGAGGCTTATCGAGAGGTCGAGGCCTGGATGAAGTTTAGAAGGCAATGTGGTGAGAAGATATCAGCCGATAGCTGGGTCATGCGTGACCTTTGGGACACTGAGGCAGCAATTAGGAAAAACATGCATACGACTGGGATTGTAACAATGCCAGAGAAATTATCGTCTGTTGGCGTCAAGCGTTTGATAGAGCGAGCACTCTGGGCACAGGGGTTGCGAAAGGATTTGGAAGAGGGCAAAAAACGCCATGAATTTGCAACATGCCATTCCCTGCGCAAGTATTTCAAGACAAGGTGTGAACTAGCTGGAGTCAAGCCAATCAACATAGAAAACTTAATGGGACATAGTACTGGCATTAGTGATGCCTACTACCGTCCAAATGAAAGCGAGCTGCTAGACGACTATCTAAAAGCAATCGATAGCCTTACAATTGATGATACGAGGAAGTTGAAGATTGAAGTAGAGAGTCTTAAAGCTGATATATCTGAACTTGAGCAAAAGAACATGCGCATCGAAGAATTAGAGAGAAAGCAAAGGCAATTTGAAACAGCCTTCCAATCACTGATCGATTCAGGGATGGTTAAGCCATATACAGAGGCAGAAAGGAAGGATTAGTTCTGCAAACAAGTCACGGACAGCTAAGCCTTGTTGTCTTTATCTTTGTATTTTGTGTTAACCTCCACTAAAGGCTCAGAGGGTGATATTTCATGTACCTTAGCCTTGCTCTTTTTAGAATAAATAGATGTCTTCTTGCCTTCTCTGAAATATTGATTATCATCATTGGAACTATACGAAGAAGATTTATCATGAATTACGCAAGCATAATTATACTCCTTTTTCTGGTGATAAACCTCAAACTGCAATTTTTCAAACCTGGCGAGTATATCTGCCGATGCGTCCCTGTTAATTCTTGTCAACAATCTAGTTTTATTGAACATCTTAAGGAAAATCGGTTCATACGTCACAACATCTAGCAACTTCTTCATCACATCTGATTTTTTTCCTTTCACTTGCTTCCGACTAAGAGAGCCACCTCTTATCCCCTTGGCATACCTTTTTGCCGCACCGCTAGGGCTCAGTTCCTTTATGGAGTCATTTACTATATTGAACCAGCCAAGCCAAGTAGTTTTTGCCCGTTCATCTACTAGTAACTGGCTGTAAAACGTGTATATCGCATAAGCTGACTTTCTTCTAATTTCGACATCTTGAAAAGTGGCAGGGATATCAGAAAGTAAATTCGACATCACAGTGCAAACAATGGCGCCATAAAGAAGCGATAGCGCCATTCTCGGAACTTTGCCTTGCAGGTTACTCATCTTATTATGCTTACCACTCAGTCTTTCCTTGATACGCTGACTGTGAATGGATTCAAAATTCCTGATGGCTGAGTCGCTATGAGGGATTAAAGTTCTGAAGTGTTCATAGAAGGCTTCAGCTATTTCGGCGTCAGATTTTGCACTAGAAGGAGGATCTCTGAGCGCTCGCTGACTCATGCGAAGACACACCCTTGCTGCATAGTCCCAGGCATCTGCTATTGTATCGAAGTTTGAAATGTTTGGCACTGAAACAGTCTTTTCAGGGTAGCAAAAGGTCATTACAATTGTGTTTCTTTTTACTCTTCCTACCTTGTGACAGACGGGGCACCATACTAACTTTTGCTTCCTAGCCAAAGCATAAAATCAAAAAAATAGTTTCCATATCCGATTAATTAAATATACACATTGGAAAAGAATGAAAACAACAACATCAATAACAGCAAGAGCATCAAGTGCAGCGAAATGGGACAGGAAAGTTTCTGTAGCAATATCTATGCCACAGCGCCTTATTGAAGAAATCGATACAGTTAGGGGCGACGTCCCACGCAGTGTATTTGTTTGCAAACTACTACTTCGAAGTGTCAATGTTGAGGAAGGGGGGTAGAAAATCTGGATGGCACCTACTAGGAATGGTTCAGTCTCTGTTGAGTTTGCTTGTAGGGACTGTAGAGATGGAAGACACGGCTGCGCTGGAATTTGGGAAGGACTTGGAATCAAAATAAGATGTACTTGCTACTGTCGTCCAATAGAACAAGAAGAGCAAACGGACAGTGTAAAGGGGGATGCAGGCCACCACGCCACTAGCCTCACACCCACAGCACCAACTCCACCTTTTCTTCATAAAGCAGCCAGAGACTCCATCAACATACTGGAGGTTCATCAACCAGCAAATAGTACCAGGAGGTCTGGACTACCTTGAAGAACAATTATCAACTGTCAATTTTAAACCTTTCCAAGCTAGCTGAAGAAGAGCATAAGGAGAAGCGTTTAGCTAGACAATTGCCTTATCGGTACTACCATCAAGGCGACAACAATTACAAGGACAAAGAAGAAGACTACCACAAGCCACCAGCATTTTCCAGAGGATTTCAAAAGGAAACGATAGCTATGATGTGGAAGTTAAAGGGAGAGATCGAAACTCTCAAAGATGAAGTAAGGAAACTGCGGTACCACAGTCATCACAATGGCGAATCAAATGGAGGTCCTTTTACAAATTGACAGCAGCAGCAACTACGAAGAGAAAATTAGAGTTTCCAGTTCCTCCAGAGCTCAAGACATCGGCGGTAAATATCAAGAGGCTAGCCATCGAAGGCGACTCTTTCATTATAGAACATAAGACTCAGAAAGTCAGCGAAGATGATAGTGGTCGTAGTCGCATCAACTTCCTGATAACTGGTAATTATGACGAAGATATGGAGACTCTAAAGGGCTGGGCTAATGCCAACTTCTTTTTTGTTAACGACAAGGAGAATGAAAACCTAGACTCTCTGATATACCAACTAGTCAAATGTGTCACTGATATCTACACCAGAAATAGAGAAGGTTCCAGAGCCATAGCTGAAATTAAAGCAGCGTATGATAAAGCATTTGAAAAAGTAGAGGAAGCAGAGGAAGAGGAAGAAGAAGTCAAACTCAAGAAGCAGTACCTTTACAAATATTTTGGCAAGTCTCAAAATGTTCTGTATGAAGCTGTGTTAATAAGCGGCAAACCATGTTTTGTAAACCAGGAATGGGATCTCAAAACAGGCGAGCCATTTGTTAAGCTGAGTGAAAAACTGCTTCTTCCAGATGCTCAACACCCGACAATGGAACTATTACCACCAGAAAGAGAAATGTATCTTAGCAAACCATACGAGTTTGCAAACGAGAATGAGATAAACAAGTATCTCACACTTGCTGCTAGAGAGGAAACCCTAGACACTTTATACAGAAAGCAGAAAATTCTCGCTTCCAAATACATCGACGCAAATAAGACACATCTTACAATGCTTGCAGCTGATGCTATCGCTTCATACTTTCAGGATAAGCTGGGACAGGTTCATTATGACATGTTTGTCGGTGACAACGACACAGGTAAGACTGCAAACCTGGTATACTTCCAATATGAAGGGTATAGAGCAATGCTAGATGTTGACATTACACCTGCAAATATCTATGGCTTCCTAGGAAATTTTGAAGAAGCACAAGGGACAATATTGGAAGATGAAGCCGACGACATTGATAAACAACCAGAGAAAATGAAAATTTACAAAGCTGGTTATAATGCTGGTAAGAAAGTTACAAGGACTGATATCACTGGTTTTGGACGTAAAACCATAGGCTGGAACACCTATTGTTTCAAAGTATTCACATCAGAAGAAGCTCCTGACGGTGGTAAAGCCAAGGGCTTCCTTGACAGGACCTTTGTATTCCATTGTACCAGTGGCTCGCCAGCCTTTGACATCCAAGAGGTCACGAACCCGGCTGGGGATAATGAGTTTGTAGAGCTGCTAAACGAGCTGGACCATAACCGTAAACTTCTGTTTGCTTATCGACTACTGCATTATCAAGACCCCTTACCAAACATAGAACTATCCATAAAGAACAGAGAGAAACAGCTTTGCAAGCCTGTACTTCGACTATTCCAAGATGCAGAGTGCCAAGAAGAGATAGGGATAGCTCTAGCCGACATGATAGGACAGAAGCGAGGTATCAAGCGAGACACGCTAGAAGCCAAGATCCTCGGTGTAGTACTCAGAATCATAACCAATAGGGAAAAAGAGGAAGCCCAGTGCAGTCTAGACAATAGCCAGGAGAGGGAGTGGGTCTTCTCATGTATGGAGCCACACCAAGTACCTACGGCGGAACTCTTTGAGAGTGTGCGCCTGGATCTGGATGGAGAATACAAACGAGAGAAGGACAAGTCTTTTGATACAGAGGAGCATGGCCTCATATCCCATGACAAGATAAGAAGGATCTGTGTCGACAAGTTCAGTGCAGAGTCCAAACGTACTGAGAGTATAAGATATCTCGAGTTTAACAAAGACAAGCTGGAAAGGGCAAAATCAGCTTATGTCTTCCCCGACAAAGTAGCCATACTCTATAAGAAGAATGTTAGCGAATCTGGTCATGACGAGAATGACAGGCATGGGGAGGTTTTAGAGGATACAGAGGAATTTGAAAAAGTCTCAACAGACGAAAACAGCCAAAAGATCATAAATAATTCAATAAATGAAGCCCAAGATATCAAGGAAGTTGAACAAACAGAGGATAGTGGACATGCTGGAGATGATGAAAGTGTCGTAACCCACAAAACCCTGTCATCTGCGTCATTTCCGTCATGGCAAGATTCTGAATTAACTATCCAGAAAACTAGGGAGGAGACTCTCCAAGAAATTATGGATAAATGCATGTCAGATGAGCAAGGGAACAACCAAGGATACTTTACCATAGATAGATGGAAGACTAGGCTGATGTGCCTACCAAGACAACACCCCCATCATTGCGACGAAGACCAAGCAGAACAGACATTGTATGCGCTGCTAGAAGAAGGTAAGCTGACAGAGTTCGAAGAAGGGAGGTTTAAGCCAGCGGCATGAAACCCGAAGAAGCTCCACCACTAGGAGTAAAAGCTGGTAAATACGCCGATAGGGTTTTCCCGCTCACAAAAGATGAGTATGAAGCTCTTAAAGACTCCATAAGACAAAATGGGCTTTATTATCGAATTATCATAAACGATAAAGGTGACGTCTTAGATGGACACCACAGGCTCAAAGCCTGTCAAGAACTGCGAATTTACCCTAGGTTTGAAGTAAAGCAGTTTGAAGACGAAACACAGGAAGAAATCTTTGTTATAGATACAAACGTTGCAAGAAGACAACTTTCAGACTACCAAAAGGGTGAGATGCTTCTATCCAAAAAGAAGCCCCTGCTTGAGAAGATAGCCAAAGAAAACATGTTCCTTGCTGGTAAGGGTGTAAAACTTTTTACACCGTTAGAACGTGTGAATGAAGAACTCGCCAAACAAGGCGATATGTCGCATATGCAGCTGCACAAGATCGAGACGATAATGAAAAAGGCGCCTGAAGACCTAAAGGAAAAAGTCAGACACAAGAAGACATCCATAAACTACGCTTATTCGCAAGTGATAAGAGCAGAATATAGAGATATTCCAAAACCTGCACCACCAGAAGGACAGTATGATATTCTGTATATAGATCCACCTTGGAGCTATGATCTTACTTTTGGACGTGGAGCTCCTGAAAACCACTATGCTTTGATGTCTGATGATGATATACGAGCTTTGTATATTCCAGCCTCTGAGAATTCCATACTATTCCTCTGGGCTACAAACCCCAAACTGGACATAGCTATTGATGTTATGAAAGCCTGGGGCTTTACCTACAAGACAAACATAACATGGGTTAAGGACAAAATAGGAACTGGCTATTATGTAAGGGGACAGCATGAGCTCCTTCTGATAGGTGTAAAAGGTGATGGATTGGGAGTACCAGCAGAAGCCGACAGACCTAATAGTATTGTTGAGGCTGAGCGAACAGAACACAGCACCAAACCTGAAGTATTCTATGAAATTATAGAAAGGATGTATCCTGGCAGAACCAGAATTGAGATGTTCGCACGTGGAAAAGTCAAGAGAGAAGGCTGGAAGACTTGGGGGGCGGAAGCGACAACTACGACATGATGCTATGAGACCGCTACGCTAAAGGCTTCAAATTTTGCAGTCCATGTCATAAATGGGTGAAGCCTGGTGCTCAGAGATATTATGGTGTCAGCAAAGTCCCGAAATATCTGCCTGATTTTCCAGCGTTTATTTCAGAAACAAAAATAGCTTATCTATAATACTACTCTAAAAGAGTAAAAAGTTCGAGTGTGCTGATGGATGAGCTTAGAAATTACTAAAGGTTAATAGCTTGCTTTCGACGTTTTCTAAATCAAGCGTGACAATTACTAAACAAAAACAAATCGAAGCTCGACGCGCCAAAGTGTTAGAGTTGTCTGCCCAAGGACTAACTCAGGAAGAGATAGCCAAGAAACTAGTAGCAGTATCGCAAAAAACCGTTTCAAATGATCTGGCTTGGTAGAGAAAAGAATCGATATCATATATCAAAGATTCGGGTAAGCACATCGCCTTAGAGTATCGCAAAGTGCTGTCCAATTTTTATCAACTACGTAAAAGTGCATGGGAGTGGTTTAACAAACCAGATATTGATAAGGATACAAGACTTGCTCTATATCAGACATTAGAGCATATCAATGGCGATATCATGAATTTGCTTGCAGCAGGCGACTTGATAAAGCTGGAGGACTTAGAGCAACAAAAGCAGCATACCCAAGCTGTTAGAAAAGAGCTAAATGAGATGAAGTCGCAAAATGACAATCAGAGTTCAGCAGTCTTTTGAGCGCAGACTGAAGCGCAAAGGTATCCAGGTTGATACGCATTCGTCGGCGGCGAATAAGTCAGCTAAGCTTGCGTCATTCAAAGGATCAGAGTTTTGGATATGGGATAAAGCAGAGCATGAGCGAAAATACAATAAGTGGATTCAGGGAGACGCACTACGACGACCTTGCTGTTACAATCATTCGATAGGATTACCTCGCAAGAATGACATTCCAAAACCCTTGTTCGATTACGAAAAGGAAATCTATGACGCGCTACAGCAGACAAAATATGTCTGGATAAAGAAAGCTACAGGCCTTGGCATCACTGAGTTTATGCTGAGATACATTTCATGGCTTTGCTTAAGAGATGACAAACTCAAAGGTTCGTATGTTTGCATTGTAACGGGCCCACGTATTGAACTTGCAATCACACTAATAAACAGACTCAAGAGTCTATTTTCTGATATCAAGTTTGAAGAAAAAGAGACCGTATGTGAATTAAATGGAGTTAGGATAGAAGCCTTTCCATCACATCATTTAGATTCAATGCGAGGTTTAGATCGGGTCTCGCTTATTCTGTTAGACGAAGGGGACTTTTTTCCAATAGGGCAACAGCAAGAAGCTCGTGCAATATCTGAGCGTTATATCGCCAAGTCTGATCCTTATATCATCATGGTTAGCACACCAAATAGACCAGAACGCTTATTCGAAGAGATAGAGCGAGAGGCGGAAGATCAATGTCTCTACAAACGCATCTTTCTATCTTATCACATAGGTTTAGGAAAGATATACACACAGGCTGAAATCGATAAAGCTCGTCAGTCGCCTCAGTTTGAGCGAGAGTATAATCTTGCTTACATCGGTGAGCAAGGTAACGTATTTACTCATGAATCTATAGAGTGCGCTATTTCTGAAGGCTTGCAACTTGCAGAGAAATACCCTATCGACGAGATACCACAGGACACCCCTAAATCTATGGGTATTGACGCAGGATTTGGTTCTTCTAAGTTTGGGATTTTAGTAACTCAATTGGTTGAGAGCAAGATACAAGTGCTATATGCCGAGGAATTTGAACGTCCCAATTTCAACAATATGATTAACACTATTCTACAAATGTTCAAAAACTATAGCATCAGCAAGATCTTTGTTGATGCTGCAAACCCCGAGATTATAACTTCAATTAAGCAGGGATTAGGTGAAAGAACAGATTATGAGAAGCATATCTCTACATTGAGAGAAAGGCACCCACACTATTTCAATCCTGCTACTTGGATGGATGTCATACCAATGTCTTTTTCTGCAGATGGCAGAGAAATGCTTGCCCACGCCAAATTGTGCTTGGACAACGATTGGCTGGCTAAACATCCTATTAATTTCTCTAAACTCATTATAGCTCTGAGAACAGCTGTTGCAACTGATGGTTTGTTAGATAAGAGTATGACAGCTCACAATGACTTATTGGATGCATTTCGTTTGTGCTTACAGTTTTACAAGTGAAATGACATAACATAACAAAACACTTTCAGAAATCAAATAGGTTTGATTTAGGCGTCTGTGACTGGGTATTGAATAGTTATAGCACAGTTACTAGCGCTGTGCGTACACCCATTGTTCACGTTTCAATGCAAGAAATCATGAAGTTACCAAGTTGAAAATCAAAAACATACGGTTGCGGGAAAGATACGGTGAGGACGAGGTTCCATATGAAGCCAAGACAGGGTCTGGACCAATACTGCTTACTTTATCATTTCCCTACGTTAGACATTTGCTAAATCAACATCCTTTGAAAAATTCACCGGATGCTGCGCTTGTCTACAACCTCATCAATTGTAGATCAGTTACGTCTGATGCAATTTGGACCATGATGAAACAGCTCAGACAACATATTATCAGAATGCTTGAGAGTGGACAGATTAAAGATTCAGAGGAGAAGCAAAAGCTAGAATACCTTTTGCGTACGAAAAAGGTGGAACCCTACTGCCTAAGACATTCAGCAATTACCTCTGATGCGGATTATCTCCCAGAATTTGCGCTAAAAAAGAAGGTGAGATGGTCCATGAATCGCAAGCAGCTATCTCGATACATAAAGAAAAAGATGGGTCAGGACTTAAAAAATAGGATTCTATCACAAAATGGATTAATTCCCAATGTAGGGTTAAAAAAAGCCACCTGTAATAAGCTGTTCGCAGTCAATGAAACTGACTCTAAGAAGAACAAATTCTGTTCAAACTATACATTGGATGTTAGGAGAAATCGTTAGCAAAGTTTCTGTTACATAACTAGCATGGGAGATTGAAAAATTCGGCAATATGACTGATCAGCTAAGCGAGGGCGACCCGGATCACGACGGCATCTCTAACTTCGACGAGTTTCTCGACGGCACTAACCCCACCAGCAAAGCTTCGCTGCGACCAAGGCTGATCGTGTACAGAGATTCCGGTGGCTCAGTGACAGTCTCACCTATGAAGCTCAACTACGAACTAGGAGAATCAGTGACATTAACGGCAATGCCTATCGCACCAAGTGTATTTCTTGGTTGGGATGAAGGATTAAGCACTGGAGGCGTAGTCAACACCACGAACCCACTAACCTTTAGCATAGATGGAAATAAGACTGTACGGGCACGGTTCGCTTCAGCAGTGAAGCCGCCGCCTGGTTTGGTGGCCTGCTGGAGAGCCGAGAATGATGCAAATGATGTCACAGGCGCAAACAATGGAACACCAGGGGTCCGGATTTCTTTTGGGGAGGGCAAGGTAGGGCAGGCATTCTCCTTCAATAGTGATACGATCAAAGTGTCGGCTTCAAGATCACTTGATGTCGGTGTTGGCAATGGCTTCACCCTTGAGGCGTGGATCAAGCCAGCCGATGCAGTCAATCGATACCCTGTCTTTGAGTGGAACGACGGCTCTCCTGGAACCAGTCCACCACCATGGGGAGTGCATCTATGGATCAGCGAACGGACCGAGGGGGGTGGCGGACCCGGTTCAATTCTTGTGAACATTGTGGATACGACTAGAGCCCCGCATATCCTCTCTTCTCCAACAGAGCTAATCAAAGGAATGGTTTGGCAACACGTAGCGGTCACTTACGATCGGTTATCTGGGATGTGTAGATTGTTCCTGAATAGCGTGCAAGTAGCGTCAGCGAATTTGGGCACTTTTGTTCCTCTCACTACTTTCGATTTGTATCTAGGCCATAGACCGTTTTCGGCTGGTGATGTTTTCTATTCTGGTATGATGGATGAGCTGACGATCTACAACCAGGCATTAACTCTGAACGAAATTTTCGATGTATATAACGCGGATTTTGTTGGGAGGGATTTTGCAAGTCCATATTTCACTTCTCCTTCGCTGTTGCCTGATGCGGTTTTTGGAGCCAGTTTTAGTCATCAGCTGAGCACAACCTTAGGCACTGCCCCGATAAGCTTCTCGGTATCTTCAGGAGCCTTGCCGCTTGGCATAGCACTTTCATCAGCTGGTGTGGTAAGCGGGATCCCTGGTGCAGGAGGCACTTTTGACTTTATAGTACTAGCAAAAGATGGAGCGGGAAAATCTACAAAGCAGCTGTGTGTGCTGCGGGTTCTGCAGCCAGTCACGCTTCCAGCAGATTTGGTAGCATGGTGGCGCGGTGAGCCTGCAAGCACCGGCATAGTGGTAGTATCGGATATCATTGGAAACCATGATGGCGGCTTTTTCATAGGAAATACAGCTGCTAACCCAGTCTATACGCCAGATGGAAAAGTGGGAAGCGCCTTTTCGTTCGATGGAACACTATATGTCCGCGTTCCCGATGCAGCGGAGCTCCGACCAGACGAAATGACAGCGGAAGCATGGATATTTCCAGTTCTATTGAGCAGCGTTCACCCGACAATTATCGCTCGTGGGTCTTCAATAAACCAAAAAGTTGCATGGTGGATGGGTTTGCTCAACGGCAAGCCCAGGTTTTATTCTAGTCATGTAGGCTCAAGGGACCTGATGTGGGTGGAAGCACCATCAGCGATCCCACTGAACGAATGGTCTCACTTGGCAATCAGCTTCGATGGCACAGTCAAGCGGCTTTATGTTAATGGTGTGCAAGTGGCCATCCAGGAAAGAATGGGTGCGCTTGATTACGACCGCACACCAGTACCCATAACGATCGGCTCCGATTGGACAACTAACAACAGCAGTGAGCGGTTTATTGGGAGAATAGATGAAGTGGCTCTTTACCGCCGCGCCCTCTCGTCAGATGAGGTCTTCGCCCTCGCAGATGCTGGCGGGGCTGGAAAGAATACCGTGAGCCCGTATATCAATTCACCATCCCGATTGCCATTTGGGCTTGTCGGTCATGCATACACGCACACATTCACAGCTGTTCTGGGTACAGCTCCAGTGGGGTATGCACTATCAGCTGGCAGCAGCAACTTACCTCCCGGTCTCGTACTGACCTCAGCAGGTGTGTTGAGCGGAGTGCCAGTAAACACCGGCAGATTCACTTTCAAGGTGCGCGCCACAGATGCAGCTGGGCTATTTGCCGAACAGCTCTGCACCCTGCAAGTTTTTAGCAGCGTCTCGGTCCCAGCTGGGCTGGTTGGCTGGTGGACAGCTGAAGGCAATGCTCAGGACTCCTCCGCCAGCATAAATCACGGGGCACTGCGTAATGGTGCGGGCTTTGCTGCAGGTAAAGTAGGTCAGGCTTTCTCGCTGGATGGCAATGACGATTTTATCGAGATTCCCGACGCGCCTGCATTGCGACCCGTTTCACTCACATTGGAGGCATGGACAATGTTCGACTCAACGTCTGGTATCAGAATCGTATTGAGCAAGCCGGTGGGCACCGGTACACGTACAACTATCTCTTACGGAATATGGTTGAATAACGATGAATTAAGAGGTGCAGTGGGGGACGCCTCGGGCATCGTCCCCGCTATTACCTCGAGCTTCCGGCCAACACCAGGAAAATGGTATCATTTGGCTTATACCTTTGATGACAGTACCAAGCAACAAGCGCTTTACGTCGACGGCGTACAGGTAGCTCTTGGAGCCGCGCCCAAATCCGTCGGTTATGACACGCAGCCACTGCTCATTGGACGCGATACGGATGAAGGTGTACCTAGAGATTTCCTCCAAGGCAGAATCGACGAAGCTGCCATCTACAACAGGGCACTTAATCCAACGGAAATCGCATCGATTTATAACGCGGGACCGGCTGGCAAGCACCTATGAGAGCACAGGAAGCTCACCTTCAAGGTATTGTTTACAAACGCGTAATGGTTGTTCTACATCCTGATCCAGCATTTTGCTAAGTTGACTTTTTGTAAATCCATTTCCTTGGGACACTGCATTTAGCCCAAGCAATGGTTTGAAAGTATTGAACCAACGCTCTTCCTTCGCTTCTACTCCAATTTCTCTATTTAAAAATTCAGTGTAAAGACCACCCAATTCATGCGGCAATTCATGCTCTATGAAAGCAGGGATATGGGGAAGATGAAGGAGTATATCATTGAAAAGAAGGTGAGCATAGAGAAAGTTGCTGTTTGCAGTTAGGCTAATCTTTGCTGCCAGGCGGAGCATAGTTTCGTCATCAAGGTTATATATATGAAGTCTCTCCATGACATAGAGGTTTATATCATTCACATCGGCTGGCGCGTGCTTTACAAGATCAAAGGGCTTAACATTTTGAAAATGCTTTAACACACGAGGATCTGGACCTGTTGTAACAATAAAGCGAACTTGCTTTGGAATATCATCTAATCTAGATATTATTTGTACTATAGTCCGCCCTCCAGTGTATGTCAAGGCTTCATCAAGAGCATCGATTAGAATGATCATGCGTTCACTATATCCTAATTCATACAATTTCTTTAGTGGATCTCGAATAGCCAGATTAAAGCTAGAATCGTCGTCTAACCCACCAAGGCTGAGCTCTTTTATGTAGTTCCCAGTGATTGAATTGGCTTTACTATCAGCAATGTTTGCAATGATCTGTACTCTATTAGGAAATGAGGCAGCCAGTGGGTCACTAAAGCCGTCTACCTGCGTTGTTAGCTGGTTTGCAATATCTTCTGCCATGGTCTTTGGCGATATACTTCCAGTACCTGATCTGCAGAAGTGAACAGCCTTTACACTTGACCGTATCTTCGAGAGCAAAAGCCTTTTTTCTCCGCTATCAGGTTGAGGCCCAGCTCCTGCCAGCCATGCAATTATACTACTCTTGCCACTTCCAGCCCCCCTATAGAAGGAACAAGGGGCCGTCTGACTTTTCAAACCAGTCTATCAGTTTAGGTAAAAGCCAAGTTCGGCCAGCAAAATATTGAATGTTCTTAGAAGTTCTCTCAGGAAGGAGAGCACGATCAATATCTGGATTCAATTATGGTGACCACGATCTGTCAAATACACCAAACAAGAATAAGAAAAACTTTTTGAAGTCACTGAGCCATGTAGGCGAGAAATTTGGGTCAGATATCGAAAATTTTTGAGGAAATCGAGGCTATTTAGTTAGATAGCCTAGTTTTTAGAATCTCTTATATAATACCTTCAAGACAACCATCTATGAGTCGGTTAATAGGACTATGTTACTCACATAGGTTCACGGAGGTAATCTAATGGAATCATTAGGCACATTAGAAATGACTATTGCAGCAAGTGCAGTAGCTATACTTACACCATTTCTGAAGAAAGCAGCTGAGAAATTTGCTGAAGAGATTGGCAAGTCTGTAGAAGAGTCTGGAGGAGAAGCAGGTAAAAGAGTGGGAGAAATTGTTGTAGATAAAACAAAGAATCTATTTGACAGATTAAAACAAAAGCTATCTGGAAATGAAGAGGCTACAATGAATCTAAAGCTATTAGAAAAAGACCCTGAGAATGAAGCCTATGCACAAAGCTTTCAGAAAGTGTTAGCAAAGGAATTAGATAAGGACAAGAACTTTGCACAAGATCTAGACAAGCAAATTAAAGAGATCAAGCAATCATACCCGCAAGTTAAGGCTATTATTGAAAGAGCTGAAGCTGAGGATCTGACCGCAATAAGAGCAAAGAGCATAAGTGGAGGCAGCAGTGTAGAAGCTAACATAAGAGATTCAAAGGCTACTAAGGATATGATAGGAATAGATGCAGGCGAAATTGGATGAGGTTAAAAGGAGGAGATATAGAGTAGGCGATTGCTCTCAATCATGATAAGTAAATTGGCTGCACCACCATCATGTGACGTTTAAGATGTTGCAACACTCCAATCCTATAATTGATTTTTCAAATTATGTTTCAGAGCGAACTCAAAATTTTACTGGACGTGAATGGGTATTTCAAGCAATAAATGATTGGTTGGCAGATCCAAAAGCACCTCGTTTCTTTCTAATTACTGGCAAACCGGGTAGCGGCAAGACTGCAATAGCTGCTAGACTCTATCAATTGTCATCACAGGAAGGTAATGCGTTATCTTCTCAGACTTTAACCAATCTTAAGCCCACTTTCTTGAGCGCTGCTCATTTTTGCTTGGCTCGTGATAGTCGGTGGACAGATCCAAGAATATTTACGGAATCATTAGCATCACAGCTTGCGTCGAATCATCCGATATACAAGGAATCCTTGGCTAAAAGGATCAGTGAAGGTCATCAAGTTCAAATTAATGTTAAACTGGAAAACATACAAGCACAAAATGTTGCAGGCGTAATAGTCAGAATCAGCGGTGATTTTAAAGAGACTGCTTTTAACCAAGTCATACGAGAGCCACTTGAAGCAATGTATCGAGAGAACCCATCAGAGCAGGTTGTTATACTAGTAGATGCTCTTGACGAGGCACTTATCCATAGTGGTGAACCGAATATTATGTCATTAATTTCCAGATTAGATAACCTTACTGCAAGAGTTCGCTTTATTGTAACAAGTCGTAATGTCGCAGATGTGGAAAGCAAGCTGTTGTCCGAAGCAAAAGAAATGCTGTTTATATCAGATTCAAAATTTGATAAAACCAATTATGATGAGATCTCTAGCTATATAAAAAAACGCTTAACACAGGAAAGTGATCTTGCTTCCAAGATGGCAGTGCTCGAGCCGCAGCAAGCGGATAAGGTAATAGACAAAATTGCAACCAAGGCGGACGGTAATTTCCTATATGTACGCGTGTTGCTGGATGCAATAACAAAAGGACAACAAGAGTTAAGTGAGCTTGAAAAGCTGCCAACTGGACTTGATAATTTGTATCATGAATTCCTTGGGAGAATGATAACACCAGAGGAGTGGTCTAAAGAATATGCTCCGCTGGTAGGTATCCTGTCTGTAGCGAAAGAAAGCCTCACTGAATCTCAATTGCAGAATTTTACTGGGCTTTCAGAACGAATTGTTTCTTCACACATTAGGAAATTCCAGCAATTTGTTGAGGTTGTAAAGCCAGCAAAAGAAGGTCAGATAGGAGAAGAATCAGAGCCACAAAAATACAAGTTGTATCATCAGTCATTTGTTGATTTTTTGCACCAAAAATTTCTGCCTGCAGGACAAATTGAAAGTAATGAAATTCGCAATACATACTATCTTCCAGAGAATGAATGGCATAAGACGATAGCAGGCTACTATTGGAGAAAATCCCAAGACGGCACAAAATGGCGTGGCAATGTAGATGAATATTGCTTAAGATTTCTTGCAGATCATCTTCATACGATAAATGAAAAACTACGTAGTGACCAAGAGAACGAACAAGAGACCTACCGTCAACGATTATACCAACTTGCCAGAAATGAGGATTTTCAAACTGCACAAATAAGAACTGCTACAGCTACAATTAACCTTCCCCTAACAACTATTCAATATGCCTTAATGGATGCAGCAAAAGCAAATGATGCGGCATCTATGGCTGAATTCATGTTAACTCATGCAAGAGTCGTTTCAAGCTTGACAAGCGAATCTCCATTGCAGACCCTTAGAAATGAAGAGAACATAGAAAGGGCTTGGCAATCGGCTGACTTGTATGATAGACAAGCCAGCACAATGTGGCATCTGCTGCTGGCTTGGGAACTAGAATCCATTGGTAAGTCGGAGGATGCTAGAAGAACGTTGAGGCGCCTGATCGACAAAGGCAAGGTTGGGAGAATACGAGATTCTTTTGAAAGGTCTATTGTTATTCCGATGTTAGTTCATACATCGGAGATAGACCGTGGAATCTTCACATCCATCTGTAAAGCGCTGTTAGTCAAAGATGACTGGTACTATTTATGCGATCAACTGGCAAATGCAGGATATTTCCAACTTGCTATGGATATGAGCCGCAACTCAGAACAACCTCGACTATTTAAGCTAGCTACTAAAGTTGCTCTACTTACTAAGGATGCAAAAGATATCATTCTTCCTGTGTTTAATGAAAAAGTAAGCAGTATGGAGAATTGGCAAGATAAGACCAATCTAGAAAATGCACTCAGTGATCTCATGCAGGTCTGTACTCTAGCTGAAGCCAAAGATTTTTCATCTGCGTTAAGCGTGGTAGCATCCTCAAGACACTACTTATTTGATAAATCCGATCTATTAGCCAACATAGCCTTGGCCCTACCTGCAGTCGAACTAAAATTAGAAGATCGTACTGCAATGTTTAATCAATTGATAGAGACAGCCTTTATGCTACCAAATGTCTACAATATATCGCAATCGATTAGCGGCATAGTGGCCGCGCTATCTGCAGTCGAACTAAAATTAGAAGATCGTACTGCAATGTTTAATCAATTGATAAAGATTGCATCTTCTTTAAAAGACGCCGGTTACGGATTCAGGTTTATATCATCTTTCCAAGACTACTACTATGGCAGATCTCACTCGATTAGCGGCATAGCGGCCGCGCTATCTGCAGTCGAACTAAAATTAGAAGATCGTACTGCAATGTTTAATCAATTGATAAAGGTTACCAACGCTGTAGAAAACAAGTTCGAAGTTCGTATGCACATAGCCTTAGCTATGGCAATAACTGACGTGGAATTAAAGGATCGTTCTGCTCTCTTTAAGAGCTTGATAGCCAATGCAGATGATTATATAATACCACAGAGGCCGTTCCATCTGTTTATGTATAGAGGAGAAGGTTATGAACTAGGTTTAGCACTGCGTCAAATATCTGTGGCTGTATCGAGCATACGCCAAGGCGATACCAAGGATATTTTCGAATCTGTGATAAAGGCTGCAAAGAGAATAACAAGCAAAGACTATAGAGAAGAAGTGGTTCGAGATTTACATGAGGCTCATACTCTAGCCCAAGCCCGGGATTTTGCATCTGCAGTTGCTGTCTCAGCAGGGGAGAGCGCCGTATATGTTCGTGAAGAAGAGGGGTATGGTAGAACATCGTTAGGCATGTTAGCGATCATTGTGGCCCAAGCCCGGGATTTTGCATCTGCAATAAAAATTGCTCAGATTGTCGAGGGAAATCACAATCAAAATGAGGTCGTTGAGGCAATAGCTCGAACTTTAGCCGATGAAGGGTACGATACTCGAGGTTACTTTGCCGAGCTAGTAAGGCTTAAAGGAAATAACAAAAAGATGAAAAATCCTGCTGCGTTTCATGATTTAGTCTTGGCTTTCACGCAGGTACATGATGCTACTTCTGCAATAAGGGTTGCAGAGGCAATAGAAAATGATTACTATCGGGCGGATGTCCTTTGCGATGCAGCTCAGGCTCTATTTGGTCTGAAGGAGCAAGCTCGTGTCAGATTTCCTCCTCCAACGACTTTTTGGCCTTTCGTCAGTTCCGAGCGCGAACAGGAACGGAAAAGCCTGCTTTCTATCATAATTAAGACCTTAACTGGTCTGAAAATAGAAAAAGTGGAAAGCCTGTTTAATTTCTCTGTACAGGCAGCAAACGACATAAGAAATAGGGCCTATCAAGTTGATGCCTTTAGATATATATCTTATGCTATATCTAAGGTTAAAGCTCTCCAGCTGGCCCAAGCTGGCGATGCTACTTCTGCAATAAGGGTTGCAGAGGCAATAGAAAATGATTACTATCGGGCGGATGTCCTTTGCGATGCAGCTCAGGCTCTATTTCTGGCTGGTCTGGAGGAAGAAGCTTGGACTGCCTTTACTTCAGCTGTAAAGTTAGTAGAGAATCTGAAAGGAAGATTCTCTACAGATTATGAATATGTCTTCAGAGCTATAATACTAGCCTTAACGAGAGCTGATTTGGACAAAGAGATCTTTTCTGTTATGTGCCAACGAATAGTAGGTGTCATAGCAAAAGACCCAGAGAAAGAACGGGCGTTAGTTAGAGTACTTTCCACAGCAGCTCTTTTGAACACAGAAATTCTTTCTACCTTTTTTGATCTAGTGACAAATGAAGATCATGTGTTTTGGTGGTTCGGCGAGCAGTTCTACGAGATAGCATTGACTCTATCAAGAGCTGGCCTAAAGGAACAAGAGCATATAGAAATGTTCTACAAGATAATAAAATTGGCAATAGCAAAAACAAGCTTTGGATCCACTCACGAGAGTAATCCATTTCTACAAATTGCGAGAGCTCTTGCGACAAGTGACCTTGAGGAAGAGGTTCTGGTCAGAATTTTGAATTTAATGGTACAAGAGGTTTTTGGAGGTTGGGCATTGTGGTCATGGCATTACGACATGAAAAATTGGATGTTACAAGAAGATAGGACATCGTCGGAACACAAAAGGTTGTTGGTACGCACTATGGCTCAACTGAAGGTTCTTGCGCGAGTCAAGGCTATAATTCAAGCTAAAGATTTTAGCGCAGCTATAAGGGTTGCAGATGAGATAGAGAATGAGTATTATCGAAACGAAGCCCTTCGACACATAGTCCGTGCCATAGCTCAAGACAAGGATTTTAGGTCAGCCACAAAGGTTGTGGAGCGTATAACAGATGAAACTATGAGGGCTAAAGTACTTGTTGAAATTTCTCTGGCCGCAGTGAAAAGCGGCATGATTTCTGCTGTAATAGATATCGCAAGCGCTATTAACTTAGACCAAGAAAGACATTTGTATACAATATTGTCTGCCATAATTGAAAGTGAAAGCTCAAAGCGAGATCAATTTAAGCGACTGCTAATCCCTTGTGCGTATTACATTGATCTTGCATATCGTGTTTGCGGGTTTTTAACTAAGGTTTATCCAAATCAAACGAGCAAGTTAGCAGAGATCCTTACTGCATCATCACTTTAGCTATGTGGAATAGCTATTTCTGAATTCCTGCGCACCTATCAGGGGCAGTTTATACATTTAATTAAGAATTGATTAGCTCAGTAGACTTGCAAATTGGATTCAAATGAATTTTTATCCAAATCCCTCCGGCGTTACATTACAAGAAGCCTTTTTAGCTTCCCATGTATCCTAATCTTAGGGAGGAATCCGCTTCAGTCATTTATTCATGCTGCACTAAACGACTAAGTGAACGTAATCCTAGCAGACAATGAGACAGCTTTTGCTCAGAGATTGCTTTTATAATTGGAATACTAAAACAACTCTAATTTGGCAAAGAACGAGCCAAGCGCAGCGGAAATCAAAAATGCAGATGAGAAGGCAAAGATACTTCTCAAGGAGATAGAGAAAGCAAACGGAGACTTGAATATTGCATATGCAGATCTTCAAGCTGCAATAGATAGCTATAGCCAGTCGGGAGGTGACATTGAGGATCTTCTCCCAGCAGGTTTGGGTGGAAGCGGATTGGGATTCTCTTTATTTAAAAGAGGTAAAAAAGGAGAAGGATTCTGGGCGAGTTTCTTGGCGGGCATAAAAGATGATCTATGCGAAAAAGACGGTGAATTAAGAGGGCTATTAAAAGATGGCATCCACATCAGCACTACTGCTGTTATTGCTGCACTCGTAGCTACCGTAGCACTGCCATTTGTTTTTATTCCGCCAATCGCTGCACTTTTAGTCAGCAAAGGAATTAACTATTGGTGTAGGTCATTGGAGAATGAATAATTTAAAAAATGTCAATAAATTGAAGGAAAGTATTCATTCATATGAATACAAACCATCTTCTTTATCATATCCGGACAGAAGATATGAACTGTCATCTTATCCATTAATGGTAAGACATTTTGTCTCATTAATAACTCAAAAGTACGGTTGGCTTTCCTTAAAAGATGTATATTACAAAAGAATTTTTGACGACAAAAAACTGCTTGACAGTTATTATAGCATTCTGAATGCTGATGAACGGATCGATTTTCTAACATTTTTTACAATAGATGTACATGAATTAACCCATCATGTCGATTTTATGACAACGCCTTTTGGAGTTAATTATCATTATAAATTATGTGCCGAATACATAGCATTTCAAGAATTCATACCTCAACTTTTGAGACATCCGGAAATAATAGTTGATGATAGAAATCTTAAGCTTTTGAACTTTGATGATCTTTTATCATCCAAAAATGTTGACCTTGAACTTGCCAGACGATGGAATATACTAAAAGAAAAAATTAGAGTCTTTGACGCATATTTCAACAAAGGCAAAGAAAAGATGCGACCTATACGGGGTTTTGATAATTATCCATCTTTTCAATTGTTCGGTGCAAATTTTGAGAGTGTATTGGTAAATGAATTCATGTTGACAATTAAAATTCCAAATCAAACTGACTACTATCTGAGACCAATTACAATACTAGAGACTCGAGCATTGATTCATTCATTGAGATGGATCTTATATCAGCTTGGATATAGTAAGTCCTCTGTCCCCGAAGTAGTGAATTATCTTAGCGCATACTTGCAAGAGGATATCCTACCTGACTATAGGTTTCTTTTTGACTTATTTCTCCGTATCGGAGAGATTAATAGCTATCCTGAATTGGAAAATTTTGATGCCAAAGGTATTGACAGATTTCTATCAATCATATCAGCACTTTGTTGGTATGCATTGCAGTCTCCACCGCCTGTTGCTGAAACTTCTCTCCTGGATTCAAGCCCTGTGGCGAGATTGCTTCTAGCAGCAATAGTTTTAGAAAAGGATGCTCTTGAGATTTGTCACAAAATATTGAAGGGAGAAAAACTTGGGTTTAATATGGAAGCAAGTTTTGATCGAATAGATGCAGCCAATCGAAAAATCGATAGTCTTCATGGAAACAGTGGCCTTTCGCCAATCAGGAAGATCTTAGACGCTTCGATAGGAACACTTAAGCAAATTAAGTGGATGAATAGAGAGTACGTCATAAACGAGGAAATTAGGAAACATTTTGACCATATATTTGAAATTCAAGAATATCAATTAGAAAAGCGAATCCAAAGCGGCTATTCTTCTACTTTGGCAGATCCATTGTTTGGAAACCCGTTGTATGGCATGCAAGATGATACGGATTTCGATCAGCTGATTCCGTCTAACTATAAGCCGTCTAGGCACGTTCTTGCTTGGTGCGATTTTAGAGAAAATCTAGTATTCAAAGAAATCTGGAAAGGCAGAATGATCAAAGCAAAGGCCCGAAAGTTATTTGGTTCTTTGGAAGAGGCAGCTTCTGATGGGCTTGAAGGTCTCCGATTTATGGAAAATATACTAATGACCTATCCAGTTAATTATGCAATAAAGGCTTGTATTGACGTTAACACCAGCACTGGTTTTGTAGAAATTATTGTTGATGATTTCTTTCTGCCTAAGATAACAGATCCCTGGAGTACAGAAATAGAATATAGAATAACAGATTATGCACTTGGCAGCCATGCGTTCCTAAATATACAGCTAAAAGAAGAGAAAACAAACGACTTTAAAAAACTCAATATCATCATATGTCCATTCAAAATTAATAGTGATACGTCATATAAAAACGCAATAGAAGTTCTACTTTCACAAACAGTAGATCCTGTCACAAGACAATGGCCGGTCAAAGAGGCAGAAATTCTTTTAGTTAATCCTACTTTTGCAAATATGAAGATTGAAAATCTAACACCACAGGAAAAAAAGGAGATGATGCTGAGCAAGTCCAATTACTTCTTCTGCGCTATGACTTTGCGATTTGTAGCTCTTGCAGGATGGTATTCTCATTTGCTAAAGTTTGGTATGCCGTCACTCGATAGTGACGACATAGTGTATAAGGCAAATGTTTGCCCGTTTTGCAGGAAATTATGACTTGCTGGACTAGTAGTTTTGGTATAGCCTTATTTTAATAATTTCTGAGGCTTTATCAAGCGTTCTGAGATTTGAAAGCGTTAGTGAGATTTATGCCCATGCTATTAAGAGAATTTAGCTTTAAGCAGTGAATACTATCGTAGATACTATCATCCGGTCGATAATTGGAATTCCAATCAGATTTATGATCGATTCCACGAACTATAAAGCTTAGTCAAATGAACCCACCACTATGACAACACCAGATCCCACTGGCTCTGCCATAATTACGCGGTCTAAACTAAATAATCTCACGTAATGCAAGAAACTTTTAAAGCTGACGTGCTCTATAATTATCGGAATCCAGTCGAAGAGACGATATCGCAGTGCGTTCCACCGAACCCGCACCGAAATCAGTCCTTTTTGGTGGACTATTTCAGAAAATATGTGTTGTAGAAACGAGTGGACCCAATAGATTATGCGTCGTCGCTTATACCTGTTAGCGTAGCACCGATGATTCGTCAGACTTTTCTTAAGGCCCGCACTGGCGATCGATCGATAGATATATTCTGCAAGCAGCTTACAATGTCAATTGAGATATAGGAAAAAGCTGACTCGGCGGTGACGTTACTTAACCATCTTTTCTTGCCGTTCCTGCACTTCCTAGACTACATATCAACAACCTCGTCGATTTGAATTCCTAGATGAAAAGATATGTGTTATACTTTCCTGCAATAACCTCACACCTTCTTCTGTTAACTCTGCTGAGCCTTCTTGTCATCTTACTTATTCATGCTTGATTTTTTACGCGCTAGCAACTCTCCATCATTGTTGACGTTATGTGGTGGAGTAGTTAAAACCGTTATTATATTCATTAACAGATAAAACGTTGCGAATAAAGGCTTAATTCACCGATTAAGGATATGTATATATACACATGCTAATAGTTCGGTTACTGCTCCAAATCCCTTCTGTTGATGCTATAGCTGGTGTGATAGTTGTAATTATAATATTGATTATCGTTGCATTATCGATAAAGGTGATACGAGAATATGAGCGAGTAGTTGTGTTTAGGCTCGGCAGACTATTAGGTGCAAGGGGCCCAGGAGTTGTAATCATACTTCCCGTAATAGATAGATTTCGAAAGATTGATCTGAGAGTGCTTACACTTGATATCCCAAAACAGAGAATAATAACCAAGGATAACGTCACGGTTGATGTTGACGCAGTTGTATACTTTAGGGTAAACAATGCTAACCAAGCAGTTGTCAAGGTACAGGATTATGTTGTTGCCACAAGCCTTCTGTCGCAAACAACCTTGCGAGATGTTTTGGGGCAGGTTGAATTCGATGAATTGCTTACAAAGAGAGAAGAATTGAACAAAAGGTTGCAGGTCATACTGGATGAATTTACAGACCCGTGGGGGGTTAAGGTATCTGCTGTATCGATAAAGGATGTCGCTATTGCTGTAGAAATGCAGAGGGCCATAGCAAAACAGGCAGAGGCCGAAAGGGAAAAGAGGAGTAGGATAATTATGGCCGAAGGCGAGCTAATAGCATCTGAAAAGATGTCACAAGCCGCAGAATACTATACAAAGAATATAGCAGCAATGCGATTGAGGGAATTACAAACATGGGCTGAAATTGCTCGGGAAAAAAATATGATCGTTGTGACTGGGGGAGATTCGGGAAACCTTGGTCCATTATTAGGAATAGTTAAAGAGAAGATACAGAGTTCAGGAATGCAGCAAAAAAATGATAGTAATACCAGAGCTATGATAAGGGAGGAAACCAAGGAGTTGTTAGAGGCGACGAAGGAGAAAAAGGAGAATAAATGAGAATTGTACCCTTATTTATTTTTGATTCTTTATGCAGCAATAATACTAATTTCATTTCCTTTAGTTGCATAGTCATCATCCCAACTGGAAACAGTAGCACAAGTATATAGGTAATGATCATAAGGCCCACAGGCTCAGAAGATCTGCCATAACCAAGGTTGTGAGATGTGAGGAGATTACTATAAGACCGCTAATCGGTCCTTCTAAAAGCAATTCAGCCTTTGATTCGTACACAAATATTGACGAAATTATCGACCATATTAAGTAAGGCTTAAAGCTTAATCAATAGAACCCGTTTATATGCGGGAACCTAATCCCACCGAACCCGCCTTACAATTGCCTTGAGTCGAATTTTTTTTTCTACCGGAACCCTCTGGGCCCAGGGTTTTATACAAAAATAACAATATATAGATGATCCAGCTTTTTACCAATTAACCATGAAAGAGCTAACGCAATTAATCAGGCTCTAGAGATTAGCTCCTAGCCTAATGGAATCTCTTCTTGCTTCAAGACGCTATTGATACTATATTTGAAATTACACTCAAACGAATTTTCAGACAAGTTTGCAGTCAAATACTATCATCCCAACAAATCTGCAGACCTAGAAGCTGCTAAGTTAAGGGCATCTTCCGGTGATGCAGATCCATTGTATACTTGTTGTATAGCTTGGTGTATATGTTCAGCTATCTGCGGATATTCAGGGATATTTGGTCTATTTCTGCCATATGGAATCATTGAAACTATTTCTTCAAAGTATGGGACTGATTCTTTTAGTGGCTCAGAAGATGGGCCATCCCCTAACACTTGCTGTGTCGGCAGCTGGCCATTTTCTTCTAGAAATGGAGACAGTATTTCAGGCTGAGCCACTATCGTTATCAACTCCCATGCCAAGTCGCTATTTTGCGATGTAGTTGGTATAGCTAGTTCCCATCCCCCCATCATAGTCGAAGTAGGGATTGTTTGGTTAGGTACTGGAAACATGGGAATAAACCCAACTTGCTGCTCCAATGTTGGCCAAGATTCTCTTGGAAACCAAGATGGCATCCAAGAACCCTCTAACATCACGGCGAAGGTTCTGTTAACAAATTCGGCTCCCCCCTCATGCTCCTTTTGAGGTTCTATTCCAGCATCTACCTGCTGTTTCAGAAAGTCCATTGCTCTCACTCCTTGAGAGCTATTGTATGATGGAAACCAGTAAACACCTTTTGTAGGATGACCTTCACGCAGTTCTAGTATTTCTCCGCCAAGCATCCAAAGGTACGGATACCACATATCTAGGTCATATGAAGTACTTAAAAGATGTACTCCTTGTGTTACTCTGTCACCAAAGAAATCATTCAATTTTACTGCAGCAGAAATGTATCCATCCCAAGTTTTCAACGATTCCGGGTCAACTCCTGCTTCTTGCAGCATATCCTTCCAGTACCATATACCCCTAATATCGGTAAATAGCCACAGACCATATATTGTGTTATCATAGACACAGCCATCAATAATTGCTTCATATAGATCGTGAGTTCTATCCCATTCTTCAAATTCACTAGTTAGATTTCTTATTAAACCTAGCTCTGCAAATTCACCAAGCCATATTTGATCCACAGATACAATGTCTACAGAATCGTTGCCATTTGATAATCTATCTAAAATTTGATTTCTTGTTTCATTGTAAGGCAACTCAGTATATTCTATCTGTATGTTCATGTCTGGATGGCGTCTAGTGAGTTCATCAAGGGCAGGCTGAAGCAGTTGATTCCAGGTTCCTGGGTAGCCTTGGTCATCAAATATTCCTCTAAGAGTAACATTAGTAGTTTTATCAACTACTGTACTTGTTGTTTGATTTGACGGAACAACGGTATAATTGGCGGTAGCTAGTGAAGGTTGCAAAGTTGTTGGTGTTATGAAAATAATCACTAATAGAGCAACAACGATAACAATTGGGCTCATCTTGCGAATACAATATCGCCTCATTTTTTATGTTGACATTTTCAAGCCAATACTTGAATATATCCATTATCGAAAACGGTGCCAGACATATATTTAGATCTCCTCTCCTTATCTCCTCAATTATGGAATAATTTAGTACCGCAAACTGTGCCTTAATTAGAAAGTTTTTCTCTCGGATTACCCCAGTCTCAGAACAATGTTGGTCCTCAAGAACAGGTTTTGTAAGAGGTGCCGTCATGGCTCCACATTATATTAGCTATGAGGCAACTGCTAGTCAGCCTTCAGAATTGAGATTCAAATGAATTTTTATCCAAATGCCGACAAGCCCACTCCTTTATCGGTTCCTTTAGAAGGGTTCTATGGATATGGGATAAGAAGTTAGCTTTAAACATTTAGTTAATCCCTTACCGCGATGCTTTTAGTAAGACAACTAAATTCTGTTCTTAGATTCAAATGGATTCAATCTAAATCCCGACGGCTACATACCCTTTAGTCATATACTGTTATTCCATCATCTCTTATGATTGCAGTACTGAATTATTTTTAGCAGTAGAGAATTTTTTATATTCTCTATTTTACTCCTGGCACAACCTTCTTTGCAAAAAGCTCTACCTGTTCAGAGCTTTCATTTGCTGGCCAGAATGTAAAGCTATCTATTTGAAGATCTTTAGAATTTTACAATGGTGTCAATCCAGAAGTCAATAGAATCAACTAAAAGCCCATCTTGTTCGCTATTCGTCACCATGATCATGTCTTCTTGCCGTTGACCTTCTTTATTGGCGTCGCCTTCAAAAATAGTGCCGGCAAGGTTATAGTTTCTTCGAACCTCGTTGCTCTTTCGTCCAGTTGCAGAAATACTCTGTTCTAATGTCTGCCGCATCTTGGCGATTTGGTTAAGTGGAGCATAGGCATAGATCCTGTCTGTCAAAGAATCTTTCAGATAACGAAATATGAGGGATGATGATAATAATAACATCTGCTGTCTAATGTTGCATTCTTCATTCATGCACGCTCAAATGTTGGCCTATTATCCAAAGAACATCTGTTTGTACCATCACAAGAGCGAAAAATTATGTGTTGCAGGATTTTGGGAAAGTTTGCTAGTTTGAGCTGTCCACGTTATGAAAAAGCATCCACGTCAGTGTTATTGAACAGGTGTAGTGTAGGTTATTTTATAGTAAAAAACGTGTTTTTACTTCTTTAATCCCCAGCTTACCTTATAAAGAGGCTTTACTCTCACGAAAGGTGCTTCTCCTTCTTTGAATGGGTCTTCTTTAACCCACTCAAACTTTTTATAAAATAGGTTGTACAGTCTTCGGAATTCCTCCCCTTTTTCAATGAATTCTGCTTTTCCCCTAACGACGACGGCTTTGTTGTTTACCGAGGATTTGTAGGTGTCATCAACCTCTAACGCAATCCTCTTATTCTTTTCAAGATTTCTATACTTCTTCGACTTGTAGTCTATGGCAAAGTAAAAGGAGCCGTTGTGGTCAAAAATATATGTAACTGGAGTAACCTGTGGAGAATCATTATAAGACGTGGCTACTCTGCATACTTCATTCCGCCTAAGAAACCTTTCCTCAGCTTCGGTAAGCTTCACTGTTTGTTTGGCCCTGCTGTCCCTATCACGAACCATTCAAGTACTCAGAGACACAACAGAATTAATAAAAGACACTGTAGAAGGCTCTGTTAACTTACCGTCGGCTCACTGCTGAGACAGTTTTACATGAGCCGATGAATATTTAACAATTAAGGCAAAAAGTAAACTTTAAAGCTTACAAGTCCTGTTTCATAATTGCTAGAATCCACTTAACGAACCGATATCGTTCTGGGTTCCACCGAACCCGCAAACTACACTAGTTTCGTGTCCTGCTCAAGTAATATAGGAATGCACAATAATCATATATATCAAACCACAATAATTCAAAGAATTTCAAATAATTCGATTATGATTAATCAGTTCCATTAGTGATGTGTTCTAGAGCCTTTCAATTTCTAAAATTGGCTATTGAGAACAGTAGTAATACTTACCATCATAAATTGTATTGTATGTCCATCAGAATAAGGAAATCAAACATCTGCATCCTTGGAATGGTGGTAGGAATAGGACTTATTGGTCTGCTTCCAGTACTGCATAATCTGGATCTCTTTGGCTACAGGTTGTTCTGACATTGTTTAGCAAATTGGCTGATTTAGTGCTTATGTTGAGAAAAACAGTCATTACTGCTGCAATAGCAATTACTGCTGTCGTTACGATTGATTACTTGGGAAGCCGACAGATGTTCCCTTATGATAATTTTTCAGGAGCAATAATCTTTGGATCAACTATAATTGTTGGAGCAATAGGATCATTTATCATTTTGAAATATGTTAGTCGAGCAAGCGCGGACATAAGAGCGAGATCCTTACTTTTTGATAGAATGTTCAAGGTTGTAATAGCAACGATGTTGGTTTTAATTGGCACTTTTGTAGCAATGTTCATAGGATTTTATTATTATAATGTTAGTGTGAGATACTTGGTATACTTTGCTTTTTCACTCAGCACCATAGTTTCCTCAGGTATCATGATAATAATAGGTTTCAAGTTTTTCTCATGGTATAAAGTAAGCAAAGACAGAGATAGAAATACTCATCGTCTACTATTAATCTGTGGACTAGCTGCTGCTTCACTTGCTGCATCAAT
>Ga0126312_10000254_pt1 | contig 29034 bp, 26 predicted proteins | sample Plot104A_FD_92537 | JGI IMG/M metagenome (GOLD analysis project Ga0126312, IMG submission 92537) | Serpentine soil microbial communities from UC McLaughlin Reserve, CA, USA - Plot104A | ecosystem: Environmental > Terrestrial > Soil > Grasslands | place: USA: UC McLaughlin Reserve, Lake County... | reverse complement strand
CGAAGTCGATGCCCCACTTGAAGTCGTACTCCTCCGCCGCCGCATCGTGGTAGCGGGCGTTGGCGGCCTTGATCCGATCGGGCCTTCGAGGGGAGGCGGACATGCACAGGACAGTAGTCGGACTCACTGGCGAACGAAACCGCAGGACACCAGTCGGACCCACTGGCGCACGAAACCGCCCTTCACCGCGAAATAGGCCGTCAAAGGCGGTTTCGTCCCGGTCAGCAGCGCGCGACCGGCCTCGGCGGCCGCGCGCGAGCGATCGCGGAGCGACCTCGCCGGCGGTTGGGGGACTACGGTCCAGTTCCACGCTGTTCGTCCGGCGCTTCGTGCCTTGCACCACCTCCAGGAAAACCAACCACCAGGAGTCCCGCCGCTGGCATTGACCGGCGAGCGGACGCTTCCGGACATCCCCGAGGAGAACTATTGGTTTCGACGCCACCTCGCCGCGTACGAGTGGATCGCGGACCGGGTCATCGGGCTGCGCGTCGCCGACCTCGCGTGCGGGGAGGGTTACGGCGCCGATGTCCTGGCGCAGAGCGCGGCGGAGGTGGTGGCCATCGACGCGAGCCCCGAGGCCCACGATCACGCCCGCCAGCGCTACCGCCGCCCCAACCTGCGCTTCCGGCGCGGCCTGGTCGAGGAGTTCGACGAGCCCTGCGACGCGATCATCTTCCTGCAGACGATCGAGCACGTCCACGACCCCGAAGCGCTCCTGCGGCGCTTCGCAGGCGTTGCGTCGCTCGCCTACGTCACGACACCGAACCGCCTCACCCTGGCTCCGCCGGGCGCCGAGAGGTCCGACAACCCCTGGCACCTGCGCGAGTACACGCTCGCCGAGTATCGAGCGCTCCTCGAAGCAGGCTTCTCGAGCGTCGAGCTCCTCGGGGTCTTCCACGCGCACAAGCTCCGCGCACACGAGCTGGCGCTCCGCATCGGATGGGACCGCGTCCACCGCGCGCTTCGCATCACCAAGCCCCTCTACTCGCGTTTCGTCCCGGCCATCTCCTCCTCCGACTTCAAGATCAGGGGCAGCGCGGACCTCCAGAAGGCCCTCGACTTCCTCGCCATCTGCCATGCGTGACGAGATCGGCGATCTGGCGATAGTGCTGCACTCCCAGATGCCCTACGTCGAGGGCTTCGGGACATACCCGTTCGGAGAGGAGTGGCTCTTCGACGCCGTGGCGCGCTCCTACCTGCCGGTCCTCGAGCAAGCCCGGAACTTGACGATTACCGTCACGCCGGTGCTCGCCGACCAGCTCGAGGCGGCGGGCGTCCCGGAGCGGATGGAGGAGTTCTTGCGGCGCTACCGGCTCGATGCCGCCGAGCGCGAGGCGGTCGACGCCCCACCCGAGCTTCGCCCGGCAGCCGAAGCCGAGGCCGAGCGCTATCGCTTCGCACTTCGGCGCCTCGGCGAGCTGGAGGGCGACCCCCTTGCGGCGTTTCGGGACGCGAGCCGGGACCGCAACCTGGCGCTCATCCCCTCGGCGGCGACCCACGCGGTGCTGCCGCTGGTCGCAACCAAGGCCGGTCGCCGGCTCCAGATCGACGCCGGGCTGCGCTCTCACCGGCGCCGGTTCGGGGAGGCCGAGGGATTCTGGCTCCCGGAATGCGCGTATCGCCCGGGCATCGAGCCCCTGCTGGCCGAGCGCGGCCTCCGCTTCTTCTGCACTGACCAGAGCGCTCACGAGGAAGGCCTCGAAGCGCTGGCGCCCGCGGGCACCGCGGCGGGGCCCGTCGCCTTCCCGCTCGACTGGCAGACGGTGGACCTTCTGTGGTCGGAACGCGGCTATCCCTCCGATCCCGCCTACGCCGAGTTCCACCGCCTCTCGACGCACGGTACGCGCCTCTGGGCAATCGGCGGCCGCCCCTACGAGCGGAGGGCGGCTGAGGAGCGGGCGGGAGCGCACGCGGGGGAGTTCGCCGCCGCCGCCGCCGCCCGCCTCTCCCGCTTCCGCCAGGAGCGCGGCAAGCGTGGCCTTCTGACTTTCGCGATCGATACCGAGCTGCTTGGGCACTGGTGGTCCGAGGGCCCCGCATGGCTCGACTCCGTGCTGCGCCTCTGCCCCGAGCACCGCGTCCGGGTCGTGACGCTTTCCGAGGCCCTCGAGCGCCACGAACCGGAGGAGCGGTCGCTGCGCGAGTCGACGTGGGGGGAGGCCAAGGACCTTCGCACCTGGGACTCGCCCCGCGTCGCAGACCTGGCGTGGGCGCCGCGGCGCCTGGAGCTGCGCCTGCTCGCCGCCGTCGGCGCGGGCGAGCTGCGGCCGGCTGCCGCCGAGCGCGCCGCCCGCGAGCTCCTGGCCCTGCAGTCGAGCGACTGGGCCTTCATGGATCGTCGCGAACAGGCTGGGGACTACCCGTACCAGCGCTCCACCGCCCACGCCCGCGCGCTCCTTGAGGCCATTGGCGCTGCGGAGTGCCCCGAGCCGAGCCTCCGCAACCTCGCACCCGACCTCAGCCTGGCTCCGTTGCTCGAGCCGTAGCGCCGTGCAGCCCATACACTCCCCGCGCCGCCTTGCCCGCGTGTTGATCCTGTCCTGGGAGTACCCGCCCTTGATCGAGGGCGGGCTAGCCCGCCACGTCCGCAAGCTCTCCGAGGCGCTCGTCGAGCTGGGGGTCGACGTCCACGTCCTCACCAGGGGCGGCGAGGAATCGCCTCCTGACGAGGTCGCAGCAGGCGTCTTCATCCAGAGGGTGCGGGAGCCGAGGCGCCCCACGGACCTCGGCGAGTTCGTCGCCTGGGTCGAGCGGATGAACGTCGACATGCTGGCCGCCGGCGTCGAGCTCGGCGACCGCTACGCGTTCGACCTGGTGCACGGGCACGACTGGCTGGTGGCGATGGCTTGCGACCACCTCGCCCACCGCTTCCGGGCCCCGCTCCTAGCCACGATCCACGCCACCGAGCACGGCCGCCACCAGGGTTGGGTGGACAAGCACCCCCAGTCCTACATCCACGGGATCGAGCGCTGGATCGCGAACCGGGCCGAGGGCGTGATCGCCTGCTCGTACTACATGCGCGAGCAGATCGCCGACATCTTCGGCGTCGAGGAGGAGAAGGTGACCGTGATCCCGAACGGGATCGATCCCGACGACCTGCAGCCGCAGGACGGCGCGGAGCTCGAGCGGCTGCGTCGCAAGTTCGCGGCGCCGGGGGAGAAGCTCGTCCTGCTCGTCGGCCGGCTCGTCTACGAGAAGGGCTTCCAGCTCGCCTTGGAGGCGATGCCGGCGCTGATCGAACGGTTGCCGCGGACTCGCTTCCTCGTCGCCGGGTCCGGCACCCACGAGCGGGAGCTCCGCGGCCAGGCGGAGCGACTCGGCCTGACGGAACACGGTACCTTCCTCGGCTGGATCGGCGACGACGTCCTGCACTCGCTCTATCCGATCGCCGACGTCTGCGTGGTGCCCTCCATCTACGAGCCCTTCGGGCTCGTCGCGCTGGAGGCGATGGCGTCGGGATGCCCTTGCATCGTCGCCGACACGGGTGGGCTGCGCGAGGTCGTCCCGCACGAGGAGGTGGGGTTGCGCTTCCGCGCCCGAGACCCCGAGGCGCTGGTCGAGGTCGCAGCGCGCGTGCTCTCTGACGACGAGCTCGGGCGCCGCCTCGTCGCCGAGGCATACGACCACCTGCGCCGCTTCGACTGGCTCGACGTCGGCGAGCGGACCGTCCTGCTCTACGACCAGCTCGCCGCGGAGCGCGTCTGAGGCCAATTGCTAGGAGCCCTCGTCCGGGATCCCTTCCGGCTGCGGCTCGACCGGATCGGGCCAGCGGAGGGTGCGTGGCGCATCGCGCATGCGGATGATCCGGGCGGGGATCCCGCCGACGACGGCGTTCGCGGGGACGTCCCGGGTGACGACCGAGTTGGTGCCGATCACGGCGTTGTCGCCGACCTTCACCCCGCGCAGGATGCAGGCGCCGTAGCCGATCCAGACGTTTGAGCCGACGTGGACGTCCCGCTTGTAGATCCCCTGAACCCGGATCGGCCGCTCCACCTCGAGCATGCCGTGGTCGAAGTCGATGAACATCGCGCGGTCGGCGATCATGCATTGCTCGCCGATCCGCACGTGCTTGTACGCCGAGATCGTGCATTCCTGACCGAGCACCGTCTTTTCCCCGATCACCACCTCCCCCTCGTGGCAGCGGATCTTCGTCCCGTCGCCGACCCACACGAAACGCCCGAAGCGCACCACGCCGCGCCGGGAGATCTGGATCTCGAGGCGCCTGCCCAGGAAGAGCAGCCCGTCTGTCTCCCAGCGCCAGCCGGCGGAGGTCAGAACCCGCCAGCGCAGGTAGCGCAATGCAAGGCGCCCGTACCTGGGCGTCAGCATGCGATTGCCGGCCAGGAAGCGGATCAGGCGGATCACGCGTAGGTCATCCCTCGGGGCGCAGCGGATGCTTGCGGCGCAGCCACTCGGCGAGCAGCGGATCCACGACATGCCAACGTCCCGCGCCGCCCGTGAGATGGCCTCGAGCGCGTAGGCGCTCCAACGCCCTCCGCGCCGCATCCGGACCGCTGAACCCGTACCGGGCGACCGCTTTGCGGCTGCCGGGCGCCTCGCCTGCCGCGATGAGGAACATCGCGCGCGCCTCGTTTACGTCGGTGTCATCGCCCGACAGCAACGTGTCGATGACGCGGGCGAAATCCGAGCTCTGCGCCGCCGTGCCTACGAGCTCGTCAAACGCTTCCTGCACAAGGTCGGATGCGATTTCCTCGGCGTCGGGAGCGCGATCCCATACGTGCCATGCCAGATGTTGGGTGCGTTTGGGATGAGCCTCAGTGAGCTCGACAAGATGCTCGACGGCTCGATCCTGTATGGGGCGCCCGGTCGCAGCGAAGCGATGCTGGAGATAGTCGGCGAAGTCAGCGGGGTTCAACCCGGGAAGGTCGAGGTCAAGGGTCTGATCCCAGATTGGCTCGGTGTCCGTGTGCAACATCAGCTGCAGCCGCTCGCGGAGGCTTCCAGTGAGCAGGAGGGCCAGTTTGCCGGTGTGCTCGGGTCCCATGAGCGCGGAACGGATGATGCTGAGGGGCTGCCCGGGACAGGTGGCAACCCGCTGGAATTCGTCGAACGCCACGACCAGCCGCGCGCCGATCTCCGACAGCGCTCGCAGCTGGCGGTGCAGGATCTCCGCCTCATTCGGCTCGCCCCGCGCCGTTCGTGCACCCGCCTTGACCACGCCGAGGTTGATCTGCATCTCTTTTTCCAGTCGGCCAAACGCGGCCCGCCCCCGTCGGCGAAGGGCGCGGTCCGGGTGGCCGTCAAGCGCATCGGATACCGCGCCCACGATGGCAGGAAGGCTGATGGCGCGGCGGAGGTCGACGGCGATCGCCTGCCAGGTAGGGGCGTCGGCGCCATGCTCACGCCGGAGCTCGTCTGCCAGTTCTCCCAGGAACGTCGTCTTCCCGGTACCTCGGGGCCCGAACAAGGCGACATGCGTCCCTCCTTTAAGCGTCAGCGCCGCGCGCTCGGTGAATGGCTGGCGCGACACGTAGTCCTCGATCGCTCCCGTCCAGATGAAGGGGTTAACCGCCACGACGGCCGATGATACGCGCTCAGTGCGACGGTGTGTCGCAGCAAATGCGACAACATTGTCGCAACTTACGCGACAAACACGCTGGCGGCGACGGATTAGACTCAGCATCCGTGGCCAGTGACCGGGCGCGCACGACGACCGAAACCGAAGCATCGCTCGCCGAGCGCGTCGTCTCGGGCGAGAAGCGCGCCCTGGCGCGGGGCATCAGCCTGGTGGAGAACCGCGACCCCGACGGCGACCGACTGGTGGCCGAGCTCTTCCCGCAGACGGGGAAGGCTCGCATCGTCGGCATCACCGGGCCACCCGGGGTAGGCAAGAGCACGCTGATCGGGGCGCTCACCGCCGAGCTGCGCAAGGCTGGGCGCGACGTTGGGGTGCTCTCGATCGACCCCTCGAGCCCGTTCACGCAGGGGGCGATGCTGGGAGACCGGATCAGGCTCGCCGACCACTTCCTGGACCCGGGCGTGTTCATCCGCTCGATGGCGACGCGCGGTTCGCTCGGCGGGCTCGCCGAGGCGGCGCTGCAGGCCGCGCTTCTCATGGATGCCTCCGGGAAGGATGACGTGCTGCTCGAGACCGTGGGCGCGGGTCAGGGCGAGGTGGACATCGTCGACCACGCGGACACGATCGTGCTCGCGTTGATGCCGGGCTCCGGTGACTCGATCCAGGCCCTGAAGGCGGGGATCATGGAGATCCCCGATGTGATCGTCGTCAACAAGGCGGACCATCCCCTCGCCAACACGATGCTGCGGGAAGTGAAGGCCGTCCTGTCGCTGGGGCCGCGCGGGGACTGGAGCGTGCCCGTGGTTCGCACGGAGGCGGCAAGAGGGGAGGGCATCGCGGAGCTCCTCGGACAGATCGACGCCCACCGTGCCCACATCGAGGCGACGGGCTCGCTCAGCGAGCGCCGGGCGCGCAACCTGCGTGGGGAGGTGCTGGGAATCGCCGCGGCCCGCCTGCGAAACCGCCTCGAGGAGCGTGCAGCGAGGGATCCGGATTGGGAGGAGCTCCTCGAGAGCGTCGTTCGGCGTGAGACGGACCCCACAACCGCGGCGCGCTCGCTGCTGGATCGGGTGGGGGACGGCTGAGGGCGACGCAGCCGAGCAGGCGCGATCACGCGCGCCCAGGTGGACTGACCTTAGAGCGCCTCGGCGGCCCAATCGAAGGGCGCCGCTTCCGCGCCCGCGCCGGCTCGCTCACCGGCCACGACCACGCGGGTGCGGCGACCGCCGGCTTCCCGCCGCACCCGGACGAGGGACCACTCCGCGCACGGCGCGAAGGCCTCAGCCAGTTGCAGCGCGAGCCTGGATGGCTCCCGCTTTCGCCCGTTCAGCTTGCTCTCCATGGATCCTCAGGTAGAAGGTTCCAGCGACGGTGCGACTGTACGCCCAGCATCGGCCGGAATCGTGCCTTCGGTGACAAGCGTGACTCAACAAAGCCCCAATTTGGGGCTTCGACTGGCCTCTGCGCGTCCCGCGTCGCAGGGCCCATCGCTGTAGCGCGACTAGCACCCAAGCTGATGGGCGATCACCATCTGCATCACCTCGTCGGTGCCCTCACCGATCGTGAGGACCTTGGCGTCGCGGTAGAACCGGCAGACCGGATACTCCTCGATGTAGCCGTAGCCGCCGTGGATCTGCACGGCCTCCTCCGTCGCCCTCACCGCCAGCCGCCCGGTCTTCAGCTTCGCCTGCGCTGCAGTGAGCGTGAACGGCTCGCCGCGGTCCTTCTGAAGCGCAGCCTTGTAAGTGAGGAGCCGCGCGGCCTCGATCTCGGCGGAGAGGTCGGCGAGCTTCCCCTGTATCGCCTGGAACTTCGAGATCGAATGCCCGAAGGCCTGGCGCTGCTTCGCGTACGCGAGCGCTTCGTCGAGCGAGCCCTGGGCCAGCCCGACGCCCATCGCCGCGATTCCGATCCGCCCGCCGTCGAGGATCTGCAGGAACTGCTTGAAGCCCTCGCCGCGCCGGCCGAGCAGGCTTGACTCCGGCACCCGGCAGCTCTCGAAAGACAGGGGGCGGGTGTCCGAGGCGTTCCAACCCATCTTCCGGTACGGCTCCCCCTGCGTGTAGCCGGGGGCCCCGTTGGGGACGATCAGGTTCGAGATCTCCTCGTCTCCGGTGCGGGCGGTGATCGTGACGCACCCCGAGATCTCCGTGCCGGCGTTGGTGATGAACTGCTTCGCCCCATCGATCACCCACTCGCCGCCCTGGAGCCGGGCGCGGGTGCGGGTGGCGCCCGCGTCCGAGCCCGCCTCGGGCTCGGTGAGGGCGAAGGCGGCCAGCCTCCGCCCGGAGCACAGCTCGGGCAGCCATTCGGCCCTCTGCTCCTCCGTGCCCCAGAGGTGGATCGGCATCGTCCCGAGCGAGGTGTGGGCGGCCATCGTGATGCATACCGAGGAGTCGACGCGCGCCAGCTCCTCGACCGCCAGCACGTAGGAGAGGGTGTCCGCGCCCCCGCCCCCGTATTCCTCCGGGTACGGGATGCCCAGCAAGCCGAGCTTGCCCATCTTCTCGACGATCCCGTACGGGAAGGACTTCCTGCGGTCGAGCTCCTCGGCGACGGGCGCCACTTCGGCGTGGGCGAACTCCCGCACTGTGTCGCGCAGCAGGCGCTGCTCGTCTGTGAGCTCGAAGTCCACCCGCCTAAGAGCCCGCCAGGTCGCGCGCCAGCGCGACCAGCAGTCGCACGCCGTACCCGGTCGGCCCGTCGCCGACGTAGGGGCGGCCGACGTCCCACGCCGTCCCGGCGATATCGAGGTGAGCCCACGGCTTGCCCGCTACGAACTCCTCCAGGAAGGAGCCGCCGTAGATCGTGCTGGCCTTGCGCTTCCCCGAGGTGTTCTTGAGGTCGGCGTACCTGCCGCGCACGAGCTCCTTGTACTCGGGATGGAGCGGCAGCGGCCAGGCAAGCTCGCCCGTCCGCTCCCCCGCGGCCCGCACCCGGTCCGCCCACTCGTCGTCGTTCGAGACCAGGGCGGCGTAGGTCGAGCCGAGCGCGATGATCACCCCGCCGGTCAGGGTGGCCACGTCCACGAGCCGGTCCGCTTCCTGCTCGCGCACGCAGTAGGTGAGCGCGTCGGCGAGGATCAGGCGGCCCTCGGCGTCCGTGTTGTTCACCTCCACGGTCTTGCCGTTGAGCTGGGTGATGATGTCGCCGGGCTTGATGGCCGAGCCGCTCGGCATGTTCTCGGTGGCCGGTACGCAGACGGCGACGTTCAAGGGCAGCTCCAGCACGGCGATGGCCGCCAGCGCCTCGAGCACGGCGGCGCCCCCCGACATGTCCATCTTCATCTCCTCCATCTTCGCTGCAGGCTTGATCGAGATGCCGCCGGTGTCGAAGGTGACCGCCTTGCCCACCAGGCCGAGCGTCTCCGCCCCCCGCCCCGCCCGCCCGTAGCGCAGCGCGATGAGCCGCGGCTCCTCGGCGCTGCCCTTCGACACCGCCGCCAGCCCTCCCATTCCGCGCCGCTCGATCTCGGCGCGGTCGAGCACCTCCGCGCTCACGGGCTCGTGAAGTGCGGCGATCTCCCGGGCGCGGTTGGCCAGGTACGTGGGCGTCACCACGTTCGAGGGCAGGCTCGCGAGCTCGCGCGCGCGGTTGGCGGCCTCGGCTGCGATCCGGGCCACCTCGGCGGCGTCGGCGATCGGGCGACCTGCGGGGGGTGCGAGCACGAGGCGCTCGAGCGGGGGCGGGGGCGGGTCGTCCGGATCGCGCGACTTGAAGCGGTCGAACCGGAAGGCCGCGAGGAGGGTCCCCTCGACGAGCGCCGCTGCCAGCGTGCCGGCCTGCTCTCCGTCGGCCGCCTCGGGAACCGCCCACGCGAGCTTGCGGGCGCCGTATCGCCCCGCCTCCTGGGCGGCCAGAGCCGCGGCGACGCGCAGCCGCTCGGGGTCCAGATCAGCCCGCTTGCCCAGACCGACGACGAGCAGCCGGCGATGAGGCTCGGGGCGCAAAAGGGCGACCTTCTTGAAGGCGGAAGCGACGTCGCCTGTGCCGGGGAGCTGCTTGAAAGTGCCGGGGAGCGCGTCACCCTCGAACAGACCGACGGCATGCAGGTCCGCTTCGAGCCCCTCGAGCGGCTCGCTCCTCACCTCGACGTCCACCGCAGCCGAGTCTATTCAGAGTCTGTCCGAAAACCCCCGCGCACGTCTGGCGGCGCGGCGGGTGCCAGGCGGCGTCCTCGCCGGCTCGCGTAGCGCTGCGGCTACGCCACGTCGGCTGCGTCCTTGCCTGGCGCCCTGCGGCACTCGCCAGCCGCACACGCGAGTTTCCGGACAGACTCTCAGGAGCCCCTCAGTGCCCGCGGGTGCGAGCGCGGTCGCGGCCACTAACATGCGGTCAGATGTCCCAGACGGTCATTCTCGCCACGGCCCGCACCCCGTTCGGCAAGCTCGGCGGCAGCCTCTCCTCGCTCGCGGCGACCGAGCTCGGCGGCAAGGCGATCGAGTGCGCACTCGAGCGCTCCGAGGTGGAGCCCGAGCGGGTGCAGGCGGTGATCTACGGCCAGGTGCTCCAGGGCGGCCAGGGCCAAATCCCTTCCCGCCAGGCGCAGATCAAGGCCGGCATCCCGCGCGATGTCCCCTCGGAGACGGTGAACAAGGTCTGCGCGTCCGGCATGCGGTCGATCGGCATCGCGGACCAGGCGATTCGCGCCGGCGACGTCGAGCTCGCCGTGACCGGTGGCATGGAGTCGATGAGCGAGGCCCCCTACCTGCTCCCCGGGGCCAGGTTCGGGTTCCGGATGGGCGACGTGAACGCGATCGACGAGATGACCCACGACGGGCTCACAAATCCGTTCACCGGCAAGCAGATGATCGCCGAGGCGTCCGAGGTCTCCAACGAGCTCGAGATCACCCGTGCTGACATGGACCGCTTCGCCGCCCGCTCCCACCAGCTCGCCGCGAAGGCCACCGACGAGGGCCGTCTCGCCGAGGAGATCGTGACCGTGACCGTCAAGCGGAAGAAGGACGAGGTCGAGGTCGCGGCCGACGAGGGTATTCGTCCCGACACCAGCGTCGAGGCGCTGGCGAAGCTGCCGGCGGTCGGCGGCGACGATGCCACCCACACGGCGGGGAACTCCCCCGGGGTCAACGACGGCGCCGGCGCGGTCGTCGTCGCCTCGGACGAGTGGGCGAAGCGCGAGGGGCGCCCTTCGCTTGCCCGGGTGCTCTCCTACGGCACCGTCGCCGACGACTTCCCCTACCTCGCCCGCACCCCCGCCAAGGCCGCGAAGCAGGCACTCGAGAAGATCGGCCGCTCCCCCGAGGACGTCGATCTGTGGGAGATCAACGAGGCGTTCGCGTCTGTGGCGATCAACTCGATCCGGATGCTCGCAATCGACGACGACAAGGTGAACGTGAACGGGGGCGCGATCGCCCTCGGTCACCCCATCGGCGCCTCCGGCGCCCGCATCGTCGGCGCCCTGATCCACGAGCTCCGCCGCCGCGGCGGCGGCCTCGGCTGCGCCGCGATCTGCTCCGGCGGCGGCCAGGGCGACGCGATCTTGCTCGAGGTCGACGGGGCCTAATCAATTGATTCCCGGCTAGCCTGGGCCCGGTGAGCCAGGCAGCCGCCTTCTTCGATCTCGACCGCACGATGATGGCCGGCTCGAGCGGGATGCACTTCGCTCGCGCCGCCTTCCGGACCGGCATGGTCGGACGCGCCCAGCTCGCGAAGTGGGGGGTGGAGCACCTGAGGTTTCGACTGCGCGGCTCGACGGACGAGCGCACGGCGCAGGTCCTTTCGCAGGTCAGGGAGCTCCTTTCCGGGGTCCCGGAGCGGGCCGTTGCACGCATGACTCCGGAGCTCCTCGCGGGCGTCCTTCCTCGCATCTATCCCCGGATGCTCGCTGAGGTGCACGCACACCAGGACGCCGGCCGGCCCACCTTCATCGTGAGCGCCGCCAGCAACGGCCTGGTCGAGCTGCTCGCCCGCGTGCTCGACATGGAAGGCGGCATCGGAACCCGATATCAGGTGGATGGCGACGGTCGGCTCACCGGCGAGCTCAACGGGCCGTTCATCTACGGGAAGGGGAAGGTCAAGGCGATGCAGGACTTCGCACAAGCCCACGACATCGATCTCGCCGACTCGTGGGCCTACTCCGACTCCGCCTCGGACCTGCCGATGCTGCGCGCGGTCGGCAACCCGGTCGTCGTCAACCCGGACGGCGACCTCGCCGAGATCGCCGCTCGCCAGGGCTGGCGGGTGATGCGGTTCGAGCGCCTGGGCCGGAGCCTTGCGATCTTCGGCGCCACCGCGGTTGCCGCCGCTGTCGGCGGCACCGGGCGGCGCCTGCTCGCCCGGCGCCGCGCCGCCCCCGGCCGCACTCGCCGGTTGGCCACGGCGCCGCGTCGCCCGGCGGCGGGTCGCCTTCGTGCCTTGCCGCGCCGACGCTAGCCCCACACGGCCCCGGCCTTGGAAGCACTCATCGCCTTTTGCGGGCCAGCCATTCACGAACGGCTGCGTCCGCTCTGCTCGCTTCTAGACTTGGGACATGGCCGTGGAGCCCGGAGCTAGGCGCCGTGCCCACGAGTGGCTTACCCACAGCTATTCGAAGCAACCGGAGCGCGAGGCGCTGTTCGAGACGATCTCCGGCCACGAGGTGCGCCCGCTCTACACGGAGGAGGACCTGGCCGATTGGGACCCGGACCGGGATCTCGGCTTCCCCGGCGAGCACCCGTATACCCGGGGGGCCTACCCGTCGATGTACCGGGGACGGCTGTGGACGATGCGACAGTTCGCGGGCTTCGGGACCGCCGACGAGACCAACCGGCGCTTCCGCTACCTGCTCGACCACGGACAGACCGGGCTGTCGGCGGCCTTCGACATGCCGACGTTGATGGGGCTCGACTCCGACCACGCGCGAAGCCTGGGAGAGGTCGGGGTGGAGGGAGTCGCCATCGACACCCTCGACGACATGATCGACCTGTTCGCCGGGATCTCGCTCGACCGGGTGACGACCTCGATGACGATCAACGCACCGGCCGCGATCCTGCTCGCCTTCTACGTCTGCGCGGCGGAGGAGCAGGGCGTTTCGCCCGAGGCCCTCGGCGGCACGATCCAGACCGACATTCTCAAGGAGTACATCGCCCAGAAGGAGTGGTGCTTCCCGATCGAGCCAGCCATGCGGCTGGTCGGGGACATGATCGAGTGGTGCAGCGAGCGGATGCCGCGCTGGCATCCGGTCTCGATCTCCGGCTACCACATCCGCGAAGCGGGGTCAACCGCTCAACAGGAGCTCGCGTTCACGCTCAAGGACGGTTTCACCTACGTCGAACAGGCCATTTCCCGGGGCCTCGACGTCGACGCCTTCGCGCCGCGGCTCTCATTCTTCTTCAACGCGCACATCGACTTCTTCGAGGAGATCGCGAAGTACCGCGCAGCGCGCCGCATCTGGGCGCGTGAGATGCGGAACACCTACGGCGCGCGGCGGCAGGAATCTCAGCGGCTGCGCTTTCACACGCAGACCGCGGGCGTCTCCCTCACTGCGCAGCAGCCGCTCGTGAACATCGTGCGGACGGCGATCGAGGCCCTCGCCGGAGTGCTCGGCGGCACCCAGTCCCTTCACACCAACTCCTACGACGAGGCGCTCGCGCTTCCCGCCGAGGAGGCGGTGCGGATCGCGCTTCGCACCCAGCAGGTGATCGCGCACGAGACCGGGGTCACGAACACCGTCGATCCGCTGGGCGGCTCCTACTTCGTCGAGTCGCTTACCGACGAGATGGAGCGCGCCGCCTACGAGTACTTCGCGCGCATCGACGAGCTCGGCGGAATGGTGGAGGCGATCAAGCACGGCTTTCCGCAGCGCGAGATCGCCGACGCGTCGTTCCGGTACCAGCGCGAGCTCGATTCCGGCAAGCGGATCGTCGTCGGCGTCAACGACTACCACCTCGCCGGCGACGATGAGCTCCCGATCCACCGGCCTGACCCCTCCGTGGAGCGCAAGCAGTCCGCCCGGCTCCAGAGGACGCGTGATCGGCGGGACGCAGTTGCAGTGGAGCGCGCTCTCACGGCGCTCCAGGCGGCTGCGGCGAGGAAGGGGGAGAACCTGATGCCCTACTTCCTCGATGCCGCCCGCGTCCGAGTCTCCGAGGGGGAGATGGTCGCCGCGCTGCAGGAGGTATTCGGCAGCTACACGGAGCAGCCGGTCTTCTGAACATGCGCCAGCGCGCGACGTAGCGGGGTTTTCCTCGTCTGGCCTCGGGTACGGGAGATGACATATGCCGAACCTGATCGTCGTTCGCAACGAGATCGACGGCTGGGACATCCTGCGCGAGGAAGACCCGCAAGCCCTCACTAATACCTCGACGAAGGAAACCGCGGTCGAGGCGGCAGAGAAGATCCTCGCCGACGAGGGCGGCGAGGGGCGCATCGTGGTGCACGAGCGCGAGGTCCACCATCTCGACGACACCAGCCGAGGCGTCAAGGCGTACGTGATCGCGCTGCTCGGCCTACTGGTTGCGATCACCGCGATCATCGTCATCACCTCGCTGCTCGCGTCCTGGACGCTTCCGTAGCGAGCGCGGCTGCAAACGGGTGCGCGTCGCCGACTAAGCTCAGGGCGATGGAAGCTTCGTCCGGCGAGCAGCAGCAGCACGGGAGCGAGGCCACCCGCAAGATCCGGGTCGTCGTCGCCAAGCCGGGGCTCGATGGGCACGACCGCGGCGCCAAGATCATCGCGCGCGCCCTGCGTGACGCCGGTATGGAGGTGATCTACACCGGCCTGCACCAGACGCCGGAGCAGATCGCGGCCACCGCGATCCAGGAGGACGCCGACGCGATCGGCCTCTCCATCCTCTCCGGCGCGCACATGACGCTGATCCCGAAGGTCATCGAGCTGCTCCGCGAGCAGGGGGCCGACGACGTAGTCGTCACCGTCGGGGGGACGATCCCCGCCGACGACGCCCCGGAGCTGAAGAAGCTCGGGATCGCGGAGGTCTTCACGCCCGGTGCCTCGACCGACGAGATCGTCGAGTTCATCCGCAGCGCGATCGACGAGCGCCGCACGCTCGCCGCGCAGAGCGCCTGACGGCTCAGCCACCCAGCGAACTTCGCGCGATCGATATCGGCGGCGGACCGGTGGGCCGTTTCGTAGCGACGAACGGTGGCGAGAGTTTGATTGACTGGTCAGTCAGCCAGTTGGCGAGTCGTTAATATGCCGCGCGCCATCCGCGCCGAAGGAGCGACGACTTGAAGATCTGTTGTCTGGTGAAAGAGGTGCCGGACGCCGCCGTGCAGAAGCGGATCGACCCGGAGACAAAGCGCCTCGACCGCTCCGGTGAGAAGAACCTCAACCCCTTCGACACGCACGCCCTCGAAGCCGCTATGCAGATCCGCGAGGGCGGCAAGGCTGACGTCGACGAGATCGTGGCCGTGACCATGGGCCCGGAGAGCGCCGTGCGGGCGCTCCACAAGGCCGTGGCGCTCGGCGCCGACCGCTCCCTTCACCTGACGGACCCGACCCTCGAGGACTCCGACGTCTGCGCCACCGGATACGCGCTCTCCAAGACGCTCGAGAAGGAGGCCCCGGACCTGGTGCTCCTCGGCCAGCAGTCCGACGACGGAGAGTGCTACACGATCGGCGCCGTCGTCGCCGACCACCTGAAGATGCCGTCGTTGACCCAGGTCATCAAGATCGATGTGGCCGACGGCACCCTCACCTGCGAGCGCCAGGCGGAGTACGGCTACGACACCGTCGAGGTCGAGCTCCCCGCCGTGATCTCGGTCGGGGATGCGATCAACGAGCCTCGCTACCCGAGTCTGAAGGCGATCATGGGCGCCAAGAAGAAGCCGCTCGAAACCCACTCGATCGCCGACGTCGGGATCGAGGCCGAGAGGGTGGGCACGCACGGCAAGCGCACGGAGGTGCTGGCGATCAACCCGCCGCCCGAGAAGGAGCCCGGGGAGATCATCGAGGACGAGAACACGAACGAGACGGTCGAGAAGGTCGTCGCCTGGCTCGACGGGAGGAAGCTCCTGTAATGGGAGGCATCCTGGTCTACGCCCTCCACGACGACGAGGGCAACTTCAACAGGAACTCCCTCGGCGCAATCTCGGAGGCCGCGGACCTTGCGGGGGACCTCGGCAGCGAGGCGGCCGCGGTGGTGGTTGGCGAGGTGGCCGACGACGCGTGCGCCGGCCTCGGCGCCTACGGCGCGGGCAAGGTCTACCGGGCCAGGTCAGCTCCCGAGGGCCTGGCGCAGCCGATCGTCGACGTGATGGCGAAGGTGACCCAGGAAGAGGGCTTCTCGTACGCGCTCTTCGGCGGTGGCCTGCTCGGATTCGAGATCGGTGCCGGCCTCACGGCCCGCCTGAGCGCCGGGGTGACGATGGAGGTCACGGACGTCAGGGTCCAAGACGGAAAGCTCGTGGCGGTGCGCCCCGTTCTCCAGGACTCGGCCGTCGTCGACGTCGGGTACGTCGGTGAGCCGGGCGTCATCATCGGCCGGCTGAACGCCTTCGACGCCGTCGAGCGCGACGGCGGCTCCGCCGAGGTCGTGGACATCGAGATCGAGCTCTCCGAGTGGTCCACGAAGGCGAGGATGGTCAAGCGTGGCGAGCAACGCGGCGATGAGGTGAACATCGAGGACGCCGACATCCTGGTCGGCGGCGGCCGGGGACTCGGGGAGGCCGAGAACTTCAAGCTCGCCGAGGAGCTCGCCGAGGCCCTCGGGGGCGCGGTGGCCGCAACCCGCGCCGTCGTCGACGCCGGCTGGTATCCCTACTCCGCCCAGATCGGCCAGACCGGCAAGACTGTGGCACCGAAGCTCTACCTCGCGGCCGGAGTCTCCGGCGCGATCCAGCACAAGGTGGGGATGCAGAGCTCGGAGAACATCCTGGCCATCAACAAGGACCCGAACGCGCCGATCTTCGAGTTCTGCGACCTGGGAATCGTCGGGGATCTGCACAAGATCCTGCCGAAGCTGACGGAGGCGGTTAGGGCCAAGAAGGGTGGTTGATCCGCCTCGCCGCCGAGCGAGCGGTGGATCTTGCATGCATGCGGTGCAAAATCCCCCGCTCCGCGCTCCGGCGCGCGTGACATCGCTCTGGCGCAGATGAGATGTCAGTAGCCCCGGCACGATTTCCACCACCGTTCGACGCAAACGGCTACGTCGTCCCGGTCACCGACCGCGAGGACGAGCGAATCGAGGTCGGCGTGGCGATCGTGGGTGGCGGGCCGGCGGGACTCGCGTGCGCCATCAGGCTGATGCAGCTACTCGAGAGAGAGCCCCAGTTGATGGAGAAGCTGGGCGAGGTCCCGGTTGCGGTAATCGAGAAGGGAAAGGCCTGCGGGGCGCACCTGCTCTCGGGGGCCAACATGCGCCCCTCGGCGATGCGGGAACTGCTCCCGGAGCTCGACCCCTCCGAGTGGCCCGTCTACCAGGAGGTCACCAAGGACGCCGTGTACCTGCTCACGCGCAAGCTTGCGGTGCCGCTTCGCCCGATGCCGCCGAACTTCAGGAATCACGGCAACTACGTCACCTCGGTCGCGAAGCTGGGCCGCTTCCTCGCCGAGAAGGCCGAGGAGGCCGGCGCCTACCTGCTCACCGAGACGGCCGCGGACAGGCTCTTGGTGGAGGACCGGATCGTGCGCGGCGTGCGCTCGGGCGACAAGGGACGAGGTCGCGACGGCGAGGAGCTGTCCAACTTCGAGCCGGGCTCCGACGTGGTCGCGAGGGCGACCGTGCTCGCCGAGGGGACGCAGGGCCACCTGACCGGCGCGGCGATCGACTACTTCGAGCTCCAGGGCTTGTTGCCGCAGCGCTGGGAGCTCGGGGTGAAGGAGGTCTGGGAGGTCCAGAAGCCGCTCGACCGCGTCATCCACACGATGGGGTGGCCGCTTCGCAAGCGGGCGAAGTACAAGGAGTTCGGCGGCAGCTTCATCTACCCGATGGGGGAGGAGAAGGTCTGCATCGGCTTCGTCGTCGGCCTCGACTACACGGACGCGAGCTTCTCCTGCCACGACGCGCTCCAGCAGCTCAAGACCCATCCCTTCGTTCGCAAGATCCTCGAGGGAGGAAAGCGCGTCGGCTGGGGGGCGAAGACGATCCCCTCGGGCGGCTTCTGGGCGCTGCCGAGGACGCTCAGCGTGCCGGGCATGGTGATCGCGGGCGACGGCGCCGGCATGGTCAACGTCCCGGAGCTGAAGGGGATCCATTACGCGATCCACGCGGGCATGTACGCGGCCGATGCAATCGTCGACGCCCTGAAGCGGGATTCGGTCAACTTCGACGCCTACGACCAGCGGGTCCGCAACAGCCTGATCGGCGAGGACCTCTATCGCTCCCGGAACATGCGCCAGCCATTCTCGCGCGGGTTCTTCGTGGGCGGCGCGATCGCGAGCCTCATGACCGTCACGGGCGGGGCCTTCCCCGGCGGCCGCTGGCACCAGCATCCCGACGCTGAGGAGGAGATGGAGTTGAGCGACGCGGCATCGCGCTACCCGAAGCCCGACAACAAGTACGTCTTCGACAAGCTCTCCTCTGTCTTCGCCTCCGGCAACGCGACCCGGGACGATGCTCCCAACCACATTCGGGTCCAGCGCCGCGTGCCCCGCGAGGTGGCGCAGACTTGGATCTCGATGTGTCCGGCGCAGGTCTACGAGATCCCGGACGAGCAGCTCGAAGACGGCGCCGTCGAGGTCGACGTCAACATCACCCCGTCGAACTGCGTGCAGTGCGGCGCGATAACCGCGAAGGGTGGCCGCCTGACGCCGCCCGAGGGCGGCGACGGCCCGCTCTACCAGGAGACCTGAGCCGGATCGGGTTTCGCCCGGCAGGAACCCAGCCAGGCCGCCGCTAAGATCAGCGAGATGAAGGCCGGGATCCACCCCGAGTACGTGCTTGCCCACGTCCGCTGCTCGTGCGGGAACGAGTTCTACACGCGCTCGACGAAGCCAGAGCTTCACGTCGAGATCTGCTCGGCCTGCCATCCCTTCTACACCGGCAAGCAGAAGCTCGTCGACACGGGGGGCCGAGTGGAGCGATTCAAGCGGCGCGCCGCGCGGCGCACGCGCTAATCGCCCCGGTGAGGGCGGCGGGGGGCGCCCCCGAGCTGGACGGACGACCTCGCCTCTCCGAGGCGGGGATGCCGGACGGCAAGCCGGTCGCGAGCCACGATGCCCCGGTCGGCGGGCAGGCGGTGCTCGAGGGGGTGATGATGCGGGGCGTCTCGACCTGGGCCGTCGCCGTCCGGAAGCCACCGGCCGAGGGGGCCGGTGAGGGGCCGACGAGCCCTGCGGGCGAGATCGAGGTCACCTCCGAGCCGCTCGTCTCGTGGGCGAAGCGCCACCGCGCCTTGCGCCTGCCGGTGATCCGCGGCGTCGTCGCCTTGGTGGAATCGCTCAAGATCGGCTTTCGAGCGCTGGCCATCTCAGCCAACGCGCAGCTCGAGGCCGAAGACGGCGAAGAGCCTCAGTCGATCGGGGGCTTCACGTGGGGAGTGACGATCACCCTTTCGCTGGTCCTGGCGATCGGACTCTTCTTCGTCGTCCCGGTTGGGGCCACGAGCCTGATCAAGGACGAGCTCGGATCCTCGGTGCTCTTCTGGCTCATCGAGGGGATCCTGCGCACGGCGATCTTCATCGGTTACCTGGCGGCGATCAGCCGGCTGCGCGACCTGAGGCGCGTGTTCGAGTACCACGGCGCCGAGCACAAGACGATCTCCTGCTATGAAGCGGGCGATCGCCTCACCCCGGAGCGCGCCAAAGCCTACTCGCGCCTTCATCCCCGCTGTGGGACGAGCTTCCTGCTCGTGGTGATGGTCGTGGCGATCTTCGTCTTTGCGCCCTTGGGTCTGCCGGCCTGGTACTGGCTCCTGGCCTCGAGGATCCTCGGAATCCCGCTGATCGCCGGTCTGTCCTACGAGGTCATCAAGTGGGCGGGCCGCAACCGGCGGAAGCGGTGGGTGCGCGCGGTGATGTGGCCGGGGCTGATGCTGCAGAACCTGACCACGAGGGAGCCCGACCGCGCGCAGCTCGCGGTGGCGATCGCGGCGCTCGAGGCGGTGCTGGCGGTTGAGAGCCCGGAGAGCTCCCCGGAGGCCGAGGCGATCGAGATCGTCGCGTAGCGCACCTCCCCCAACACGGTCCACATGCTGGCCACGCTGGCTGCCTCCCACGACGCGTCCCGCCGAGCCGTCTACTAGTGCCAGCCGAGCGCGGGACCTTGCATCCATACGATGGAAAATCCCCCGCTGGGAGGCCCCACGACGGCCGCTAGCCGCCCCCGACGGTCGGTGCCGGCTCCGCCCCGGCCGCTAGCCTCAATGGCATGATCGAGCAGCTCGTGAAGCAGATCGAGGGCCGCTTCGAGGAGCTCCAGCGGCTGATGTCGGACCCTGCGGTGATCGCCGATCGTGAGCGCTACGCCAAGGTAGGGCGCGAGTATCGAGAGCTCGGGCCCGCGCATGAGCTCGCGCGCGAGTACGTGCAGCTCCGCGACGACCTCGAGGGGGCGAAGGAGCTCCTCGCCGAGAACGGCGACGATCCCGAGCTCCGCAGGCTCGTCGCCGAGGCGCCGGGACGGCTCGAACGCCTTGCCGAGGAGCTCCGGCTGGCGATGGTCGAGCGGGACCCGAACGATTCCAAGAACGTCCTGGTCGAGATCCGCGCCGGAACCGGTGGGGACGAGGCGGCGCTCTTCGCGGGCGACCTCTTCAAGATGCTGACCCGCTACGCCGAGCAACGGGGCTTCGACACCGAGGTGATCTCCCAGTCGCCGGCCGAGGTCGGCGGCTTCAAGGAGGTTACGTTCGCGGTCAAGGGCGAGGGCGCCTATTCGGTGTTCAAGTACGAGGGGGGAACTCACCGGGTTCAGCGGGTGCCGAAGACCGAGTCGCAGGGTCGCATCCACACCTCGACCGCGACTGTGGCCGTGCTTCCCGAGGCCGAGGAGGTCGAAGTCGAGATCGACGCGGGCGACCTTCAGATCGACACCTACCGCTCCACGGGCCCCGGCGGACAGTCCGTCAACACCACGGATTCCGCGGTGCGCCTGACGCACAAGCCCACCGGGATCGTCGTCTCGATGCAGGACGAGAAGTCGCAGCTTCAGAACCGCGAGAAGGCGATGCGGGTGCTGCGGGCGCGCCTGTACGAGCAGAAGCTGGCCGCGCAGAAGGCCGAGATCGCCTTGGAGCGGCGCTCCCAGGTGGGAACCGGTGAGCGCTCCGAGAAGGTGCGGACCTACAACTTCCCGCAGAGCAGGGTGACGGACCACCGCGTGAACCTCACCGTGCACAACCTCGACCAGGTGCTGGCGGGCGAGCTCGACGAGTTCACCGACGCGCTGGCTGCCGAGGAGAAGCGCGAGCTTCTCGCGGCACAGGCGGCAGAAGTCGCGTCCTGATGCCTGCCGCGGCGACGGCCGGGAGGGTCCGCGAGGCCCTGGCGGCGGCGACTGATGCGCTCGCCGCCGCGGGTGCCGACACGCCGCGACTCGACGCCGAGCTCCTGCTCTCCGAAGCGACCGGATGGGACAGGGCGAAGCTCGCCGCCGAGCCCGACGCGGACATCGCCCCCCGTGCCGGGCGGAGCTTCGGCGAGATGGTCCGCCGTCGCGTGCGCCGCGAACCGGTCGCCTACATCCTCGGGCGCAAGGGATTTCGCCGCCTCGAAGTGGCCGTGGATCGCCGCGTGCTCATCCCACGACCCGAGAGCGAGCTGCTGGTCGAGCTGGCGGTGGAGCGCGAGGCGCGCAAGGCGCTCGACGTCGGCACCGGATCCGGCGCGATCGCGCTCGCCGTCGCGGACGAGCTGCAGGAATGCCGGGTGGTCGCCACCGACACCTCTCCCGCGGCGCTCGAGCTGGCCCGCCAGAACGCGGAGCGCCTCGGGCTCGCCGACCGGGTGCGGTTCGAGCGCGGAACGGTGCCCGAGGGGGAGCGGTTCGACGTCGTGCTCGCCAACGTGCCGTACGTTCGGGAGGACGAGCTGGCGGACCTCTCGCCTGAAATCGTCCGCTACGAGCCACACGAGGCGCTGGTGGCAGGGCCCGACGGCCTCCAGGCGATCGCCGCCGTGGCGCCCGCCGCGGCGGCGGCCCTCGGTCCGGATGGGCTGCTTGCCGTGGAGGTGGCGATGGGCCAAGCGGGGGAAGTCGCGGAGCTCCTCCTCGACCTCGGCTTCCGCGAGATCGAGGTGCGCCAGGATCTGGCGGGCACCCCGAGGGTGGTCGTCGCCATCGGTCCCCCTTGAGCGAGACCCTCTCGATCGCTGCCGAGGGTGCGGGGGCCGCGCGCCGGGCGCTCGAGCGCTGCATCGCCGCAGGCGGGGTCGCCGTGTTTCCCGCCGACACCCTCTACGGGCTCGCGTGCGGCCCCTCGAACGCGGGCGCGATCGACCGCATCCACGCGCTCAAGGGCCGCGACGAGAAAAAGCCCTCGGCGGTGATGTTCTTCACGCCGCTTGCGATGCGCGAGCTCTCCTCGACGCTGAGCCCGCGCACTCGCGACGCGCTGGGCGCGCTGCTGCCAGGCCCCATCACGGCGGTGGTCCACAACCCCACGCGTCGCTACCCCCTCGCCTCCGGGGAGGACGCCGAGCGGCTCGGGATCAGGTTGATCGAGGGCCCGCTCGCCGGCGCGGGCTGCGCCGTTTTTCAGACGAGCGCCAACCGCAGCGGCGAGCCCGCCCCCAGCCGGTTCAACGATCTCGACCCGGCGATCCTCTCCGGCGCCGATTTGGCGATCGACGGAGGCGAGCTCGGGGGCGAGCCCTCGACCGTGGTCGATCTCACCCGGATCGACTCCGGGGGAGGATGGAGGGTGCTCCGCGCAGGTGCGGTCAGCCCGAAGGCGCTGGCTGCGCTGCTCGAATCGCTCCGGCGCTGATCGATCGAGTCCGGCGGCCTCGCCGTTGTTGGGTTATGCACCGTATGGGTCCAAAAGCCGACAATCGCGGGCGGGCGTTGGCGAGCCTCAATCCGGCGGTGGTGGACTATCCAGGCGGTGGTGGAGCGCGACGGCGCCGTCCATCGTCCCGGGCGCGTAACTTGTGAACCGTGACGGACTTGCCCGAGAACTTCCAGACCGCGCCGCTCGCCGAGGTGGATCCGGCGATCGCGGAGGTGTTGCGGCGCGAGCTCCACCGCCAGCAGAACACCCTGGAGATGATCGCCTCCGAGAACTTCGTCCCCCAGGCCGTGCTCGACGCAGCCGGCTCGGTGCTCACCAACAAGTACGCGGAGGGCTATCCCGGGCGCCGCTACTACGGCGGGTGCGAGGAGGTCGACGTCGCGGAGCAGCTCGCGATCGACCGGGCCAAGGAGCTCTTCGGGGCCGCGCATGTGAACGCACAGCCGCATGCCGGGGCGCAGGCGAACAACGCCGCGTACATGGCGATGCTCGAGCCGGGCGACCTGATCATGGGCATGGCGCTCGATCACGGCGGCCACCTCACGCACGGCATGAGGCTGAACGTTTCGGGGAAGCTCTACGAGGTAGTCGCCTACCACGTGCGGCGCGGGGACTTCCGCTGCGACATGGAGGAGGTCGAGCGGCTCGCGCACGAGCACCGGCCGAAGGTCATAGTCGCCGGCTGGTCCGCCTATCCGCGCCAGCTCGACTTCGCCGCGTTCCGCGAGGTCGCCGACGCGGTTGGCGCCCGCCTGATGGTGGACATGGCCCACTTTGCCGGCCTGGTCGCAGCCGGCGAGCACCCGAACCCCGTCCCCCACGCTCACGTCGTCACGACGACGATCCACAAGACCCTGTGCGGCCCGCGCAGCGGGATGATCCTCTGCACCGAGGAGCTCGCCAAGGACATCGATCGCGCGGTGTTCCCCGGCGAGCAGGGTGGCCCTTTGATGCACGTGATCGCGGCGAAGGCGGTGGCCCTTGGGATCGCCTCGTGGGAGCCGTTCAGGGCGCGGCAGCGCCAGACGATCGCAAACGCGAAGGCCCTGGCCGACGAGCTGATGGCCGGCGGGATCGCCGTGCTCACCGGAGGGACCGACGTCCACCTCGTCCTAGTCGACCTCGGCCCCACCGGGCTCGATGGAAAGACGGCCGAGAGCCGCCTCGAGGAGGTCGGCATCACCGTCAACCGCAACGCGATTCCCTTCGACGAGCGCCCACCGATGAACCCGTCGGGGCTGCGGATCGGGACGCCTGCCCTCACCACCCGGGGGCTCACGGAGGACGACATGCGCGAGGTCGGCAAGGTGATCTGCGCTGCCCTGTCCGATCGGTTCGAGGCGGAGAGGGAGGCGCTGCTCGAGCGGACCAGGGCGCTGATGGAGCGCTACCCACTGTACCCGCAGCTCTCGCCTGCAGCCGCGATCTGAGCGTCGACCAACTAGTCGACGGCCCCCCTCGCCGCGTGCCGGGGATCGGGCTCCAAGAGGCCTGGTCGGCCCATCGCCTCCAGCCAGACGTCACGCGCGGCCGCGGCACGGTCGCCCGCCTGCGGCAGGCGCTCGGCGACCCAGACTGCGCCCGCCGTCGTGATTTCGGCGCGGATCGGTGCGATGCCCTGGTATCGCTCGCGGCCCAGCCGCTCGCCGGGTCCGGTCAGCACCTCCGTCATCGTCTCGCCTCGGCGAATGCCGAGCAGCGCGACCTCGGGCTCGCCCTCGCGCCCTGCCTGGCGCCAGATCCGGGAGGCGAGCTCCCCGACAGTCAAGGTCACGGGGTCGGCCGGGGCGGCGAGCAGCGATCCCTCCGCCGCCTCCAGCACTCCGTGGGCCGCGAGGCAGACGGCGTGGCCCATGGCGATCCAATAGCGGACCATGCCGGTATCGGTGACGGTGAGAGGGACGCCCTTCCGGGCCTGGCCCAGGAAGAGCTCCGACGCGCTCCCGGCGCTACCGAGCACGTTCACGAACCGGATGGCGATCCGCCTGGCGGCGGCGCGGCGGGCGGCAAACGCGGCCAGCTGCTCCATGAAGCGCTTCGTCCGCCCATAGAAGCTCGCGGCGAGTGCCGCCTTGTCGGTGGAGGCCACGACGACCGTATCGACCTCCGCCGCCTCGGCTGCCCGCAGCACGTTCCAGCTCCCATGAAGGTTGGTGTCCACGAACTCCTCGCGGAACGTTTCGGCCCAGTCGACGTGCTTGTACGCGGCGAAGTGAAAGACGATGTCGGGGCGCTCCGCGCCGAGCCTCGACTTGATCCGCTCCGCGTCCCGCACGTCGCCGAGTACGTGAGAAAGGCGCTCCAGATCGCGGCCGTCGCGAGCGCGTCGATCGGCGGCGAGCGACGGCTCGTGCGAGTCGAGCAGCACCAACCGCTCGGGCCTGAACCCGACCAGGAAGGTGGCAAGCGCCCTCGCGATCGACCCACCGCCGCCGGTGACCAGGATCCTTCGGCCGCCGAACAGCTCCTGAAGCTCCAGCACGGACGGGACGGGATCACGGCGGTCCAGTACCCGCTGCCAGTCGAATCCGCTTGCGGCGGGACGGCGGGGCGCCGATGCCGGCCTGACCGGAGCGACCAAAGCCGTCTCGATGGCGGCATAGCTCTTCTTCATATCGGCCGATCGGGCAGGATCCGGCTCGTTGATCTCGGCGACGATGTAGGGGACCAACTCGCCGAGGCGCCGAACGATCGGGTCGAGCTCGAGCTCGCCGGTGCCGTAGGGGAGGCCCTCGCCGAGCAGGCCGTGGGCGTCGGACACGTGCGCAACCTCGGCCGCGGGCCCAAGCTCTTCCACGAACCGCTCCGGCTCGAGCTCCTCGCCCGAGTCGGCATCGAACAGCGCCGGGTAGGCGAGAGCGAAGGAACGGAACAGGGCCGCGTGCGAGATGTCGATGGTGAAGCCGAGCTTCGGGATGCGCTGGCGCCATGCCTGCAGGTCGCGCCAGTGCCCGCCGACCTGTGAGAAGAACACCCCCCCGGTACGCATGCGGAGCACGGGCGGCACGTTCTCGATCAGCGGCGTCACCCCACGGCTCAGGGCGGCCTCGGCGTAGAAGCGCAGGAACTGCTCCACCGCCGCCTCGTGAACCGGGCCGGCGGCGCGGAAGGCGTCCGGATCAAGTGGGATGAAGAGATGGATGGTCAACACAGGCGAGCCCACCGCGCTCGCGAACTCGGCGCTGCGCTCGATTCCGGCCCGTGCCTCGTCGTCGAGACGGTCGACCCGCACGAAGGCGCCGCTCGGCCAGCTGACGGGCGCTTCGGCGGTGACGGCCAAGCCGGGGACGCCCAGCCTCTCCTCGCAGACGCGAATCGCCCGCCCAACCGACTCGTCGTCGCTCACGTGACCGGGTCCCAGGCAGAGCTCCAAGCCGCGCCAGGGACCGCCCGCGAGCCGATCGGCGATCTGCTCAGGCTCCGGCGCGGCCTTGAGCAGCGGGATGGCGGCGGAGCCAGTCGACATATGACGCGATGCCCTCCTCTAGCGGGCGGACCCGGCAGCCTATCCCCGGCGCCTGCGGGTCAGCCTCGTAGCTTTGGTTCTCGCCTTCCGGCAGATCCCCTCCCGGAGTCTGGATCTCGGACGAAGATGCCGCCGCCTCGCGCACGAGTTCGGCCGCCCGTAGGAGGGGGGTCGCCACGCCGCTCGCCAGCGTGAGGCGCTCGTTCCAGCGGCCCTCGAGGAGGATTCTCTCCAGGCTGAAGACCACGTCGTCCACGTAGATGAAGTCGCGCGTCCGGCGAGGATCGCCGGGGATCACGATCGGGGCTCCCTCGAGTGCGCGCGCGGCGAAGGCGGCGATCGCGCCGGTCGCTCCCTCCCAGGCGACCTGGCCAGGGCCGAAGATCGACGTCAGCGTGACCACGGTGGCCGGCGCCGGGTGGCGCCGGCAGGCTTCCTCGCCCAGCCACTTCGACAGCGCATACACGTCGGGTGGAGGCTCAACGCCGGCGCGCACGGTGGATGGATAGATCAGCCCTGCACCGTGCTCGAGGCAACCGGCGAGCAGGTTGACCACCGTCCCCGCATTCTCGCGAACCGCCCGCGCCGGGTCCGCGCGGGCCTGTCCGGGGTCCGGAACGCCGGCGAAGTGGAGCACGGCGTCGCACCCCGGGATCAGCTCCCGCACCGCCGGGTCGCCGGCGTCGACCCTGACGGCCTCGAGCCCGGCCGAGTGAACCCTGCCGGCGCCGTCCGGCCTCGCCAGCGGAATCACATCGTGGCCGCGCCCCGCGAGCAGCGTCGACGAGCGCCACCCCAAGAAGCCCGTTGCCCCCGTCACCAGTAGCTTCATCGGCGGCTTAGTGGAACGTCGCGACCCGCGGCGTGGCTGTTCCCATCTCAGCTGCCTCCCCCCAGATAGTCAGCCAGACGGTGCCGGTACTCGAACGGGGTCGCGAAGCTGGCCGCCGGACCGTCGCCCGGATGCCTGCCCTCTGCCAGCGCCGCTATCCCGGCCACGGTGGCCGATTCCGCCGACACGTTTGCGATCGTGACGCCCGGCTCGTGTGGGGCTTGGTAGAGGATGCGCGCCGCGTCTTCGATGTGGACCACCCCCACCGTGGCTTGCCCGCCGTCGTCGAGCGGCAGCTCGTCCCCGGCCATCGCGAGACGGCGGAATCTGTCCACGACGGTCTGCGACTCCGGTTCCTCGTGCTCCACCGGGCTCGGGCCATAGACGATGCCGAGGCGTAGGATGGCCAGATCGAGGCCCTCGCGTTCGGCGTACATTCGGAGGAGGATCTCCGTGTAGACCTTGGACAGGTGCGTTAGGTCGCTCTGCGGCCCGAGGGGATGGTCCGGGCCGATCTCGCCCGCCGGTGAACGCCCGTACACGTGCAGCGAGCTGGCGAACACGAGCGGCGGCCCGCCGGCGGCTGCGACGGCCTCGACGACCAGCCGCGGGCCGATCAGGTTCGTCTCCTCGGTGTATGCCGGGTCCCGGAACGAGAGCGAGCGGCTCGCCTGCGCCGCCAGCAGGTAAACGCGGGCGGGATCAAAGGACAGCAGCCGAGCAAGGTCCTCGCGGTCGCGGATGTCGGCGGTCTCGACGCGTGCGCCGCGCCGTTCGAGTTCCGCGAGCTGGGCGCGGGTGGTCGCGTACCAGTTGTCGGCGAGGATGACCTCGTCCCCCTCGGACAGGGCCAGTTCTGCCAAAGCGGCACCGATATAGCCCGCCCCGAGGACCAGGAGCGGAGCCAACCTAGATGGTTCGAACGCTGGCTAGCTCCCGCGGGATCACGTTGCGTGTGTCGAGGATCAAGCGTGCGTCCCGCCAGTACGGCTCATCGAGGAACGGGCGGTGCGCGGTGAGCATCACGAGGCAGTCGGCTTCGTGCACCGACTGGGGCGACCATTCGACCCCACGATGGCGAACGCCGTCGAGCTCGAACTCGGGCACCCACGGATCGCAGTAGCGAACTTCGCCCTCGCGGGCGAGGAGCTGGCGCATCACCTCCAGGCTCGGCGACTCGCGAAGGTCGTGAACGTGTGGCTTGTAGGCCATGCCGAGCAGCAGCAGGCGGGAGCCCTTGATCGGCATCCCCCGCTGGTTGAGCGCGTCGGCGATCTTCTGCACGACGTACATCGGCATGTACGCGTTCACCTCGTGCGCCGCGTCGATCAGCTGAGCCGAGTACCCGTACTCGCGCAGCCGCCAGGCGAGGAAGTGAGGGACTACCGGTATGCAGTCGCCGCCGAGCCCGGGCCCAGGATAGTGGGGCAGGAAGCCAAACGGCTTCGTCGAGGCCGCCTCGATCACCTCCCAGACCGAGATGCCGAGCCGGTCGCACATCAGCGCCAACTCATTGGCGAGGGCGATGTTGACCGCCCGGAAGGTGTTCTCGTGAAGCTTCGCGGTCTCGGCGACCATCGGGCTGGAGACCGGAATCACCCTGTCGACGATCTGCCGGTACAGGAGCTCGGTGTGGTCGAGGCACCGCGGCGTCACCCCGGCGACCAGCTTCGGCGTGCTGCGGATCGTGTACATCCTGTTGCCGGGATCGACGCGTTCCGGCGCGTAGCCGAGGAAGAAGTCGGTTCCGGCCTTGCGGCCCGTACGCTCGAAGATCGGCAGCACGATCTCCTCGGTCGTGCCCGGGTAGGTGGTCGACTGCAGGACGACGAGCTGGCCGTCCCGCAGGTTCTGGGCCACCGCCTCGGCTGCCGAGACGATGTAGGAGATGTCCGGGGTGCGCGTCTTGGACAGCGGCGTCGGCACGCAGATCGTCAGGGCGTCCAGCTCCCGGACGGCCCCGTAGTCGCTGGTAGCGCGCAGGCGACCGTCGACCCGCTCATACCGGGCGGCAGGAACGTCGACCAGATACGAGCGCCCCTCGCCAACCGCCCTCACACGCTCGTCATCGAGGTCGATGCCGAGGACGTTGAAGCCGGCCTCGGCGAACTCCACGGCCAGCGGTAGGCCGGCGTAACCGAGGCCTATGACTCCCAGGGTCGCGGTGCGCGTGGCGATGCGCTCCTCGAGCGTCGCGGGTGAGGACAAAACCCTGCTCAAAGCGCGCCGATCGTACCAGCGGCGCTGGCCCGCTCGAAGCTCGTGACCAGTCCCGGTCGTACTGTATAACCGCCGCATGTCGTTCGCCGACACCGTGACGGAACTGGTGGGCGACGGGGCTGTGGT
>Ga0126312_10000252_pt1 | contig 29113 bp, 25 predicted proteins | sample Plot104A_FD_92537 | JGI IMG/M metagenome (GOLD analysis project Ga0126312, IMG submission 92537) | Serpentine soil microbial communities from UC McLaughlin Reserve, CA, USA - Plot104A | ecosystem: Environmental > Terrestrial > Soil > Grasslands | place: USA: UC McLaughlin Reserve, Lake County... | reverse complement strand
GTGGTCCCGTCGAGCGTGGCGAGCGCGCGCAAGTGCACCTCATTGCCTGCCGCCAGAAGGCGCCGTACGCTCCGGCTGACGCGGATTCCCAAGCGTTTTTGCGCTCCGGCGGGGATCGAGAAGCGGGCTGACGCGATCCGCGGCGCGGACGCCCTGGGGCTCCCGGGTAGGGAGAGGTCCAGCCGTCCCACACAGCGGGAGGGTGCGGACACGCAGCGGAGGCCTACCCCCGCGATCCCGCGTGGATTTGCCAGGAGCCGTTGGCTCGTGATCCGAAGGACCGTGGGCGTGCGCGGGGTGATCCGGCCGCTGAGGGTGACGGGGATCTGCTCTGTGCCGTTCAGGCCGAGCCCGGTCTTGGCGAATGGGTCGAGCGAGGAGTCGGTGCACAGCGGTAGCGGCTGCGGCGCGGTCCCCGCCAACGTGAAGGTGCCGGTCGCGGGGTTCCACGAGGCCCCGCCCGGTGAGGCGGTCGAGAGGCTGACCGCGATCGGGCTCGAGGCGCTCCCGAACGAGCAGTCGAAGGCGACGGTCAGCACGGTTCCCGTGGTTCGCACCCACGCGGCGCCGGCGCCGGTGGCAGCGCCGGTGAGGGGGTCGATACTCGCACTCAGAGAGGCCAGATGCGGTTCGAGATTGGCGGGGAACGGGACCTCTCCACCGCAGACCGCCGTGGGGCAGATCAGCTGCGTCGAGAAGCTCGCCATGTTGACTCCGCCGGTCGGGAGCGCGACTGGCGAGTCGGCGCCAGATGGAACTTTGATCACGGCCGGGGAGCCGCCGCTGATCTGAAGGTCGGGGAGCACGCCACCCGGGTTGATCGTCCCGCCGGTGAGCTGAGCGTCGTAGTCGCCCGCGGGCAGCCCGGCCGCCGCGACCGCCGGGGAAAGGGCGAACACCAAGTAGATCGCGGAGGCCAGCGCGAGTCTCACCAGATCAATACTACGCCCACACTTCAAGCTACACCCAGGGGTGCAGCGTGAGTCAACGGTGCTCGCCGAGGGCGCTCCAGTCGTCGCGACCCCCGTCCACGAACTACGCGCGACGCTCTTGAAGCCGCGGACGTAGCGCCCACCGGGCCGCTAGGGAAGCTATAAGCGGCACCAGCCTCCGCCTGTTGATCCACAGAGCGCAAGCGGACGCTGTATGAGCATCGGCCGTAGAACCCAGCGGACCTCATAGGCGTAGCCGTCATTCACAGCGCACGACCGGCGGTGAGCGCCGGTAGACATGGAGCGCCTTGAGGAACACGACCAGCATCGCGGGCCGGTCCTCTTTGAACACATCGAGGATCTGGAGCACGCGGGCGACGTCGCGTCGGGCGGCGAGCAGCGCGCCATCGCATCCTCCGGCGCGGCCGAGGCGATTGAAACTCTCGGCCAGCTCGAGCCACTCCGCTGCCTTTAGACCGCTCGGAAAGGTTCCCGGCCGGAACAAGAGCGCCGTGCGGTGCTGCTCCCAGACGCGGGCGCAGAGTTCACTCGAGGGAAGTCTCTTGTGCTTGAGGGCTTCACATACCGGCGCGAGCTCCGAGATCACCTGAAGCCCGGCGGCACGCGCCTCGGTCCAGGCGCGGCGGCGATCCATGAAGTACGTGGCCGAGGTGGCGATGAAGCCGCCCACCACGACGCCGATGATCCCGAAGACGGCCGCAGACACACCCAGGCGCAGCGTACGCCGACGCACGCGAGCCTCGCAAGGGCTGCGCGGTTACCGCCTGCTTGGAAGGCCCGAACTGAAGCGGGCCGGGCCCCGAAGGACGGTCATCGATCCGGGCAGATCCAAAACCACCGACCTAACGATTAGGAGTCGGTGCTCGGGGCTATGAACCGCGACCGAGCTGGCCGGCTCGAGGGCCAGACGCTCCTGGAAACGCGGAGCCACAACGATGCCACGCAGAGCTCGAGGGGCTGGTCACCGACGACTTCGCCCTAGCTGCCCAGCTTGTGTGACCGCCGCTCCGCCGTGACTGGATCCTCGACCGATGAACGGGACCGGTTCCACAGTCAGGTCTGCGGTTGGCACCGAGTGATGGCAGCCATACCTTGATCGCTCGAGCTATGCGTTTGATTCGCTTCAGATCGGACATTCTAGCGTCTGGAAGATCACGATCATGTAGCCCGACAGGGCGGCACCGACGATGGTGAGGATCGTGGCATTGACCGCCGCCAGCGTGAGCCCATCACTGGCGGACCCCAAGTCGTCTATTAAAAGGGAACGGGTACATGCCCCCCCAGGAAGCAGTGATGGAGTGCCCAGCTCGTTTTAGGTCCGCCATTTCTTCAAGCGTCCGAAGGCGCGGGATGCAACCCTGCTTGTTGGATTTAGCAAACTCGCGCGTCCCGCGTTCTGAGACCCAGAGATAGGCGTCATCTGAAACCTGCCGAGAGACGAGCGCAGTCCCTCCGAATACCAGCGGCGGCCAGAGGATGTAGGTCCATCCGGCCGCAGTAGCACTGCTCCGTCGCGATCCTGACCGCGTACATAGTTCTGATACCTCTTGTGATTCGGGTTGCGGCATCGCTGTTTTCATACCTAACCAAACCTCGTAAGTAGGGTTTGGCTGCGCGTCGAGCACTGCCCGTTCACGACTGACCGACGGCAGGACCGGCAACTCGCGCATGGCGGCAGAGGAATTACGCATTCCTCCCCCTTTAGATCCAAGTCAACTTGTCCCAGGCCGCCACCAACCCGTCGCGCACGTCCTTCGCGCCGTCCCCGGCGGCCACGAACAGCACGATGTACGTCCCCGACAATGGGCCAGTTGGTGGTGGCGCCTTTGTGATCGTTGCGATGAAGGCGGTACCGTTGGGGGTCCTGCCCAGAACGCCTCTCGGCGACGTTGCCAGACTCGTCAGACCCTCGGACTGCATGAGCTGCTTGGCCGCCGTGTGGACATCCTGCCTCGACGCGTTTATCGCCCCCAGGTCTATGGTGCGATAGTTCCAGAACAGGGCCGGGGATGCCATACGGACCTCCTAAAGGTGCGAGATAACCCGAACGTCTCTAACGAAGTCTTCTTCGTTGGGGGGCTCGTCAAGCTGGCGTACCTCATCGATCAGTTCGCCTTGCTGCTCCGCTTGCTCCCTGAAGATCATGACGTGTGGTAGGGCCAAGTGGCTGACGCGGCAGTACCGCGCTCCGATCTATCGGAGATTCACGATTCCGGCGGGTTTCCGATGCTCGGGAGGACATCGGATGACGAGGCTCAGGACTCTCGCTGCGCTGGCAGTCTTCCTGTTCGTACTCGTCCTCACGCCCGCGCAGGCCCAGGCGGGACCGTACCTCGGAATCGGTGAGGCCAGCCCAGCGCATCGGCCAACTCCATGACAGTGATGCCCGGCCGCTGCTGGACCAGGCGCAACGCTTCCCGCTCGTGCGGCCGCAGTGAGCGGACATAGAGGCGATCCGTGCGTTTGCGGCGCTCTGGTGGATTGCCCGCGATGCTAGGCCGCCGGGCGCATCGTTCACTGCCTACGGTCGAACCGGGCGAAGATCCCTACCTGCACTCGGTATCCACACGTTGCACATCCGCGTGGCCATCGCCATTGGCGTCAATCGTGAAATGGATTGTGATGAAAGAGACGAAATTGTCGTCCGGGCCCGGCCCTATGAACTGCTGCGTGAGCGTCAACGTAGCCGCGTACGGCGGCGCGCTCAGGTCGTCTCTAAAGGCCGAGACGTTCACCACCTGGTAGGTGTCCCCGCTCGTTAGGCCTGTGGCGGTCGCTCCGGCTGAAGTCACATGATTGAGCGTCGTGGTAGCCCCGCTGGGGGTTTGGGTGGAATGCGTCACGAACCGGAATTCGTCGAGGACCGAGATCTGCTCTCAGGAACAAGGGGACGTGATGATGAAGCCAACGAGTCCAGTGCTCGTTGTCGTCGAGGTTGTCGCTTGACCGGCAGCGGCACTTGGGAGGAGCAGGATGCTCGCGAGTGTCACAACAACGGAAAGCGCTCTGGGGACAGCAGGTCCGGTCACTCGGCCACATCCATTCTGTAGAGACCAGAGGGCTCTGCACTGTCTCACCGCATGCGAACTAAGCAACGCCTGGGGTCTACTTGCACGGGACTGCTCAAGCTCCGTGCACAACAGTTGCGTCGGCGCCTCCAAACGGAATCAGAACCCCAGCGGCGGGGTCACTATACGACGTCGGCCCCTCCTCCGACGTACTGCTGGAAGAGCTCGTAGAAGGCGCTGAAGTATGCCCCGTAACTCAAGATCGCCATCTTCAGGTGCTTGGACCGCTCTTCAAGCGAGTCGGGGAAGCGGTGAGGCTTTGCCGGATGGGTCTCGACAACGGCCCGCATGCCGATGCGCAGCACCTGATCGAAGGCGTTGAAAGTCCCTAGGTCGTACCCCTGGTGAAACCAAAATCGGTTCCAAGCGCGGGCACGTTGATCGAGCGTGGTCCGTACTTCGTCGCCGAGCGCGCCTCCGAAGTAGGTCGGCTGTGCGATCTCCTCTGATACGTCGAACTCGTTGGCGACTTGTTCGGGTCTGCCGAGATCATCGAGTCCGCGCACGTTACGGATGAACCCAGACCTGCGGCTTCCACTGTCCCCCGTCGGCTACCTTGTGCGACGAGCGCCCGGGCTCGTTGGCCTCGCCCCCCGGCACGGCGAGCTCCCAGGCGGTGCCGTCCGCCCACGAAAGTCGAAGCGGCGCGGTGAGCTTCCCCTCGCCGAGCTCGGCGTTGACGAGAGCGCGTCGTGATCCACGTCCCGCGAGCCCGGGGGCGACCGGCTTCAGCATCCCGCGGCGGCCATTGACGAGGACCGCGTCCTCCGCGGTCAGGGCCAGCAGATCGAGTGAAGCCCGGCCGGGCTCGAGCAGTGACTTGTCCTTTGCCATGCCGCGTCGCGATTGTGTCGCTGGCTCCTCGCGCAGCCGAGCTGGCGGTTTGGGGGGACCGCCCCGGCGAAGATCGCCTTGGCTGCGCTCTTCGGATGACGAGACAGGAGCATCGTCGTGGCCGGCCGCTGTGGCATTTCTTCTCGATGCTTGAAACGCGGCAGGATTTGTCATCCACCTTCGTGGCCGCGCCGGCCTGCGAGTTGTTGCGTTCCGGGTTGGGGGGATGCATAGTTGGCGTCGAGAGGTAGGTGGATATGGCGGATCGGCCGGGTGCGGATCAGAAGCAGCGGCAGTCGGCCAAGCGTGTTGCCGCCGGCGGCGCGTGCCCGGCGTGGCGGTGGCTCGCGCACTCCGCCGCTCGGTACCACAAGTGGGCAGGAAGGGAATCGCTGGTGGAAGCCGCTCGAGTTCGCCCAGGCTGGTTCGCCTCATCGCCGTGCGCGGCGGGCACCGGTGTCGCACAAGCGCGCGGAGCGGCGTTCACAGCGGAGCAGCGGTCGGCGCGACCTGACGGCGAGCGGGCCACCGGCCGAAGCTGGCGATAGGGGGCCTTACGCCCGGGATCTTCATCAGCTACCGCCGCGAGGACGCCCCCGGTCACGCCGGCCGGCTCTACGACGTGCTCAGCAGGCGGTTCGGTGAGGAGCAGGTCTTCATGGACCTCAGCATCGAGCCCGGCGTCGACTTCGTTGAGCAGATCAACGAGGCGGTCGGCTCCTGCCGGGTGTTCGTCGCCGTGATCGGCCCGCGCTGGGCGACGGTGCAGGACACTGGCGGCGGGCGTCGGCTCGACGACCCGGCCGATTTCATCCGGATCGAGGTGGAGGCGGGGCTGAGGCAGGAAGACGTGCGCGTGGTTCCGGTGCTCGTCCAGGGCGCGAGAATGCCGAGCGCCGAGGAGCTGCCGCTGTCGCTAGCTGACCTCGCCCGCCGAAATGCGCTGGAGGTGAGCGACGCCCGCTGGCGCTACGACGTCGACCGCCTCACCTCCACTGCCGAGCGGGTGCTCGGAGTGCGCGCCCGACCTTCGGGGGTGCACAAGCGCCTCGACCTGCCCGAGGTGGAAGAGAAGGTCGGCGGAGGCGGCGGCGAGGTCGAATCTCCTCCCGGCGAAGTACCGGTCAACTATGGCCCTCGCGCGGGTCCAGTCAAACCAGGCTGGCTCCGACGCCACTCGCGGCTGGCGATCTCGGCCGCAGCGCTGACGATCCTCGCTGGGGTCTTGGCCGTGATCGTTGCCAGCAGCAGCAATGACAACGCCGGGCCCACGAAGCAGGAGCCGCCGTCTGGCTCCACCCCGGAATCCCGGCTACGAAAAGCCATCCCGGCGAGCGTTCAAAAGGCGGGCTGTGAGCGGGCACGGGGAAAGGAGTTCTGGATGGGTTCAGGTCATGGGGCCGTAGTCCAGAACGACTGCCAGCTTCCGAGTCGCGTCTCCGACTCGGTCCCCGGCGGGGGGCTTACGTACGGGCTATTTTCGAGCCCCGGCGAAGCGCAGGACTTTGTCGAGAACGATTCCCGCTACGGGCTGAGGCAAGAGGCCAAGCGGCCCAGGCCCTGCAGCGACGAGCAGGCAGCCCAGCTGGAAACTCAATACCGCGGCGGCAACGCGGAGTGCTTCGAGAGCAAAGCCGGTGTCTTCATCGATTGGAGCTACCGGGGATCGCCTGTCGGCGCTCAGCTCTACTTCGATCCCGGCACAGACGTCGACGCAGCCGTCGCCGCGCGGGCGGAGCTGCTGTGACTCGAGCTGGGCGAATCTGCCAGATCGAACGCGGCCGCCTACGCGCGTAGAGGGTCGGCGGGCAGCTCCGGATCACACAGGAGGCGTGTGGCGACTGGAAGCGCCTCCACGCCGTAGCTGCCGTCCCGCAGCCCCCTACGAGCCCGGTCGCGGCCCATCCCGCGAGGAGTGTCTCAGGGCTGCGCGGCCTGGCCGAGCGGGGAGCCGAATCCCGCTTGGAACTGTGATGGCGAGGGCCGGGATCGAACCGGCGACACCACGATTTTCAGTCGTGGATCGGGGTGCGAAGCGCGGGTATGCGCCGGAGTCGTGCGGGCAACTCGTCCCTGCAAATCCGGACAATCGACAATCGAACAACCGAAGCCCAGGCTTGTGTCGCCGTTGACTGGGCGTCTGCGCTGGCGTGTTGGCGAGGTGTTGGCGCAGTCTGCGCGGCTGCCCCGGGAGCATCGCCGAGCTGGGCCTCGCCGCGCGGCGTTTGCGCGGTGGCCGATCTTTACGGCGCGGGCGAATGGCGGCGCAACTTAGAGCTCGGCGCGGTACAAGCGGTGATCGGGGCCCGGCCGCTACTTGAAGACCACCAGTTGGGGTGTCCGGCGCGTTGAAATGCAGCGCCTCGGCAGGCGGTGACTAGCTCGCTTATGGGGCATATGCACCAGCGCGGGCCACGGGCCGCGGCTCAGCGCTGGAGTTTGACCGTTCGCTTCTTGGCGGTGGGGTTGCCGGCGGCGTCGCGCAGGGAGACGCTCAACGCGGCCGTGACCTGGCGGAGGGCGCGCAGGCCGCGGGCGGCCGCCCTGAGCGCGCTCTTTGACAGCTTGAGCTTGAGCGCCGCACTCTGGCCGCGCGCGATGAACCTCGCCTTGATCCCCTTCAGCGTAAAGGTCTTCTTGGAGCCGTGGATCGTCAGCTTGCCCGAGGCCGTGGCCCATAGGTCCTCGCTCGTCGCCTTCACGGCCACCTTGATCGTCTTGCCCAGCTTCTGTGTCCGCTTGCCGCCCAGCTTTGCCGCGGGTGGTGTGACGTCGGGCAGGGCCGCGAGCAGAGCTGTCACCGCCGGTGGGTTGTCTCGGGCCGTGGTGTCGACTGTGAACTCGCTGGTGTTGCTCTGGCCGCTGTTACCCGCGGCGTCGGACTGCTCGGCGCGCGCGGTATAGATGCCGTTGGCCAGCGTGTCGGCCGTCAGGCTGTAGGCGCCGGTGACGGCGTCGCGGCTGCTCGTGTTCGTCTGGAGGGGCAACCCGACGGCGCCGCTGCCGGGCCAGAGCTTGACCGTCACGGTCGCCGAGTCGCCGGGCTGGTTGCCGGCGGTACCCGAGAGGCTGGGGGTGGGGTCGTTGGTCGTCGACCCGGGAGACGGCTGGTCGAGCGTGATTGACGGCGCCACCGTGTCGACCGTCCAGCTGCGGCTGGCCGGCGATCCATCCGCGTTGCCCGCGAGGTCGGTCGCGCGCGCCTCGAAGGTGTGCGGACCATCGGAGAGCCCGGTGTATTGCTTGGGGGAGGGGCACGGTTCGAATGCGCCACCGTCGAGCCTGCACTCGAAGCTGACCCAGCCCTCGTCGGAGCCGAGTTCAAAGCTGGCGCCGGTTGAGTTGACGTCGCCCTCCGGACCCGAGCCGATCGAGGTGTCCGGCGCCATGCTGTCGACCGTCCAGTTGCCCTCGGCGGTGATGTCGGTGCTGAGCGTGTCCGCCGTGAAGACGTCGTTCGCGCCGATGAAGGCGTTGGAGGTGATGCTGACCGTGTGCGAGTCCACGAGCAGCACGCCGGCTCTCTTACCGCAGCCGACGGTCGGCGGCAGCCCCACGCCGTTCGAGCTCACCTCCACGTTCCGTAGGCCCCTGAGCTCGAAGCCATTGCGGGTGCCGAGCAGACGGTTGCCTCTGAACGTGTAACCGTTGCGGTACACGCGTGGCTGTCCCTCGGGCACCACCGGAGAGAGGATGCGCACCGGCGCGAAGCAGCCTGGGGCCGCGACGGATTGGGTGTTCTCCGTGACGGTCACGTCGCCCACCTGCGGCCCCGCGCCGAACCCGACGCTGTCGACCACGCCCCAGGTGTGCGCGCCGAACTGGTTGCGGGCAATCGTGACGTGGCGGGCGAGCTCGCAGTCGTCATCGGTCTCGAGGTCCACATTCGCCAACGCGACCGGGCCGATCACGGAGTCCTCCACGGTCACGTTCTCGGCGTCGACGACGGCCACCCCCTGCCGGCCGACCCGCTCGAGCTTGGCCCCCGTGATCAAGACATTGCGAGCGCTGGAAGCATCGTCCCCGCAGGCCGGTGAGTAAGCGCCGTGGTCCAGATCCACACCGTCACCCCACGTCTCGCGCGCCTCCACGTTCGCCAGCGTCATGCCCTGCACGCCCTCCAGCGAAAAGCCGTGCTGCCACTCGAACCCGGCCGTGTAGATGCCCTCCGGATTGGTCCCGCGGACGGCCATGTTCTGCACGCTCAGGTTCGCCCCACCAACGAAGCGCCAGTTGGCGCGATGGCTGTCGCCAGGCGTGAGCGCCCGGAACTCCGAGCCCTGACCGTCGATCACGAGGTCCGAGCGGCCACTCACGATGATCGTCCCGTCCTGCCCGTAGCAGCCGCCAGCGGCGAACTGAGCCGTGTTCCCGTCCGGCACCGTGGCCAGCCAGGCCATGATCTCGTCCTCGACCGGCACCGCGCAGTCGTCGGGGATCTCATTCGGGACCTGGTAAATCGCCGCGGCCGCCGCCCCAGAGCAAACCAGGGCGAGCAGTAAAAAGGTGACCAGGCACGCGCCCAGGCGCGCCGCGCCGCGCCTCATAGCTTCCCCTCGACAGCCCTTCCTAGCCGCTCTATCGCAACAAAAGCGAGCTTAGGCCGTCCCAGCGGGCCGCGTCTACGATGCTTGCGGCGGCCAAGACGTCTGGCCGCGGTGTGCCCCGAGGCGACTTTCAGCGCCAAACTGCTTCCAGCACGCCGCAGGTTCGCGGCGCCGCTAGACGAACGTCGGGAACCCTGTGCTTGCACGGCTCGCGCCGCATGTATCGGGGCTCTCGTCAGCCGCGGGCGTGTACCGTACGGGGCAGCCGGCGCTTGGCCAACGCCAGCACCTGTTCGATGCTTCCGCAGCGCTGGCACTCGAAGATGCGCAACAGTCCCCACTGGTCAACGGTCGCCAGATGGCGTCCGTCTGGGGCGGCCGCCGGTCGTGTCTCGCGCTCCACCGGGCATGTGCGCGGCGTGTTGGCGAGGTGTTGGCGCAGTACCGAGAATGCGCGGGCGACAGGCGCGTCACGCGCGTGAACCTGATATGTGGAGGTGCCGCCTGGCCAGAGCGCGCGTCAGGCCACCGAGGTGGCGCTTGCCGTGCAAGGCGCTCAGCCCAAGCCGCCGGCCGGGCGGCGGCGGGTCGGGTGGCCCGGGGCTCACCGGGCTGGTCTGGGACGTGCTGCCGGTGGCGCGCGCAGAGCTACAACCCTGATGGCGAGCAGGTGGCCCCCACGGTCCCCGATCCAGGCCGGCGGGACCCCGTGGAGGTCGGTGTCGGCTCCGACTTCGCGATGAGCTTCGGCGGCGGGGCCCCCGCTTGGCGAATTCCCTGCACATCGCATACACCACCGCTACGCGCCGATGCGCGCCGCCATGGCGCTCAGCGGCCCAGCTCTCCTACCCGTCGCCGCTCTGGGAGCGGGGCGCGGCGGATTTGGGCCTGAAGCGGTCACGAGCAGGTGTAATGCGAACCTCCGCGTGCAGCTAACCGCCGCGCCGCGAGAACGCGACGACGCCGGCAACCGTGATCCCGACGAGGCCCCCGGCGGTGCCGAAGAGAATGTCCTCCGCCGAGTTGCGCTTGCTCGGGATGAGCGCCGTGTCGAACAGCCGATCGCCGGCGTACTCGCCGAGCTCCCAGGCGAGGGTGAGGACGATCACCACCGAGAGCGCGAGGAGCGCCACCGAGAGCCAGTCGCCGATCCGGTGGCGCAGCGCCTCGACGGCGGCCCATCCGGCGAGGGTGCCGCCGGTTGCGTGCGCGAGCGCGCTCGTCTTCCGCGGGCTGGCGGGAGGATCGATCCAGACCATCCACAGGACCACCATGAGGCCTAAGGCGACGGGCAGCAGCACCCGGCCGGGCACGCCGACGATTCGTCCCGCGACGAGCCCGGCGAGGCACATCGCGCACATGATCGCCGCGCCGCCGTTTCGCTCGGAGACGAAGCCGATCGTGGGCCAAGCCACGAGGGCTAGCGCGAGCGCGAAGGCGAGGAGGTCGAGCCGAGGGCGCGGTGTATCCACGGCCAAGAGCGTAGGCGCCGGTCTAAACGGCCGCTAAACGGCCCGGCGCAATGGCGGCGCGAGGCCGACTCGAGGTCAAAAGGCGTCTTGTGCTCTAGTCGAGATCACCGCCGCCACCCGCTCGGCCCGAGCTCGTCTGACTGCGGCAACCGGTGCGCATAGTGCCCTGAGCCCTCCCCAACGCCTCGGCGAACGCAGGTGTGGATCGGAATCTCGCGAACCGTCTTGCCGTGTCGCTCAGGGAGCCCAGTCCACGAATTCACTTCGAATGCGTGGGGTTAGCCAATGAATTGCCAATCGGGTTCGCGAAAGCAGTCAGCGGGCCTCGAGGACCGCGATCTTGGCAGCTACGACCTCCTCGAGAGCTGACGCTAGCGCCTGGCTTAGGGCAAGCAGCCGCGCGCCCTCTCGCAGATCGGCCGTCTCGGCAGCGAGCACGTCGAAGTAGCGCTCGCGCAGTTCGGTGTTGATATTGACCTTACGGATGCCGCGCATGGCTGCCCGCGCCAGGTCCTCGTCGGGGATGCCCGAGGCGCCATGGAGAGAGAGCGCGACTGGCACGGCGGCGACTACCGCCTCGAGCCGCGGCCAGTCCAGCGCGGGTCGCTCGGAGTAACGGCCGTGGGCGTTCCCGATTGAGACCGCCAGACAGCTCGCGCCGGTCCGCTCCACCAGTTCCGTCGCCTCCGACGGGTCAGTGAGCGCACCGCGCCGGACCGCGCCGGCGATTTCCTCGTCCCCCTCGATGCGCCCCAGCTCGGCCTCCACCGCGGCCCCGTGACTCGCGGCCAGCTCGCAGGCCGATTGCACCAGGGCGAGGTTGTCGGCAAACGGCAGTCTCGATCCGTCGGCCATCAGCGCCCCGACGCCCGCGTCGAGCGCGGCGGACATCAGCTCGAGGTCGCCTGCGTGGTCGAGTTGTACGCAGCACGGGGGGCGCACGCGCTCGGCCACCGCCGTAAGCGCGGCGACGAGCGCCGGGCCGCCGGGCGATCTGAAGGCCTGCTCACTGACTAGGAGCATGACTCCGACCCCGCGCTTCTCGGCCGCTTGGAGCACCGCGCTGGCGGTCTCGAGGTTGTACGCGGTGAAGGAGCCGACCGCCGCGCCACGGCCGCCAGCGTCGGAGAGCAGATCGGTGAATCCGGCGAGCACGACGGTCACCCTCCGCGCACGCGCGCTACGAGATCGGTGAGGTCCGCTTCGCCCCCGACGTTGCCCGGGAAAGTCAGGTAGGCGACTTCGAGGCCGCGCGCCAGGACGTTCCACAGCGCGACGCCGGGAGTCACCGGGCCCACCGCCCAGGCCTCCACGACACCGAGCCCATCTCGCGCGACGACGTGGGAAGTGATCCCTCCCTTCGCGACGACCACGGCGGGCAGCGCGTCGAGCGCCGCGACGACGGCCGCCAGTCCTCGGGCGATGCGCGTCCCGGCGGCTAGCGAGGTGGTGCCCGGCGACCGCGCGCGGGGCGTGGCGACGACGGCGACGCCGCGCTCGGCGAGCTGGCGCCCCGCTTCGCTCGCGACGCGGCTGATCTCCGTAGCTGGCTGCCCGGAGGCGAGCGAGCGGGCGTCTACCTCGAGCGGAGCGATCCCGAGGCGGCGGCGCAGGTCGGCTAGCTGGCGGGTCGTTCCCGAGACGTAGGAGCCGCAGACGACGAGCACGCCGCGCTGGTCGGCGAGGGGCGTCGGCACGAGCCCGTCGGCCAGCGTCCCGGCCAGCACGGCGGCGAAGGCGGGCGCGGCGCGGGCCAATACGGGCGCTCCAGCCGCCTCCGCCGCTCGCAGCCCGGCGGCGATGATCACCAGATCGTCGAGCGACTCCGCGTCCGGAGCGCAGACGGCCGGGGCGCCGCCGTCGGCCGCGGCGAGGAGCATCTCTGCGACAGCGTCGGGCCCACCGTCGCGAAGACGCTCGAGGAAGAGCTCGCGGCCGGCCGCGGGGTCGAAGTAGCCTCCAGAGCGCTCCGCCGCCCAATCCAGCAGCCGCGCCGAGCGATAGGCGAAGTCGCTGTCCTGCGCGTACTCGGTCTGGTGGAGCGGGTGGCGCCGGCTGTCAACGACGAGCCAGTGGACGCCGTCGTGGGTGATCCGACCGGCGGCGGGCAGCGCCGGGACGAGCAGTAGCACCGGCGGCCGATCACTGAACGCCGCGCGGCGAACGGCGCGGTATTCGGGGAGGAGGTGCCCGCGCAGGGTCGAGTCGCCCCGCAGAACGAGCCGGGCGTGGGGTAGCACCCGACGAGCGGCCCGGGTCGCTTCCTCGGTCACCTCCTCGGCCTCCCGAGCAGGCAGGGCCCGCGTGTTGGTCATGACATGAACCGCAGGCCGCCCTTTGCCGGCCGCAGCGGCCAGCTGAGCCTCGTCGCATCGGTCGAGCAGGACCGGGACGTCACGCACCGCCTGGGTCCCGGTGGGGTCGTCATCGAGGACGATAGAGAGGTCGCCTCCAGCCACTTGGCCTATGCTAGAAAATTGGCATGCCATACGACCGACGCTCCGGGAAGAGCATCCCCGAGCAGAGCATCCCCGAGCCTCCAAGCGCTGGTCATGCGGGGTCCGCGGGGAGGTGGCTCCGAAGATGGGGCCGCCCGACCTCCCCGAAGTCGCCACCTCTGCTGCGCTGCGGACCGTTGAGCTGCTCGCTGCTCGACACCGACCTGCTCGACCTACAGCTCGTGAACGAGCGGATTGTCAGCCGCATCGGCGTGAAGGTGCGCGATCCCGACTGGGACACCGTGCCGGGCGAGGTCGCGCCCGCGGAGATCCAATCGGCGGACGACGGCTTCTCGGCGCGGGTCGGCGCCCGCCACCGGCGCGGGGAGCTCGACTTCGAGTGGACTGCCACGGTTATCGGCGAGCCGCGCGGGGCCCTGACTTACGCGATGGACGGCGTCGCGCACGCCGACTTCCACTACAACCGGATCGGGCTGTGTGTCCTCCACGCCGCCCCGGCGTGCGCCGGACGCGCCTACCGGGCGCGCTCGCCGGACGGTGAGCTCCGCGGTCGCCTCCCCGCGCTGGTCGGCCCGCAGCGCATCGAGGGCGAGACCATCTTCCCGCTCTTTCCGGCGTTCGAGGAGCTCGAGCTCGAGCTAGCCGACGGCACCCTTCTGCGCTTCGAGTTCGAAGGTGACCTATTCGAGATTGAGGACCAGCGCAACTGGAGCGACGGGTCGTTCAAGACGTACTCGACTCCCCTCTCCATGCCCGTACCCCACCGCTGCGGGCGCGGTGAGCGGATCCGCCAACGCGTACGGCTGCGGATGGGCGAAAAGCGCCGGACAGCGCCGCGCCGCGCAGCCGGCGGGCAGCTCACGGTCGAGATCGGCGCACCGACAGGGAGGAAGTTCCCACCGGTCGGGCTCGGGTTGGACCAGGACGGCCACGAGCCGAGCGATGTCGAGCTCGGGCACCTGCGTCGGCTGGCTCCCGCCCACCTGCGCGTTGACCTGCGCCACGGCGGGGCCGAGGAGCCGCTGGCGCGGGGAGCGCGGCTGGCCGCGGCCCTCGACGCGCGGCTCGAGCTGGCGCTCACCCTCGATCGGGAGGACCCGGCGGCCGGACTCGACGTGGTTGGCGCCGCGCTGGCTGCGCAGCGATCACCCCTCGCGCGCGCGCTCGTGCTGCGCGCGCGCGCCCGGGTGACCGACCCGGCCGACGTAGGGTTGGTGCGCGAGCGGTTGGGCGCCGCGGTCCGCTGCCCGCTGATCGGCGGGACCGACCTCTACTTCGCCGAGCTCAACCGGGAGCGGCCGGCGATGGATGCGGTCGACGGGCTCGCCTACCCGCTGACACCCCAGGTGCACGACACCGACGAGACCGCCCTGGTCGAGTCGCTCGCGGCGCAGGCCGACACCGTCGCGACCGCCCGCTCGTTTGCTGCCGGCAAGCCCGTGCACGTGACGCCGGTCACCTTGAAGCCTCGCTTCAACCCCTTCGCCAGCGACCCGGTCGAGGTGCAGCCAGGCCAGCTGCCGCCCACGGTGGACCAGCGACAGCCGACCACGTTCGCCGCCGCGTGGACCCTCGGGAGCATTCGGCGGCTAGCGGAGGCGGGCGCCGCATCGCTCACCTACTACGAGCTGACCGGCTGGCGCGGAGTCGTGGAGCGCGAGGGAGGCACGCCCCTGCCCGAGCGGTTCCCCAGGCGGCCGGGGGAGCCCTTCCCGCTCTTCTGGGTCCTGGCCAGCGCCTGCGCCTTGCGCGGCGCCGAGCCGCTGGCGACCACCGCGTCGGACCCGCTCGCGATCGAGGCGCTCGCCGCCCGACGCGAGGGCGTCCTGACCGTGCTGGTCGCCAACCTCCGGCCGGAACCGATCTTCGTGCGGATCACCGGGCTTCCGCGCGACCGGATCCGGGCCTGGTGGCTCGATGCGAGCCGCCCGGGCGGGCTCGACGGGTCGGGCGAGGAGCTGTCCGCGCCGGGAGGTCGGATCGAGCTCGAGCTCGACACCTGGTCGGTCGGGCGCTTGTCAGCAGGCGACGAATCGTGACGCGAGCTGGGAGGCGCTCGTGGCGACGGACGGGGTCGCGCTGGCGACAGGAGGCGTTCAACAGAGAGCTTCGTCGCCGTGGTGGGAATGTTCGGTCAACTGCGCCGCGATGAACCGCCGCAGTCGGTGCTCGAGTTCGAGCCGGATCGACTGCGACCATGACCGACCTGAACGCCGCTTATCCGCTAGTGAAGCGGCGGTGGCGACGGCTCGATCAAGGTAGCCGTCGGCCTGCGGCTCGTGCCGGGCGCGCCGCGGCTCGTGTCCGAGGCCGGCCCTGTCTTGGACGGGCCAGACGATCAACCTGGAAGGGGGCCATTGCTCGGAGGGAGCACCCGTGACGTACGGAGGCGGTTTTCGTCAGACCGCGGTCATGCCGCCGTCGATGGTGAAGATCGCCCCGGTGGCATAGGACGACTCGTCCGAGGCGAGCCACGCCATCATCGCCGCCGCCTCCTCCGGACGGCCGGCTCGCCGCATCGGGATCGTCGACTCGAGTCGGCGGCGCTCCTCGGGATCGGAGGTGATCGAGGCGACGAGAGGCGTGTCGGTGAACCCGGGGACCACGGCGTTGACGCGGATCCCTGCGGCCGCAAAGTCGGTGGCGATCACCCGCATGAGTCCGAACGTCCCGGCCTTGCTCGCGCTGTAGGCGGTGAAGCCGGGCGCGATTCCGAACAGCCCCGTCGGGGAGCCGGTCACCACGACGCTGCCGCCGCCGGCGGCGAGCAGCGCGCGGACCCCATGCTTGCAGGTGAGGAAGGCACCGCGCAGGTTGACCGCCACGGTCCGCTCCCAAACGGCCGTCTCCAGCTCATGCACGCGGGCGTCCTCCCCGAACAGCTGCACGGCCGCGTTCGCCACCACCACGTCGAGACCGCCGAAGCGCCCCGCGAACTTGGCGAAGGCCGCCTCGACCTGAACCTCGTCGGTGAGGTCGGCGGGAAGCGCCAGCGCGCGACCGTCCGCCGCCTCGATGCTCGCGGCGACGGCTTTCGCCGCGTCGTCGTCCAGGTCGAGCACACCAACCGCGGCGCCCTCGGCGGCGAAGCGGATGGCTGCCGCACGGCCCATCCCAGAGCCGGCGCCCGTGATGAGCGCACGCTTGCCCGAGAGCCGTCCCTCGACCCGGGTGCTCACGTCCGTCGTCCCTGGCCCCTGCGGTTCCATTCCCGGTCAGGGATCCTCGCCAGGGCGGAACTCGGTGCACTCCACGCGCATCCCGCACACGGGCTCCGGGATGAAGGCGGATGGGCGTCCCCGGCCCGAACCGAGCCGGGCGGGTGGCGCGCCCGACACCGCAGCGACCGCCGCGCGCACATCGTCGACGCCGAAGCACACGTGGTGGAGGCCTTCGCCGTGCTCGTCTAGCCACCGCGAGAGCTCGCTGTCGGGCGCCAGCGGCTCGACGAGCTGGATGAACGTGCCCCCCGCGTCGAGGTAGGTCAGCCGCACGGGGGGGTCGGTCAGCTCCTCGGAGTGAACGGCCCGCAGCTCGAGGCGGCGAGCGAACTCGGCCGCCGCCCGCTGGGTGTCCCGCACCGCGACCGCAACGTGATCCAGACGGCGGACGAGGCTCACTGGCTCGCAGCGCGCTCCGCGGCGGCCTGCAGGTCGCGCCAGACCGCGAGGGCGTCCTCGAGGTGCTCTCGCATACCAGCCTCACCCCCGGCGACGTCGTGAGCGGAGACTCGCTCGAGGATCCGTCGGTGATAGGCGACGCCGTCGCGGACGCGCCCCGGGACACCCAGCGTGGCGCGGCGGATCTCGAGCAGCACGTCGCCGATCGAGTCGAGCATGACCAGGAAGAGCTCGTTGTGGGTGGCGCGGGCGATCGCCCGGTGGAACTCGACGTCCTCGACCGATGCGGCCTCCACGTCGTGCTCGAGCTGGGCCATGCGCTCGCAATGGCGGCGGAGCTCTGCGAGGTCCGCTTCTGTGGCTCGCTCTGCGGCCAGCCGTGCGGTCTGGATCTCGAGCGTCATCCGAACCTCGTTGATCTTGCCGTAGGGGATCGGGCCCCAGCCGCGCAGGAAGAGGTTCATGGACTCGCTCACCTGGGCGGCGCCGACCTTGGCGACGTGGAGGCCGCTGCCGGCGCGGACCTCGATGACCCCCTTGCCTGCAAGCGAGCGGATGGCCTCGCGAATGACCGTCCGCGATACGCCGAACTGGTCGCTGAGCTCACGCTCTGAGGCCAGGCGGCTGCCGGCCGGGACCTCGGGTGAGGTAATCAAGGCGAGCAGCTGGTCGGCGACCTTGTCGGAGAGGCGGCGATTGCGGGCGACGGGCTCGAACACGTAGGCCTCCGACCCTACGTCCCTTTGTGTCTCGTCGCGCTTGCTCGCCACCGTCAGCTCACTGCTCGCGTTCACGCCGCCGCCGCGGGCAGCTTAGAGCCGGGATGCGAGGACCATCTCTCATACTTCTGCGTGGTACGTGGCGAGGACCCCGCGCCGATCCTCCTGCCGCCACAGCCGCTCTTGGGTGGCGGATGGCCCACGCTCGAGCGCGCGGCGAGCCACTGTGGCGATCCCATCCGGGTCGAGCCCGTAGTAGCGGTAGAGATGGGTGGGGGGGCCGATCAGCGCGAACTCGTCCTGGAGGCCGTGCTTGACGACGGGCACGCCCACCCCTTTGGCGTGCAGGGCATCTCGCACCATCGTGCCAAGGCCTCCCTCGACGTTGTGCTCCTCGATTGTCACGACCACTCGACAGACGGCGGCAAGCTCGGACAGCAGGCGGCCGTCGAGTGGCTTGAGCGTGTGGACATCGAGTACGCCCGCTTGCACTCCGTCGGCCTCGAGCCGTACCGCCGCCTCCAGCGATTCACCGACCATCCCGCCCGTGGCGACGAGCAGGACGTCGCTGCCGGTGCGCAGCAGGCGCGGGGCGCCCGGCCCGTAGTCCGCGTCGGGCCTCGCGTCCAACGCCCGCTCGCGTCCGCGCCCCAGCCGGAAGTAGATCGGCCCTGGGTGGTTGACGGTAGCCCGCAGGAGCGCCTCGGTGGCCGCCGCATCAGGCGGCGACAGGATGGTCAGGCCAGCCACCGCCCGCAGCGCCGATATGTCCTCGGTGGCGTGGTGGGAGGTGCCGAAGAACCCCATAGCGATCCCGGCGTGGGTGGCGAGGATGCGGACCGGGAGACCGGGATAGGCATGGTCCGTGCGGATCGCTTCGTAGCCGAGGATGGCCGAGAAGCACGCGAACGTCGCCACGTAGGGGACCAGCCCGCACGAGGCCATGCCGGCGGCGGCCGAGAGCATATTGCGCTCTGCGATGCCGAACTGGAAGAAACGGTCGGTGTGGCGCGCCTCGAACTCCGCCATCCTAGTGACGTACTTGAGGTCGGCGCACGCGCACACGATCCGCTCGTCGGCGTCGGCGAGGTCGGCGAGCACGGCGCCCGTGACCAGCCCCTGGGCGCCCGCGTCACGACCCACATGGTCGAACGAGCGCGGGTCTTGGAGTTCGGTGGGGGCGCGACGGAGCGCGGGCGGGAGATCGGCGGTCATCGCGACGGCGCCCCCTCGCCAGTGAACATATCTCTGATCGACCTCTCGGCGCGCTCCCGGTCGAGGCCGTGTAAGTACCCGACGTGCCACTCGGCCATTCCCTCAATGAACGCGACCCCGCGACCGACGACGGTGTCGGCCACGACCGCGGTCGGCGGTGTACCGCGCTGCGCTCGGTGGTCGTCGTAGCGTGTGAACGCGGCACGCAGCGCCTCGAAGTCGTGGCCGTCGACCCGCTCGACGCGCCACCCGAACGCCTCCCACTTGCGCTCGATCGGTTCAACGTTGAGGACGTCGCGCGTGGCCCCGTCCACGGACACGCGGTTGGCGTCGACGATGCCGAGCAGGCCGCCCACGCGGCGGTGGGCGGCATAGGTCGCGGCCTCCCACAGCTGACCCTCGTCGAGCTCGCCGTCCCCCATGATCGCGACGACGCGACTGTCGTGGCCTTGGTGGCGCAGGGCCTCGGCCATGCCCACCGCGATCGACAGGCCGTGGCCGAGGGAGCCGGAGGAGAAGTCGATGCCCGGTACCTTCTTCATGTCCGGGTGATCGCCGAGCGCGCTGCCGAGCCGCGTGAACGTGCGGAGCACGTCGGCGTCGAAGAAGCCCAGGTCGGCCAGTACCGGGTATAGGGCCGAGACCGCGTGCCCCTTCGACAGCACGACTCGGTCGCGTGCCGGCCAGTCCGGCTCCGCAGGGCGCACCCGCAGGTATCCGTAGTAGAGGGCGACGAGTATCTCGACGATCGAGAATGCGGGCCCGTAGTGCCCTGAACCGGCGACATCAACCAGGTTCAGGGTCGCGAGCCGGGTCTCGATGCTCTTGCGCTGGAGGGCCGCGATATCAAATGTCTCGGCGCCCACGATAGAGATTGTATGGCATGTGGAGTATTGGTATGATGGCTTACCGCATGCCGGATCCCACGCTTGTCGTAATCGGCGCGGGCGCCATGGGCGGCGTCTTCGGAGGACGCCTCACGGAGGCGGGCGTACCGGTGACGCTGTTGGACGTCGACGCCGAACTGGTCGCCCGGCTTAACCGCAACGGGCTCCGCCTGTTGGAGGGCGGCGACGAGCGCACCGTCCCCGTGCACGCGAGCGACGACCCGCAGGCCGTCGGGGCCGCGGACGCGGTTCTCTTCTTCGTCAAATGTCACCAGACCGCAGCCGCGATCGCGCGAGCTCGGCCGCTCTTCGCCGACGGCGCGGGCGCTGTGTCGCTACAAAACGGCTGGGGCAACGCCGACCTGCTCGCGCGCGCCTACGGCGGCGAACGGGTGGTCGTCGGAGTCACCTACACCTCGGCCACGGTGCTCGAACCGGGCGTCGTGGCCACGCCCGGCCCTGGCCGGACGGTCGTCGGCGCCCACACGGGCCGGGGGGGTGACAGCCTCGTCAATTCAGTCGCCGAGGTGATCGCCGCCGCGGGCTTCGAGGTGGAGCGCCCGGCCGACGTGCACAGCGAGGTGTGGAAGAAGCTCGTCCTGAACGCCGCTACGCTCCCCACGGCCGCTCTCACCGGCCTAGTGGCGGGTGAGCTCGCCGGCTCAGAGGAGATGCGGGCGCTGGTCGAAGGCGCCGCCGCAGAGGCGGTGACGGTGGGGCGCGCACTCGGGTTCGACGTCGATCTCGAGGAGCGCCTTGAGAGCATCTCCCAAACGCTCGAGCGTGCGGGGTCGGGCAAGGGCTCGATGCTTCAGGACGTCGAAGCCGGACGCCCCACCGAGATCGACGTGATCAGCGGCGCTGTCCTCCGCTTGGCCGAGGAGCACGACGTCCACGTCCCGATCAGCCGCGCGCTCTACGCCCTTATCAAGGGACTCGAGCACGCTAGGGGGCTGCGATGAGCACGCGGCTGCATTTTCTGGGGATCGCCGCCTACGAGATCGTCTCGCCCGCACACCGCATCTTGATCGACCCGTGCCTGACCGCCCAGCCGGCACCGCCGGTGGCAGCCTCCGAGCTCCAGGCGCCCGATGTGATCCTGGTCAGCCACGCGGCCTTCGACCATCTCGGAGACACAGCCGAGATCGCCCATCGCACCGGCGCGCCGGTGGTCTGCGGAGCCGACGTGCGGCTTGCGCTGCTCGACGCCGGATTGCCGCCGGACCAGCTGCGCGCCGTCGTCTGGGGGCTTGTCGTCGAAGTCGGCGGTGTGCGGGTCCGACCGGTGGAGTGCCACCACTGGTCGATGGCGACGCTCGCCGACGGGACAACCGTGACGGGCACTCCGCTCGCGTTCGTCGTCGAGCCAGAGCCCGGTGTGCGGGTCTATCACTACGGCGACACGGCGATCTTCGACATGCGCCTGATCGGCGAGCTGTACCGCCCCACGGTCGGGCTGATCGGTTGCGCGCAGCCCACCGAGCTCGTCGATCCAGAACCCGCCGGCGAGCTCCTGACCGGCGAGCTGTCACCGGACGAAGCGGCGCTCGTGGCGGAGATGCTGGGCGTAGAGGTCGCGGTCGCCTGCCACTACCTGCAGCAGGGGCCCGAGGTCGCAGAGTTCCTACGCTCGGTCTCGGAGCGCGACTCGACCGGGCGCCGCCACGCGCTCGCTCCGCAGGTGGGCGAGACCGTCGTGATTGACGGTGCGAGCGCCTGGATCGAGCCCTCCCCCACTGGGGTGACCGCGCGATGAGGCTTGTGCGCTACGAGCACGGCGGCCAGGCAGCGGTCGGCGTCCGCATCGATGGGGAAGTCATTGCGACTGGCTACGACGATCTCATCGAACTCATCCGCGACGGCGAGGAGGGACTCGAGCGGGCACGCGCGGCGGTGCGTGACCGCGGCCGTGCGGTCCAGCCCGAGCGGCTGCTCGCGCCGCTTCACCCCGGGAAGATGCTCTTCTGCGGCGTGAACTTTCCCGACCACGCAGAGGAGAACCCGAACGCCGTAATGCCGCACGAGCCGTTCTTCTTCGCGAAGTTGTCCAATGCGATTGTCGGGCCGGATGAGGCGATCGCCATTCCCACGCCCGAGACCCAAAGCGACTACGAGGTCGAGCTTGCGTTCGTCGTCGCCAAGCGGGCACGCCGTGTCCCCCGCGCCGAGGCGCTGGCCCGCGTCTTCGGCTACACGATCGTCAACGACATCAGCGCTCGCGACGTCCAGTTCACCGACAACCAGATCACGCTCGGCAAGAACCCGGACACGTTTTGCCCGCTCGGACCCGAGGTGGTGACCGCCGACGAGTTGCCGGATCCCTCGGCGCTCCATCTCTCCAGCTACGTCAACGGCGAACAGCGTCAGGCCGCGGCCACCTCGAGCTGGCTCTTCGACGTGCCCGCTCTCATCGAGTTCCTAACACGGACGATCACGCTCGAGCCCGGCGACCTCGTGACCACCGGCACGCCGGCCGGCGTCGCCGCCTTCCGTGACCCGCCGCCCTGGCTGCGGCCCGGCGATGAGGTGACGGTCGAAGTGGAGGAGATCGGCCCCTTGACGAACCCCGTGGTGGCGGGCTGGGAGCCCTGAGGCGCATGCGTCAACTCGTCTTTCACGGCCCTCACCGTCTCGCCGTCGAGGAGGCCACGGAGCGAGGCCTCAACGCGGGCGAGGTGCGGGTCCGTCCGCATGCGGTCGGAATCTGCGGGTCGGACGTCCACGGCTACGTAGGTGCCAACGACCGCCGCCTGCCGGGCATGGTGATGGGCCACGAGGCGGCCGGGATCGTGGTGCAGATCGGTGCCGGCGTCGAGCGCCCCGCGGTCGGCGACCGCGTGGCCATCAATCCCGCCGTTACCTGCGGCGCCTGCGACTTCTGTCGCTCAGGTCAGGATCAGCGCTGCCCGCACCGCCGCCTCCACGGTTGCGCGCTCGACCTGCCCGGCGCGTTCGCCGAGTCAATGGTGGTGTCCGCCGCCAACGCGGTGGCGTTCGATGGGCCCGCCCCGCTCGAGTGGGGTGCTCTCGTCGAACCCTTCGCGGTCGGCGCTCACGGCGTCGGCTTGCTCACCGGTCCGTTCGTCAACGGCGTCCTTGTCCTCGGCGGCGGGCCGATCGGCGTAGGCGCCGCGCTCAGCGCCCGACGTCGTGGCATCGAACGGGTCGTGATCTCCGAGCCCGTACGCCACAGACGGGAGCTCGCCACCAGGCTTGGCCTCGAGACACACGACCCCGAGGCCGGGAAGCCGCCCGAGCGCTTCGATGCCGCTCTCGAGTGCGTCGCGCTCCGGGTCACCCTGGAGGCAGCGCTGACGCTGACCCGGCCAGGCGCCGAGGTGGTCTTCATCGGGGTTGGGGAGCCGCAGATTCCGCTCCCGGTGGAGCCCCTGGTGGTCGGCGAGCGCAGACTGCTCGGTTCGTTCAACTACTCCCGCGAGGACTTCGCCGCGACTGCGGCCTGGATCGCTTCGGGGGAAATCGACCTGACCCCCCTGATCGAGGCAAGAGTCAGTCTCGACGGCCTCCCGGACGCTTTTGCGCGCTACGCGGACGGGACGAACCGAGCGATGAAAACGCTGTGGGAGCCGGAGGTGGGGGACAGCGGCTCGGCCGCTCGGCCTGGCCACCGTACGACAGGAGGAGGATGGGATGAGGGCGCGAGACAGAGTGATGCGAGACACCGCTCGGTGGCTGGGAGCACTCGTCGCGGTCGCGGTGCTGGCCAGTAGTGTCGCGGCCTGCGGCGGTGGTGACAACGGCACCAGCGGCAAGAAGGGCGACTACACGATCGCGCTTAGCAACTCCTTCTTGGGCAACACATGGCGCCAGACGATGGTCAAGGTGTTCGAGCACACGGCGAAACAGGCCCAGTCGCAGGGGCTCATTAAGAGCTACAAGGTGCTGAACACCGGCCAGAACACCGCTAGCGAGCAGATCGCACAGCTCAAGAGCCTGATCCTGCAGCAGGTAGACGCAATCCTCGTAAACGCCGCCGCACCGAACTCCCTCAACCCGACGATCGAACAGGCCTGCAGCAAAGGGATCGTGGTGGTGGTATTCGACTCGCTCACCACAGATCGCTGCTCGCACAAGCTCCAGGACAGCATCGCCGACTACGGCTTCCAGGAGGGCAAGTTCGTTGGCCAAGCCATGGGCGGCAAGGGCAACCTGCTGATGGTCCGGGGCGTCGTGGGCTCGCAGCCCGAGAAGATCATCTACGACGGTCAGCTCAAAGCGCTCGAGGCCTACCCCAAGGTCAAGACCGTCAAGCAGGTGGTCGGGCAGGCGAGCAACCCGATCACCGAGAAGGTGGTCGGAAACGTCCCTGCCGAGCCTGCCGTCGGTTCAGGGCGTGATCACTGGAGGCAGCTCGCTCGGCGCGGCCAAGGCCTTCCTTGCCGCGCACAAGCCACTGCCGGCGCTCGCGTGCGACAACTCCGGCGAGTGCCTGCGCTTCTGGAAGCAGCAGCTCCAGAAGAACCCGGACTACAACGCCGTGTCGGTGCGCACCGAACCAGGACAGGCCGCGGCGGCCGTCTGGGAGGCTCTCGGGCTGCTCGAGGACAAGAAGTACGCGAAGACGATGACCCTCCCGAACATCGTGGCCACCCAGAAGGACCTCGACGCGTGGACGAAGGTCACTCCGCCGGGCAACGTGATGACCTGGCTTTGGTCGCGGGACCAGTTCGAGTCGGCCGTCAAGCAGATTAAGGCGGGTCAGAAGGTCACCCCGCCCCCGATTCCGACGACCGCCCCGTAGCCGCGGTGACGGCTCGGCTCGAACCATGAGCCCGAGGGAGCCGAACGCGGCTGACGTCGTGGCGCGGGAGCCCGCCGGCGGGCGAGCGCGGGCCGGCGCTGCGGGCAGCGCCGGCCTCCTCCAGCTCCGGGGCGTCTCCAAGCGCTATGGCCACACGCGGGCGCTCGCAGAGGCGGAACTCGACGTCCGCCCCGGCGAGGTGCTCGGCCTCGTCGGCCACAATGGCGCCGGCAAGAGCACGCTGATGCGGGTCGTGGTCGGCGTCACGGACCCCGACGCGGGCAGCCTCGAGCTCGATGGCGCCGCGGTGTCGGGCGCCTGGTCGCCCGCCGCGGCGCGCGGCGCCGGGGTCCGGATCGTCTTCCAGGAGCTCTCGCTCTGCCCAGATCTGCGGGTGTTCGAGAACGTCCTGGTCACGCGCCCTGCCCTCGCCGGAAGGGGCTGGCGGACGCGAGCCCGCGAGCTGATCCTCCGCCAGCTAGATGAAGTCTTTCCCGGTCACGGGATCTCCCCCTGGTCGCGCATCTCGAGGCTCAGCCTTGCCCAGCGGCAGATGGTCGAGGTCGCCGGGGCCACACTGGGCACCAGCGACCAGGTGCGCCTCGTGATCCTCGACGAGCCCACCTCCGCCCTCCCGCACGACTTCGCGGCCAGCCTCTTCCGCTACCTCCGGCGCCGACGTGATGAGGGAGTGTCCTTCATCTTTATCTCGCACCGGATCGGCGAGGTGCTCGCCAATACGGATCGCGTGGTCGTGATGCGCGATGGGCGGTCGATGGCCGCGCGAAGCTCCGCCGATCTGAGCGAGGACGATGTCGTGACCCTAATGGGGGGGACCGTCAGGAGCGACGCGCGGACAACGCGTAGCCAGCGGGGCGGGAGCCCGTCGGTGGAGGTCTCGGAACTCAGTACGCGCAGGCTCCGGGGAGTGACGCTCACGGCCCACCCGGGCGAGATCGTTGGGATCGCCGGGCTCGAGGGGCAGGGCCAGCACGAACTCCTCCTGGAGCTCTGGCGTCGCCGGCGCCGCCGTGGCGGAGGGGTGCGGGTGCGGGGGCGCATCGCGTTCGTGACCGGCAACCGCCAAGAAGCCGGCGTCTTCCCGCTCTGGCCCCTCTCTCTCAACCTCAGCGTCGCGTCGCTCCACCGCTTGAAGCGCGGTCGTGCCGTGAGCCCACGGGCCGAGCGTGCGCTGGCGGGCGAGTGGATCGAGCGGCTCAGGGTGCGGGGAGAGCTCGCCACGCCGGTGCTCGACCTCTCGGGTGGGACGCAGCAGAAGGTGCTGATCGCTCGGGCGCTCGCCACCGGCGCCGACACCGTCCTCCTCGATGATCCCTTCCGGGGTGTTGACGTCACGACCCGCCAGGAGATCTACGCGCTCTTGCGGGAGGAGGCGGCCGGGGGCCGGAGTTTTCTCTGGTACTCGACGGAGAGCGCGGAAGTCGAGCACTGCGACCGCATCTACATCTTCCGCCACGGCGCGATCGTCGCGGAGCTCCAGGGCGATGAGATCACCGAAGAGGACATTATCTCGGCTTCATTCCGCGACCCGCGCGAGGTGGGCCAGGGAGATGGGGACGCCGTACCCGGGGAGGGGACCGCTTGATGACGCGGGCCCTCCGACTATCTCCGCGGGCGACCGGGATACCGTTCGACTGGCGCGAGGTCCTCTCTGGATCGCTCCCCGCCATGGCCTTCGCCGGGATGCTGATCTGGGCGCAGGCGCTCGAGCCCGCAGCTCTCAGCTACGACGGGCTCCAGCTCCTGCTTCTCTCGGCGGTCCCACTCCTGCTGGCCAGCCTCTCGCAGATGTTCGTGATCATGCTGGGCGACATCGACCTCGGGACGGGATACCTCGTCGGCCTCGTCAACGTCGTGACCGCCCGCTACCTGGTTGGTGACCCGCTGATAGCCCTCGCGATCTTCGTCGGCCTAATCGCGGCCTATTCGGCCCAGGCTGCCCTGATCCAGACGCGCCGGATCCCCTCGATCATCGTCACGCTCGGGAGCTCCTTCATCTGGCTCGGCCTGGGACTGATCATCCTGCCGCTACCCGGCGGGAAGGCCCCGGGCTGGCTCACGGACCTCCTGAACGCCTCGCCGCCCATAGTCCCGATGCCGATCCTGATCGCGGTGGTGTCCGCCGCGGTGGCTTACGCGATCACTTACGCCCTCCCCTACGGCGCGCTCATGCGGGGAGCCGGATCGAACGCCGACGCGATCGCCCGGGCGGGCTGGTCGATGCTGAAGGTCCGGATGACTTGTTACGCCCTTGCGGCCCTCTTCGGGCTCTTCGCGGGAATCGCTCTCACGGGAATCACGGCGTCGGGTGACGCCCAGGCGTCGGCCAACTACACACTGCTCGCTATCGCGTCGGTGATCCTAGGAGGCGGCGAGTTCTCCGGCGGGCGCTCGGTGCCGATCGGCGCGACCATCGGTGCGCTAGCGATCGCGCTGGTCGGCCCGCTGCTCGGGCTCATGGACGTCTCCTCCGACTACCAGACGGGCGCCCAGGGACTCGTGCTGCTGGTCGTCCTAGCGGGACGCGCCCTGACCCGGAGGGTCGAACTATGACGGCGCGTGCGATCGCCGCCCGCCGCCTCCCTCCCGGCGGGCTCGGCCACGCACGCGACTGGCTCGAGGAGCATCCATGGATATGGTCGTTCATGGCGGCCCTTCTTCTCTGGATCGCGATCGGGGTGATCGCCGGCAGGGGCGTGGGCGGCACCCTTACCTCCGCTCTGCGCTTCGCCCCGTTCCTGATCCTGGTCGGGATCGGTCAGATGTTTGTGATCACGACCGGATACGGCGCCATCGACCTCTCGGTCCCGTTCTTGATGACGCTCACGGCGTTCGTCGGGATCGATGTCATGGACCACCACGGTGTCGCGCTCGGGCTGGCGGCGTCGCTCGGATGCGGATTGGCGGTCGCGGTGGCGAACGTAGTCGCCATCGAGCTGTTCGCGGTGCCGCCGATCGTGGCCACCCTCGCCGTCGGCCTGATGGCCCAGTCGGCGGGCAATGTCCGGGCCAGCGGCTTCGGCGCTCAGGTTCCGGACGGCTTCCAGAGCTTCGTCACGGCAGAGGTCGGTCCGTTCCCACTGCTCGCCTTGCTCTGCATCGCCGCCGCGGGCTTGGCCGGTTTCGTTCTCCACAGGACCGCCTTCGGCCGCGGGGTCCAGGCGATCGGCCAGAACCGGAGGGCCGCCGACCTGGCCGGCCTGCGCGTGAACCGGCTTCTTGCCAGCGCGTATCTCATCTCCGGCCTGCTGGCAGGCCTCTCGGGGGTGCTGCTCGGAGCCCAGGTCACGCCGTCGCTCGATTTGGGCGACCCCTACCTGCTCGACTCGATCGCGGTCGTGGTGCTCGGCGGCTCGTTGATACAGGGCGGACGCTCGAACGTGCCGGGTGTGTGGGGCGGGACGCTCTTCCTCCTCCTACTCGTCACCCTTCTCGGGGTGCTTGACATCAGCCTGGCGGCGCAGAACATCGTCAAGGGCGCGCTGATCATCATCGTCCTCGCGCTGGCGAGCTCGCAGAGTGCAACGTAAGTGATGACACCCGCCGCAGTGTGGACACCCTGCCGGGGTCTCCTATGAGCATCGAACTTTGGGCTCTCCTCGCCGGTATCAACGGCAACGGGGATGACGATGCCAGCGGCTCCCGAGAGCCGTCACGCTCCGAGCGGGCATCCGTCCACGACTCGGATCAGGCCGCAATGAGCGGCTCAGACAGCAGAACCACGGCCAGCGCGGCGAAGGCTGCCGCACCAGCCAGAGCTGCCTCGCGAGGCTGCCTGGGGGGATGCAACCACGCGGCGGGAGCAACCATTCGCAAGGCCTCTTCGGCGGCGGGGGAGCGAGAACGCCGATTCGGACTGGCGACGCCAAGATTTTCAGTCGTGGATTGGGGTGCGAAGGACGGGTGCGCGTGGAGACGTGCGGGCAACTCGTCCCTGCAAATCCGGAGAATCGAAGCCCAGGCTTGCGTCGCGGTTGGCTGGGCGTCTGGGCTGGCGTGTTGGCGAGGTGTTGGCGCAGTCTGCGCGGCTGCATCGGGAGCATCGCCGAGCTGGGCCTCGCCGCGCGGCGCTCGCGCGGTGGCCGATCTTTACCGCGCGGGCGAAAGGCGGCGCAACTTAGAGCTCGGCGCGGTACAAGCGGTGATCGGGGCCCGGCCGCTACTTGAAGACCACCAGTTGGGTGTCCGGCGCGTTGAAGTGCAGCGCCCGAGCGGGCGCTTTGCTAGCCGGCGCGTCGGGACTCGGAGCCGGCGGCCCGGTCGGGGGGCGTGGCCACGGTCCCGAAAAGCACGCTCAAATGCGGCGGGCGACGTGAGGGGGCTAGTACCCGTCCAGCTCAGCTACCGACCAAGACCGCCCCGAGGTCGCCGTCGTTCGAGCTCGAGTCAGCGGTCTGGTTGCCCATCGGACAGTCGAGCGCGATCGTCAGGGTGTGCTCTCCGGCCGGCACGACACCGGTCAGCGCGATCGCCGTGAACTGATTAGCGGCGACGCCGGCGTCCGGCCGCCGCTGTCCGCTCCCCGGCACGCCGACGCCGTCGAGGTACAGGAAGGC
>Ga0126312_10000251_pt1 | contig 29131 bp, 27 predicted proteins | sample Plot104A_FD_92537 | JGI IMG/M metagenome (GOLD analysis project Ga0126312, IMG submission 92537) | Serpentine soil microbial communities from UC McLaughlin Reserve, CA, USA - Plot104A | ecosystem: Environmental > Terrestrial > Soil > Grasslands | place: USA: UC McLaughlin Reserve, Lake County... | reverse complement strand
CTGCGATAGCCGATCTCGGCGTCGGAGCCCGCATGCCCGAGGAAGCGAACGCACCCCAGGTGCAGAAACGCGGGGCGGCGCGAGCTGCGCACGTACTCGGCCGCCGCGAGAGCCGCGTCATAGGCGCCCGCGATGTCCGTCCCCTCGGCGCTGAAATAGCGGAGATGAGGCCGATCCGACCAGGCCGCGTTGACCCAATCGCGAGGTGTGCGGACGCTGATGCCGAGCCCGTTGTCCTCGCAGCAGAACAGCACAGGCATCCGCAGCCCCCGGTGCACCGTGTACTCGGCAGCGTTCAACGCTCCCAGGGCGGTCGAGTGGTTGAGCGAAGCGTCGCCGAAAGAGCAGGCCACGATCGCGTCCTCCGGCCATGCAGAGACGGCACCGATCCGCTGCGCGCGCTCGATCGCGAACGCGACCCCCATCGCGCGCGGCATGTGAGATGCGATCGTCGACGTTTGAGGGATGACCGCGAGCGCATGGTTGCCGAACACCTTGTGCCGCCCACCGGAAATCGGCTCATCCGCGGCGGCGACCAGGCCGAGGAGGATGTCCCGCAGTGGGGTGGAGCCCGGGACCTGGTGCGCCCGCGCGCAGTAGAACCCGCCCGATCGGTAATGGAGGAGCGCCGGATCAGTGGGTCTGAGCGCCGCCGCGATCGCAGCGTTCGACTCGTGGCCCGCGGATCCGATCGTGTAGACGCCCGGGCCCTCCTTGCGCAGATAGCGGGCGGCCAGGTCGAGATGCCTGCTCGCCACCATCGCGTCGAACAGCTCGAAGGCCATTCGTCCGGTAAGCCGGGTGCCGTCGCGGAGCGGTTCATCGAGCTCCGGCCCGGAAGACCGCTTGCTGCTGAGCGCAGCCACGCTCTCGCGGAAGTTGCGCTCGAGCGCCTGCTCCGGTGTCTCGGTCGCCGTCACAACCCGCCCTCTACCCCCGCGCCGTCACGTAAGACGGCCGGGCCTCAACCGAACTCGACACCCTGGGCCAGCGGGAGCTCGTCTGAGTAATTGACGGTGTTGGTGGCGCGGCGCATGTAGGCGCGCCAGGCATCCGAGCCGGACTCGCGGCCTCCCCCGGTGGATTTCTCACCGCCGAACGCGCCGCCGATTTCGGCGCCAGAGGTCCCGATGTTGACATTGACGATCCCGCAGTCGGAACCTTCGGAGGAAAGGAATCGTTCGGCCTCCCGCTGATCGCCGGTGAAGATGCTGGACGACAACCCCTGCGGGACACCGTTGTGGAGCGCGATCGCGTCGTCGAGGTCCCGGTAGGTCATCACGTAGAGGATGGGGGCGAACGTCTCGCGGCGCACCAGCTCCGTCTGGCCGGGCATGCGGACGACCGCGGGCTCGACGTAGTAGGCATCCGGGTAGCCCGCGGCCTCGCGCCGGCCGCCGCCGACGAGCAGCTCGCCTCCGTCGGCCTGCGCTTCGGAGAGCGCCGCGACCATTCCCTCGTATGCCCGCTCGTTGATGAGCGGGCCGACCAGCGTGCCGTCCACGCTCGGATCGCCGATCGGCAGACGCGCGAACACGTCGCTCAGCCCGGCGACGAGCTCGTCGTCGATGTCGTCGTGTGCGATCACCCGGCGCAGACTCGTGCAGCGCTGGCCCGCGGTTCCCGCTGCCGCGAAGACGATCCCTCGCCGGGCGAGCTCGAGGTCGGCCGAGGGGGCCACGATCGCCGCGTTGTTCCCGCCCAGCTCGAGCAGGAACTTCCCCATCCGGGCGGCCACCCGCGGCGCGACCTCGGCCCCCATGCGCTCCGATCCCGTAGCGCTCACCAGCGCGACATCGGGACTGTCCACGAGGGCCCGACCCTCGTGAGCGTCGGCGATCACCAGCCGCTGCACCGCTGGCGGCGCATCGCACTCCGAGGCGGCGCGCTCGACCAAGGCCTGGCAGGCCATCGAGGTGAGGGGGGTCATCGGCGACGGCTTCCAAACGATGGTGTCCCCGCAGACGAACGCGACCGCCGCGTTCCAGGCCCAGACCGCGCACGGGAAGTTGAACGCGGTGATGACGCCGACCACGCCCAGCGGGTGCCACGTCTCCATCAATCGATGGCCCGGCCGCTCCGACGGCATCGTCCGCCCGTCGAGCTGGCGCGAGAGCCCGACCGCGAAGTCGCAGATGTCGATGGCCTCCTGCACCTCGCCGAGGGACTCCGAGCGGATCTTCCCGGCCTCGATCGTGACCAGCTCGGCGACGTCCGCCTTGTGCTCGCCCAGCAGCTCGCCCAGCCGCTTGACGAACGCCCCCCGGACGGGGGCGGGCACGGAGCGCCACTCACGGAAGGCAGCATTGGTATCGGCGATCGCCGCCTTCACCTCAGTCTCGCCTGCGGCGGGCACATCGAACAAGGACTCGCCGGTGATCGGGGAGCGCGCGCTCACGGACGGTCCGGTGCCAGGCGAGGAGAGATCGACACCGCAGCTCTCGAGGGCGGTTTGGGCTCGCGAGCGGAGGTCGTCGGTCGATGAGACGGTCAACTCGTGCTGAGACTGGGCTGTTGCCATTGGCTCCTCCGTGAGTTCTGGGCGGAAGCTGAATGTCGCTTATACAACGTAGGGAAGCCCGCTTATGGAGCGGGCCGCCGCGACCGCGATTACAGGGCTGGGGGCATATACCTCCGCAGTGGCCATGGCCAACCTGACGAAGACCGCCGCCCCCCGCCTGCCGGCGTCGTGGGGGCTTCACGGCGAGCTGCGGCCCGCGATCAGGCGGGGTTTCCTGGTCTCGGTCCCGGTTGCCGCCTGCTTGATCGCCGACCTCGAGGCCGACGACGCGATCGCCGGGGCCCTCGGCACCGCCGCGCTTGTGTGCGGCTTCATCGCGTTCGACGCGCCGGCCCGGGTGCGCGCACGCTGGCAGTTCGCCTGCGCCCCGGCGGCGGGAATCCTCGCGGCGCTGGGAGTGCTCACGAGCCAGACGGTGCCGACCGCGATCCTCGGCATGGGGGTGGTGGCGGCCCTCGGCGGCTACGCGGTCGTCGTCTCACTGCGAATGGCGATCGCCGGGCTCTCGTTGGTACTGATCTTCCTGATCGCGCAGGGGCTGTGGCTGGAACCACACCAAGCCTGGGAGGCGCTCGCGATCGGCACCGCGGGCGGCCTGATGCAGGCGGCCTGGGCCGCTGCCGCGTGGGCGGTGGCCGACCGCGGGCGAGACCGGCCGTTCCCGCCCACTCCTGCGGGGGCCGAGGTCGTGGCGCGGCTGCGCGCCGGCTTCGACCTCAACGAGATGGCTCTGCGCCACGCGCTTCGCTTCGGCGCGGCGCTCGCGGCCGGGGTCGCGATCTATCGCCTCGCCGGGTTCGACGACCACGGATACTGGGTGCCGCTGACCATCCTCTTCGTGCTCAAGCCCGAGGCCGGTATGACGTCCGAGCGGATCGCGATGCGGGCTGCCGGAACCGTCGCGGGGCTGGTGCTCGCCACTGCGCTGGCCGAGGCCCTGGGCGATTCGGTGATCCCGACCACCTTCGTCCTGACGGTTGCCGCGGCGCTCTCCTTCGCGCTGCTGGCGATCGAGTACGCGCTCTTCACCACCGCGATCACCGTCTACGTGGTGCTCCTCACCGACACGCTGGGCGCATCGGCCTTCGACTCCGCCGGGGAGCGCGCCCTTGGCACGGTTCTCGGGATCGTGGTGGCCGCCGTGGCGTTCCGCGCGTTCGGCGAGGCCGACCGCAAGGGCGGTGCGTAAACCGATCGCTAGGCTCGCCGCATGTCCAGCACGACCAGCCCGCTCAGCCCCGTTCTTTCACCCGGACAGGTCGAGACCCTCGCGGACCGAGGTGAGGAGCGCACGGCGGCGCAGGGCGACTTCCTGTTTCGGATCGGGGACGCCCGCTATCCGCTCATCGTCATCCTGGAGGGGGAGGCGGCGATCCTCGACGGCGCCGGAAACGAGATCGCCCGCCAGGGCCCTGGCGGCTTCCTCGGCGAGCTGAACCTGATGACGGGGCAGACCGTCTACGTCGATGGTGTCGCGACGAAGCCGATGCGCTACATCGCCGTCGAGCGCGAGGAGATTCGATCGCTCTTGGCCGAGGACGGAGCCCTCGCCGACGTGCTCCTGCACACGTTCATGCGCCGGCGCGAGATCCTCCAGGAACACGAGGGTGTCGGCCTGGAGGTCATCGGGCCGCGATCGTCGGCGTCCACTCGCAGCCTGATCGACTACGCGCGACGGGGCCGGCTTCCGCACATCTGGCGCGACACGGAACGCGACGGCGATTCGAAGGCGGCGGCGTTGATCGCTGACCTCCGGGCGGACGAGCTGCCGCTTGTGCGGCTTCCCGGCGGCGCCGAGCTTCGCAACCCGAGCAACGGGCAGCTCTCGCGGGCGCTGGGCGTCGGGCTGGAGCTCGAGGCTAAAGAGGAGGTCGACCTGCTTGTGATCGGAGGGGGGCCGGCCGGCCTTGGCGCCGCTGTGTACGGCGCCTCGGAAGGTCTTGAGACCCTCGTGGTCGAGGGCACCGCGCTCGGCGGCCAGGCCGGCGCCTCTCGCCGGATCGAGAACTACCTTGGCTTTCCGGGCGGGATCAGCGGCTCCGAGCTGATCAGCCGCGCGATCACTCAGGCCCGTAAGTTCGGCGCCCGGACCGCGACCCCCTATCGCGCCCTATCGCTCGAGCCCGGTGATGCGGCACACCGAGTCGAGCTGGAGGATGGACACGTGATCGTCGCCCGTTCGGTCGTCGTCGCCACCGGGGCGGAGTACCGGCGCCTTCCGCTCGAGGACCTCGAGGATTACGAGGGCCTGACCATCTTCTACGCCGCCGGCCCGCCCGAGGCCCACGCCTGTGCGGGCACTCGCGTGGCGGTCATCGGCGGCGGCAACTCCGCCGGGCAGGCGGCCGTCTGGCTCGCGCGGGGCGGCGCCCTCGTGACGGTTCTGCATCGTCGCGGCGACCTCGGCGAGACGATGTCCGATTACCTGATCCGCGAGCTCGACCGCCATGGGGTCGCCGTTCGCGATCGCAGCGAGATCGCCGAGCTGCATGGCACGGACGGCGAGCTCGAGGCGGTGACGCTGAAGCAGGGGGAGCGTCTCGCGTTCGGGTCCCTCTTCTGCTTCCTGGGGGCGACCCCCTGCACCGATTGGCTCGGCGACACCCTGACCCGCGACGAGAACGGCTTCCTCGTCACCGGCGATGAGGCCGGCGCCGGGGGCCTGTACGAGACGAGCATCCCCGGCATTTACGCCGTCGGCGACGTTCGTGCAGGTTCGACCAAGCGGGCCGCGACCGCCGTCGGAGAGGGCGCGGCGGTGGTTGGGCACGTCCACGAGCGCGTCACCGCGGTCCCGGCATAGGGCCGGTCATCGCAGGCCTAGCCCGCCACCGTGCGGGCGCTTCTCGGCGGCCCCAGCCCCGAGCTCAGGATCCGCTCGGGATGGATGCGGATCAGCGGCGTCGGCAGTGCGATCGCCTCGCCGCGCCCGCGGATCTCGACTGACCTCGGGCGCCATGGGTCGACGCTCTCGAGATCATCGATCACGATCGCCACGCGACCGGTGCGCTCGACATCGCGGAACTTCTTCGTTCGCTGCAGGTCACGACCCCCGACGTCGATCGTGTCCCGGGCGGCGTTGTAGATCCATCCGACCGGGACGACGTGCGGCGTGCCGTCCGGGCCCACGGTGGCGATTCGGCCCAGCTGCCGCCCGCCGGTCAAATAGTCGAGCTCGGCCTTGGTGAACACGCTCATGACACCGAAGATATTGACCTCGGCTCTACCATTAAGCAGGTAAGAGGCAAAGGGATTTCAATGACGTCCATGGACGGGCTCAAACGGCGGATAGCGGAGGGGAAGTACACGGTCGACGCGCGCGAGGTGGCCGGTGCGATCGTGGACAAGCTGGGGATCATCAAACGGACCCAGCGCGAGATGCAGCGTGCCGAGGAGAGGACGGCGACCGAGGCCGCTCACGTCTCAAAGCGGCGGGGCGGACGCGGGGCGACGCCCACGAGGCCCTCTCAACGCCGCACGGCCAACGGCCGGTCGTAGAACTATCCGGGAATAGGTCCTTACTTTCGCGAGCCGACTCCGTGCTCTGGGGCACACGTCCCCAAGCATCGGAGGATTCAGTGAGGACAATTCACCACAACAGGCGGGAGCGGCGCGCCGCGCAGTGCATCAAGCCCAAGCGGCCCGGCTCGGACGGCGAGCAGGCTCCCTACGGGCGAGCGCTCGCGATGCGGGCCTACGGCGGCGACCTCGCGCGGCTCGCCGAGGACATCGCCGACGAGCTCGAGCTTTCTCCCGATCAGATCGACGATCTTTTGTGGCCGGGATGCCGCAGGACTTGACATACCCAATTTGGGGGGCATAATTCCAAGTACATGGATGCTGCCGCTGCGCCCGGGGCGGTCGTTCATCCGCCCGGGCTGGCTCTGAGGATTCTCAGGGACGAGAAGCTCGCGACGATGGTCGCCGAGGGAAACGACGACGCCTTCGCGACCCTCTACCAGCGCCATCACCAAGCCGTCTACCGCTACTGCCGTTCCCTGGTTCGCAGCGAGGCCGACGCCCGCGACGCGCTGCAGAGCTCGATGCTGGCGGCGCTCTCGGCGCTTCGGGCCAGGGACATCGAGGGGGCGTTCAAGCCCTGGCTCTTCCGAATCGCGCATAACGAGTCCGTCTCGATCATCCGCGGCCGAGTGCGCGAGGCTCCCTCCGAGGCGCCGCCGGTTGCCCCCTCGACCGACGACCGCGAGACCCGAGAGCAGCTTCGCGCCCTCGTTGCCGATCTCGCCGCGCTCCCCGAGCGTCAGCGCGGGGCGATCGTCATGCGAGAGCTCAGTGGCCTGAGCTATGCGGAGATCGCCGCCGCGCTCGGCACATCGGAGGCGGGTGGGAAGCAGCTCGTCTACGAGGCCCGCGGCGCCCTCCAGGACCTGCAGGCCGGCCACGACATGAGTTGCGATCTGGTGCGCGAGCGAATCTCAGCGCGCGACCGCCGCCTGCTGCGGGGCCGCAAGGTCCGCTCTCACCTTCGCGGGTGCCAGCCCTGCCAGGACTTCGAGCAGGGGATCGACCATCGGCGCAAGGGCTTCGCCCTGCTCGCGCCGCCGCTCATGCCGCTCGTGGCGGCCGCTGTCCTGGAGGACGTCTTCGGTGGTGGCGGGACCGGCGGGGGCGTCGCCGCGGGAGGGACCGCCGGCGCGACCGGAATCGCCTCCGGTGGTGCTTCGGTCGCGGGGCCCGCAGCGCTGAAGGTCGCGGCCGCTGCGCTGATCGTTGGCGGTACCGGCTTCGGCGCCTACCAGGCTGCGAACGCGGTCGTCGGGAACTCTCCCACCGAGGCCGTCGCAGAGCAGAGCGCGGGCGCGGCGGCGGGGCCATCTGAGGCCCGGGCGGGATCCGGCGGGGGCGAGGGGAAGTCCGAAGGTCGCGGGGACGGCGCGGGCGACGGCCACGCCCCGGCGGCGGGCAAGGCCGATGGACCCGCTATCAGCGGTCAGGACGGCACCCCGGGATCGGCCGATGAGCCCGGCTCACCAAGCGGTTCGGCCGGGAGCGGTGGCTCCGATGGCGACGGGAACGGCTCGGGAACGGGGCCCTCTCCGGATCCCAATCCGCCTCCGCCATCCGGCGGTGGCGGCGGCTCACCACCACCAAGCGGCGGGGGCGGCGGCTCACCACCACCGAGCGGCGGTGGCGGCGGCTCACCACCACCGAGCGGCGGTGGCGGCGGCCCGGCGCCGGGAACTCCCCCTGGCCACGGTGGCACGTCGCCCGGCCAGGGTGGCGGCACGCCGCCCGGCCAGGCGGGCGGGGGCACACCTCCCGGCCAGATCAACAACCCCGGCCACGGCCACGGTTAGCGGCGGCTAGGCGCGGCGCGGATCGAGCGCCGCATGGATGGAGCGCACGACCAGCGCGCCATCGCCCACCGCCGCCGCCACTCGCTTGGTCGAGCCCCTGCGCAGGTCCCCGATCGCGAACACGCCCGAGCGTGTGCACTCGAGCAACAGCGGCCCCCGGTCCCGCCCGTTCCAGTGCTCTGAGAAGTCGGGGTGCTGGCTCGCCTCGTCGCCGGTGACCACGAAGCCCTTGTCGTCCTGGCCCACGAAATCGACGAGTCCCTCCGAGCGCGGGGAGGCGCCGATCATCGCGAACACGGCCGAGGTTTCCACTCGCTGGTCGGGCCCGGCGCCCGCGATCACGACGGCCTCCAGCTTCTCGTCTCCCTCCAGCGATCGCACCTCGCACCCGGACCACACGCGGACGTTCGACTTGGCCTCGATCTGATCGACCAGGTAGCGCGACATCGCCGCCTCCAGCGGTCGCCGGGCCACGACATGGACCTCGCGTGCGTGGTCGGCGAGGTTGACGACGGCCTGGCCGGCCGAGTTCGCACCACCCACGACGACGACGTCCTCCTGCGCGCATTGCTTGGCCTCTACGTGCGTCGCCGCGTAGTAGAGGCCCAGGCCCTCGAACCGGTCCGCGTTCTCGGCCGGGAGCCGCCGGTAGTCCGCCCCCGAGGCGAGGACGACGCACCGCCCCCGAACACGCTGACCGTCGGCCAGCTCGACCTCGCGTAGCCCCTCGTCCTTCGGCTCCGACACCTGCGAGGCCTCGTGAACGCTGGAGATTACGGCGCCGAACTTTCGCGCCTGCAGGGTCGCCCGCCGGGTCAGCTCGGCGCCGGTGAGCCCCGTGGGGAAGCCCAGATAGTTCTCGATGCGAGCGCTCGTCCCCGCCTGGCCGCCTGGTGCGAATCGCTCGACCACAAGGGAGCTGAGGCCCTCGGAGGCGGCATAGACCGCGGTGGCCAAGCCGGCGGGGCCACCGCCGAGCACCACGACGTCGAAGCTTCGTGAGTCGACCTGCGCGCGCAGGCCCAGCTTGTCGGCGACGGCGCTCACCGTGGCTCGCCGGATGACCCGGTCGGACTCGACCAGGACGGGACACTCCTCCTCGCCGATGCCGAGGCCGTTGAGAAGCTCGCGGCTCTCCTCGTCGGCATTCAGGTCATGCCAGGTGAAGGGGGCGAGGTTTCGCTCCAGGAGCTCCCGCACCGCGAACGCCTCGCCCGACCACCGCGTGCCGATCAGGCGCTGCTGCCCAAGGCCGCGCCCCGTGAGCCACTCCCGCCGCGTGACCATCGTCCGCAGCAGCAGGTCGCCGAGCTCGGCCGTGGTGGCGACCACGCGACGCAGCTCGTCCGGCGGGATCACGATCAGCGATGTCGGTTCGGCTGCGTACCCGGCGGCGAGCGTCGGTTCGCCGGTGAACATGGAGATGTCAGCCGCAAACGTTCCCGGCCTGCACTGGGTGAAGTAGCGATCGCCCTCCTGCGCCTCGTCGATGACGTCGATGGCGCCGCTCCGCACAACGTAGAGCGGCGTGTCGCGCTCGCCGTGTGCGAAGACCAGGTCCCCGCGGGCGTACTCCCGCTGGGTGCCGCGCTCGGCCAGGTACTCGATCTGGTCCGGGGTCAGCCGGGGGAACAGCGTCGGGTGGTCGGGATCGAGGAAATCCTCTACCGGGGTCGGTGCGTAGTCGTTTGACATTTCTTCAGTCCGGTATTACTACGGCACGGTGGCGGCGGAGGAGCGACAGAGGTGGCTTGCTCTGTACGTGCTCTGCCTCGGGATGCTGATGATCGTGCTCGATGCGACGATCGTGAACGTCGCCCTGCCGTCGATACAGGAGGACCTGGGCTTCAGCCAGAGCGACCTCGCGTGGGTGGTGAATGCATATCTGATCGCGTTCGGCGGCCTCCTCCTGCTGTCCGGGCGGATCGGTGACCTCGTCGGCCAGCGCCGCATCTTCCTGATCGGGCTGACCGTTTTCACGGGCGCGTCCCTCCTGTGCGCGGTGGCCCAGAGCCAGGGCGTGCTGATTGGGGCTCGCTTCGTGCAGGGCGTCGGCGGGGCGCTGACATCCGCGGTCATCCTCGGGATGATCGTGACCATGTTCCCGGAGCCCCGGGAACAGGCGAAGGCGATCGGCGCCTATACGTTCGTCGCGGTCGCCGGCGGATCGGTGGGACTCCTGGCGGGCGGCGTGCTCACCGAGACGATCAACTGGCACTGGATCTTCTTCGTGAACATTCCGATCGGGATCCTGACCGGGCTGCTCGCCATCCGGTTCGTCCCGGACCGCGAGGGGCTCGGGCTCGCCGCCGGGGCCGACCTCCCTGGCGCGGCGCTGCTCACGGGCGGCCTGATGATCGGCGTGTACACCATCCTCGGTGTCACCGAGGAAGGGTGGGGATCGACCCAGACGCTTGCGCTAGGAGCGGTTGCGATCGCGCTGCTTGCCGCGTTCGTCGCGCGCCAAGCACGGATCGCGAATCCGTTGATGCCCCTTCGGCTCTTCCGTTCGCGCAACGTCTCCGGCGCGAACCTCGTTCAAGCGTTGCTGGTCGTCGGGATGTTCGGGATGTTCTTCCTCGGCGCTCTCTACATGCAGCAGATCCTCGGCTACGACGCGCTGCAGGTCGGCCTCGCCTATCTGCCGATGACCGTGGTCATGGGCACGATGTCCTTTCGCTTCACCGGGCAGCTCAGCCTGCGGTTTGGGCCCGAGGCCACGCTCATCCCGGGAATGGTCGCCATCCTCGCCGGGCTATTGCTCCTCGCCCGCACCCCCGTCGATGCGAACTACGTCGCCGACCTGCTCCCGCCGATGATCCTGATCGGGCTCGGCGCCGGGCTTGGCTTTCCGTCGCTCATGACCCTCGCAATGTCGGGCGCCACGCAGGGCGACTCGGGCCTGGCGTCCGGACTCGTAAACACAAGCGTCCAGGTGGGCGGCGCGATCGGGCTGGCTGTGCTCGCGACTTTTGCCACGGAGCGGACGGCGAGCCTCCTCGAGGACGGCGAGACGGCGGCCACCGCCCTCAACTCCGGTTATCACCTCGCCTACCTGATCGGCGCCGGGATGGTGCTTGTCGCGATCGCGATCGCGGCGAGCGTCCTGCGCGCGCAGGCGCCCGAGGGCGCCCCCGAGCCGCTTCCCGAGGTGCCAGCTGAGCCGCTCCCGGGCGCTGCGACCGAGCCGGGGACGCCGTCGTTCCGAGTCAAGGCGCTTCCCGAGGGCGCTGCCGCTGCGATCGCCGGCTGTCAGGAGACGGGCATGCGTGTCACGATCGGCTGCGGGGGATCAGCCGGCTCGGCACCCTAGATATCGCACGTCGTTCACGCCCTGGGTACCTTCAACGGGTGAGCACCGACGAGGTTTCGAACCCGATCTTCGCCCGTCTCTTCGACCGCTTCGCGGCCCAGGACAAGGGTCGCGGCGAGGCGGATCTCCGACGTGAGCTTCTCGCCGGCCTGCAGGGCCGCGTGGTGGAGGTGGGGGCGGGCAATGGAATCAACTTTGAGCACTACCCGGCCACGGTCTCGCAGCTGATCGCGGTGGAGCCGGAGCCTTACCTGCGGCAGACTGCGGAGCGCACCGCCGATCGGGTTGATCTGGAGATCGCGGTCATGGGCGGCGTCGCTGATGCGCTACCCCTTGGCGATGGATCCGTGGACGCGGTCATCGTCGCGGGAGTGCTGTGCTCGGTTCCCGATCAGGCAGCGGCGCTGTCCGAGTTCCGCCGTGTGCTTCGGCCGGACGGAGAGCTTCGGTTCTACGAGCACGTTCGCTCCCGTCGAGCGTCGTTCGGCCGCTTTCAGGACCTTGTCGCGCCGGTGTGGGGTCGCCTCATGGGCGGGTGTCAGCCGAACAGGCAAACACTTGCCGAGATCGAGCGGGCCGGATATTGGATCGAGGGCTGCCGCGGCTTCGGCTTTCCCCCCAACGCGCGCGCCTATCCAGTGGCACCCAGGATCCTCGGCATCGCCCGGCGCAGGTAGCGGGCTCAGGCGCTCGGTGCGGCCTCCGCGACCGCGGCGCGGATCGCCTCCGCCGAGCGGCGCACGTCGTCGGGGGTCGTGAGCCAGTTGCTGAAGGAGACCCGAATGGCCGGGCGACCGCGCCAGGTGGTGCCGGCCAGCCAACACGTTCCGTCGGCCTGGATGCGGGCGATCGCATCGGTGGTCGCCTTGCCCTCCTGGTCCCCGGGGACCGCGACCAGGACCTGGTTGATCACGACCTCGTTCAGCAGCTCGAGCGAGCCGTCCTCGGTGAGCTCGGCGGCCATTCGCCGGGCGTGCCGGCAACAGCGCTCGATCAGCTCGGCGACCCCCTGCCGCCCGAGCGAGCGAAGCGCGGCATAGAGGGCGAAGCCGCGGGCGCGCCGGGAGGACTCGGGGACGAAGTCGTAGCCATCGCGGGCGTCATCGGCCGCGGTCAGGTACGCGGCGCTCACGCCCATCGCCCCGCGGAGAGCGGCCGGGTCGGCGACGGCGATGAACCCGCTGTCGTAGGGGACGTTCAGCCACTTGTGCGAGTCGGTGGACCACGAGTCCGCCCGGTCGAGGCCGCGTGTGAGGTGGGCGAGGCCGGGGCTCGCCGCGGCCCAGAGGCCGACCGCGCCGTCTACGTGTAGCCAGGCGCCGCGGCGCTCGCAGAGATCGGCGAGCTCCTCGAAGGGGTCGAAGCAGCCGGTGTTCACCTCGCCCGCCTGGGCACACACGATCGACGGGGCGTCGCCTCGCCCGAGCTCTGCGGCGAGCTCCTCGGGCACCATTCGCCCGCGCTCGTCGGCCTTCACGACCACGGCGTTGTCCGATCCCAGCCCGAGCATCTTCAGCGCAACCGAGATCGTCGCGTGGGCGTGCTCGCCGACCAGAACGCGGACTGGGGGAGCGCCCTGCAGGCCGCGCGCCTCGACGTCCCAGCCCTCGCGCTCGAGCACGGCGTGGCGACCGGCCGCGATCCCGGCGAAGTTGGCGACCGTCCCGCCAGTCGTGAGGCCGAAGGCCGCCGACTCCGGCAGTCCTAGAAGATCCAGGACCCACCGTCCCGCCACCTCCTCGGCCACGGACGCCGACGGGCCGCATACATAGAGGCTCGCTATCTGGTCCCAGGCGGTCGCGAGCCAGTCCGCGCCGAGTGCGGCCGGCAGCGCGCCGCCGATCACGAAGCCGAAGTAGCGCGGGCTGCCGGTCGCGATCAGCCCGGGCTCGGCCGCGTCCGCCAGCGCCTCGACAACGGCCACCGGGTCCTCGCCCTCCTCCGAGAGCTCGCCGTCGAGCAGGCCGCGCAGCTCCTCGACGCTCGCGCCCTCGCGGACCGGCCGGTCCGCGAGCCCCGCCAGATGACGACGCGCGCGATCGCGAGCGACCTCCAGCACACGCTCGTAGGAATCGGTGCCGTCCGCGCTCATGGCGCGAGAATGCCAGAGTCGATGTCGAGGACCATGTCCAGGTAGAACGGGGTGAAGCCCTCGCGCTCGTAGAAGCGCCGGGCGCCCTCGTTCGTGTGGGCGAGACCGACGGCGACAGTCGTGGCCCCGCGCTCGAGCGCCCAGCTCCGGCTCGCGCTCATCAAGGCCGCGCCAACGCCGCTGCCCCGCTCCTCGGAGAGAACCGAGAGCGTCTCGATCTCGACGACCCTGTCGCCGAGATCCCAGGTCGCGGCGCCCGGGCCGGCGGTGAGCATCGCGTAGCCGACGACGCGGTCGTCGCGCTCGGCGAGCAGGAGGGCCGCCTCGCCGTCGCCGGTGAGCCAGTCGCGGTACTGGCCCTGGCGCTGTTTCCAGGTGTCCTCATAGGGGCGCACCCCCGCGACGCCCTCGGCGATGGCTCGATGGTGCTCGTAGAGCGCCCGCCACAGCGGCTCGAGCTCCGGAATACGCTCGGGCCCGGCTCCGACGATTCGCGGATCGCTCACCTCGGTGGCAGGAGCAGCTGGCTGATCGACATCACGGCGCCGCCGGGGTCGGCGATCACCGCCTGGCGGAACGTGGGGGAGTCCGAGGGCGGCACGATCACGGCGCCCCCCATCTCCGGAGCCCGGGCAACCGCGGCGTCCGCGTCATCGATCCAGAAGTCGACGCTCCAGTTCGGCGGCATCTCCTTCGGGAGGCCGTGAGCATCCATCTCGATCATCACCGCGACCATGTCGCGTGGAACGGGCTGTAACGGCTCGCCGCCCTCGTAGCCCGGCAGGCGAAACAGCACCATCGCGGCCCCACCCATGGCGAAGGCCTCGCTCTCCCATCCGAAGAGCTCGCTGTAGAACGCGGTCGCTCGATCGGGGTCGCGCGTGTTGAGGACGCTCATCGACCACGCCCCCGGCTCGTTCACCAGCTGGGCGCCGCGGTGCTCCTCGGGCTCCCAGGCAACGAACACGGCGCCCTCGGGGTCGGCGATCACGGCCATCCTGCCGCCGTCCGCGCTGTCGAAGGGCGCAGGCTCGATCACCAGTGAGCCGCCTGCTGCCTTTGCTCTTGCGGCCGTCTCGTCGGCGCTGTCGACCCAGATGTACGTGGTCCATACCGGCGTCGGCGGCGCTCCATCGGGAATCGGGGCGCCGACGGCGGTCACGTCGCGGCCGCGCAGCCGGCACATGAAGTAGACCTCGTGCGCATCCGGCGGGCGGACGTTCTCGGTCTCCCAGCCGAAGATGCCCTCGTAGAAGGCGACCGTCGGCCCGGGGTCGTTCTGCCACGTGTCGACCCAGCAGGGGACACCGTGGCTGAAGCCATTGCGCTCGCTCACCGTTGCTTTCTCCTTTCAGCGTGTTTGACGCCAATACCCCGCTTCACGAAAGACGACCTCCCAGCCTGAAACTCATCGAATACGGTGCGTGTGATGGCAGTTGAGCTGGGCAAGGGGCCAATGGCGCCAAGCGCGGTGATTGAGGTCGCGCGCGAGGATGCGCCCGTTCACCTGGCGGACGAAGGCCGCGACGCGATGGAGCGCAGCGCCGCGATCGTTGCCGAATTGGCTGAGTCGGCGGAACCGGCCTACGGGGTCTCGACCGGGTTTGGCTCGCTCGCGACCACGCCGATCCCAGCGGAGCGGCGGGAGGAGCTTCAGCGGTCGCTGATCCGCTCGCACGCGGCGGGCATGGGCCCGCCGGTCGAGCGCGAGGTGGTGAGGGCGATGATCGTCCTGCGCGCGCGCACGCTGGCGATGGGCTACTCGGGCGCGCGCCCGGAGGTCGCCGAGGTCCTGCTGGCCATGCTCAACGCCGGCATCACCCCGGTCGTGCCCGAGCACGGCTCGCTCGGCGCCAGCGGTGACCTTGCGCCGCTCGCGCACTGCGCGCTCGCCGCGATCGGCGAGGGAGAGGTGATCGACCGATCGGGGGACGCGAGGCCCGCGGCGGAAGCGCTCGCCGCCGCCGGCATCGAGCCGCTCACCCTTACCGCCAAGGAGGGCCTGGCACTCATCAATGGCACCGACGGCATTCTGGGCATGCTGCTGTTGGCCGTCGACGATCTTCGCGGCCTGCTCAAGGCTGGCGACGTGGCGGCGGCGATGTCCGTCGAGGCCCTGCTGGGCACCGACAGGGCGTTTGCCGAGGACCTGATCGCGCTGCGCCCCCAGCCCGGCCAGGGGGCGAGCGCGGCGAACCTGCGGCGCCTCCTGGAGGGCTCGGCGATCGTCGCCAGCCACCGCTACGACGACCCGCGCATCCAGGACGCCTATTCGCTGCGCTGCGCGCCGCAAGTGCTGGGCGCCGCGCGTGACGCTCTGGCACATGCTGAGCGCGCGGCCGACGCGGAGCTCTCCTCCGCGATCGACAACCCGATGATCATGCCCGACGGGCGCGTTGAATCCTGCGGGAACTTCCACGGTGCTCCGCTCGGAATGGCGTGCGACCTGCTCTCGATCGCGGCGGCGGAGGTGGGAGCGATCGCCGAGCGGCGCACCGATCGGCTGCTGGACGCCAAGCGCTCGGAGGGGCTGCCGCCCTTCCTCGCGGACGACCCGGGCGTGAACTCGGGCCTCATGATCGCCCACTACACGCAGGCCGCGATGGTTGCCGAGAACCGGCGGCTCGCGGCCCCGGCCAGCGTCGATTCGCTCCCGACCAGCGCGATGCAGGAGGACCATGTGTCGATGGCCTGGGGGGCCGCCCGCAAGCTGCGTGAATCGGTCGGGAATCTGGCGCGGATCATCGCCGTCGAGCTGAGCTGCGCAGCTCGGGCGCTCGATCTTCGCAGGCCCCTCGAGCCTGCGGCCGGGACCGCGGCCGCGCGCGCCGTGGTGCGCGAGCGTGCCGGCGGGCCGGGCCCCGACCGCTTCCTGGCCCCGGAGCTGGCCGCCGTGGAGGAGCTGGTTGCCAGCGGGTCGGTCGTGAGCGCCGTCGAGGCTCGGATCGGAGACCTTCAATGAGCGGCCCGCGCGAGGTCCGTGCGCCGCGCGGCACCGAGCTCTCCTGCCGGGGATGGCCCCAGGAGGCGGCAAAGCGGATGCTCATGAACAACCTGGATCCCGAGGTCGCCGAGCGCCCCGAGGACCTCGTCGTCTACGGCGGCACCGGCCGCGCCGCGCGTTCCTGGGAAGCGTTCGACGCCATCGTCCGGACGCTCGAGACGCTCGCCGAGGACGAGTCGCTGCTCGTCCAGTCAGGCAAGCCGGTGGGCGTCTACCGCACCAACGAGTGGGCGCCGCGGGTGCTGATCGCGAACTCGAACCTGGTCCCCGACTGGGCCAACTGGGACGAGTTCCGACGCCTCGAGGAGCTGGGGCTGACGATGTACGGCCAGATGACGGCGGGCTCCTGGATTTACATCGGGACCCAGGGGATCGTCCAGGGCACCTACGAGTGCTTCGCGGAGATCGCGCGCCGGCGCTTCGGCGGGTCGCTGGCAGGCACGGTTACCGTCACCGCAGGGCTCGGCGGGATGGGCGGCGCACAACCCCTCGCGGTGACGATGAACGAGGGCATCGCGCTATGCGTCGAGATCGATCCGGAGCGCATCCGCCGCCGGCTGGAGACCCGTTACCTCGACGAGGAGGCACAGGACCTCGCCGACGCGATCGCCCGCTGCGAGGAGGCGAAGCGGGAGCGCCGCGCCCTGAGCGTTGGCCTCTGCGCCAACGCCGCGGACGTCATCCCCGCGCTGCTCGCGCGTGGTTTCGAGGCCGATATCGTCACCGATCAGACGGCCGCGCACGATCCCCTGGTCGGCTACATCCCCGACGGCCTCAGCCTCGAGGATGCCGACGAGCTGCGGCGGGCCGACGCGAGCGAGTACATCAAGCGGGCCCGCCGCTCGATCGCAGCGCACTGCTACGCGATGGTCGCTTACAAGGACGCCGGCGCCGAGGTCTTCGACTACGGCAACAGCCTGCGCGCCGAGGCGAAGCTCGGCGGGTTCGAGCGCGCCTTCGACTACCCGGGGTTCGTCCCCGCCTACATCCGCCCGCTCTTCTGCGAGGGTCGCGGGCCCTTCCGCTGGGTCGCGCTCTCGGGCGATCCCGCGGACATCGAGGCCACCGATCGCGCCGTGCTCGAGGAGTTCCCCGACGATGAGGCGCTCGGGCGCTGGATGAGAATGGCGGGCGAGCGGATCGCCTTCCAGGGCCTCCCGGCTCGGATCTGCTGGCTCGGCTATGGCGAGCGCCACCGGCTTGGCCTGCGCTTCAACAGCATGGTGGCGAGCGGGGAGCTCAGCGCCCCCATCGTGATCGGTCGGGACCACCTGGACTCCGGCTCCGTCGCCTCCCCGTACCGCGAGACCGAGGGGATGGAGGACGGCTCCGACGCGATCGCCGATTGGCCGCTTCTGAACGCGCTCGTCAACACCGCCGCGGGCGCGTCGTGGGTGAGCATCCATCACGGGGGCGGCGTCGGCATCGGCCGCTCGATCCACGCGGGGATGGTGTGCGTCGCCGACGGAAGCGAGCTCGCCGCGCAGAAGCTCGAGCGCGTGCTGACCGCCGACCCGGGCACCGGCGTCGCGAGGCACGCCGACGCGGGCTACGAATCGGCGATCGCGGTCGCCGAGGAGCGCGGCGTGCGGCTGCCGATGCGCGAGGGGTAGGGATGGGCGGTGGGTTGGTGAGGCCCGGGAGCCGGGAGCTCCGGCGGGGTGGCGCTCACGGGGTCGCTGGGGTGGTGGTTCGGGGCGTGGGGGAGAAACAGTCAATGAGGGAGAGAGTTGGGGAGTGGGGGATACCCCGAGGGGGTATATTGGATACCCATGAGGGGTATCTACCCCGGTCGATTGTCGAATTAGTGACCGTATGCGGCACTAATTCGACAATCCGCGGGGTGAGCGCGGGCGAGCGCCGCGGATCGGCCGCCGGGGCCAGTTTCTCAGGCACGGATCCGGCCCTATACCCCCCTCGAAATCGCGGCAACTTCCCAAAAGCAGGGGGGGTATGCCTCACCACCCCCGCCAACGCCCCCTACCCCGCCAATCCAACGCCTGCGCCACACGACCGCCCCACGGACCACCGTCACCGCCGGCACCTCACCCACAAAACCGCCGGGGCTCGCCGCAGCCTCCGCGGACGACCGTCCTTGCCCCCAGCCCGAGCTGATGGCCGAGCTTGAGATCGTCACCCTGGGCGACCCGTTGCTCCGCGAGCGCGCTCGCGAGCTGGGCGCGGACGAGATTGCTTCGCCGCAGGTCCAGGCGCTCATCGACGACATGATCGAGACGAAGCGGGCGGCCAACGGGGCCGGGCTCGCCGCGAACCAGGTCGGGGAACCGCTGCGCGTCGCGATCGCCGAGGTGGAGGAGGGGAACCCGCGCTACCCATACAAGCCGCCGATCCCGCTCACGGTGATGATCAACCCAGTGCTCGAGATCAATGACGACGAGGTGGAAGTGATCAACGAGGGCTGTCTCTCGGTCCCGGACGTCCGCGCGGAGGTGCCGCGGCACATGTCGATCACCGTCCGCTACCTCGACCGGTATGGCGACGAGCGCATCGATTGCTGGCGGGGCCTGACCGCGGGCACCTTTCAGCATGAGATCGACCACCTGGAGGGAACCCTGATCACGGACCGCGCCGACGCCGGCAGCGTGACCAGTTGGGACGAGTACGAGCGCTCGGCTCGTGAGGCCTTCGAGCGGCGAGCCCGCGCGATCGTCGCGAGGTATGGCCAGTGAGGTACTGGTGCGCCCTGGCGTGGCTCGGCGGGGAAGCAGCCGCGGAGCGCGTCCTGATCGACGTCGACGGCGAGCGCATCGCCGAGGTCACGGCGGACGTCGACCCACCCCCCGACGCCGAGCGGCTCGCGGGGCTGACCCTTCCCGGGTTCGCCAATGCCCACTCCCACGCGTTTCACCGCGCGCTCCGCGGGCGGGCGCAGGGTGGGCGCGGGGACTTCTGGAGCTGGCGTGAGCGGATGTACGCGCTGGCCGGCCGCCTGGATCCCGATTCCTACCGCTCGCTCGCGCGTGCGACGTTCGCGGAGATGGCGCTGGCGGGCATGAGCTCGGTGGGAGAGTTCCACTACCTGCACCACGGTCCCGGGGGCGAGCCATACGACGATCCGAACGAGATGGGCCGGGTCCTGATCGAGGCGGCACGCGAGGCCGGGATCCGGATCACGCTCCTAGACACCTGCTACCTGCATGGCGGCATCAACGCGCCGCCCGACGAGGTGCAGCGGCGCTTCGCCGATGCCGACGCGGAGGTCTGGGCCGAACGGGTGGACCGCCTCGAATCCCAGCAAGACGCCCGAATCGGCGCGGCGATCCACAGCGTCCGCGCGGTCGACCCCGAGTCCGCCGCAAAGGTTGCCGCGCGGGCTGCGGCCGGCAAGCTGCCCCTGCACTCCCACGTCTCCGAGCAGCCGGCCGAGAACGAGGCCTGCCGGGCCGCTTACGCGAAGACGCCGACGGAGCTGCTGAGCGAGGCGGGCGCGATCGATGCCCGTTTCACGGCGGTTCACGCGACCCACCTGTCCGGGCCGGACATCCGCCTGCTCGGGGCGGCGGGTGCCACCTGCTGCCTGTGCCCGACGACCGAGCGCGACCTTGCCGACGGCATCGGCCCCGCGCGAGCGCTGCGCGATGCCGGCGCGGAGTTGGCGCTCGGCTCGGACTCGCACGCCGTAATCGACCAACTCGAGGAGGCGCGCGCCATGGAGCTGGACGAGCGCCTCGCCTCCGGTGAGCGCGGCCGCCACACGGCCGAGGACCTCCTGCGCGCCGCGACGACCGCCGGCCACGCCGCCCTCGGCTGGCCTGAGGCGGGACGGCTCGAGGCGGGCGCACTCGCGGACCTCGTCACGCTGGACCTCGAGTCGGTTCGCCTCGCGGGAACGAGCGCCGGAGGCGTTCTCGATGCCGCCGTCTTCGCGGCGAGTGCCACGGACGTCAAGAGTGTGGTCGTCGGCGGTCGCCGGGTCGTGGAGGACGGGCGTCACCTCGAGTTCGATGTCGCGAGCGAGCTCGCCGGCGCGATCGACAGGATCTGGGGGGCTTAACCGATGACGAGCCTCGCGATCGACAACATCGGCCTGCTGGTCACCAACGACCCCGCGAGCGGCGAAGGGCCGCTCGGGATCGCCCGCGACGCCGCGCTCGTGATCGACGGCGAGCGGGTGGCGGCCATCGAGCGTGCCGGGGTCGAGGCGGATGAGCGCATCGACGCCGCGGGGCGTTGCGTGATCCCCGGGTTCGTCGACAGCCACACCCACCTGGTCTTCGCGGGAGACCGGGCGGACGAGTTCGCGGCGCGCATGGGCGGGCAGCCCTACGCCGCCGGGGGCATTCGCGTGACGACCGAGGCGACCCGCGCCGCGACGGCCGATGAGCTGACGGCGCTCGCCGAGGCGCGCCGAGCCGAGGCCCTGCGCGCCGGAATCACGCACCTGGAAATCAAGTCCGGCTACGGGCTGGAGGTCGAGGCCGAGCGGCGCTGCTGCGAGGTCGCGGCGACGCTCACCGACGACGTGACCTTTCTCGGCGCCCACATCGTCCCGGCCGAGTACGAGGGCAGGGCCGACGACTACGTGGACCTCGTGTGCGGCGAAATGCTCGACGCCTGCGCGCCGCTGTGCCGCTGGGTGGACGTCTTCTGCGAGGACGGGGCGTTCGACGCCGACCAGTCGCGCGCCGTCCTCGAGGCGGGCCGGGCAGCCGGCCTTGGCCTGCGCGTGCATGGAAATCAGCTCGGGCCGGGAGAGGGGGTTCGGCTTGCCGTCGAGCTCGGGGCGGCGTCGGTCGATCACTGCACCTACCTGGAGGACGCTGACATCGATGCCCTTGCGGCCGGCAAGACCGTCGCGACGTTCCTCCCGGCAACGGACTTCTCCACCCGCCAGCCCTACCCGAATGCGAGGCGCGCCATCGACGCCGGCGTCAGCGTCGCGATCGCCACGAACTGCAACCCGGGCTCGAGCTACACGACCGCGATGTCCTTCTGCATCGCCCTCGCCGTTCGCGATATGCGCATGACCGCCGAGGAGGCCCTTCAGGCGGCCACGCTCGGCGGGGCGAAGGCGCTCCAGCGCGCCGATCTCGGCCGGCTCTCACCGGGGGCGCGCGCCAACGCCGTCGTCCTCGATGCGCCCTCCTATACGCACCTCGTCTACAGGCCAGGGGTGCCGTTGGTCGACACGGCCGTGGTCGCCGGGAAGGTGGCAGCCGGGAGCTAGCCGCTCAGCCGCTGCATGAAGTACGTACACCCTGGCGCTGGATGCGTCATCTTCGAAACCGTGTCAGCATCTACAAGCGAGACCGGATCAGAAGGAGAGCTTCGTATGAGAAGGACCGTCGTAGGGTTGCTCGCTGTTGTCAGCTTGGCCGTGCCATCGTCGGCCGGCGCGATCACCTTCGGCGATCCGGACGTGAACAACGAGTACCCGAATGTTGCGTCGGTGAGGGGGATCGACGAGGCGCAGAACCTCGCCCGGGTCAGCTGCAGCGGCAGTCTGCTCCACCGCGATGCCGAGAAGGTGGTGATCCTGACCGCCGCGCATTGCACTGATGCATGGGCGGGCGAGATCGCAGCAGGAACGCTCGATTCCGTGGGGGTCTCCTTCGATCAGAACAATCAGGTCAACGGAACGACCACGAACGCGACCTTCTACGTCAGGGGCGGAGTGCCCATCAGCTTCCCCGCGAAGGATGCGCCCTTCGAGAAGTTCGACTATGGGCTGGTCGTATTCCCCGCGAGTGCCGAAAATGCCGTCGGCCAGACGGTCTCCGAGCGCTGGGGCGCGCTTACGCCTGTTCAAGTGGCGCCAAGCGTGGGGTACTTGTCAGATCTGATCGCTGGTGTGAGCGATCCCACACGAGACCTTTCGTTCACTGCCGTTGGTTATGGAACCGGGGAGAAATTTCCGATCCCGGGTGAGGAAACGGGCCCCGCGAATCCGTCCGGAGCCAATGACTCAACGTTTCTCATTCGCTATATCGCTGACGGTCTGACGTACAAGGCACATAACCCAATCAACGACGTGCTTCGGCTTTCGATGAACATCGCGAAGGGTGAAGAGGGAACCTGTAACGGCGACTCGGGCGGCCCGATCTTCTACGAGGACCAGAGCCTCGGGCGGGTTCAGGTATCTGTGATATCCGGCGGTGATGCACCGTGTAGAGCGACGAACACCGGACCAGCGTTCAGTCGTCCGGAGGCCTTCGCCTTCATCGAATGCGCAAGGGTCGCGGGAGGTGTCAGCGTCGTCGCGTCTTGTGTTGAGAACCGCTTCGGCTCCTAGCACGAACTGCTGGGTTAATCAGCAGGTCGTTCTCGTCTTCTTCGTCAATGGGCGCGCGATCGGATGAGCTCAGATTTGTGATCGAGCGCGAGCTCCCGGCAGCTCCTCCGGTGGTCTTCGCTGCGTTTAGCGATGCGAACGAGTTGGCGAAATGGTGGGGGCCCAGGGGATTCGCCGCCCCGAGCCTGAGCTTCCGCCCTCGCGTCGGAGGGACCTATCGGATCAAAATGCAGCCGCCGGAGGGCGATCCCTTCTATCTGACGGGTGAATTCCGCGAGGTCGACCCGCCTACCCGGCTCGCCTACACGTTCGTCTGGGAGGACCCCGACCCCGACGACGTCGAGACGCTCGTCGCCCTCTCACTCCGGGACCTCGGTGGATCGACGGTGGCGGCCCTCACGCAAGGCCCGTTCAAGACCGAGGCGCGTCATGCTCTTCACAGAAACGGCTGGACCGAGAGCTTCGAGAAGCTCGACCGGCTCATCTCCTCGCAGGCATAGGCGACCAAAACAAGCCCGCCTCCCCTCCGCGACGCGGCAGCGCAGCCCCGGCTCAGGACCAGCCGGCCGCCCAGCCCTCGTCAGCCTCGTGATTGAACCGCACGATTTTGCCGTCCTCGAACTCGAATGTGTGGATGAAGGCGGCGTCAAGGACCGCGCCACTCATGTTCTTGCCCGAGAAGCGGCCAGTGGCCACGACCGTATCGCCCCGATCATCGAAGCTCTCGGGGCTGCAGACGAACTCGTCGAAGTTCTGCCCTATCGCGGCGAATACCTGCTCGCCCACCGCCCGGGGGCCAGTGAAGGTTCCGCCGGGCGCGTTGCCGCCACCGGGCTCGGTCCACTCGACGTTCTCGTCGGCCATAGCCAAAACCGTCTCGGGCTTACCGGCGTTGAAGTCTCGATAGGCGCCGCGAAGGCTCTCCACGTCCTGCTCTGACATCTCTTCTCCTCTCCTAGGTGAACCGCGTCGTCGAGCCTAACGAGGGGATCGTTGCTCTGCTTGGAACGCGCTCACCTGCGCCACCGCGTCCTCGGTGCTCATAACTTCGCCGAACTCCGGGTCGAGGTTTGCCGCCGTGACGCGGCTGAGCTCGTCGGCGGAGATCGTCCCTCCGTCGCGGTCTGGCAGGTCGAAGGTATGCGTTGCGTCCAGGACGAAGCGCATCTCGAAGCCGAGGTTGGCCCCGACGCGCGCGGTCGTCTCACAGCACATGTTGGTCTGGATCCCGCAGACGGTGAACGCCTCGATGTCGTTTGCCCTAAGCCATTCCGCGAGATCGGGATCGCCGTGGAATGCCGAGTTGACGTGCTTGGTCACGAGCAGGTTCGGCTCGCCGTCGACGACGTCCTTGAAGTCGTTGCCCGGTTCCCCGGGGCGGAGCGGCGATTCCTCGAGCGAGTCGTGCCGCACGAATACCACCGGCTGCCCGGCCCTGCGCCACGCCTCGATCAGCGTCCCGACGTTCCGCTCGCAGTCGGGATTGTTGCGGGGGCCCCAGAACGCGGAGTCGTCAAACGCGCGCTGCACGTCGACGACGACGAGGGCGTTGCGGTCGGCCACGCCTCGATCGTACTGATGCCCTAGCCGGACCCGGTCGCGGCGGCTTTTCTGGACTCGGCGAGCTCGTGCAGCCGATGCGCGCTCTTCGCATCGGCCGGGAGAAAGGTCTCGATGGCCAGGTAGTCAGGACGGGCGCGCCGGCGGGTTGCGCGAGGCCGCCAGCTCGACGAGCGTTTGCCGGGGAACGCTGGTGGGCGCGACGATCACGCAGGTGTGGCCCTGCTGGGTCCAGCTCACGGTCGTGCGCCCCCCGCCCTCATCCACCCTGTAAGTGTTGCCCGCCCTTCTGATCGTCGCCCCGGGCGGCGTCTCGGCGATCGGCGCTCCGCCGACGATCGCGTAGCCGAGCCTGGCGCCGTCCGGATTGCGATAGACGACGGTGGTCACCTGGCGGTCGTCCAGCTCGGTTTCGCGGCTGCCGACCGCCTCCCACGCAAACGCGGTCCTCCAGTCGGGGAACTCGATCGCTCCCACGCGCGCATCGAGGACCGGCGGGTCCCCGCCGGCCCGGGCCGGCGCGGGTTGGGCCGGCGCCGCTGCCGCGGTCGCGTAGACCTCTTGAAGCGAGGGGGGCGCGGTGTCCGTGCGGTCGATGGCGACGGCGGCGATCACGGCCGCCGCGGCGACACCCGCGGCGGCGGCGGCGACCCAGCGGTATCGGTGCCAGAAGGGCGCCCGCTGGGCGTTCGCGCGGGTGCGCTCGATCGACTCGCGCAGCGATTGGGGCGCTTGGACGTCGGCGACCGCTGCCGCGATCCGCTCCTCGCCCCTACGCGCCAGGGCGAGCTCCTCCTCGGTCATGGGCCTGTCGGATTCATCGGTCACGAGATCAGTCTCCACTCTCTTCGACGCCGGGGGAGGGGGATTCCATCCCGCGGGCGACGCGCGCCCGGGCCCTAAAGACCCGGGAGGTGATCGTCGCCTCCTTCGTGTTCAGAAGCTCAGCCGCCTCCAGGTAGGTCAGTCCCGCCACGTCGACCGCCACCAGCGCATCCCGGAATCGGTCGGGGAGCGCGGCGATGGTCGCGAACACCTCGCGGGCCGCGAGCGCATCCTCCGGCCGAGTCGCGCGGCTTGGATCGGCCGGCTCGCGAGTCTCGTCAAGCGCGTCGGCGGCGATCCGCCGGGCGGCCCTGCGCCGGGAGCTGAGGAACGTGTTCCTCAGCACCTTGAGGAGATACCCCAGGTCGTCCTGGTTGCGGATGTGCCGGGGCTTCGCCAGCACGAGGGCGAAGGTCTCCTGAACCAGATCCTCGGCATCGTGGCGCGAGCCCGACATCGCCCAGGCCGCGCGAAAGAGGCGATCGATGTGATCGCCGAGGCTGCTGGGGTCGAGTACGCGCTCGCGGTCGGTCAACCCCCGCGAGCCTAAAGCGCCACGCATCGGGGACCCCGCCGTCCGGCGGGGCCCCCTGGCGCGAGGGCGCGCCTCAGTGGGCAAAAACGCGGAGATCAACGCGCCTTCGAGGTGCCTAGACCTCTAGGCCGTCGACCTTCACGATCAATCCGGCCGCGCCGCTCATGGCCACGCCGTCAACGCCCTCGAGGGTGTTGACCGAGAGGGTGTCGGTCGGATCGGTGTGCGTCACCGACACGGCGGCCGCGAGGCCGGTCACGTCGGCTCCCGAACCGGTGCCGTCGATGTTGATGTCGTCGTCACCGTTGGTGCCGTTGACGACCACGTTGTCGACCACGCCGTCGCCGGCGTCGCCGCCGAGCGCCCCCGCCAGGTCGAGGTCGACCTGGCTCACGTCGGTGCCCGTCAGGTCGTTGACGGTGACGCTGTCGCTTCCGCCGAGGGGATTGTCCTCGACGATCTCGACTCCGTCGGTGTTCATCGTGACGTTGCCCTGGACGCGGAAGAACGTCAGCCGTCCTTCGTTCGCCGTCAGGGTGACCTGCTCGTCCACGGCGGCGCCGTTGAACACCATCGCGTCGCGGCCGTCCTGGCCCTCGATCACATCGCTGCCCTCGCCGTTGTCCCAGCGGAAGGTGTCTCTGCCGTCCCCGAGCTTGGCGGTGTCGTTGCCCTTGCCGCCGTCGACGAGGTCGTCGCCGGCGCCGGCCCTGTACTTCTCATTCTCGGCCGCGATCTGCAGCTGCCCGCCCTCGAGCGAGTCGTTGCCGTCGCCGCCGGAGATCGTCGTCGGGGTCGTATCGGTGAACGCTCCGTTCGCGTCGTCGATGCGAGCGGCATCCCTACCGTCGCCCGTCCGGATCTCGATCGCGTCGACTCGGTCGCGCGCGAATGAGAAGTCTGCCGAGCCGTCGTCACCGACGTCGACCTGGAGCCGGTTGGGATTGGCGGCATCGAGGCGGAGTGCGACGGCGTCGCGGCCCTCGCTCCCGTTGACGTCGAGCGTTCCGTGCTTGACAGCTGCGCTTACGCCGTCGACCTTCGTGCTGCTGGCGCTCGAGCTGACTGGGACGGCGAGCGCCGCGAGCGTAAGGCCGACGGCCGCTGCCGTCAGGAATGGCCACCTGGGCCGTGGATAGGTGTTGATGTGCATGGGGTACCTCCGGGTTGGCTTGAATGCGTCTACAGGTCCAGACGCACACACCCGCAGGTCCTTCCCGCCTTATGGACTTCCGTGATCTATCGCACTGAGCTGGCCTGCGCGAGCCGGAGCTAGGCGCGCCGGTATCGCAGGCAGACGACCCCTGAGTCGAAGGTCTGCGTCCCGACGAGCTCGAGCTCCACGTGAGTGTCGCCGGCGAAGAACGGCTTGCCGCCTCCGAGGACCGTCGGATTGACGAAGATGCGGTACTCGTCGATCAGGCCCGCCGAGGTCAGGGTGGAGGCCAGCTCGGCGCCGCCCACGCCCAGGGGCTTTCCGTCCTCCTGCTTGAGCGCCGCGACCTCCTCCACCGGGTCCCCATGAGAGAGGGTGGTATTACCGACCACCTCGTCGAGGGTCTTTGAATAGACGATCTTCGGCAGGTCCTTCCAGATGCGCGCGAACTCGGCCATGTAGTCCGGGAGCGCCGGATCTTCCTCGGCGGTCTCCCAATAGACCATGACCTCGTACAGGTTTCGCCCCAGGAGATGCACGCCAAGTTCGCTGGCCTGCTGGTTGTGAAACCGATGCAGCTCCTCGCTGGGCGCCGCCCATTCGGGCCCGCCGGCGCGCGGGGCGATGCAGCCGTCGAGCGACATGGTCATCGAGTAGATCAGTTCGCGCACTGGATCCTCCGAGGTCGTGTCAGTAGGTCACGGGTACGACCGCGGGTGGCGCCGGAACTAATCGCCGCCGTACGTCTCGGCGACCGTGAAGGCCAGATCGAGCGCTTGGCGCCGGTTGAGGCGCGGGTCGCATGCCGTTTCGTAGCGATCGTTCAGGTCGCTCTCGGCGACCTCGTGGCCACCGCCGACGCACTCGGTCACGTCATCGCCTGTGAACTCGACGTGGATGCCACCCGGATGCGTGCCGAGCGCCCGGTGCACCTCGAAGAAGCCGGCGACCTCGTCGAGGATGTGGTCCAGGCGGCGCGTCTTGTGGCCGCTGGGCGCGTCGAACGTGTTCCCGTGCATCGGATCGCAGACCCAGACCACGGGCGCTCCATGCTGGGTGACCCGCTCCACGATCGGCGGGAGTAGCTCGCGGACCCTGTCGGCGCCCATCCTCGCGATCAGCGTGAGGCGGCCGGGCTCACCGGCGGGATTGAGCCGGTGGACCAGCGCGAGCGCGTCATCCGGTGAGGCGGCGGGGCCGAGCTTCAGGGCGATCGGGTTGCGGATGTGGCGGCAGAACTCGACGTGCGCGCCGCCCAGCTCCCTCGTCCGCTCGCCGATCCAGACCTGGTGCGCGGAGAGGTCGTAGGGCAGCCCCGTCCGGTCGTCGGTCCGGGTCAGTGCCTGCTCGTACTCGAGCAGAAGCGCCTCGTGGCTCGCATAAAGCTCGACCCCGTGGAGCTCCTCCGAGTCGGCGCCGCACGCCTTCATAAACGCCAGCGCTCGGTCGATCTCGCCGGCGAGCTGCTCGTAGCGTTGCCCCGCCGGGCTCTGCGCCACGAAGTCCTGATTCCAGGCGTGTGCCTGATGCAGGTCGGCGTAGCCGCCGTTGGCGAAGCCTCGGCAGAGGTTCAGCGTCACCGCCGAGGCGCTGTACGCCTCGATCATCCGCGCCGGGTCCGGCCGCCGCGCCTGCTCCGTGAACTCGAGCCCGTTCACGGCGTCGCCGCGATACGCGGGCAGCTCGACGCCATTTCGCGACTCGGTCGGGCGCGACCGCGGCTTCGCGTACTGCCCCGCCATCCGCCCGATCTTCACCACCGGGACGCTCGCCGCGTAGGTCAGCACGAGGGCCATCTGAAGGAGCGTCTCCAGCTTTGCGCGGACCGCGTCGACGGTCGATCCCGCGAAGGTCTCGGCGCAGTCGCCCCCCTGCAGGACAAACGCCTCACCATCGGCAACGGCGGCCAGTCGCTCGCGGAGCTGATCGCATTCCCGGGCGAAGACGAGCGGCGCCTGTCTGGCGAGCTCGCCCGTGACGGCGCGCACGCCCTCGGCATCAGGCCACTCGGGTTGCTGCCCCGCGGGGAGCCCGCGCCAGGAATCCAGGTCAGCCGGTTGGGCGGACGCTGCGCTCACGGGTCAAGACTACGAGCGATGCACTACGAAAGGATGCCCCGACGCGGATGCGCATACTGCTCGTAAGCCAAATGTGGCCGAGCGCGGAGAACCCCGACCTTGGCAGCTTCCTCGTGCCCCTGAGGCGCGAGCTCGAGGGCATGGGCCACGAGGTGGAGGTCGCGGCCATCAGCCGCCGCGGGGGCGCTCCCACCAAGTACGTGCGGCTCGGCGCCCGAGCGACCGCCGCCGCGCGCAGGACGCGGCCCGACGTCGTCTTCGCGCACTTCCTCTTTCCCGCCGGGGCCGCGGGCGTCGCCGCGTCGCTGGCCTCGGGGGCGCCGCCCCTGGTAGTGATGGCGCACGGCCAGGACGTCGCCAACATCGGGCAGATCAGGGGCGCGGCCTCGGGGACCGCGGCCGTCGTAAGGCGGGCGAAGGCCGTGATCGCCAACTCGCGCTGGCTCGCCGCGCGCCTCACCGAGCGCATCCCCGCG
>Ga0126312_10000250_pt1 | contig 29143 bp, 29 predicted proteins | sample Plot104A_FD_92537 | JGI IMG/M metagenome (GOLD analysis project Ga0126312, IMG submission 92537) | Serpentine soil microbial communities from UC McLaughlin Reserve, CA, USA - Plot104A | ecosystem: Environmental > Terrestrial > Soil > Grasslands | place: USA: UC McLaughlin Reserve, Lake County... | reverse complement strand
TGGCAAGCTCAATCCGTACGAGGAGGCCGCATCGACCCCCTTGATCATGAGGGTGCCCGGTCGTTACCTCCACCGGGGCCATGCCACGGCGCACGTCTCCGACCCGGTCGCCAACATCGATCTCGCCCCGACGATCCTCCGGCTCGCGCACGCGAGGCCGTGCCCGGCCCATGGCCGGTGCCGCGTCCTGGACGGGAGGCCTCTCCAGGGGCTGATCGCAGGTCGATCCCCTGACTGGGCCGCGGACCGTGCGATCGGCCTGGAGCTCAATCGGTCGAGGGCCAAGGAACGTCACTCGGTGTGCACCTACCGGGGTGTCCGATTCCGGGGCCAGGTCCTGATCCGGTACCTAACCGTCGCGAACGATCCGAACTCCGACAAATGCGTGCGGGACAGGGAATGGGAGCGTTACGACGTGACGAGCGATCCGTTCGAGCTCCACAACCTGTGCTTCGGCGGCAGGGGATCGAACTGCCCCGATGGTCCGGGCGAGTCTCACCTCACGAAGCTCGTCCCGCGTCTGGCCCGATGCGCCGGCGTGGCGGGTCGCGATCCGCGGCCCCGCAGCGGCCGCTTCTGCGACTAGCTGAGCCGCCGTGTTAGCCTCGCCGCCCCGTGCGGCTCGGGATGGTCTACAAGGTTCGCGACGAGGCGGACATCATCGAGGAGAACCTGCGCTACCACCGTGCGCAGGGGGTCGACTTCTTCGTCATCGCCGACACGGGGTCCGTCGATGGCACGCTCGACATCCTGGAGCGCTACGAGCGCGCTGGGCTCGTGAAGCTCGAGCGCATAGCCGGCGGCATTCACGACATGAAGGGCGAGGGGGGCGGCGAGGAACAGATCACCCGGATCGCGACCGAGATGGGCGCCGACTGGGTGATCCACAACGACGCGGACGAGTTCTGGTGGCCCGCGGCGGGCAATCTCAAGGACGCACTGGCCTCGGTTGGCGAGACCTTCGGGATGGTGCTCGCGCCGCGGACCGAGTTCGTCGCCCGGCCCGGAGAGGGGCCGTTCGCCGAGCGGATGACCGTGCGTGAGGCCCGATTCCTGCGGCCGCCCAAGGCGGCTCACCGCGCCCACCCGGACATCAATCTCCGTGGGCCCCACCCGGTCGAGATCTGGGTCGGCGGCTCGCCATACAGGGGCCTGGTGGGCAAGCCCGTCCTGCGCACCCGTGCCGAGCACCGAGAGGTGGAGCCGCTCGAGCTTCCGATGGCGCCCAGCTTTCCCGTGGGCGTCCTCCACTTCCCGTTTCGATCGTTCACGCAGTATCGGCGCCGGGTGGAGATCGCTCGGGACAACGGACAGCTCGATCGAAATCCCGAGGGCCGCGAAGTTCGCAGTGCCTACGAGGAAGGTCACCTGGAGGCGATGTACGAGCGCCTGACGCTCGACGATGCGTCGGTCGCGAAGGGAGTCGACGAGGGATGGCTCGTCGAGCAGACGGGCTTTCGGGACTATCTGGCAGCCAGCCCGGATCCGCTTGCCCACGATGGGGCAATCGCTGGTGAAACGCCGCAGGAGGCGGGCGGCCCCACGCTCGGCGAGCTACGAGACGACGCCATGTACGCGATGAGCCGGTACCTGCAGACCCAGGCCTACCGGGCACAGGAGCGTCGGGATCTGGGCGCGGAGATCCGGCAGGGCAAGCGGCGATTGTGGCGGCAGACCCGAGCCCTGCGCGTGCGTACCCGCCGGCTGCGGCGGATCGAGTCGAGCGTTTGGTGGCGGATCCGGCCCCGGCTTCCACGCGCGATCCGGCGACGGATCAGGCGCAGGCGACGGTGAGACGGGGCAGGCGACGATCACGCAGGTTGGTGCGCGCCTACCGTGGCGCCGCCCGGGTCGAAATACTGGATCCCGGATGAGCGTCTCGAGCGAATCAGCGCATCGGGAACTGGGGCTCACGGACTTCGAGTACGAGCGCATTCTCGAGCGCCTGGGGCGCGATCCCAACGAGGTCGAGCTCGCGATGTTCTCGCTGCTGTGGTCGGAGCACTGCGCCTACAAGCATTCGCGAAAGCTGCTTCGGAGACTGCCGACCGACGGGCCCAGGGTGCTGATGGGACCGGGCGAGAACGCCGGGGCGGTCGAGGTCGGCGGGGGGCACGCGGTCGCATTCAAGGTGGAGTCCCACAACCACCCGAGTGCGGTCGAGCCCTTCCAGGGGGCGGCCACCGGGGTGGGCGGCATCCTCCGCGACGTGTTCGCGCTGGGGGCCAGGCCGATCGCGATCCTCGACTCGCTGCGCTTCGGGGAACTCGACTCGCATCGCTCCCGGTACCTGTTCGAGCACGTCGTCGCGGGCATCGGGCACTACGGGAACTCGATCGGCGTCCCCACGGTCGCCGGCGAGATCTACTTCGAGGAGCCCTACGAGCAGAACTGCCTCGTCAACGCGATGTGCGTCGGACTGGCCCCGGCCGACCGGATGGTTCGCGCCGCTGCCAGCGGCCCCGGTAACGCGGTCGTCCTGCTTGGGGCGTCGACGGGACGCGATGGCATCGGCGGCGCCTCCGTGCTGGCTTCGGCCGAGTTGGCGGAGGGCGCCGAGATGCGGCCCAGCGTGCAGATCGGCGATCCATTCGAGGAGAAGAAGCTGATGGAGTGCTGCCTCGAGCTCCTGGAGCGGGGCCTCCTGCTGTCCCTGCAGGATCTGGGCGCGGCGGGGTTGACGTCGTCCTCGGCCGAGATGGCCTCCGCGGGAAGGGTCGGAATGGACATCGACACGGGTCGCGTCCCGCTTCGCGAGGCCGACATGGAGCCGTTCGAGATCATGGTCTCCGAGTCGCAGGAGCGGATGCTGGCCGTGGTGGGGCCACGCTTGGTGGCCGACGTGCTCGCGGTCTGCGAGCGCTGGCAGACGGGCGCCGCACAGATCGGAGAGGTGACCGATACAGGGTCGATCCGGGTGCTGGCGGACGGCGAGGTAGTGGGCCAGGCACCGGTATCGGCTCTGGTCGACGCCTGCCCGCTGTACGACCTCGCGCCCGAGCGGCCCGCGGGGTGGCTATACGGCAATCGCGCGTCGCTCGATCCGCGGGTTGACGGCACCGGGATCCTGCGCGCGCTGCTCGGCTCGCCGAACGTCGCGTCAAAGCGCTTCGCCTTCGAGCAGTACGACTCGATCGTTCAGTCGCGAACCGTGCGCCGGCCGGAGACCGCCGACGCCGCCGTGTTGGCGCTGCCGGAGAGCGGGCGCGCGATCGCCGTCGCCATCGACGGCAACGGCCGGCGCGTGGCATGCGATCCCTACCTGGGGACGATCGAGGCGGTTCTGGAGTGCGCGCAGAACCTCGCCTGCGTCGGCGCGGAGGCCCTTGGCCTCACCAACTGCCTCAACTTCGGCAATCCGAAGAAGCCGCACGTCGCCTGGCAGCTCGACCGGTCGGTGCAGGGCCTCGCCGATGCCTGCGCCGCGCTTGAGGTTCCGGTTGTCGGCGGAAACGTCTCGCTCTACAACGAGACCGATTCCGGCCCGATCTATCCCACGCCGGTGATCGGCATGGTCGGCGAGCTCGAAGACCCAGGCCAGGCGGTTGGCATCGCGCCCGGCCGGGGTGACGCCGTCGCGCTCGTTGGGCCGTTCGCACCCTCCCTCGCCGGCTCCGAGCTCGCGAAGCTGCGCGGCGATCTGGGCACCGGACTGCCGGCCTTGCCCATCGCCGAGGTCCGGGCGGCGATCGAGCTCGTGACCGACGCGGCGCGCCGTGGACGCATCACCGCCGCCCACGACGTCAGCGACGGCGGCCTTGCCTGCGCCCTCGCGGAGTGTGCGATCGCGGGCGGCGTCGGCATCCGGGCCGACCTGGATCCGCTCGTCGAGCTGCGGGGCGGGTCCGGCGAGAGCGCACTGTTCGGCGAGGGCCCCGGCGGGTTCGTCGTGACCGGACCCGCGTTGGCGCTGGCCGAGCTCTCGGAGGAAGGGCAGCAACGCGGCGTGACCGTGCTGCCCGTGGGTGAGGCCGCCGGTGGGGACATCGAGCTTCTTGCCGCAGAGGCGGAGGTCGCCATGCCGATCGCCGAGGCGGAAGCGGCGTGGCGCTCGCTGCTCAGCAGGTAGTCCGCCCTGTTCTGCGCCGCTCATCTGCTATCAACTGGGGCCTTGCGGCCGCGGTGGCAGGGATCGCCCGGCCGAGGATGTCGCATGGCGGCGCCGCCCTCCCGGCGCCATCGCCGCGCTGGCACCCGATTCGACTGGACCGATGCCCGTTCGCAGCCACAGACGGATCACGCTCGGCGCCCTCGGGCTGCTCGCCGCCTCCACTGGGGCGCTGACCGCTCCGGGTCACGCCGCGCGCGGCCATTCCGCGCTCGCCGAGACCGCGCCGCCGAACGTCGTCCTGATCCAGACCGATGACCAGACGGCGAGCCAGCTCGGCGCCGAATTCATGCCGCAGACGAAGCGACTCCTCGCGCGCCACGGCACGACATTCACCAACTACATCGCGACGACCTCCCAATGCTGCCCGTCACGGGCTTCCCTGCTCACCGGGCAGTACGCCCACAACCATGGAGTCACGTCGAACCGCGTCGGCTACGCCGGGCTGATCGACAAGGACAACGTGCTCCCGGTGTGGTTACGGGAGGCGGGCTATCGGACCATTCACGTGGGCAGCAAGTACATGAACGGCTACGAGGGCTTCACCGAGCCGAGCACCAAGCCGGCCCCCGGATGGAGTCAGTGGTTCACGGCGCTCTCATCGACCCGCTACTACGACTACGAGCTCTCCAACAATGGACGGCTGCAGCATCGGGGAAGGCATGCCGACGACTACATCGGCCGGGTCCTCGCCGAGGAGGCCGTAAAGCAGATCGACGACGCCGCCCCGAGGGAACGGCCCTTTTACGTGCAGATCGACGAGAGCGCGCCGCACGGGACCCGGCAGCTGGATCCATACGGCCATTGCGGCCACGGCACCTCCATCCCGGATCGCCGGTACGGGGGCGCCTTCGCGAAGGCCCGGCTGCCCGCGTCGCCCTCGTTCGACGAGCTGGACATGAGCGACAAGCCGAGGTTCCTGCGTCTGTCGCCACGGCTCACTCGGGACGATCGAGCCCGACTGCTGCGGAGGTGGCGATGCGCCCTTGGGTCGCTCGCCAGCGTGGACCGCACCGTCCGCGAGGTCGTCGACGCCGTCAAGAAGTCCGGGGAGCAGTCCAACACCGTGTTCATCTACACCTCCGACAACGGGCTGTTCTACGGCGAGCACCGGATTCAGAGGGGCAAGGTCTTTCCGTACGAGGAGGCGCTCAAGCTGCCGCTCATCATCAAGCTCCCGGGGCGATACCGCGACTTCGCCAACCCCGAGCACGACATCGACCGAGTCGTCGGAAACATCGACCTTGCGCCGACCATCCTCGCCCTCGCCGGCGGCGCGCCCTGCAGCTCCTCGGGGGAGTGTCGCACCATGGACGGGCGCTCGCTGATGCCGCTGCTCCAGCGCTCGGGCGGTTGGTCGCGCCGCGGCGGTCTGCTAACCGAGTATCGCGAGCCTGACCTGCCCCGCTACTCGACCTGTGAGTTCGCCGGAGTCCGGACCCGGAGCGAGATCTACGTCGAGCACTACCGAGTCGCCGATGCGACGGGCGGGACCTGCGTGGACCAGAGTCCCCCCGACGCGGAGCGCTACGACCTGAAATCGGATCCGTTCGAGCTTGACAACGACTGCTTCGGGGGGTCGCCCGCCAATTGCCCGACCGACGACACGCAGAGAAAGCTCGGCGCTCGGCTCCAAGAGCTTCGCACCTGCGCAGGAGTCAGGGGCCGGGACGACCAAGTGGGCGACCGGCCCTTCTGCGGGTGAGCGGCGGGTCCCCGATCACCTCGCGAAACCTCACCCGCGGTGGGCTCGCGGCGCTCGCCGCGATCAGCGTGGGCATCACGGCGGTCCTCGCGCAGGACTCCACGCACGCCGCCGCCAAGCGGCCGCAGCCCAACATCGTGCTGATCCAATCCGACGACCAGACCTTCGCCCAGCTGAACCGGCAGGTGATGCCGAACACCGAGCGGCTGCTGGTGAGCAAGGGCACGACGTTCACCAACTACATCGCGACCACCGCGCAGTGCTGCCCCTCTCGCGCGTCCCTGTTCACCGGTCAGTACGCGCACAACCACGGCGTGAGCTCGAATCAGGTGGGCTACCCGGGGCTGGTCGACAAGGGCAGCGTCCTACCCGCATGGCTTGCTCGCGCGGGTTACAAGACGATCCATGTGGGGAAGTTCATGAACGGCTACAACCGATTCACAGAGCCGGACACGACCGTCGCGCCTGGCTGGGATGAGTGGCACACGGTGCTCAGCGACACGCGGTACTACGGCTATGACTATTTCGTCAACGGCCGCGTCGTGCACCGGGGACGGGCACCGCGGGACAACCTGACGACCGTGTTGAATCGCGATGCGGTGAGGATGGTCCACCGCTACGCGCCTAAGCGGCCGCCGTTCTACCTTCAGCTCGACGAGCGCTCGCCTCACGTTTCGCATCAGTTCGACCCGCACGGCGCATGCGGTCGCGCAGCGACTCCGGAGCCGCGTGACGAGCGGCGCTTCAAGGACACGCCGCTGCCAAAATCGCCGTCGTTCAATGAGAAGAACATGGGGGACAAGCCGCCGTTCCTGCGCACCGCACCAAGGATCGACACCGCGCAGCGGAACAACCTGCGCCGCCGGTGGCGCTGCGCGCTCGATGCCCTCGCCGGGGTCGATCGCGGTGTCGCCAAGGTGTATGACGCGGTCAAACAGGCCGGCGAGATTCAGCGGACCGTGTTCGTGTTCGTCTCCGACAACGGGTACTTCTATGGCGAGCACCGTCTGGCGGCGGGAAAGGTGTTTCCGTACGAGGAGGCGCTCCACCTGCCGCTGGTGATCCGGATGCCGCGGCGCTATCGCAACGGCAGCAGCCGAGTTCTCCATACGGCCAAGCCGGCAGGGAACATCGACCTCGCCCCGACCCTCCTGCAGATCGCCGGGGCCTCGCCCTGCGTTCCGGCCACCGGGTGCCGCACGATGGACGGCCGATCGCTACTCCCGATCCTGGAACGGACCGGCTCCTGGCCGCGCCACCGCGGCCTGCTCACCGAGTACCGCGTGCCGCACCGGCCACGCAACTCGACCTGCCAGTTCGCGGGGATCCGGACCCGACATCATGTCTACGTCGAGCACGACCGGGTCGCCGATGCGACCACCGGCGATTGCGTCGATGCCACGCCGCCGGAGGTCGAGCGCTACGACTTGAAGCAGGATCCCTTCGAGCTCAACAACCTGTGCATAGGTGGCGCGCCTGCGAACTGCCCTACGGACGCGAAGCAGCTCGAACTCCAGACGCGGCTCGCCCGGCTTCGGTCGTGCGCGGGGATACAGGGGCGTGACGAGCGGGTCGAGGGACGTCCTTACTGCGACTGAGAGAAGTGGGACCGGGTGCGCGCGGAGGCGTCGCCTGTGCCGTTGCTAGCCTTCAGATGCAGGCGGATCGCCTGCCGCCAAGCTATCTCCTCCGCCAAAAAAGGGGCCCAAATGACTCCGAGCCAGCGGCCTGTTCCGGACCGCGATGGCCCGCGTGACGAGTGCGGGGTGTTCGGCGTATACGCGCCGGGCCATGACGTTGCCCGTCTGGCCTACTTCGGGCTGTACGCGCTCCAGCATCGCGGCCAGGAGTCCGCTGGCATCGCCACGTGCGAGGGCGGCCACATCACGACCCTCCGCGAGGCGGGCCTCGTCTCCCAGGTCTTCGACGAGGAAAAGCTTCAGGCGCTCGAGGGCGACATGGCGATCGGGCACGTTCGCTACTCGACGACCGGGGGTGGTTCATGGGAGAACAGCCAGCCCGTGTGGCGGGACGACGGCCGCGAGGTCGCGCTCGCCCACAACGGGAACCTGACGAACGCGGTCGAGCTCTACAACGATCTGCGGGAGCAGGGCCTTCGCTTCCGTGGGACGTCCGATTCGGAGATCATGGCCGCGCTGCTCTCGGTGGAAGAGGCACGGCCGATCGAAAACGCGGTCCAGGCAGTGATGCCGAGGCTCCAGGGCGCCTACTCCACCGTCGTCATGACCAAGCGAGCGGTTGTCGCATTTCGCGATCCGCACGGCGTGCGCCCGCTGGCGCTCGGCAAGCTCGGGGACAGATACGTGATCGCGTCGGAGAGCTGCGCGTTCGACATCATCGGCGCCGAGCTGTTGCGCGAGGTCAACCCGGGCGAGCTCATCTCGCTCACGGAAGACGGGCTCGAGAGCCGTCAGGTCATCCCGGTGCGGCGCCGCGCGCACTGCGTGTTCGAGCACATCTACTTCTCCCGGCCCGATACGCGGCTGGAGAGCCGCGTCGTCCAGCAGGCACGGGGGCGCATGGGTGAGATTCTGTGGCGCGAGGCCCCGGTTGAGGCCGACCTCGTGATCTCCGTGCCCGATTCCGGCAACCCGGCGACGAACGGGTTCGCGCGAGCCTCGGGCATTCCCCAGGACGACGGGCTGATCAAGAACCGCTACGTCGCGCGGACGTTCATCCAGCCCGGGCAGGAGCTTCGCAAGCGAGGCCTGCGAATGAAGTTCAACCCCTTGCCGGAGATCGTCGCCGGTCAGCGCATCGTCGTCGTAGACGACTCGATCGTTCGCGGCAACACCACCCGCCAGATCGTCGCGATGCTGAAGGATGCGGGCGCCAAGGAGATCCACCTTCGGATCTCGGCACCGCCGATCCGCCACCCCTGCCACTACGGCATCGACATGTCCACTCGCGAGGAGATGATCGCTCACGAGCGCAGCGTGGAGGAGATCGCCGCCGAGTTGGGCGCGGACTCCCTGGCCTACCTGTCGCTGGAGGGCGTGTACGAGGCGATCGGCGTGCCGGCCTCGGACCACTGCGACGCCTGCTTCACGGGCACATATCCGCTCGGCGACGACGGCGAGGGGAACGGTAAATTCGCCCTCGAGGATCTGGCCGTGGTCCCGGCAAGCCGCTGAGCTCCGATCCCTCGGTGGACGCATTTCGCATCGCCGTTCTCGCGTCGGGGGCCGGAACGAATCTCCAAGCGATTCTGGACAGCCTGCACGGCCGCGACGGGATCGAGGTCGCGTGCGTCGTCTCGAACAAGCCCACGGCTCGGGCGCTCGAGCGGGCGCTGCAGGCCGGGGTGGAGACGGCAGTGTTCCCGCGCGGCCAAGACGCCGACCGAGTCGAGCGCGACGCCGCGATGGCCGACTGGCTTGCCGACCACGAGGTTGACCTGATCGTCCTGGCCGGCTACATGGAGCTCCTGTCGCCCGAGTTCGTGCGCAGGTTCCCAAACCGGATCGTGAACATCCACCCGGCTCTCCTTCCCTCCTTCCCGGGTCTGGATGCTGTAGGGCAGGCGCTCGAGCACGGCGTGCGGGTCACCGGTGTCACCGTCCACTTCGTCGACGAGGGGATCGACTCGGGGCCGATCATCTTGCAGCGGCCCGTCGACGTGCCATACACTCGCGACCGCTCGCAACTGGAGAGGGAGATTCACGAGGTCGAGCATCAGCTGCTTCCCGAGGCGATCCGCCTGATCGCATCCGGGGCTGTCCGCGTCGATCCGGCGAACGCACGGGTCGTGCACGTCGACCAGACCGCGGGTGCAGTAGATGGCTGATCCCGCGGTGCCGGCCGCCGGAACGGAGGCGTCCGCTCGGCCAGACGAGCCGGTAAAGGTTCGCAGGGCGCTGATCTCCGTCTCGGACAAGACGGGCATCGTCGATTTCGCGCGTGGTCTCGCGCAACTCGGCATCGAGATCGTCTCCACCGGCGGCACCGCCACGGTGCTCCGCGAAGCCGGAATCCAGGTCCGAGACGTTTCCGACCTGACGGGCTCGCCCGAGATCCTCGGCGGTCGGGTCAAGACGCTCCATCCGCGCCTGCACGCCGGATTGCTCGCCATTCGCGACGACGCGGAGCACCTGCAGACCCTGGAGGCCGAGCGAATCGAGCCGATCGAGCTCGCCTGCGTGAACCTATATCCGTTCGAGCGCACGGTCGCACGGCGGGGAACGAAGGAATCGGACGCGATCGAGAACATCGACATCGGCGGGCCGACGATGATCCGCGCCGCTGCCAAGAACCACCGCTTCGTCGCAGTCGTGGTACAGCCGGAGAGCTACGACGCCGTGCTGGCCGAACTGGAGGAGGCCGGCGGCAGCGTCTCGGCGGCGACTCGCCACTGGTTGGCCAACGAGGCGTTCGCATTCACGGCTCGCTACGACGCGGCGATCAGCCGATGGTTCGGCGACCGCTACGAGGAGTTCCCCGAGCACTGGGTGATGGCGCACGAGAGGTTCCTCGATCTCTCGTACGGCGAGAACCCTCATCAGAAGGCAGCGCTGTACGTCGAGGTCGGGGCCCGAACCCACATCCTGTCGCGGGTGGCGAAGCTCCACGGCAGGGCCCTCTCGTTCAACAACGTCCTCGACCTCGACGCTGCGCGGCGCCTGCTCGAGGAATTCGATGCCGCCGCCTGCGTGATCGTGAAGCACAACAACCCGTGCGGCGTGGCAACGGGTACCGGAATCGGATCCGCCTACGAGAAGGCGCTGGCCTGCGACCCGATGTCGGCCTTCGGCGGGGTCGTCGCGATCAACCGCAACGTAAATCGGGCGCTGGCCGAACGGCTGCACGAGCATTTCATCGAGGTCCTGATCGCACCGAGCTATGACGAGGAGGCGCTCTCGGTGCTCCGCCAGAAGGAGGCGATTCGCATCCTGGAGTCCACCGAGCAGCGCCGGGCCCAGCCGGGAGACCGGGACCTGAAGAGGGTGCGAGGGGGTCTGCTCGTACAGGAGCCCGATCGGATCGATTCGGATCGCGAGTCGATGCAGCTGGTGACGAAGTCCAGCCCGAGCGGCACCCAGTGGGATGACCTGTGGTTTGCCTGGAAGGTCTGCAAGCACGTCCGTTCGAACGCGATCGTGATCGCGAAGGACGGTGCGACGGTGGGCGTAGGGGCCGGGCAGATGAGCCGCGTCGACTCGGTGCGGCTTGCGATCGAGAAGGCGCAGGATGCGCGCGGTGAGGACGCCGAGGCGGTCCTGGCCGGCTCGGCCGTGGCCTCGGATGCGTTCTACCCGTTCCCCGACGGTCCCGCGCTCGCGATCGAGGCGGGCTCCACCGCGTTCGTGCAGCCAGGTGGCTCGGTTCGTGACTCCGAGGTCATCGCCGCCTGCGACGATGCGGGCGCAGCGATGGTCTTCACGGGCCGCCGGCACTTCAGGCACTAGAAGAACGGCTTCAGCCTCGCCGCCGGGTTTTCTGCCGCAGGCCGGGGGTATTTCCCTGACATGGCCGCCCACCTGCCCGCCGCCGGCCGCTGGTTCGTGCGCTGGGTCCTTCTGATGGTCCTCTGGCTGGCCCTCACGGATACGAAGAACACGCAGGACGTGCTGGCCGGGGTCGTCGCTGCCGCGCTTGGGGCGACCGTGGCTGGGCTGGTGACGCGGCGGGGTTCGCCAAAGCCGGTCGCCAAGTCGCTCGCGTTACTCGAGCTCGGACCGCGGCGGCTGCTGCGGCCGCTGTGGCGGCTGGTGGTGGACACGGGGATCCTCACGGCCGCGCTCGGGCGGCGGCTCGCAGGCCGGCAGGTCCGTGGCTCGTTTCGCGGTGTTCGGTTTCGCCCCGATGCGCCGCGGCGAAGCGCTGCCGGCCGACTGCTAACGGAGGTCTGGGGATCGCTGACGCCCAACCGCTACGTCGTGGGCATCGACGAGGAGGAGGGGCTCCTCATGGTTCACGAGCTCGTGCCCGCCGACGAGCCGGCCGATCCGCTCGCCCGCCGATGAACGAATGGGAGATCGCAACGGTGGTGCTCATGACCGCGCTGATCCCGTGCGGATGGGTGTGTCTTCGCAGAAGCTTCGCCGAGGGTGTCGTGGCGGTCCAGCTAGCCGGGACGATCGGGGCGCTCGCGTTGCTTGTGCTGGCGGAGGGCGAGGGGCGCGAGCCGTTCGGTGATCTGGCGGTCGTCGCGGCGCCGCTCTCTTTCGCCGGGGTGCTCATGTTCCTGCGGTTCCTGGAGCGGATGCGATGAGCCTGCAGGACGCCGCGGTCTACCTGTTGCTGGGCGCGGGCGTGGCGTGCGAGGTGATCGCATGCCTGGGCGTGGTCGTGATGAGGAACGTCTACGACCGCCTGCACTACGTCGGCCCAGCCGCGCTCGGTGCGGTGCTGATCGCGGCGGCGGTGTGGGCACGGGAGGGCCCGTCGGGGATCGCCTTGAAGGCGACCGTGCTGGCGGCCTTCCTGGTGGTTGCGTCGCCGGCGCTCGCTCATGGGACCGCGAGGGCCGCCCGGCTCAGCCGGTTCGGCGACTGGCGGCCGCAGCGCGAGGAGGGGATCGAGGTGGAGGACTCGTGACGGCCGTTCAGGCGGTCGCTCTGGTGGCGGTTGCGCTCGGCGGGACGGCCGTGGTGTTCGCCCGCGACCCGGCGCGGCAGGCGCTGGTGTCGAGCGTGTTCGGGATCTCGCTCGCGGTGCTGTTCCTCGCCTTCCAGGCGCCGGACGTTGCGCTCTCGCAGGTGGTGGTGGGCGCGGTCGCGCTTCCGGCGATGATCATGCTGACGCTCCGCAAGATCATCCGGCGCGAGGAAGTCGACAGGGGCGAGCGATGAGTTCGCGCGTGCGCTACGCGGTGTTCGGGACCGGGGCTTTGGGTCTCGCCGTGCTGCTGGTATGGGGTCTCGCCGGGCTTCCGGACCTCGGCGACTTCGCCGGGCGATACGGACACGTGCTCGCACACAGCGCGGTGCCCCAACGCAAGGCGACTTCGTCGATCTCGGTGACGACGTTCGACTACCGGGGGATCGACACGCTGATCGAGGAGTTCATCCTCTTCACCGCGGCCGTCGGAGTCATGGTGCTCCTTCGAGTGCAACGCGCGGAGGAGGAGGTCCCGGCTGAGCCTGAGGCGGTGCGGCGCCCCACGGCGCGCAGCGCGTCGTTGCGGAGCCTGGGGGCCGCGCTGGTCGGGCCGATCCTGGTGCTCGGGATCTACATCGTCGTGCACGGTCACCTGACGCCCGGCGGAGGGTTCCAGGGCGGTGTGATCCTGATGACGGCGCTGTTCCTGATCTATCTCGCGGGCTCTCACATGAATCTGGGACGGCTGCGACCGCTGGGCGCGATGGAGGCGTCAGAGGGCGTGGGCGCCGCTGGGTTTGCGGTGATCGGCCTGGGCGGGGTGGTGCTCGCCGGGTCCTACCTGGAGAACTTCATCGCCCCGGGGCAGGTCGGTTACCTGGTCTCCGGCGGGGACCTGCCGCTGCTGAACATCGCCGTGGGGCTCGAGGTGATGGGGGCACTGCTCGTGGTGCTGGGCGAATTCCTCGACCAGCGTCTGCTGATGAAGAAGGGGCAGGCGTGAGCTTCCTTCCCTACGGGGTCGCCGCCTGGCTTCTGCTCATCGGGCTCTACGGGATCGTCACCAGTCGCAACCTGGTGCACCTGATCGTCTGCCTGACCGTCGTTCAGTCGTCGACCTACGTGCTGCTCTTGGCGATCGGCTACCGGTCGGGCGGAACGGCGCCCATATTCGCGGACATCCCCTCATCCCGGCGGGTTGTGGACCCGATCGTCGCGACGCTGACTCTCACCGACGTGGTCGTCGAGGCGACGGTCGCCGCGCTCTTGCTGGCGCTGGCCGTGCAGGCGCACCGGCGGTTCGGGACGCTCGATCCGAACGAGATGGGCGCCCTCCGAGGCTAGGAGCCGTTCGTGGACGTCGCCCCCTACGCGGTGGTCGTGCCGCTGATCGCGGCCGGGGTGCTCACCGGCCTCGCGACGCAAGTCAACAGAGCGATCGCGGAGACTCTCGCGCTCGCCGCTGCGATCGCGGTGACCGTCTTCTGCGCGATTTTGCTGGTTCGGGTGGCCGCGGGAGCGGAGGTGTATTGGTTCGGCGGCTGGGAACCGCGGGCCGGGCTCGCGATTGGCGTCTCGTTCACGGTCGATACTTTCGGAGCCGGGCTGGCGACGCTGTGCTCGGTGCTGATGGTGGCGGCGCTTGTGCTGATGTGGCGCTACCGGGACACGGACGCGCCGCACTTCCAGACGCTCATGCTGCTCTTCCTCGCCGGGATGGTGGGGTTCTGCCTCTCGGGCGACCTGTTCAACATGTTCGTCTTCTTCGAGCTGATGAGCGTCGCCGCGTTCGCGCTCGCCGGCTACAAGATCGATGAGGACGAGGCGGTCGAGGGGTCGCTGAACTTCGCGGTGACCAACACCATCGGCTCGTTCCTGATCCTCACCGGAATCGCGCTCGTCTACGGTCGGACCGGGGTGCTCAACCTCGCGCAGATCTCGGGCACCCTTTTGGATGGCCCGCACGACGGTCTCGTCGTCGTCGCGTTCTGCCTCCTCGCCGCGGGGTTCTTCGTCAAGGCCGCCGTCGTGCCGTTCCACTTCTGGCTCGCCGATGCGTACGCCGTGGCGCCGACGCCGGTTTGCCTGCTGTTCGCGGGCGCTATGAGCGAGCTCGGGATCTACGCGGTCGGTCGGATCTGGTTCGACGGGTTCGCGGATGCCCTGGCGGTACACGCTGACGGGCTGCGGACGGTGCTGATCGTCGCGGGATGCCTGACCGCGCTGGTCGGCGCGGTGATGTGCGTCCTTCAGGACCACATCAAGCGGCTGCTGGCGTTCGCGACGATAGCGTACGTCGGGGTCTTCCTGATCGGGCTGGGGCTGTTGACCTCGGACGGGGTCGCCGGCGCCGCGGTCTACATCGTGGCCGATGGGTTGGGCAAGGCGGCGCTGTTCGGGGCGGCGGGAGTCGTGCAGCACCGTCGTCGAAGCGTCTCACTGCAACGGCTGCGCGAGCTCGGGCCGGGAATGGCGGCGACCGGCGTCGTGTGGGTCGTGGGTGCGCTCTCGTTCGCGGCGCTACCGCCGTTCGGGACTTTTCTGGGGAAGTCGCTGCTTGAGGACGGTCTGGTGAAGGAGGGGTACGGCTGGGCGATTGCGGTGCTGATCGCGACGTCGGCGCTCACGGCCGGCGCGGCGCTGCGCGCGGCGGGGGCCATGTTCTTGGGTTGGGGAGAGAGCGGGCCTCCGCCGGCGACCGAAGAGGAATCGGTCCCGGAGGAGGAGGGCACGCCCGAGCGAACGCCGGCGGTGCTGTTCGTCCCCACGGTCGTGCTGGCGTTGGGAGCGCTGGCGGTCGGCTTGGTGCCCGGGCTGGTGGAGGCGTTCGAGGGAGCGGCGGAACAGTTCGTCGACGGATCCTCGTATACCGCCGTCGTGTTGCGCGGGGCAAACGGTCCCGCGCTGGAGGCGGCATCCTCGTACTCGGCGCCGGCGAGCGCGTACGTGTACTCAGCGCTGACGTTCGCTGGTGCTCTCGCCGTTGCGGCGGTGGGCTTGTTCGGATCCCGGGTTCGGGGCTCCATCGTCGCGCGAACGAGTGATGCGACGCAGGCCGTGGTGGCTCCCCTGCGAGCGCTCCACAGCGGACACATCGGCGACTACGTCGCGTGGCTGGTCGCGGGGGTCGCGCTGCTCGGAGGGTCGTTCGCGATCGCGCTTCAGTAGAACTGTTGGCATGCCCGAGTTGCACGTGCTGCGGGTGTTCTGCGGGGACGGCGGTGGCGGTGGAAACCCGCTTGGCGTCTTTCTTGCGGGCGAGTCGGTGCCGGATGCGGACCGGCAGCCCGCGGCGACGGACCTCGGGTTCAGCGAGACGGTGTTCGTGGACGACCCCGAGCGCGGTGAGATCAGGATCTTCACGCCGGCGGTTGAGATCCCCTTCGCGGGGCATCCGGTGGTCGGGACGGCGTGGCTCTTGGCGCGCGAGCGGGGCGCTGTGTCCGTGCTACGCCCACCCGCCGGGGAGGTGCCGGTTCGAAGCGAGGAGGAGTGGACCTACGCGGCGGGCCGGCCGGAGTGGGCTCCGGACTTCGAGTTCGTCGAGCTGGGCTCGCCGGCCGACGTGGAGGCGCTCGACGGGTCGCCGAGAAGCGACGTGGAGATCGGGATGTGGGCGTGGATCGACGAGGAGGGCGGGGTGCTGCGCGAGCGGGTGTTCGCCGAGCCGTTCGGCATCCCCGAGGACGAAGCGACGGGAGCGGCCGCGGTCGCCCTCACCGCGCGCCTCGGTCGCCCGCTCGACATCCGTCAGGGGAAGGGGTCCCGCATCGTGACCCGGCCGCTCGACGACGGCATGGTCGAGCTCGCGGGGCGCGTGGCTCTGGAGGAGGTCCGCGACTACTCGCTATGAGCCGGCGTAGCCGGCTGCGGCGGATCGTCTCCTCACCGTCAACCCCGCGGGCGGGGACCGCGGGTATTGCGGGCGGGGACCGCGGGTATTGCGGGCGGAACCCGAGTGCCGAAGGGCTACACGGTGTCGATCGTCTACGGCATCTGCCCGAAGGCGGTCGCCCACGCGCACACTCGCTGAAAGCCACCTGCTGGCTAGCGCCGAACCCGTGATGGGGGCGTCCGGAATCGAACCGGAACCAGCAGATTAAAAGTCTGCAGCCCGACCTTCGGGCCACGCCCCCACCCGGAGACTTTAGTCGCTGGTCACGGCCCGCTACGCGTGGCGCCTGAGTCTCCCGGCCGGGGGACCGAGCGAGACCTGACCGAACGCTAGACAACAACGTGCCTACCATGGGCTCGCCATGGCGGGCCGCAAGAAGCTCACCAAGTACGAGAAGAAGCGCTCGTTCGATAAGACTCCCGAGCCACGCGGCTCCAAGCGCAAGAAGCGCGACAAGGCAACCCGGTTCGTGATCCAGGAGCACCACGCGCGGCGGCTCCACTGGGACCTGCGGCTTGAGCGCGACGGCACGCTCGTCTCGTTCGCGCTCCCGCGAGGCGTCCCACAGGATCCGAAGCACAACCGGCTCGCCGTGCACACTGAGGACCATCCCCTCGAGTACCTCGAGTTCGAGGGCGATATCCCGAAGGGCGAGTACGGCGCCGGGAAGATGCGGATCTGGGACAGCGGCACCTACGAGGCCGAGAAGTTCCGCGACGACGAGGTGATCGCCACTTTCGACGGCGAGCGGGTGAAGGGCAAGTACGCCCTCTTTCAGACCAAGGGCGACAACTGGATGATCCATCGGATGGATCCGCCCGCGGATCCAGGCCGCCAGCCGATGCCGGAGAAACTCAAGCCGATGGCGGCGGTGCTTACGACCAACCTCCCCCGCGACGACGAGAACTGGGCGTACGAGATCAAGTGGGACGGCATCAGGGCGCTCGCCTACTGCGAGACCGGCCGCCTCCGACTGGAGAGCCGCACCCTCCGCGAGATCACCCCGACCTATCCGGAGGTCCGCGCCCTTGCCGCCGAGCTGGGATCCACCGGTGCCGTTCTCGACGGCGAGATCGTCGCCTTCGACGACGCCGGTAAGCCCAGCTTCGAGCGCCTCCAGGGACGCATGAACCTCGCCTCCGAATCAGCTGTCCGCCGCCGCATGGGCGACTGCCCGGTCACGTACCTGATCTTCGACGTCCTGTACCTGGAGGGCCGCAGCCTGACGGACCTCCCCTACACCGATCGCCGCGCGCGCCTGGAGGATCTCGGCCTCGAGGGCCCGAACTGGCAGACCCCGAGCTACCACCGCGGCGAGGGGAGGAGCCTCCTGGACCTGACCAAGGAGCGCGGCCTGGAGGGCTTGGTGGCCAAGCGTCTCGACAGCCGCTACCTTCCCGGGCGCCGCACCCGCGCCTGGCTCAAGGTGAAGAACCTCATGGGCCAGGAGCTCGTGATCGGCGGCTGGCTACCCGGGCAGGGACGCCGGGCCGGAACCCTCGGAGCCCTGCTCGTCGGGTACAACGAGGACGATCACGGCGACCGCCGGCTGCGCTATGCCGGTCGCGTCGGCACTGGCTTCACCGACGCCGAGCTCGACCGTCTGGCCGGCATGCTCGGGCCGCTGCGGACCAAGAAGAGCCCCTTCACCGGCCGCCAGCCGCCGCGCGAGGCCGTCTTCGTCGAGGTGAAGCTCGTCGCCGAGGTCGCCTTCCGCGAGTGGACCGCCGCGCGAACGCTCCGCGCCCCGGTCTACAAGGGCATCCGGCCCGACAAGCGACCCGAGGAGGTCGTCTTCGAGCAGCCGCAACCGCCGCCGTAGCGCGGGTGCGGAATCTGTAGACGCCGCCGCGCGAGGCGGCGCAGCTTTCGATTACGGTTCGCCGGTGCCGCTCCACCCCGCCGAGAACCGCGGCTATCGCGAGCTCTATGTGAGCGCCGCCTACTCGGCGAAGCGACTCGGCCGCCTCGCGGCATCGCTGGAAGGCGACGAAGCGCGCGAGCCGATCGACAAGGCCGCCGAGTCGCTCGGTCGGCTGCTGGACGAGCTCGGTCCTCTGACCGCCCGCCACGACCTGCATGGAAGCGTCGCGGCGCAGGGGGGCGGCGCCAACCTCGGCGCCATCCGGGGCGCGGTCTTCGACCGCTTCCTGGAGCGAAACCAGGCGCTACGCCTGGCGGTCGACGACCTCGAACACGTGGCGACTCTGCTGGGCTATCTCGCCAATGTCAGCGAGAGCCGCGGCGATGCGAAGCTCCCCGAGTTCTGCCGCTCGTGGGAGCGGCGGCTGCGCCGGCAGGTGGGGGCCGTCCGCAAGGCCGCGATCGCCCTCGGCTCCAGGCCGGACGCCGCGGTCGAACCCCTGGATCCCTCTCCGGCTGGGAGGGCGGCACACCGCGTCGCGTGGACGTTCGGATCGGTCGGGGAGTGGGCCGACCGCCAAGTTGCGCGGCGTCGTCGCGGGTAGTCAGTCAGCCGAGGTCCGGGAGTCCCTCATCCGGAGTCGAGGCCTCCGCGTGCAGCTTGCGCGGGATCCGCCCGGCCGCCCGGGCGGTGTATCCCGCCTCGACCGCCTGACGCATCGCCGCGGCCATCCGCTCCGGATCCTTCGCCCGCGCCACCGAGCTCGACAGCAGCACCCCCTCGCATCCGAGCTCCATCGCCATCGCCGCGTCCGATGCCGTCCCGATCCCAGCGTCCAGAATCACCGGGACCGAGGCACGCTCGACGATGATCTTGAGGTTGTAGGGATTGGCAATTCCCATTCCGGAGCCGATGGGTGATCCGAGTGGCATCACGGCGGCGCATCCGGCGTCCTCCAGGCGGCGAGCGAGGATCGGGTCGTCATTCGTGTAGGGAAGCACCGTGAACCCCTCGTCGACGAGGGTCTCGGCCGCCTCGACCAACTCGACGGCGTCCGGGAAAAGCGTTCGGTCATCGCCGATCACCTCGAGCTTGATCCAATCGGTCTCGAAGGCCTCCCGCGCGAGCCGCGCCGTCCGGACGGCGTCGTGCGCCGTGTAGCAGCCGGCCGTGTTCGGCAGGGCGAACTTCCGCAACCGGTCGATCAGCTCCAGCGCCGAGCCCTTGGCGGTGGGATCGACGCGTCGAAGCGCAACCGTGACGATCTCGGCACCCGATGCCACGAGTGCACGTTCCATCGATTCGAGCGAGCGAAACCCGCCCGTGCCGACGATGAGGCGGGATCCCCATGTCCGCCCGCCGAGCTCGAACCCGGACGTGGGTGCCTCCGCGCGCTCCCTGCTAGCTGCCACCTGCTGCTCAGCCACCCTGCACCGCCCTCACGACCTCGACCGCCTGCCTGTCCGTCAGCGTAGTGGTCCCCCAATCGGTCCTGCGGACGACCTCGCCGTCCACGGCCACCGCGACGCCCCTTGGGTCGCCATTGACACCGACGACCTTCACTGCATCCGCGACCGTGGCCCCGTCGGGCAGCTTCTCAGGCCGGCCGTTCACCTCCACGATCACCGGGGGGCCTCCTCGCTCTCACGGGCCGCGGCGAGCCCCGGGGCGCTACCTGGGCCGAACCGCCCAGGATGTGCAAGGCGTGCCTCCGGCGGCAGCGGCTCCCCTGCCAGCATCGCCGCGACCAGGTCCGCAGTCAGCGGCGTAAGCAGGATTCCGTTTCGGTAATGGCCGGTCGCGAGCATCAAACCGTCCAGCCCCCCGGGGCCGATCAGCGGCCCGTTGTCCGGAGTCCCCGGCCGTAGCCCCGCCAAGGTCTCCACGAGCTCGAGCTCAGCGACGTCGGGGAGCGTCCTGTAGGCCTCGCGGAGCATCTCGTGTACTCCGCCCGCCGTCACCTGAAGGTCGAATCCTCGCTCCTCGACCGTCGCGCCCACCACCAGCCGGCCGTCCGCGCGCGGCACCAGGTACACGCGCTCGGTCGTAACGATCCGCGTCGAGATCACCTGCTCGGGACCGCCCCGCAGGATCAATAGCTGCCCCTTCACCGGCCGCACGGGAGGACGCACCGGAGCGGGAAGCCAGGGCGAGGCTCCCGACCATGCTCCCGTCGCCAGCACGACGCGATCGGTCCGATGCTCCCGGCCGTCCGAGGTCACGACGCCGCCAAGGCGTTCGTCCTCGAAAATCGCATCCACGACCTCCGCTTCCGGAATGATCTCGCCGCCGGTCCTCTCGACGGCCGCGACGAGCGCGGTGATCAACATGCGCGGGTCCACCGCCGCCTCGCCGGGCAGGTGGACGCCCGCGGTGCAGCTCGGCGACAGACCGGGCTCCAGCGCACGGCAGTCTCGAGGGCGAAGCCACTCGACGCCGAGGTCCAGCGAGGCCATCAGCTCGAAACGCCGTCGCAGCTCCTCGGTCTCATCGCGGTCGAGGGCAACGTGGAGGGCACCGCGTGGCTCATATCCCGACTGCAGATCGCTGTCGCGCTCGAGCTCGGCCGCGAACCCCGGCCAGCTGCGTGCCGACGCGAGCGCGATCCGCATCAGGGCGTCCTCGCCCCAGTTGGCTTCTCCGACCGGGGCGAGCATGCCGGCGGCAACGTTCGTCGCGCCGGCCCCCGGCACGTCCCGCTCGAGCACCCGCACCCGCATCCCACGCCGGGCCGCCCGCCACGCGCAGGCGAGGCCGATGGCGCCGCCGCCGACGATGACCGCATCGAGGCGATCGCCGTCGCCCTCGCGCGATCGCGAACGCCGCAGCGGAACTACCACGTCGGCTGCGCGGGTGCGCCTGAATGGGGTGGTGTCTTGGGGCACGATCGCCTTTCCGAAGGGTCGCCGGGCTTATGGGCGGTCCGCGCCACCATCCCTGCGCCGGCATTACCCGGATCAGGTTCAGACGGTCGGCGGCCGGATGCCGCCCTCTCAGCCCGCATCTACGGGGCTCCCGTTGTCCTCCTATGGTACCCGGGCATCGCCGGTCGTTCGCGGGCTCCGTCGAAGCCGCCACGCTGCCGCTGGTGCGAGACTCACATCCATGGGCCTTTCACGTTCCCAAAGGCTGGATCGGCTCGAGCGGGCAACGCTCTATTTCGTGTGCGAGGGACGCCCGCTCGGCCACGATCCGGCGCCGCTGCTCGAGGCGGCGCTGCGCGGCGGCGCGGACATCATCCAGCTCCGTGAGAAGGCCCCTCGCTGCGCGGAGGAGCTGATCGCCCTCGCCGACCCGTTCCGTCGCGCGGCGGCGGCGCATGAAGCGCTGTTCATCCTGAACGACCGCCCCGACCTCGTAGACGCGTGCGGCGCGGACGGCGTGCATGTGGGTCAGGAGGACATGCCGGTCGCGGAGGCTCGCGCCGCGATCGGATCGGATGCGATCGTGGGCCTCTCGACGCACTCCCCCGGACAGGTACGAGCCGCTGTCCTCGCCCATGACGACGATCGCCCGGATCAAATCAGCGTCGGCCCCGTCTGGGCGACCCCGACCAAGCAGGGCCGTCCGGCAGCCGGGATCGGGCTCCTGGGCCTCGCCGCGCGTGAAGCGGACCTCCCGTGGTTCGCGATCGGCGGAGTCGACACCGAGAACGTTGCCGAGGTGGTGGTGGCGGGCGCTCGACGGATCGTCGTCGTTAGGGCAATCCGCGACGCGCCGGATCCCGAGGCGGCGGCCCGGACCCTCAAGGCCGCACTCACGCACGAAGCCCCGGTGCGCTGATGGCCGGACGCGACCGGAAGCGCGCCGAGCGACGCAAGCGCAAGGAACGGTCCGCCGAGCGCCGGGAGCGGCTCTCCGCGCGGTCCGAACAGCGAAACCAGGCTGTGCGCGAGCAGCTCGAGCCCTTGGAGGCCGGCCAGAGGCCGCTGATCGTCACCGCCGGAGCGATCATCTCGGGGGCGATCGCGATCTCGGTGATCGTCGCCTACCTGCTGGGGGCGGAGGTGAACGGCGATCGACCGCACCTCCTTCAGGTGATCATCCCCGCCCTCCTCATGGGCGTGATGTCGGTCGGCATGTGGCGGGCGCGCTACTGGGCGGTGCTGGGGTTCCAAGCCGTCCTGGCGCTGCTGATCATCGCGGCCGCTCTAGGTGCCATCAGCGCGAGCACCGTCGGCCCGATCGTCGGCAATCTCGCCCTGATCGTGATCGCCGGGACGCTTTTTTACTTCATGATCCGCGCGATGGCGCGTATCCAGATGCCCGAGCGAACGCCTCGCGAATAGGCTGGAGTGATGGAGAGGGTCAACATCTTCCGCATCGCGCTCAAGCACGACGAGGACGATCCCGAGGGCTTTCACTCCGGATACGTGAAGCTGGCGCCGGCGATCGGCGGCAGGAAAATGGCCGGGACGCTGTACGAGCTGCCACCGGGCAACAGCAACTGCCCTTACCACTACGAATCCGACGAGGAGTGGCTGTTCGTCCTCGAGGGGACGCTGACGGTGCGCCGTCCGGACGGCGAGGACGAGCTGAGCGCCGGCGATCTCGTCTGCTTCCCGGCCGGCCCGGAGGGCGCCCACCGGCTCACGAACAAGGGGCCGGACGTCGTGAAGATGCTCATCGTCTCGACCGCCAACATGCCCGCGGTGGCCGTTTACCCCGACAGCGACAAGATCGGCGTGTTCACCGAGGGCAGGCGGGACAACGTCATGGTGAGGCGCTCCAGCGACGTGGACTACTGGGACGGCGAGAGCTAGCCCCGCGCCGCAAATGCTCGTCCTTTAGAGTCGCGCCCGATGGCTGAGCCCTACGACGTGATCGTGATCGGCGGCGGACCGGGCGGCTACGTAGCGGCGATCCGAGCCGCCCAGCTGGGCAAGAAGACCGCCGTCGTCGAGAAGGACAAGCCCGGCGGCCGCTGCCTGAACTACGCCTGCATCCCGGCGAAGACCGTGCTCCACACCGCCGAGCTGTACGACCAGGCCCGAAACGGCGCCGACCTCGGGGTCACGGCGAACGCGGTCGCCATCGACTGGAAGGCGCTTGGCGAGCGGCGCGCGAAGGTCTCGGAGACCCTCTCCGGCGGCGTGGAGATGCTCTGGAAGAAGAACAAGGTCGACATGATCGACAGTGAGGCCTCGCTCACCGGCGAAGGGAACGTCGCCGTGGGCGATGCCACCTACGAGGCGGGCGCGGTCGTACTCGCGACCGGATCCGTGTCGCTCGCGATCCCTGGGGTCGAGTTCTCGGATCGCGTCGTCGACACATGGGGCGCCTGGTCGCTCCCCGCCCGTCCGAAGTCGATCGCCGTCGTGGGCGCGGGCGCCTCGGGAGCGGAGATCGCGTCCGCCTATGGTCGGTTCGACACCGAGGTGACCCTGATCGAGATGCTCGACCAGATCCTGCCGGCCGAGGACAAAGACATGGCGAGGGTCGTCGAGCGGACGTTCAAGAAGCAGAACATCACGATCTCGACCGGGACCCCAGTCGAGTCGGTCGACGTCGGCAAGAGCTCGGTCAAGGTGAAGTACGGCGACGTCGAAGTGGAGGTCGACTACCTGTGCATCGCGGGCGGCCGCGCACCCGACATCGAGTCGCTGAACCTCGGCGAGGCCGGCGTGAAGACCACCGACGCCGGCAAGGTCGAGGTCGACGACTACCAGCGGACCTCAAACCCCAAGGTCTATGCGATCGGCGACCTCGTCGGGCGCAAGGCTCTGGCCCACAAGGCCTCGGAGGAAGGAGTGGTCGCTGTCGAGCACGCGGCCGGCGTCGAGACTCACTCCGTGGACGAGGACCTGGTGGCCGGCGCGACGTTTTGCCAGCCGCAGGTCGCCAGCGTCGGAATCACGGAGGCGCAGGCCAAGGAGGCTGGGCACGACGTCAAGATCGGCAAGCAGAAGCTTGGCGCGGTCGGCGCAGCGCCGATCTACGACGACCGCGATGGGCTCGTGAAGCTGGTCGTCGACTCCGAGTACGGCGAGATCCTGGGTGCCCACGTCGTCGGCAACCGTGCCTGCGACATGATCCCCGAGCTCGTCAACACGATGGCGCTCGAAGGCGGCTACCAGGAGCTGGCCCGGATCGTCCATCCGCACCCGACGATGTCCGAAGCCGTTCTGGACGCAGCCCGCGCCGTCGACGACTGGGCCATCCACGCCTAGCCGGCTGGTTGTTTGCTCAACCGCCCTTGCCGGTGCTCTGGGCGTCGGTGACCTTGAGCGATGCGTTGTCGCCGTTCACCTTCTCGACCGTGATGGTGTAGGTGCCGGTGTTCCCGTTGGTCAGGGTCACGTCGCACTTGAAGGTCTCGCCTTCCTTCGCATCCACGTCGTCCGGGCACTCGACCGATTTCGCCTTGAGGTTGTCCTTGGCGAGCTGCTTCTGCACCAGGTTGACCTCGTCGTCTTGATCGATCGTGCTCTCGCCACAGCCGGTGGCCGCAAGGGCCAGTACCGCCGCCGCGACGCCGACCACCAGCGCCCCGAAGGCCAGGCGAAGGCGGCCCCATCGCCCGCTAGTGCCCCGCGTCTCGAGCCGTTGCTGCATGAGCGCTTCCCCTCTCTGGCCGTTCCGAGGAGCCCCTTCGACACCTAGACGAAACCAGTTGATCGGCGGCACCCTACACGCGAATCCGGCGGACCCAGTCGAGCCCGCCGCATATCGTTGGTCCTGTGAGCGTCCGCCCGGATCCTTACGTCCTACCCGCCGATCTGCCGGTCCCGGTCGACGACGGCGCCGCCGATCATCTGACAGGGAGCACGATTCCGACACTGTCGCTGCGCTCCACAGGCGAGCAAGACGTCGACCTGAGCCGGGCCGCGGAGCGCACCTTGGTCCTCTACGTGTATCCGCGAACCGGACGCCCCGGCGAGCCGCTCCCGATCGGCTGGGACGAGATCCCCGGAGCGCGGGGATGTACCCCCCAGTCGTGTGCATTCCGCGACCGCTACGCCGAGCTGCGATCGCTCGGCGCCGAGGTGCTGGGGTTGAGCGCGCAGCCACTCGCGGACCAGGTGGAGTTCGCGGAGCGGGTTGGGCTCCCCTATCCGGTTCTGAGCGATCCCCAGCTGAAGCTCGGGGCGGCGTTGGGGCTGCCCACTTTCGAAGTGGCGGGAATGACTCTCTATCGCCGCGTCACCCTGATCGTCCGCGGACGTCGGATCGAAAAGGTCTTCTACCCGGTGTTCCCTCCGGATCGAAACGCCGCGGACGTCGTGGCGTGGCTCGAGAAGGCGGGGGACGGATGAGCGACCGAGCCACCTTCTACTACGACCTGGGGTCGCCGTACTCATATCTGGCGGCCGAGCGCGTCACGGGCCTGTTCGCCGCAGCCGACGCGGAATCGCCGGAGTGGCAGCCGATCCTGCTCGGCGGGCTCTTCGAGCGCTTCGGGCGCGACTCGTGGGGCAACGGCCCGAACCGCGAGCAAGGCATGCGGGAGTGCGAGACCCGGGCCGCGGCGTACGGACTGCCACCGATCCGCTGGCCGGACCCGTGGCCTCCTAACACGCTCTTCGCGATGCGGGCGGCTACCTTCGCGAAGGAGATCGGGCGCCCGGTGTCTTTTGCGCTCGCGGCCTTCCGCCAGGCGTTTGCCGCGGGACGCGACCTGGGCAAGCGCGACAACGTGCTGCTAGCCGCGGCGGCCGCCGAGATACACCCCCGGGCCCTGCTCGTCGCGGTCGACCGGGACTCGTTGAAGACCGCCCTGCGTGAGGCCACGGACCGGGCCGGCGATCTCGGCGTCCGCGGCGTCCCGAGCATCGTGCTGGACGGGGGCGTGTACTGGGGTGACGACCATCTTGAGGAGGCCGTCAGTGCGGGCGCTCGGCGGGAAAGGTCCTGAGGACCTATCCCGGATAGAGCCTGAGTTATCGTGGACGGCGGTGGCGAAAGACCGCACCCAGACGGCTGACCCCGACGTAACTCAGACGTCGCCCGCGACTGCGGCCGGCGATGGGAAGGGTGCGGGCGCGCACCCGCTCCCCGATGAGGACCTCTGCCGGGAGCTCCTGGAGAGGATGGCGCTCATCCGCCGGTTCGAGGAGGAGGCGGGGCGCCAGTACCAACAGGCGAAGGCAGGCGGCTTCCTCCACCTGGCGATCGGCGAGGAGGCGACGATCGTCGGCACCACTTCGGTGATGCGGCCCGAGGACTACCTGATCGGCACCTACCGCACGCACGGGCACGCGATCGCTCGCGGGACTGATCCGAGGAACGTCATGGCGGAGCTGTTCGGCCGCGAGGACGGGTGCTCGCGTGGTCGTGGTGGTTCGATGCACATCTTCGACCTCGAGCGGCGCTTCATGGGCGGCTACGGGATCGTGGGCGGCAACCTCCCCATTGCCGCGGGGCTCGCGCTGGCATCCGACTACAAGGGCGAGGACTCGGTTACCGTCTGCATGTTCGGGGACGGTGCGTCGAACAGCGGCAACTTCGGCGAGACGATGAACCTGGCGGCGCTGTGGAAGCTCCCGGTGGTATTCCTGGTCGAGAACAACCTGTACGGAATGGGCACGGCCATCGAGCGCCATTCCGCCGTTACCGACCTCTCCAGGAAGGCGGAGGGACTCGGGGTCCCCGGCGTTCGGGTGGACGGCATGGACGTGCTCGCCATGCGCGAGACCGTCGCCGAGCACATCCGCATCGCTCGCGAGGATCGCCAGCCCACCCTGGTCGAGGCTTTCACCTACCGGTTCCGCGGGCACTCCGCCGCCGATCCCGAGGTGTATCGCACCAAGGAGGAGGTGGAGGAGTGGCGCAAGAAGGACCCCATCGCCGTGTTCCGGGATCGCCTCCTCGACGACGGGGTTATCTCGGAGGGCGACGTCGAGGAGATGCGCGAACGCGTGCAGCAACGCGTCCTCGATGCGGTCGCGTTCGCGGACGACTCGCCCGAGCCGCCGCTCGAGTCGATGTATGACCATCTGTACGTGGTCGGTGAGCAGGTCCCAGGTTGGTATGCGGTGGACGAGCGAACTCCCGAGCCCCACCGGGGCGAGGAGGAGCGTGAGGTGGGGACCGCCGGTGAGGCGAAGAAGCTCGCCGAGGCGGGAGCAGCCTACGCCGGGCAGACGAGCCCGAGAGGCCGCCGGTCGGCACAGACCATGGAAGACCGTGACGCATCGGACGCACTCGAGGACGAGACGGAGGAGGGCTCCTCGTAATGCCAGTCGTACGGATGCGCGAAGCGCTCAACCAGGCGCTCGCGGAGGAGATGCGGCGCGACGAGAGCGTGTTCGTCATGGGCGAGGACGTCGGGGTGTTTCAGGGAGCGTTCAAGGTCACGGAGGGCCTCCTGGACGAGTTCGGGGAGAAGCGCGTACGCGATACGCCGATCTCGGAGAACACGATCGTGGGAGCCGGCGTCGGCGCGGCCATGGCCGGCCTTCGGCCGGTTGTGGAGATCATGACCGTGAACTTCGCCCTGCTGGCCATGGACCAGATCGTCAATCACATGGCCGCGATCCCGTACATGTTCAACGGCCAGGTCCGCGTGCCCCTCGTGGTGCGGATGCCGGGCGGCGGCGGGCATCAGCTCGGCCCCACGCATTCGCACAGCCTGGAGGCGATGTTCCTGCACATCCCGGGACTGCTTGTCGCGTGCCCGTCGACCCCAGCCGACGGCAAGGGGCTCCTGAAGACCGCGATCCGCGACGACAATCCCGTGATCTTCATCGAGCACGAGACCCTCTACGGCGCCCGAGGGGAGATCCCGGAGACGAACGGCGACGGCCCGCTCCTGGAGTTCGGCGAGGCGGCGGTCCTCAGCGAGGGCACCGACGTCACCATCGTGGGCATCCTGCGCATGGTCGACGTCGCGCAACGGGCGGCGAAGTCGCTCGCGAACGAGCATGGCGCCGAGACGGAGGTGATCGATCCGCGGACCCTGCGGCCGCTCGATCTCGACACGATCCTGAACTCGGTTCGCAAGACCAACCGCTGCGTGGTGGTGGAGGAAGGCTGGCCTCACGGCGGCGTGGGAGCCAACATCGCCGCGCTGATCCAGGAGCAGGCCTTCGACTACCTCGACGCACCGGTCCAGCGCGTGACCGGCGCCGACGTGCCGATGCCCTACGCCAGGCGCCTCGAGCAGGCGGCGATCCCGCACGCCGAGCACGTCGTGAGCGCCGCGATGGCGACGCTCGAGGGATCGCTCTAGTGGCCGCCGACATCGTCATGCCGAGGCTGTCCGACTCGATGGAAGAGGGGACGATCCTGCGCTGGCTCAAGACGCCGGGCGATTCCGTCGAGCTCGGCGAAGAGCTCGTTGAGATCGAGACCGACAAGGCCAACATGGTCTACGAGGCCGACGCCGGCGGCACCCTGATCGAGGTCGTCGCGGCCGAGGGCGACACCCTGCCGATCGGCGAGGTCATCGCGCGGATCGGCGAGGCGGATGAAGCGCCCTCGGGTGATGGCGCCTCGGCGAAGGCCGAGGAGCCGGTTACTTCAGAGGCCCCTCCGAGCCGCGCTCCCTCGGCCGCCACCGGTGCGCAACCCGCCGCGCCGCCAACCGAGGCGCCAACCACGACCGCTCCCGCCGCGGCCGACGGGCGCGTCAAGGCCTCCCCACTGGCTCGACGGATGGCCCGCGAGCGCGGGCTTGACCTCGCAGGACTGGCCGGATCCGGACCCGGGGGAAGAATCGTCAAGGCGGATGTCGAGCGAGCGATCGCGGCCGGGCCGGCGACCGCTGCCGCCCCGGCCGTCGCGGCGCCACCCGCCGCAGCGCCGGCGGAGCCGACTCCCGGAGCCGCCGAGCGCCCCGAGACCGCAAAGGGCAGCGTCGCCTTCGAGGAGCTGACGAAGCTCCAGTCGACCGTCGCCCGGCGAATGGCCGAGTCCAAGGCGACGGCGCCCCACTTCTACCTCTCGGTCGAGGCCGACATGACCCGCGCCGTCGAGGCGCGCGGTCGTCTGAAGGCGGCGGCCGGCGAGGGCGAGGCAGTGCCGTCCTTCAACGACATGGTCGTCAAGGCGTGCGCGATCGCGCTGCGC
>Ga0126312_10000249_pt1 | contig 29156 bp, 27 predicted proteins | sample Plot104A_FD_92537 | JGI IMG/M metagenome (GOLD analysis project Ga0126312, IMG submission 92537) | Serpentine soil microbial communities from UC McLaughlin Reserve, CA, USA - Plot104A | ecosystem: Environmental > Terrestrial > Soil > Grasslands | place: USA: UC McLaughlin Reserve, Lake County... | reverse complement strand
GTGGCAAGCACCCGTACGGTTACCGCGGCCTCGGCGAGGTCTTCGTTTTTGTGTTCTTCGGCCTGGTGGCCACGTGTGGCACCGGATACGTGCAAGCCGAGCGCGTTTCGCCCGCCCTCCTCTGTACCGCCGTTGGTATTGGCGCGCTGGCCTGCGCGATCTTAGTCGCCAATAACCTGCGAGACATCGATGGGGACCGGGCCGTCGGCAAGCGGACGCTCGCGACTCGGATCGGTGACCGCCGGACCCGCTGGTTTTACCTGATCATGATCGCACTGGGAGCGATCATGATCGCTACCGTGGCCGTCCTCACATCATGGTGGGCGTTGCTTGGACTGGCCGGATTGATTGTCATTATCCCGGCCGTGCGGATTGTGCTAGCCGGTGCCACGGGCCGCGATCTCATCTCGGTACTCAAAGCCACCAGCCTGTCAGAGCTGACCGTCGGCGTTGGGCTCGCCGTGGGGCTTGCCATCGCCACGCTGTGATCGTCTTGCGACCTGCAAGTGGCTGCCACCGGGAAATCCGAAATGATTTGATAATCATTCAATTCGGCACCGGGAATCTGTGGTCATCCTCATGCGTTCGGTGACACCTACGGGTCAACAGTAGTGCTGGGTCATTTGGCTATCGCCACATTGTGGTGATGCCGATCTAATGCGGGCCAATTGGTAACATCATCCATATTGAGAAGATCGTGTCAGCGGCCACGGGGTGAGCTACAAAGCCAACGGTATTTATGTATATCTGTGGCCTGGGCGCCGCACCGAGGCTGACTACGCGGCGATGGTCGCCAGAACCCAACGGGGTGACGGTAGACGAGGATCCCCGCCGGTTCTGCGCCTGGAAAGCAAGCCGCTAGCGAGTCGCGGCCTGCGTACCGCAAACGGACTAGATCAATGGCGGATGACCGGCCCTAGTCATCCGCCAGATGGTGCCCCACGACATCGGCCTTCGCTGTCCGGAGGATCGGGTAAGGCCGAGCCAGTAACCGCGGACCGTCTCTACCAGAGCGTCCTTGGATCGTAGTCGCAGGCCGCTGACGACGACCCAGGCCAGCACGTACAGCACCCCAATGACAATGGGCAGGTTGCGGCGGGCCAGCCAGACTCGGTTTCGAGCCTGATACCGGTAAAACTCGCCGTGCCGAGTCGGCTCAATTACCGGGTGATGCACCACAATTGCCCCGTCATAGCGGACGTGGAATCCGGCGTCCCACACTCTCCAGGCAAGTTCTATTCCCTCGTGCGCGTACCAGAACGGCTCCGGCCAACCGCCGACCTTGTCGAAGGCCTCTCGCCGGATCGCGACAGCACCCTCCCAAACCGACATCGCAGGACTGCTCCGCGCTGGATCGCCTACTCTCACTCGCGGCGTCCAGCGCCGCGGCGTCGGTTTACCGTCCGGATCCACGACCCGTGGCTGGATCAGACCCAGAGCCGGGTCGGCGGCGAATCGGGCGGCCATCCGCTGCAGCACATCGTCTTCTGGCAGGCTCGCGTCATCATCCAGGAAGAACAGCAGTTCGCCCGATACGGCCGGGACGCCGGCGTTGCGCCCCGCCGGTATTCCCACGTTGTTCGGCAGCGCAAGTGATCGAACCCCGGGTGGCAGGCCACTCGGCTTCCACCCATTGCCTACCACGACAACGTCCAGCTCGACGCCGGTCTGAGCGAGCATCGAGCGGAGTGCGCGATCAAGATCGAAAGGGCGGCGTCCCTGGGTGAGCACTACCACCCCGTACCGCACGGCGATCACCCCGTACCGCACGGCGATCAGCCTATCGATCTCTTGTGGGGCCCGGCCGATGCGACGCATACTTCGTCTGTGGGACGGTACTTGCCGATCATCATGGTGGCCTTGCTCACCATTTATTGCGTGGTGGAGGTCGCGCAGGCGGAGCCGTACAGCGTCCGACGGATGCCTCGCTGGATGTGGGCTACAGCGGTCATCTGCCTCCCGCTTGCCGGCGCACTCTGCTGGCTGTTCCTAGGCCGGCCTACTGCCGAGACACTGGGCAAGAAGAAGCAGCCACCACGGCCCAAGGCGCCGGATGACGATGTCGACTTCTTGCGGGGCCTCTAGCGGTCGCTCAGCCTAGCCGTTGAGCAGCCCGAAGTCGTCACCGCGACTGCGGAGCCCTAGCTTGCCCACCTCCTGCAGCATGGCTGCGCTCCGCGGGCCTGGCACCAGTCCCAGCACGTCAGCACACGCCTTCTGATCGCGGGGGCGGAAGCCACCGCTTGATGCGCCGCCGAAGAACTCGTCCAGGTCGGCCGGCGTCTGGAGGAACAGCCCCGCTGCACATTCCCACATTGGCGGCGGGTTGAATCCGCGATCATGGTCGTAGGCGTCCAGGTCCGGACAGTAGAGACCAACCGGTACGCCCGCCGCCATGGCGTCGACCCACGCGCTGGAGTAGTCGCTGATCACAGCGTCGGATGCCACCAGCGTCTCCCCCAGCGTCACCCCCCGAGCCCAAAGATCATGTGTCCGCAACAGCTCAGCGCCCAGCGGTTCCAGGCGTTCGGCATCGAAAGGGTGCGGCTTGACGATCAGCCGTACGCCGTGCCGGGCCGCCCATTCCTTCAGCAGCTCGATTCCCTGTTTCAGCAGGGGTACACCTTCGCGAAGGGTGCCCACCGAGACGTCGGTCGAACGCCGATACGTCGGCAGCCAGAGCACAACAACCTCCTCGGCTTCCCAGCCCAAGCATTCTCGAGCTCGCGAGGTCGGGACCAGCAGGTCCGCCCGGGCGTTGCCCGGCAGCACGGTGACCGGTTCCACGGTTCCCAGGCTCCGTGCCGTCGCCGCTCCCCACACCGATGAGGCCGACGACAGGGCATCGGCTTGAAACCGTGAAGGGAAGTTTCGATTGGCCGACGATTTGGGCCCGGTGCCGTGCCACAGGTTGATGTGTAGCCGACGACCGCTAGACGGCGGCGAGGCGAACAGACCGTGGGTATAGAACAACAGCTCGGCGCGCCCGATGGTGTCGAGCAGCTTCCACTTCCGCAGTGGGTGGAGCATCACTTCGGCGGGGTCCCCACCAATTACCGCTGCGGCAATGTCGAGGTATCGACCGGTCCGCACCGGATCCGTGCAGACCAGGATCGTCCGCCCCGGGTAAAGCTCGGTCAGCCGCAACGCAGTGACCAGCGAATTCTCCTCGTAGTCGGGGGCACCATAGACCACTGCCAGCCGCGCTGGCCGGCGCATTCGCATCGCCGTCCGCGCCAGGCCGGCCACCGTCGCGCGGCGGACCCTGCGCCGCAGCCGGTCCAGACGCAGGTCCCCGGTCACGTACGCCCGATTGCGCTGGCCCGGGCGGCCGCGTGCCGTTGCAGGACCTCATCACATGCGGTCGCAAACGCCAGGTAGGGATCCCCGACCTCAGCCACGTAGTAAGCGGCCAGCGCCTCGCGCGCCTCCAAGTCAACGCCGTCGTCCAGCACGCGGCGGATGACCCCCAAAGGGTCGTCATCACCGCTGAGCCGCGGAAGGTCCTTGAGCGCCGGTGTCGGCTCCTCCTCGATGCTGCTCGGTTTGGTCACCACCACCGGGCGCGCAGTAGGCAGCCAGTCGATCACTAGCGCGGATACGTCGGTCACCAGCAGATCCGCGGAGTTGAAGTCCTGCACAACATCCGCTCTGCCGGTGACCCGATGCCTGACATTCGGATGCTCGACATCGGCATTGCCAATGAGCTTGCGAACCGCGGCGTCGGCCGCCGCATGGCGCGGATCGCTGATGCCGGTGCGGGGATGCGGACGATAGAGCACCTGGAACCCGCCGTCGATGAGACCGGCGATGAGTTGCGGGCCGAGCCAAGGCAGCGAGCCGTACGACATCGACTCCTGGCCGCCCTCCCAGGTCGGCGCATACAGCACAGTGGTGCGTGACGCTGCCGGACGGGAACCGCGGAGAAGGCCTCGCAGCTGCGGCCGCCCCACGACGACCGCCCGGCCTGACGCGTCGTAGAACGGCAGCACCGAGGCCCGGTCTATGGCCGCCTGCCCGGCGACGAAGGTGAAGTCATAGGCCTTGAGCTGGTTGGAGGCCGAAACTGCCTTATCGGACTCACCGTGCCCCAGGTAGACGTGGCAAAGATCCGCTCGGCGCATGATCTGGAAGTTGCGGGTGTGGTGAGCGGCATAGAGCGCTAGCCGGGCCGTGCCCCGCTCGGTCAGCGCCTCGAACGTGCGGTAAGACGCAACGCTATAGACGTGCAAGGCAGTCTCCCGACGGATCTGCGAGGCCACCCGACTGTCCTGTACCAATATCGCCGTCGGCAGCCGCGAATGTAGCGCCTCGAGCGTCGGCAACCAGTGGCGAAGTTGGTACAGGTTTGACGGAGCGTCCGGGTAGACCATGATGACCGTCTCGGCGAATGCTGCCCCGGCCAGCGAGGCGTCCTCTCCCAGGCCGTCGGGCTGACCCTCGGGCACGGCACCAAGCCGGCGGATCACCCACCCCGCTCGCCGCCGAAGTTCTCTCCGGACTGACGCAGTCGGATCGATCACTGCGGCGGCGTGTCCACCTTCTCGGCCTCCTTGGGCTCGACCATCTCCTGAACGAAAGCGGGCCCGACCTGCACCTCGCTGCGATCGCCACTCCACTCAGTGTGAAAGGTGCCATCCATGTCGACCCGGTGATAGGTGTGAGCACCGAAAAAATCGCGCTGGCCCTGAATCAGTGCGGCGGGCAGTCGCTCGGCGCGGATGCCGTCGTAGTAGGCCAGCGACGACGAGAAGGCGGGGGCCGGAATGCCGTTCCGCGCGGCACCTGCCACAACTCGTCGCCATGCCGCCAGGGAGGACGCGACCGCGTCAGTAAAATAGTCATCGGCCAGCAGCAGCGGCAGCTCCGGGTTCCGCTCGTAGGCCTCGGTGATCCGGTTCAAGAACCGGGCTCGGATGATGCAGCCGCCGCGCCAGATCCTGGCCATAGCGCCCCGGTCGATGTTCCAGTCGAATTCGGCGCTTGCCGCGGCGATCTGGTCGAAACCTTGCGAGTAGGCGACGACCTTTGACGCATAGAGCGCCTGCCGTACGTCCTCGACAAAGACCTCCCGGTCCGCAACCTCCCAGTCGCCGCTATCCGACGGCAGCTTTGCTCTGGCAGCCTCGCGCTGCGGCACCGAGCCAGACAATGCCCGGGCGAACGTGGCCTCGGCAATGCCGGTGATCGGCACGCCGAGGTCGAGCGCGTTCTGAACCGTCCACTTCCCGGTGCCCTTCTGCTCTGCCTGATCCAGCACCATGTCGACAAAGGCCTGGCCGGTCCGAGAATCGACGTGACCGAGCACCTGCGCGGTGATCTCGATCAAAAACGATTCCAGATCACCCTCGTTCCAAGTCTGGAAGATCTTGCCGATCTCAGCGGCACTGGCACCAGTGGCCTGCCTGATCAGGTCGTATGCCTCGGCAATGAGCTGCATATCGGCGTACTCGATACCGTTGTGCACCATTTTGACAAAATGACCAGCGCCATTCGGCCCGACATACGTGCAGCAGGGCTCCCCATCGACCTTGGCCGCGATGCTCTCCAACAACGGTCCGAGAGACTCGTACGACTCACGTGAACCTCCGGGCATGATCGAAGGGCCATTTAGCGCGCCCTCCTCGCCGCCGGAGACCCCGGTGCCGACGAAGTGCAAGCCATGCTCCCTGAGCTGGGTCTCCCGGCGGATCGTGTCCGGAAAGTGCGCGTTGCCTGCATCGATGACGATGTCCCCCTCCTCGAGTAGGGGGATCAGATCGTCGATCACTGCATCCGTGCCCGGGCCGGCCTTGACCATGATGAGAACTCGGCGCGGCCTCTCCAGGGAAGCCACGAAATCGGCCAGGGTCTCCGACGGCAGAAAGGTCCCTTCCGACCCCGCCTCGGCGATCAGCGACTCAGTTCTGGCGAAACTGCGGTTGTGTACAGCGACCCGATGGCCATGACGGGCGAAATTCCTGGCGAGGTTCCGACCCATCACGGCCAGGCCGGTCACCCCGATGTTCGCGAGTTCGGCCATTATTGCCACTCCTCTTGGGTCATGTGAGACGATCGTCAAGCGAGCGGAGTCGCTGGACGTGCCTCAGCGTAACCGGTTCGGTCCCGGGGGGCGCTGCCAATCACGTTCGGTCTTGAAGCCGGTCCGGAGGAAGGTCATGCTACAGCCGCTTGGCGTTAGCGCCGAGGCCGAGTCGGTCTACGTTGCGCTGTCGCCGCTGGGTAGGGCGACCACGAGCCACCTGATGGATCTGACCCACATGACCGTGGGGATCGAGGAAAGCCTCGATGAGCTGCGGCGGTTGGGGCTGGCTACCGAGCTATCGGCGGGACTCTGGCAGGCGCTGCCGGCCTTACCTGAGGTGGTCAAGGCGCTCCGAGCGCAGCGGCTGTCAGAAGTGGAAATGGCCAGTGCAGCGGCCGAGTCGCTGCACAGCCACCTCTTGGCGTCCTCCCGATCGCAGTCCGACGACCTGCGAATCATCATTGGCCGGGAGGCGATTCTCGCCGCGAACCGTGACATCTGTGCCTCGGCACAAAAAGAGATCTGTATGTTCGACAAGCCACCGTACGGCGAGGACCGCGCAGCAACCGTGGAAGCGTTGAGCGCCGAATCGCCGGAATGGCAGGCGCTGGATCGTGGCGTCGACCTTCGCTGCGTGTATCACCCGGGCTTCGACTCCGAACGGCTCAAGGAACTCGTGCTTTTTGCAGAGAAGGGCGAAGACTCCCGGACTGCCCAAGTACCGATGAAGCTGATCATTGTCGACTCGCAGATAGCGATGATCCCATCGATGAAGTCTTACCTGCCCGGCCATGAGCTGATTTTGTCAGTGGTGCAGCACCCCACCTTGGTGGAAGCGCTCCAGTGGCTGTTCGAGGCGGTTTGGGACACGGCGGTGCCGATCGTGGCGGCTGCCATACCCGACAGCGACCCGCGCCGGCAGATGCTCGTGTCGTTGCTTATGGCGGGCTCGACAGACAGTGCCATTGCAACGAACCTCGGCGTCAACGTGCGCTCGGTTCGGCGCTGGATAGCCGACCTGATGGAACAGCTCGGCGTCGCGACCCGACTTCAACTGGGTGCTGCCTTGGTGCGAGCCGAGATTCTTCGAACCAAACAGGCCGCAACCGACGCGCCCACAACGAACGGTCGTAGGCAGCAGCAACTGCCTATGCTCCACTCCGCCTGAGCAGAGCCGCGGCCGTCCAAGCACCGGGCCTGCGTAATCAGAGCCACGCCCGCGGTCCTAAATCAGAACCGCGGGCGTCGCCCAGGGGAGATGATCCGAGCGGATCCTGGGGAAAGATCCGTTCGGCTGGTGGGCCGCCGCTCACATCAACGGCTCACCCCCGGGAAACGTCAGGCAACCCGGGCTTCCAATAAGGAAGATCTTGATGACGGCTGCCAGCCTGACGCAGGCAGATTCGGATTGGTCTTTTGTAGCCCCTAGATGCCGTGTCCGGCCGAAGCCCTAATCCCATGACCAGCGCTGGCAGCGGTCTCAGTTGCGGCCACACCACCAGCAAGAAGGGCTGCGACGGCGACGGCGGCTGCAAGCATGCGGACGCGGAGCGAAACGCGCGATGAAGACATGGATTCTTCCTTCCGTTAATGCCCGCGGCGCCAGTGTGAGTGGCATCCGCGGAGATCCCTGACGTTGCAAAGACCGTAAGCAGGGCTTCTAGCGGAAGTCATCCCAAAACCATGGCAAGTTGATGACATGACCTAAAGCGGACACACCAAAATCGCGTTAGGTCCATCTCTTCCCAACGCGTGGTCTCCGGTCCTCCCGAGTTTTTGGGGTTGCGAACTCGGTCCCTGACCCTTGTGGCCAAGGAATCGTCACCTGATCCAGGTGGCCGTCACCGAGCGCGTACCCCCCCGATCGGGCCGCGGGCCGAGTTTTCCGTGCCCCATCTTTCCACAGCAAACTCGACTAGAACCTCAGCCTGACTTGCTAGGGTGTCCGCCGTCAAGAACCAGAGACGACTTCTCCATGCCATGTAACTTCATCCCGCCCTACCTCCTGCGCCGGATCGCGGCCATCAGTGACGATCCCCAGGCGAGCGCTAGCTGTGCGCGCACGCTGACTGCCGACGCGCGCCTAAGAGAGCGCCGCGGCAAAGCCGGTGCAGCCCCAGCCCCAGAGCCACCAGTAATTCACAGCACCCGAGTCATTTCGGATGCTCACAACACAGAGCGGCTACCGGGCACGGTGGCGCGGGTCGACGGTGAGCCGCTCACCGGCGATCGAGCAGTCGATGACGGGTTCGACTGGTCGGGCCAGACGCTGGAACTGTTCTTCAACGCCTTTGGGCGCCGGTCCTTCGACGACCGCGGCAGCCCGGTCCTCGCCACAGTGCACTACGGCAGGGACTACGACAATGCCTTCTGGGATGGGACTCAACTGGTCTTTGGCGACGGCGATGGGCGCATCTTCGAGCCCTTCACCAAGCCCATCGATGTCTTGGCACACGAGTTCGCTCACGGCGTCACCCAATACAGCGCCGGATTTCGCTACGAAGATCAACCCGGCGCCCTTAGCGAATCCATGAGCGACGTCTTCGGCTCAATCGTCAAGCAATACGCCCGCGGCGAGACGGTGGAACAGGCCGACTGGCTTATCGGGCAGGGCATCTTCCGACCAACCGTGCAAGGCAGGGCGCTCCGCTCCATGTTGGAACCGGGCACCGCGTACGACGACCCGCTGCTCGGCAGCGACCCCCAGGTCGCCTCTATGAGGGACTATGTCGTCACCGATGCCGATAACGGCGGAGTGCACATCAACTCCGGCATCCCCAATCGCGCATTCGCCCTGCTGGCGACAGACCTCGGCGGCCAGAGCTGGCAACAGCCAGGTCAGATCTGGTACGCGGCGCTGATGTCAGACGAGGTAGACCAGAACACCGAGTTCCGCGGATTTGCGAATGCCACGATTGCGGCGGCTAACCGCCTGTATCCCGACGATCCGAACGTCGCCGATCTGGTGCGCCGCGCTTGGACGTCGGTAGACGTGCTCGAAGCTGAACTGGGCGCGCTGATGGAGAGGGAGCCGGCCCAACTAACTAGCGAGGATCAGGGCCAGTACGTTTCTGTACGCCGTACAGGAGGGGTAGCGGGCATAACCAGGACCTATCAGCTGGACTTGAGCGACGAGAGGGAAGGATCTGAGGCACGTCGGCTATTGGCAGAGATCGAACGCCAGCAGGGCGAGCGGCAGGCTTCACCTGCGCCTGGCGCAAGGCCTCCAGCAGCGGACCGATTCGTCTATTCGATCAATTACGGAGACCGCAGCATCCAGGCCGGTGAAGTGGATCTCAACCCCGAGCTTGACTCGTTGATCCGGCTCGTCATGGCCCGTGGCCAAGAGGTTTTGCGCTGAGCTTGCGCTGCGCGTCGGGGTCAACTTGCCCCTGGCGCGCCGCTGGGCATCGAACACATGAGGGGATCGCCATTCGCTAGTGTGCTTTCGTGGAGGTTTCGGGGGCACGTCACCGGACATTCCCACGGATGTTGGGTGTTCTGGGCACGGGCCTGCGTGCCTCTGCGGTAGCTCGCCGTCTGCTGGAGGCTCTACCGCCAGCCGCGAATCTGGCGATCTTCGGCCGCGATCTTGATCGAGTAGCGGAGCTGGAACAGGCGGGTGCTCGCCGCGCTGCGAGTCCGGCCGATCTGGCTGCCCGGAGCGAAGTGGTGATCGTCGTGCTCCGCGGTCTTGATGAGCTTGACGCAATGTTGAGCGGACCAAGCGGTCTGCAGGCCGGCGTGCACAGCCGAACGACGGCGGTTATCGGCAGTCCAATTCCACCCGAGGTTGCACGGGATCTGGCACGACGGCTGCCGGAAAGCTCCACCGGACTGCTGCAAGTGGTCGATGCGCCGCTGAGCGGTCGCCTCGAATCCATTGCGGACGGCACGTTGTCGATCATGGTCGGGGCGAGTCCCGGGGCCTACCTAGAGCTGTGCCCGGTACTCAATCTGCTCGGCCGGTCAACCCGGGTTGGAGGTGTCGGGGCCGGTCAGGTGGCGACTGCCTGCGCCCAGCTGATCGTGGCAGCGACGGCTATGGCGCTTGGGGAATCGGCGGTGCTTGCGGAACGCTATGGGCTGGCGCTCGATGAGGTCCTAGCGAGCTGGCACGGGAGCGAAGTCGAAAGCGAATTTCTTCGAGCAAGCTCGGCGCACTTGACCGCCAAGCGCTACGAACCCTCGATGCCTGCTGGCGATGTACTGGCCTGGCTGCAAATCGCCGAAGGTGAGGCGCTTCGTACTGGTACCCGAACCGATCTGGTCCGTGGCCTCCTCGACCTCTATGGGGAGCTGACGAACTCAGATTTGGCCGACGCCGATCTCAGCGTCACCCAGTCGTTCGTTGAGCGCCGCCCGATCCGGACGTCCTGGGAGCAAGCGGCTCGGGCGCCCGAGTCGGAGATGCTCGAGGAGGCGGCGTCGGAGGAATCGATCGCCGCCGAGCCGGGACGGCGGACAGGTGCACGCCATGTTGCCGCCCCGGCGGCCCGGATGCTCGGCAGTGCTAGGTGAGCTGCAGAATCACAATCACCAAGATGATGATCACCAGAATGCCGATGATCGTGCCGATCAGTCCTCTGTTCACGGTCCCCTCCCTTCCCGATGTCCTGCCAGGCGGCTCGGTCTAGTCCGGGCCGTGGTCAGATTGCCACTGCAAGCTATCTTAGTTTACGGCGTAAAGTGGCCGCTTACAACGTAAAGCTGACCAGGCTGACTGCGCATCCGCAGATTAGGAAGGAGGCGCCGCTTCCCAGGGCAGCGGCTGCCCTGGGCCGACTGGCGAAACCGGAATCACCACCACTGGCCGGTGTTGGCGATGGGCCAGCTGCGCCGCGATGGAGCCGGTGAAGAACTCCTTGATTCCCGATGTGATGCCGTGCCGGCGGCTGCCGACGATGATCAGTTCAGCGTCGATAATGTCGGCCAGGCGGGTCAGGGCGTAAGCGATGTCACCGGCCAGCTCGCGAAAGACCAGCTCCACCGGTTCTTCGCGCAGAACCTCCGTGATATGAGCGGCCAGTCCAGAGTCGAAGTCTGTATAGCTCAGCTCTGGCAGGTCGGGATCAAGCGGCAGGGACGTGACCGTCCCATCCGGCAGCTCTTCGACCACGTAACGACCGGGATCGACATGAGCACAAACCAGCTGAGAGCCGAACTTGGCCGCAAATCTGGCGGCGCGAATCAGGGCTACGTCAGGCTGACCGCGAGTCACCCCTAGAAGGACCGGTCGAGCGTAGTCCGGCACGACGACCTCCTTCGCTCGGGTACGGACCTACGCTAGCGCTCACCGTCTACCACGGCTCCAGCTTGCGGGGGGTGTACGGACCTGGTTTCCTCCGATGAGATGAGGATGAGGGATACTGCTGCCCCGTGACATGTTTCCGCGGCGGCAAGCCGCTGTCAGATCAGCGGCTGCATGGAATTTATGCGGACGGATAGACCGCCCCCTGCGACCGTCTTGATCACCGGTGCATCAAGTGGCATCGGTGAAGCCGTCGCCTTGAAGGCCGCCGACCATGCGAACCGGCTGGCGCTTCTGGCCCGCAATGAAGCTGCGCTGGAGAAGGTTGCCGCTCGCTGCCGCGAGCGCGGACCCCGCGAAGTGCAAGTGCTGGTTGCCGACGTCGGTGTGGCTGCCGATGTTCAGGCGCAGATCGGCAGTGTGTTAGCTGACTGGGACAACTTTGACGTGGTCGTCAATTCTGCTGGCGTGGCAGGATTTGGGCTCCTCACCGAGATGCCAGCCGATGTCTTCGATCGCATTGTGCAAACCAACTTGCTGGGTTCGGCAAACGTGCTTCGCGCTGTGCTGCCGGCGATGCGTGATCATGATCATGGGACTGTCGTCCTGCTCGGATCAATCAATGGTCACCTGGTCGTGCCATCACTGGGCGCGTACACGGTGAGCAAATGGGGGTTGCGCGCCCTTGCTCGGACTGCTCAGATCGAGAACCGTGATCGGCAGGGAATCCACATCTGCCACCTTTCACTGAGCAGCGCCGATACGCCGATTTGGACCAGGGCAGCCAACTATGGCTCGCGAGCGATCAAGCCGGCACCGCCAACACTTGACGTCGAGGAAGCGGCGGACAAGGTATTGGCGGCGGCCGCCCAGCCCCGGCGCGTAGTGCACGAGGGTCACGGCAATCGCGGTCTACGGCTGGGCTACAGCCTCCTACCGAGTGCGTACGATCGCTTGGTGACGCCGGTGTTTCGGATGCTTGCCAGCAAGCCCCGGCCAACGGCGGAGGGGCACCCGGGCAACGCATTCGAACCGTGGGATCCGAAAGGACCATCGCTGAGCTAATTCGCGGGGTTGCCTCCTGCTAGGGTCGCGGTGCCGCGTCCAGCGATGTTCGGGGGAGGCCAAGATGACGCATCCGATCGGAACACTCCTGCTGCTGGGAGCGAGCGGTGATCTTGCCGGCCGGTTGCTGCTTCCTGCGCTGGGGCAATTGCTTGACGAGCAACCGGAGCGGCAAGATCTTGTCCTGCTCGGAGCGGGCAGTGAGGACTGGGACACCCCAACGTGGCAGGGCAGGATTAGGTCGTCGTTTGAGTCCGGCAAGGTGTCAGCTGAGACGATCGACACAGTCCTAGCCTCGACGCGTTACCGGAAGGCTGACGTCACGCATCAGGACGACTTGCGCTCATTGATCGAGTGGGGACCACCGGCGCCCGCGCTGTATTTCGCCCTGCCGCCCGCGGTGACGGTGACGGCCTGCACTTCACTGTCACAGGTTCCACTGCCCACCGGAACGACCCTTGCCCTGGAAAAGCCTTTCGGCACAAATCAGGCAAGCGCGTCAAGGCTGAACACGCTGCTCCGCAACCTCGTGCCTGAGGAACAAGTGCATCGGATCGATCATTTCCTGGGCCGCTCCACCGTCTTGAACCTGCTGGGTGTTCGCTTCGCAAACCGTCTCCTGGAACCGTTGTTGAACAACCAGCACGTCGAACGCATCGACATCGTCTTCGACGAGCAGCTGACCCTGGAAAACCGCGCCCGCTACTACGACTCGGCGGGGGCGCTGATGGACATGATCCAAAGCCACCTGTTGCAGATCCTCGCGCTCATCGCCATGGAGCCGGTAGCCACTATCGACGCTGTTGACCTGCGAGATGCGAAGGAGCTAGTGCTCAGGGCTTGTCGTCCATGGCACAACGACGCGGTCGCAGCGGGCAGGCGCGCCCGCTACACCGGCGGCTCCATCGAGGGACGCCAGGTGCCGGACTACACGGCAGAACCTGGCGTGGACGCCGCTCGGAATACCGAAACGCTCGCCGAACTGACCGTTGAGATCGACAACTGGCGGTGGTTTGGGGTCCCGTTCCGGTTGCGCTCCGGCAAGGCCCTCAAGGAGCGGCGAAAAGAGGTGCTGATCACGTTCAAGGCGGTACCGCACGTGCCGGCCGGATTGGCGGGGGATCCGATCCCCGACCAGCTCCGACTGGTCATGCAGCCCGACCACGTCTCGTTGGAGATGAACATGAACGGGCCCGACGATCCCTTCCGCCTGGACCGAGTAGCTTTGACCGCTGATCTCAACCCCGGGCGGTTGCCGGCCTACGGGGAAGTGCTTGCCGGTGTGCTTGACAGCGATCCGCTGCTCTCGGTGCGAGGCGACACCGCGGAAGAGTGCTGGCGGATCGTCGACTCGGTCCTGCAAGCCTGGCGCTCGAACCTGGTTCCCCTGGACAGCTACGCTGCCGGCTCCACTGGGCCGCAGACCTGGAGCTGAACCACGACCGCCTAGCTGCGCCCGTCCTCCTTCTCAGCTCGGCGTGCTGGGCAACAGTATTTGCACGCTGTCGCTGGCGATCGCCTCGCAACGCGGATCGGGCGGCTCGGGTTTCTCGCCCGCGAGATCCTCGACGAACTGCCCGCCGTCCTGGTTGAGGTCGAGAGCTGAAGGCGCGCACTTCAGCCTGTGGCCCCTTCGATGACCGCAGGGAACCTCCAGATTGCCGGACAATGGTTGTAGGTAGGTAGCGGCAGGGGAGAGGAGGAACGTGGGTAAGGCGAAGCCGGTGCTGGTGGGACTGGCCGGCGCCGCGGCGCTGATGGCCACGGTAGGGCCCATAATCCGAGCCCTGCGCCAGAGCAGCATCGATGACATCGGACGTTGGCGAGCGCTGAGCATCGACCGGCCGATCGAAGAAATCAGTCCCGGAGGGCAACTGCCTCCCGCGCTCGCGGCGCTGGGTTCGGACATCGAAGTCGAAATGCGTTCCGCACCCGGCGACTGGGGCACCGAAGTCGCCGTACGGTGGGTGGGCCCCAAGAAGTTAGCCAACGATGAGGACCCACGGGTCGTGGTCCGTCGGGCGCTGCACGAAGTGAAGCAGCTTGCCGAAGCGGGCGAGGTTATGCAGCCACAGCCACAACCGGAAGCAAAGCGGCCGGCCTCTCCTCCTGGTCGGATGGTCGATCGGACGGAGAAGAACGCAGACAAGGGAGCCATGCTGTGAAGGCCCGCTGAGGGCGCCACCCCGCATGCCCTCGGCTTTCGTGGGTATCTCGCGCGTCAAATACCCCACCTTGAGCCCCATACGGACACAATGAGCCCTCGTCTGCGAGGTTCGAAGTGTTGGTACGGGGGCTGAAGGTGAGGAAGAGACCTATGCCGCTAAGCGCGATGGCGGTATGGAAAGCAGCGCTCGTGCATCTGCCAATACGGCGTCCAGCTCGACGCTGGAGACACGGGAGTCGTCGTGCTCGCATCGCTGGGCACCGACCTTTGTGACGTCTTGGCGGCACACCGAGCAGTGGGTGGTCCAACTGATTTGGACCCGATGATGGTTCCGGCTCAGTGGCCCCGAGTTCACCAGGTTCCCACACCAGTAGATGCCGACTGTCGGGATACCGACCGCAGCAGCAAGGTGACGCGGGCCGGAGTCGTTGGCTACCACCACGGACGCCTGGAGCAATAGCGGAATAAGGTCCGCCAGCGAAGTTTGCCCGGTCAGGTCGGACAACCCGGTTGTGGCGCCGGCAGAGCGTGCCCGGTAGAGGATTTGCCCGGCAAGCTCTATATCCGATTGGTCGCCGATCAGCACAACCTCCGCGCCCTCCTTGACAAGTTGCACCGCCAGCGCGGCGAACGACTCCCACGGCCAGCGCCGGCGCGGATCCGTGGCACCAGGATGAACGAGGACCTTGGGCGTCGAGTCCGTGGCCCGCTGACCACGACGGCGGTGCAGCGTTAGCTCCTCTTCGGTAAGGCGCAAGCCGGGCTCCAACTGGATTGGCGGAGCACCCGCGAGAGCAACAACCTCAAGGGCCCGGAGCACCTCGTGCTGGTAGTACACGAAGGGCAGTGTTCGCTCCAGCGGCACAGCGTCCTCGGTTGCCGCGCCCACGGTGTGCGCTGCCCCTAGCGTGAGCAGGAACGGATTCGAGTTTCGGCCACCGCCGTGCACCTGCACTGTCAGGTCGAAGCGGCAGGCCACCATCCGATCGAAGAAGTCGGCGACCGCTGCAGGATCCGCAGCACCGGCGCGTACCCCAGGCCAGGGCGGAAGGACTTCGATCCTGTGGAACGGAGAGGGCCGTGCACCCAGCAACGCAAGGTGCATCGGCGTGCCGAGCAAGGTGATCTCCGCGTTTGGATATGCCGAAGCAAGCGACTCCGCCGCCGGCATCGCGTATAGGAGGTCGCCAAGGCCGCCGCCGCGCAGCATGGCAATCTGGCGCACCCCGGGGAAGGGCGGCCCGAGCCGTCCGATAACAGGACCGCCCGGCGTCCGATGCCCAGCGGCACCACCCGCGCTCGCGGTCAACGGTCGTCAGCCGTCGTAACGGCACGGGAGCCATCACGGATGCGCTCCACCAGCCCACTGGTCGAATGGGCTGGGACGTAGTCGAGAATCCTGACTTCGCCCCCGTAGGACTTGACGACCGCTGTCTCACGCAACATCTCGGGCGTGTAGTCCCCGCCCTTTGCGTAGATATCAGGCTGCAGCCGCTGGAGCAGCGGAATCGGTGTATCGGTGTCGAAGACGGTCACGTAGCTGACCCATCTCAGGGCAGCGAGTACGGCTGCCCGCTCCCCTTCGCAATTGATCGGACGGTGCACACCCTTGAGTTCGCGGACTGAACGGTCGCTATTGACGGCCACCACCAGGACGTCCCCCAACCGTGCTGCCTGCGCCAGATAGCTGGTATGCCCCTGATGCAGAACGTCGAAGCAACCATTGGTGAACACGATCGTGCGACCGGCCGCCCGATCGGCCTGGACCCTATGGAATAGCGCCTCCTGGGTCAACACGGTCTCGGTCGGCGCCCCAAGATGTTCAGCCAGCGCTTCGGTCGAGCACACCGCCGTGCCGAAGCGTTGCACCACGACATCGGCTGCCGCCTGTGCAAGTTCGAGCGATACCGGCAGGCTCAAGCCGGCGGATCTGGCGAGCGTGAGAGCGGCGACAAAGGTGTCGCCAGCACCTACAGCGTGCTTCTCGGTCACTGGGCGGGCCCAGGTCCGATGTAAGACGCCCTCCCGGGTTAGCAGCAGCGCACCTTCCTGATCGAGAGTCACGACAACGGCCGCGGCCCCAGTGCCGACCAGCAAGGCTGGTGCTGCCGCTTCCAGCGCCGGTAAGCGTTCGCCGTTGGGTGGGGCCCTCCGACCGAGGAGCCGGAAAGCCTCCGTTGCATTCGGTGTCACAAGATCAGGCCGGATAGCCGACCACGGCGAGCAGTCATGAGCGTCCACCACTAAGAGCGGTGGCCTACCGGCGCGATCAACCGCCTCCACTACAGGCGGCAGCAGCGCGCCGGAGCCGTAGTCGCAGACGATTAGGGCATCGCTGCCCGCCAGGCTCTCCGCGGCCGTACCGGCGAGGTGCTCCAGCAGTGTGGAAGGAAAGTCAGCGCGGCCCACTTCGTCCAGACGCAGCAGAATTTGATCTCCGCTGACAACGCGCGTCTTGGTTACGGTGTTGATATCAGGGCTGAAGAGCAACCCGGAGACATCGACACCGGCTGACTCGAGCATGCAATGCAGCGTCGCGCCTGCCTGATCTCGTCCGACCACGCCAACAATGCTGACCCGCGCTCCCAGCGCCGCGAGATTCATTGCCGTGTTGGCGGCACCGCCCGGCGCGTATTGACGGCGGCCCACCTGGACCACGGGGGCGGGAGCCTCCCGGCACATTCGGTCGACAGGTCCAAACCACCAGCCGTCCAGCATCACGTCGCCGATGACGGTGATCCGGGGCGAGACTGCTTGCAGTCGACCCGGTGTGTCTGCTGTGAGCGTCACGTTTTCAGCCGTCCCCCCGATGGACACGCCAAATCCCCGCTTCGGGCCGCAGCCCTTTTACTCGAAGCGGCGGTGACTAAATAGTGTATGAGTAACTAACTCGCCTAGCATGCACCTCCCTGCTCAAAATGCTCTAGAGGGCCGGCTGCTGGACGTTGATCCGGGTACTGGCACGGCATGGCTTCATAGACTCAACGACCACCGCCTTAGAAAAGAATGATCTTGCATTGCTCTATCAGGAGCAGAGGAACAGCAGCGAGGACAGCACCTTCTTCAAACTCATCAGCCGAGACAAGGGATAGCCGCATTCCTCTTCCCCAAGCCAGGTCGGCCGTTCGTTCGGAGGGAATGCTGGGCACTTGATCCGCTATTAGTGCGACCCGAACGGAAACCTGGTAGCCAGGCGAGGTCTGAGTAACGATCTGCCTGACTTTGGACCGAGTTTTGTGGGCGGGCCAATAGCGTTTGACTTCGTTCCGTTCTCAAGGAGGAGTTCATGCCTACTGATGTCGTGGAGCTGATCAAGACCGACCACCGAGAAGTGGAGCGGCTGTTCGACTTGCTGAAGAAACAGGTCGAAACCCGGGCGCTTTATCTTCCGGTCCTCGCCGCGCTACTCATAGCTCGTAGCCGAGCCGAGGAGTCAGAGGTTTATCCAGTCGCCCGAAGCGAGGCCGGCGAGACCGACGAGGTAGCCCACAGCCAGGCCGAGCATGCGGAAGCCGAGGAGCTTTTGGTTCAGCTGATGGACGCCCCGGTGGATTCCAAGGACTTTGATTCACTCGTGGAGCAGCTCGTGGATGCCGTGACCCACCATGTGCAGGAAGAGGAGGAAAAAGTCCTGCAAGGAATGCAACAGCAGTTGAGCGTGGAGCGGCGCACGGAGCTTGCGGAGGCCTTTGCTACGGCTCGCATGGAGCACTTGGGCGATCAGCCCGATCAGGCCAGTAAGGAAGACCTCGTGCAGCAAGCTCAGAATGTCGGGATCAGCGGGGCGGCCTCTCGAAGCAGGGACGAGATCAGAGAAGAGCTGCTCGAGAAGGCCGAGCAGAGCACGGAGTAGCCCCAAAGTGCCGGTCCAACCAGATCGGAGCTGACTGACCCCTTAGACGGTCCACTGCGCGCTACAGCACCCAGATATTGACGGTTCGGTGCTGTCGCGCCCACTCGGGCGCTCTCGACCATAAATGGGGGACCTAAGTCCTGTTCGACCAGACGAAGCTTTGCATCACCGCCGTAGTCGCGCTCGTCTTCACGTTCGTACTTACCCGCCGGGGCAGCGAACGCCGGCTTGTCTCCGCCTGAGTCGACGGCCCCGATAGTCGCGCCGCTTTCGCGGCACCGCTGTCAATGGCGGTGATGGCTGGCGGTATACCTGGCGGTGCTGTGTTTGAGCGACTGGACTTCATCTACCAGCCGAGCCGCAACGTCTCGGCCGACCTCGAGCACTTCCGCAGTGCATTCGGCGCCGAGATCGTCTTTGCCGTCGAGCGGTTCGGTACCCGGGTCGCGATGGTCCGCCTTACTCCCGAGTCGCCAGGACTGCTCCTGGCCGAGCACCTGGCGGGTGACCAGGCGATCTTGATCTTCCGGGTGGTGAATCTCGAGGCCGCCCTGGCCGAGATCACGAGCAGTGGCGGCAAGATTGGTAGCCGGTTCGAGATGCCGTACGGGGTCGGTGCCCAGTTGATCACGCCAGGGCCGCAGCGGCTGGCCGTCTACGAGGCGACGCACGCCGAGCGAGGCCGCAGTCTGGCCGGTCGGCGAGACTTCTAGCGGCCCGAATAGCCGCTTCAGTCGGCGGCAGCTGATCTTGCGGCTGCCTTGCTAACCAACGAAGGAGGAGACCGATGACTGAGCCCAACCAGGCCCGATCCTGGCAACGAATGTTCGTAGTGATCATTGCGGTCATCAGTGGAGGATGGATACTGGCCGTTGGCCTTTGGTCGCTGGTCAATCCGCAGTCATTCGCCAACTGGATCGAGTTTCCGCCGTACAACGAGCACCTGTTGCATGACCTGGGCGCATTTCAGATCGGAATAGGGGCAACTGTGCTGGTCGCCCTCATTTGGTCCGACGCGATCGGTGTCGCCCTGCTGGGCTTCGTGGTCGCCGGGGCCATCCACACCGTCAATCATTGGGTCGACCTGCCTCTCGGCGGCCACAGCTCGGACGCGTGGTTGATCGGGCTATCCACTGTGCTTGCGGCCGCCGCAGTGGTGGTGCGGATCAACAGCCCAAGGTCCAGGCCGACGGCCCGCGTACCGGCTGATCGATGAAGGTGGTCCTTGCCTGACCCACCGGAGCCATGGGCGGCCCGCTGGTACGGCAGCTTGGCCAGACTCCGGCTGCACCGACCTCTCGCAACCGAGTCCGCATGGCACATGATCAGATGTGGACATGATGACCGACCGGATCACAGACGTCTGGGGGGCGCGAACCCCGTACGGCCGCGGCGAAAGCTGGCCCACTCGAGTCGACCAATTCCTCGCCGACGGCATCACTGACGCGGACGTGGAGGCCTGGGTGCAATCCGCGTGCACCCTCTGCAGCACCGGCTGCGGCTGCCAGATCGCGATCAAGGATGGCCGGATGGTAGGGGTCCGAGGCCGCGAAAGCGATGTGGTCAACCATGGGCGCCTTGGACCCAAAGGCCTTTACGGCAGCTGGCAGCCACTCAACTCCCCCGACCGCCTGACCCGCCCGCTTGTCCGGGACAATGGCCGGCTAGTCGAAGCGGACTGGGACGAGGCCATGAGCCGGATAGTTGGGGCCAGCACCAGGCGGCTCAGCGAGCAGGGACCCGAGAGCCACGGCTTCTATACCAGTGGCCAGCTCTTCCTGGAGGAGTACTACGCGCTGGGGATCATCGCCAAGGCCGGTCTGGGTACCCCACACCTCGATGGAAATACCCGGCTCTGCACTGCCACGGCGGCCGCCTCACTGAAGGAATCCTTCGGCGCCGACGGGCAGCCCGGCACGTACGAGGACCTCGACTACTGCGACGCGCTGTTTTGTTACGGGCACAACATGGCCGAAACACAGACAGTGCTTTGGTCCCGAGTCTTGGACCGGATGGACGGGCCCGATAGACCGACTCTGGTCTGTGTCGACCCGCGTCAGACTCGAGTCGCCCAGGCGGCCGATGTTCATTTGCAGCTCCGCCCCGGTACGAATCTGGCGCTGATGCACGGTCTGGTCCGGGAAGTGATCGCCCAAGGTTGGATCGACGAGGCCTACATCGAGGATCACACGTTGGGATTCGAGCAGTTGACGGACACTGTGGGATCCTGGACGCCGGAGCGGGTCGCCGGGGTGTGCGGGGTTGACGCCGGGCTGGTTCGCGAGGCGGCTCGCATTTTCGGTACCACGGGGAGGGTCACCTCGACGGTCCTGCAGGGCTTCTATCAGGCACCCCAGGCGACGGCAGCGTCCTGCCAGGTCAACAATCTGCACCTGCTTCGCGGCATGTTGGGACGGCCGGGGTGCGGGGTCATGCAGATGAACGGGCAACCCACAGCTCAGAACACTCGCGAGTGTGGAGCCAACGGTGACCTGGCGGGCTTTCGTAACTTCGCCAATCCGCAGCACGTCGAAGAACTGGCGGAGCTGTGGGACGTGGACGCCGATCGGATTCCTGCTGGCAAGCCGCCGACCCATGCGATGGAGATCTTCGAGCTGGCGGAGAAAGCCGCCATCTCCCTGCTGTGGATCTCCGCGACGAACCCGGCGGTCTCGCTGCCTCAGCTGCCTCGGATCCGCGACATCCTGGCAAAGCCGGACCTGTTCCTGGTCGTGCAGGACCTGTTCTTGACCGAGACCGGCGAATTCGCCGATGTCGTCCTGCCGGCCGCGGGCTGGGGTGAGAAAACTGGCACCTTCACCAATGCCGACCGGGTCGTGCACCTCTCGCGCCAGGCAGTGTCCCCACCCGGTACGGCCCGTAGCGATCTGGACATCTTCCTTGACTATGCGCGTCGGATGGATTTCCGTACCCGAAGTGGTCGACCGCTCCTGGGTTGGTCAGGACCCGAGGACGGGTTTGCCGCGTGGCAAGAGTGCTCCCGCGGTCGCCCCTGCGACTACACCGGGCTGAGCTATGAGCGGCTATCTGGCGGAACTGGGATTCCGTGGCCATGTACCGCTGAAGAGCCGAACGGCACCCGTCGCCTCTATACCGACGGCTCGTTCCCAAGCGGTACGGAGTTCTGCGAGGACTACGGGCACGACCTGGCGACCGGCTCTCCTCTGAAGGCTAACGAATTCGCGGGCATCGATCCAGCCGGTCGGGCCATGCTCAAGACCTGCGAGTTCCAATTCGAAGCGACAACGTCAGACGACTTCCCGCTGCTGCTCAGCACCGGCCGTACGGTCTATCACTTCCATACCCGGACCAAGACTTCGCGAGCACCGCAGCTACAGACTGCGGCACCCGAGGCATGGCTGGAAATCTCTGGCACCGATGCCGCGATGTCGGGCATTCAGGATGGCGAACCCTGCCGGGTGATCTCTGAGTACGGCGAGGCCGAGATGCGGGCCAGGATCAGCGATATACAGCAGGGCGTCGTCTTCGCTCCGTTCCACTACGGAGGCCGAACGCAGGAAGGATTCGATCCGGCGAAAACCGCCACAAACGGTCACCGGCCCACAGCCGCGAACGAGGTCACCCAAACCCAAATCGATCCGGTGTCCAAGCAGCCGGTCTACAAGTGCGCCGCCGTTCGGGTGACACCCATCCGCTGATCAGTTGCGAGCATCGGCGCGTTACGCCTCGCGTTCCTTCGGCGACCGGTCGAGCGTCTTGGCGGGATCTCGCTCGACGATCGGGTCAACGATCTCGTCGATCTTCTTGAGCAGGTCGTCTGACACCTTCACGCCGGCGGCCTGGACGTTGTCGTGCACCTGTTCGGGGCGTGACGCTCCGATGATCGCGGTGGCGACGTTGTCGTTCTGGAGTACCCAAGCAATCGCCAGCTGAGCCATCGACAGTCCAGCCTCTTGCGCCAGCGGTATGAGCTGCTGAACCCGGCCCAGCACGTCGTCGCTCATCCAGCGCTTGATCATGTTCGCGCCGCCCTTTTCGTCGGTGGCCCGCGATCCGGCCGGCGCCTGCTCGCCGGGCCGATACTTGCCGGTCAGCACTCCTTGGGCGATCGGCGACCAGACGACCTGGGAGATGCCCAGCTCCCTGGAGGTCGGCACGATCTCGCTTTCGATCACCCGCCAGAGCATCGAGTACTCTGGCTGGTTGGAGATGAGCTGGAACCCCAGATCCTTCGCCAGCCGGGCTCCGTCGCGAAGCTGCTGGGCGGTCCATTCGCTGACGCCGATATAGAGGACCTTGCCTGCGCGTACCAGGTCGCCGAACGCCTGCATCGTCTCTTCGAGCGGCGTGAAGTAGTCGTACCGGTGGGCCTGATACAGGTCGATGTAGTCGGTCTGCAATCGGATCAGAGACCCGTCAATCGATTCCATTATGTGCTTGCGCGACAAGCCGACGTCATTGTGTCCCTTGGGTCCGGTCGGCCCGAAGACCTTGGTGAAGATCTCCAGCGACTCTCGCCGCTCGCCCTTCAGCGCCTCGCCCAGGACCGTCTCCGCCATGGTGTTGGCATAGACGTCAGCAGTGTCGAAGGTGCTGATTCCGGCGTCGAGTGCCGCCCGTACGCAGGCCACCGCCTGGTCGTTCTCTAGTTGAGAGCCATGAGTGAGCCAGTTGCCGTAGGTGATCTCTGCGACCTTGAAGCCGGAGTTGCCGAGGTAGCGGAAGTGCATGGGATTCCCCTGTCTGCTGGTCGGTGTTGTATTTCCTCTACCCAATCGGCGATGAGGTGCACAACCCCCAATGCCTGCCGCGCAGGCTCGCCGGCACGATTGATCACATCACACCTTGACCCTTCATCCGACGAAGTCGACTTTGACAAGGGGCTCCCGTGGCGCCACGAGAGTTGACCGTGCTGGTTTCCGGCGCGAGCGTAGCGGGGCCTATCGCCGCATTCTGGCTCCGCCGCTTCGGCTTCCGCCCGACGGTGGTGGAACGAAGCTCTGAACTTCGTACCGGTGGAGGTGGTCACGCGGTGGATCTGTTCGACTCGGCCCTTGACGTGATGGCGTGGATGGGAGTGCACGACAAAGTCCAGGACGCACGGACGAGAAACGCCACGGTCTCCCTGATCCGTCGCGGCAGGCCGACCGTCGATGCATCCCTCGACCGGCTTTGGGAGGGAGTCGGCGAGCGACATGTCGAGATCATGCGCGGCGATCTAGCGCGAATCCTGTACGAGGCGGGCGCAGATGATGTCGAGTACATCTTCGATGATTCGATCTCGGCACTGACAGACACGGGGTCTCAGGTGGAGGTGTCGCTTGAGCGAACTCCGCCACCCACCGTTGACCTGGTGGTCGGCGCCGATGGGCTTCATTCGACGACCCGCCGCCTCACCTTCGGGGAGGAGCAACAGTTCCGGCGATTTCTTGGCGGTTACTTAGCTGTGTTCACTGTCCCGAACTATCTGGGCTTGAACAGGCGGATGGTGTCCTTCAGCGATGTCGACCGAACCGTCGCCATGTATCCAGTTCGCGACGGTAATGCCAGGGTTCTGTGCCTCCTGCGCAGTCGGGGTGAGATCCCACTTGATCATCACGACAGTGTGGCCCAGCGCCGGCTGCTGCATGACACGTTCGGTGACCTCGAGTGGGAGGTGCCACGGCTGCTTGCCGGCCTGGATCAGGCTGACGACCTCTACGTGGATTCGATCAGCCAGATTCTGATGAACAGCTGGTCACGCGGTCGGGTGACGTTGGTCGGAGATGCCGGTTACTCCCCAGGGGCCGCGGTGGGCGGCGGTACGAGTCTTGCCGTCCTGGGAGCTTACGTCCTCGCCACCTCCCTAGCCGAAGCCAAAGGCGAACCAACTGCGGGATTCGCCGGATACGAGCGGGCCATCGCTGAGCCCGTACGGCAGAGCAGGAGCATCGGCCCGGATGTCATGAAGATCATCATCCCAAGTTCCCGCAGTCAGATCTGGCTCACGGCCCAAGCCATGCGAATACTGCCTCGTCTCCCTTTGCCAATCCGGCGCAGACTGACCTCATACGGTGGCGGACCTGCGGCAATGCTCAAAAGTGTCGTGTTGCGCGATCCGAGGCGGGTGGCTTCGCCGGGATGAACCTGCCCGCACATAGAACGATGGACTCTTGCGGCGGCAGGTCATTGCAGCAGAAGCTGGCAACCGGAGGCGTGCGAAGGAGTCCATCCTTTGGCGATTTCGTCATGCATCAGCGCAGTCGAAGAATCATCGCGGCGCGGCAGCGGGTAGCCGGTGCCGTGACAGGCTAGAGGCATGAGTACGGTTCGACCCAAGGGACTCCACCACGTCACAGCAATCGCCATTGATCCTCAGTCCAATGTCGATTTCTACACCCAGACGCTGGGCCTGCGCCTGGTCAAGCAAACAGTCAATTTCGATGCGACGGACTGCTACCACCTCTATTACGGAGATGAGGCAGGCAGTCCGTCCAGCTTGCTGACCTTCTTCCCGTGGCCAGGGGTACAGCAGGGTCAGCAGGGCGCCGGCATGATGACCACGACCGCGTTCAGCGTGCCTGGATCCGCCCTGGGCTGGTGGCATGAGCGGTTCAAGAGTCTTGGCGTTGATGTCGACAAGCCGGTCAGCCGGGACTCCGAGGAGGTCCTCACCCTCCGCGACCCCGATGGACTGATCATCGATTTGGTCGCCTCGGACGGTGACCATCGGTCGGGCTGGGACGGTGTCGCCGATATTCCGGCCGAGCACGCCGTGCGAGGCCTGCACGCGATCACGCTGTCTGAGCGCGACCTCGACCCGTCGGCGACCATGCTGACCGACCTACTGGGCATGAGCGTGGACCACGAGCAGGGCGATCGCACCCGCTTCGGCATGCCTGTTGGGGTCTCCGGCGGCGGCGTGGTGGACGTCCTTTCGGGGATCAAGGATCGCGGACTTCAGGCCGGCGGCACAGTCCACCACGTGGCGTTCCGCGCCCCGGACTTGCAGACCATGACCCTGTGGCAGGCGGAGCTGATCTCCCGCGGTGTCAGCGTGACTCACATCTATGACCGGCAATACTTCAAGTCGATCTACTCCCGGGAGCCGGGCGGTGTCCTGTTTGAAATCGCCACCGACGACCCGGGATTTATTCGCGACGAGCCGCTGCTGGAACTTGGACGTCACCTGAAGTTGCCGCCGTGGCTCGAGCCGAATCGGGAACAGATCGCAGCGTCGCTGCCGCCCCTGCGGCTACCGCCGCAGCCGGAGTTCATGATCCCGTGACCAGCGAGGCAGAGCCCCTGAGCCGACCGCACCTCTTCCTGCCCGCGGACCGCGAAGGGGCGGGACCGCCTCTGCTGCTGCTGCATGGGACCGGTGGCAATGAGCACGATCTGCTGCCAGTGCGCGATGTCCTCTCACCTGGTGCTGCGGTGTTGTCACCGCGGGGGCTCGTACTGGAAAACGGCATGCCACGGTTCTTCCGCCGGCTCAGCGAGGGAGTCTTCGATGAGGACGACCTGGTGTACCGAGCCGACGAGCTCGCTGCCTTCGTAAGGGAAGCCAGCGAGCATTACGGCCTGGGACCGAAAACCCTGGTGGCTGTCGGATTCTCAAATGGTGCCAATATCGCCTGCGCTATGCTGCTTCGCCATCCAGACCTGCTCCGAGGAGCGCTGCTGATCTCGGCCATCGTGCCCTACGCCTCTCCACCACATGTGGACCTGGCGGGGTTGCCGGTCCTGGTCTCGAACGGTGACGGTGACCCGATCGTGTCACGGCAGGAGACCATGCAGCTAGAGCGGCAATTACAGGAGCGTGGCGCGGTGGTCACCGACCTGCGCCATCCTGGCGGACACCGGATCGATCGCGACGCCCTGGAGGCTGCAGCAGAAATACTGCGTTCACTACGGGTCCGTGCGGGCTGACCCCGCCCCGCTATTGCGCTGCTTGGATCGGGGTGCCGACGGTTGCCCGCTGAAGCAGGTCGACGATGCCTTCGCGAGTGATTTGGCGAGGGTTCGGATAGGGACGCTGGGTAGCCAGGTCGGCGGCATGCAAGATGTGGTCGGTGCGAAAGCCCAACTCGGCGAGGCTTTTCGGGCCGCCCAATAACCGAATCAAGGCCTGAACACCGGACGGCGCCTTCTCGACTCCGAGCGCAGCTGCGGCAGTTGCCATGGCTTCAGGTGCGGCAGCGGCATTGAACTCCATCGCATATGGCAGGACCACAGCATGAGTCGGCGCGTGCGGCAGGCCGAAGCTGCCCCCAAGGGTGTGGCAGAGCTTGTGATGCAATCCCATGCCGACATTCGCCAGGCAGGTACCCGCGAGCCAGGCGCCGTAGAGCAGGTCGGCGCGGGCATCGATATTGCCGAAATCTGATCCCAGTTCTCTCAGTCCTGAGCCAAGCACATTGATGGCTTCAGCGGCCGTCCGATCAGATCCGGGAGTTCGACCGCTTCCGTACAAGGCCTCTACCGCGTGGGCCACGGCGTTGGCTGCACTGGTAACGGTGATCGCCCACGGCAATGTTGTGGTCAGCTCAACGTCATAGATGACAACCTCGGGCACCAACTCTGGATCCGAGCGTGTTGCCTTCTCTCCGTCAACGGTCTCACCGAGCACTGGGGTCACTTCGGATCCCGCATAGGTCGTGGGGAGCACCAGATGCGAGACGCGCTTCCGGAATACCAGCGCCTTGCCGAGGCCGGTAGTCGATCCACCGCCGACGCTCACGATTGAATCAGCGTTCAGTTCGTGCATGCGAGCGATGGCCCGCTCGGTCACCTCCAGCGGTGTGTGTTCCACGGCACCGGCGAACACACCTGCCGCCGAATCTCCGATCTGGGATCGGATCTGCTCGGCGAGAGCGGACCGCCCCGGGGTGGACAGCAGGAGGGTTCGATGGCCACCCAACCTCGCCAGTTCCTCGCCCACCCGCTGGACCGTCCCCCGACCGAACAGAACGCGGGTGGTGCCAGTGTCGTGCACGAAGGAACGCACCTCCCCATTCTTCGTGCTCGCGTGGACACCACTATTGGGGGAGGAAGCGCTCCGCGGCCTTGAAGGAGACTTATGTCCCGTCAGATGCCAGAGCGGCAGGACGTCCCATCAAACTGCTCAGCCGATTGCCCCTATGGGAGCCAAAGCTGTGGCCGCTGAGAACCTCCATCGCCGCGGAGTTCTGCGGCGGCTGGACTGGCTGTGGATGCTGCTCGCCGGCGTGGTGGCGTACCTGCTGCTACTTCGTACGCTGGTGGTGACGCAAAATCCCAACTTCCTGCCATCCCTGATCCTGCTCGGATCCACCGTGGTGCCCGCCACCGTGTTGACCTTTGCCACAACGGGAGGCAGGCGGGGGATTCGGGTCGACGCCGGCACGGTTGCCTTCACTGCGATTGCCGGTGGAATCCTCGGTACCGTGGCTGCCGGCACACTCGAATACGACACGCTGCGGGCGCTCGACGCACTGCCAATGATCATGGTCGGGATGATCGAGGAAGCAAGCAAGATCGTCGTACCAGCTGCCGTTTTGTTGATCAATCGGCGCATTCGCTGGCCCGGAGCAGTGGTTCTCGGTGTCGCCTCCGGCGCCGGTTTCGCCACCCTCGAAACCATGGGCTACGGCTTCGCCGCATTGCTCAATGGGGGTCTGGGCGCGCTCGACGGCACCCTGCTACTGCGCGCACTGCTGGCACCGGCTGGACACGTGGCATGGACCGGACTTTCGATGGCGGCCATTGGACGGATTCGGGGCACTTCCCATCGCTCCCGTGCCATCCTCGTCGCCATTGCCGCCTTCATCGGAGTTGTGATTTTGCACGCCCTCTGGGATGCGAGTTCCAGCTCGATCGTCCGGATCGTGGTGGCGTTGTTGAGTTTCAGCGCCCTGATGCTGACCCTCGTCATAGCGCGCCGCGCTGAAGATCGCCGGTATGCGATCCAGTCCTAGAGGGACGCCGGCATCCAAGTCCCGGCCGGAACTGAGGTCAGAGGCGGCTCTTGCGGGGTCTCGAGGGCAGGGGCTCGAGGCCAGGAGTCCAGTTGAGAATGCTGGCCCGCTCCATGAACTCGTCTGCGCTCATATCCCCACGGGCGAACCGCTCGGCGAGGATGCGCTTGGCCTCATCTTCTGGGCGACGCCTGAGGCTGGGCAGCGGCAGCTTGCCCCGATGCCAGAGATACAAGCCGGTGAATAGCAGGAGCAGGATCAGCAACAGTGGGATGAAGCTTGCGAAGAACGGCAGCATGAAGAACGAGCCGTCCTCCATTCCGTGCAAGCCGTGGGGTCCTTGAAAGGGCGCACGAGGGTCCATGATCAAACCTTTCTCATCGTGGTCAGTGAGGTAAGCGGCAATCTCGGAAGACAGACCCGGGGCGAGGTCAGCACTGCGGTCAGGCCTCCGCTGCTCGCTGTTGCGGTCGGCCTTGATAATCAGAGACTCTGCTGAGCGCGAGCGTTGCTCACCCTGTCAGTCGCCTGTGAAACGAGCCGAGCAGCGGATCAGGCCCGAGCCCAGGTCATCGCAGGGTGACGGGGCGGCCAGTGCGGGCGGACTCGTAGACGGCGGTGATGACGGCGATCGACTGCCGGTTGGTTTCTAGGTCGACCCGCAGCTCCTCCTTCCCGGCGAAGGCGGCAAGGAAGTTCTCATACTGGCGTCGGTCTGCGTCGACTGCCAGCCTGCCGGGGTCGCTCCCGGTGGTCTGCGCGCCGACACCGGAGGCGTGCGGGTAGTCGGCGACCTGGTTGACAGAGGCGGACTTCGACCCGTACGCCTTCTCCTCCGCCTGGCCGCCTTGGGTGGTGACGTGGATGAAGCTCAG